>Ga0207667_10002333_pt1 | contig 23767 bp, 17 predicted proteins | sample KBSCornC52_FD_184301 | JGI IMG/M metagenome (GOLD analysis project Ga0207667, IMG submission 184301) | Corn rhizosphere microbial communities from Kellogg Biological Station, Michigan, USA - KBS Corn C5-2 (SPAdes) (version 2) | ecosystem: Host-associated > Plants > Roots > Rhizosphere > Soil ...
CAAGCCTTCGATTGAGCAGCGCCGCGCGTGCAGTGCGAAACGTATTGCCGGCAATCGCGCGCGCGGCGCTGCTCAATCGAAGGCTTGACCGGGCTGCGCTTGGGCAGGTGCAACTCGCTCAAGACGGCGTCGACGCGATCCTTCGTCGCCCCTTCACGCAGGACAGCGACTTGGCTCTTGCCAACGACGACGACCTCCCGTCGGACAGCGACCTGTACGTCGCCCTGGATTCAATGATGAGCAGGATTGCGGGGCAACTCGCGGCCGCTGATCTTCGAGAACGGAAACCAGGTCTGGCTGCGTTCGGCCTCGCGACCGTGATCGAGCGCTTAGGCAAGGTGCAAGCATCGGGAGAGTTTGAGTACCTTGCCAGCCCACCCGACCTGCGTGACCTGCAAGAGCAGTTTCGCGCGCTTCAAATTCTCGCTCAGGCGGTTGCGTCGGCTGGGACGCCAATTGTCGGGTCGATGCGCGCTGCAGCCAATCATTCGGAACCAGAAGCTCTGTTGACTCGCACCGCGGCCGTCGCTGGTTCTCACGCTGCCTCGGTAGCCCAAGCCGAGGAGCGCCGAATGGAGCGCAGCCTCATGGATCTCGGAGTTTCAGCCGAAGTGAGGTCGAGAGCCGACGGTCGCTCGTACGCGTGGCCGAGCGTTGAGTTCCTGGTCATCGTGGACGGAACAACAGCGCTGACATCGCTTGAATCGATCGCCAACGTCGTCCGCGAATCCGACGGCCAACACCGCACCATTTGGATCACCTTCACACACGACGGCCTCTGCCTGGCGCCCTTGACGTTCCAAGTAATTTCGCAGGGGCTGCTTCCGCTGGGCGGACGGGCGCGGCCCGACCTCGATGTGACTTGGGCGCCAACACCGATCTCCGATGTGTGGCTTGGATTCGTACGAGCTGTGCGCGGTTGCAGTGCTGTCATCAGGGTTGCGGCCACGCGAGAGACCGATCACCTGCTTGAACCAGAAGCTGCCGAGATTGCGGCGAGTCTGGATGTGATGGATACGGCAGTCGCTCGGATCCAAGGCCTGAGCGAAGAGCATCCAGACTGCGAGTACCTGGTTGCGATCAAGGGGCTCATGGAGGGGCTCACTGAGCTCGTTGAAATCGATCGGCGGAAGGTGGTCGACGCTCATGCTCTGGGGAGGCGATTCACCGCTGAACTGGACTGTCCGCTCGTTCTTGACCCTTCGGCCGATCAACTACAAGACCCCGCGGACACGGCTACGGTCATCGCCAACCTCCACGTGCCGATCGCGATCGTAGAGGACGACTTTGAAAATGCCGATCTCCGAATCGAGGCCATGCGCTAGTTCGGGCCAATACTGTGGGCGCAAGCCCCGGAAGGCGTCGGAGAGCACTACCTTGGCCCTCGTGGCACTGGACATAACCTCCGCGTTCGATCCGTGGTGGGCCCTTCTTGAGACGCTGGACGACTTTGAGACAGTGATCACTCCTGGTGTGGGAGCGGTTCTGTATTCCGGTGCGTACGAGAAGACGGACCTCCCGCAGAATCTTCATGCGGCCGCGGCGGCCACGGCGCTGCGACTGAGCAGCCTCGACTATGCAAAGCGCACCTACGCGACAGGGGCTCGGCGAGAGTCGATCACTGCCGCCCGTCTCTACGTCGCCGCGTTCAAGTCAGCCATGTCTCACATGGACGAGGTCGCCCCGCATGTGATCTCGGAGTCGGATGGTAAAGAGGTGCTGGGCGAGTTCGCGGGTGCAATCGCACTCAATCGGGTGAAGTCGGGCTTTCGCGCAGCGAATCTTCTCTATCGAGTCGGCTACAACTACGAAGGCGACGCGGTCGCCCGTCAGGTCCTTGAGCAGATCGCGTGGGCCATCGCGGTTCGCCGCTGCACGACCCAGGCTCAGATCAGGAAGATCGAACCTCAGTCCTCTATGGGTGCCCTCAAAGCAGTACACCCGGAGGCAGCACGACTCAACGGAACTCTGAGCAACATTGCCCACGCCGGACTCGCACGGCACCAAGAGGCCTTTCACACGGACGGCGACGATCGACCCCGCGTTCGTCTGGCCTGGAACCGCTTATCCGAGTCCGCACGCAATCTGCTACTGCTTTCGGATGCCTGGGTAGTCGCCTTCGAGTTGAGCCAGTTCAACTACTTGACGAAGCGCATATCGATCGACAACTCGGACCCACCCACCATGCGGCCAGACCGAGCGTTCACTCAGGAGATCGGCGACATGGTAGCTGCGATCGCGAAGCTGGAGATGCGTGAAGCCGCCGCCGAGTGACTCGACTTGGGCAATCGCGAGCGAACGAATCACGGCTGGGTTTGAGTATGGCCGTGTCGCAGACCGCTCACTAGCCTTTGGTCATGGGGCGCCACGGGAAGTTCCGACCACCATGGAACGCGTCCCCCCGGCGTCCCCCCAAGATGACAGACACGCACCATTGAGCAAGATCAGCAACGACGGAAATCAGTGAAATGACCGGGCCCGTGTTACATGGGGCCCTCGTAATGAATAGGTCGTCAGTTCGATTCTGACAGGTGGCTCTTCAGATGGTCATCGGGCGACGATCATCCTCCCTATGGTGTATCCGTGATCTCTGCACAGCTCACCATCGACCCGCATGCCGTCGTTGGGCCCGTCAACCGCCGCCTGTTCGGCTCCTTCGTCGAGCATCTGGGTCGGTGCGTCTACGACGGCATCTACGAGCCCGGCCACCCCGAGGCCGACGAAGACGGATTCCGCCGCGACGTGATTGCGCTCGTGAAAGAGCTGGGCGTTTCGACGATCCGGTACCCGGGCGGCAACTTCGTCTCGGGCTACCGCTGGGAAGACGGCGTCGGCGAGCGATCCAGACGGCCTCGGCGCGCCGATCTCGCGTGGCACTCGCTTGAGACCAACGAGATCGGCCTCGACGAGTTCGCCCGCTGGATCACGAAGGTCGACAGCGAGCTCATGTACGCCGTCAACCTCGGAACCCGTGGGGTGCAAGAGGCACTCGACGTGCTCGAGTATGCGAACATCCGCAGCGGCACCGAGCTGTCTGAGCAGCGCATCGCGAACGGGACCGCAGAGCCACACGACATCCGCATGTGGTGCCTGGGCAACGAGATGGATGGCCCCTGGCAGCTGGGCCACAGCACCCCGCGCGCCTACGGCAGGCTGGCGATGAAAACCGCGCGCGCGATGCGGAGACTGGATCCGGGCCTGGAACTCGTGGTCTGCGGCAGCTCGAGCGCACAGATGCCGCTGTTCGGCACCTGGGAGCGCATCGTTCTCGAAGAGACCAACGACGAGGTCGATTTCATCTCGTGCCACGCGTACTACGAACCGATCGAAGGCGACTACGCGAGCTTTCTCGCATCGGCCGTGAACATGGACCGCTTCATCGAGTCGGTGGTCGCGACCGCCGATCAGGTCAAGGCCGTCAGACACAGCGACAAGTCCATCAACATCTCGTTCGACGAATGGAATGTCTGGTACGTCTCGCGCTACCAGAAGGTCGACCGCATCACCGATCCGCAGGCGTGGCCGGAGGCTCCGCGGCTTCTCGAAGACGTGTACTCGGTCGTCGACGCCGTGGTGTTCGGCAACCTGCTGATCTCGCTCATCCGGCACGCGGACCGGGTGACCGCGGCGAGCCTGGCTCAGCTGGTCAACGTCATCGCGCCGATCATGACCGAACCGGGTGGACCGGCCTGGAAGCAGACCACGTTCTTCCCGTTCGCGACGATGTCCCGGTTGGCACGAGGGGTGGCCCTCGAACTCAAGCTCGAATGCCCGAGTTACGAGTCGGAGCGGCACGGCACCGTCGGCGTGGTCGACGCCGTTGCGACCCACGACCAGGAGTCGGGTGATACGGCGGTCTTCCTGGTCAATCGCAGCCTCGACGAGGCCGTCGAGTTCATCGTCGACGTGAGCCTGCTCGGCGCGGTGTCGCTGCGTTCGGCCGACAGCCTCCACGACGCCGACATGCACGCAGCGAACACGCTGTCGAACCCGGAGCGCGTAAAGCTCACGCCGAACGAGACCGCACGACTCGTCGACGGCGAGTTGCGCATCATTCTGCCGCCGGTCTCGTGGACGGCTGTCACTCTGCGCTGACGCGACGGGCCGTCGGCGGCAACGGACAGTCAAAGCCGCTGGTCAAAGGGTGACAGGTGCGGCGCACTCAGGGGCCATCAAGACCCTTCGCGGAACTCTCGTTCGGCCTGGGTGCCGACCAGGAGACCTCGTCAGGGTCGCTGCCTCAAGGTCATCGGCATCCGCAACTTGACACGGACGGGGGACTTCTATATTTTCGATCTCGATCAGTTAATCGATTACGTAATCGTTTAGTCTTCGGGAGTGTTAATGTCGGTGTCCGGACCCGCGTCGTCCTTGAGTGACCTCGCCCGCCTACGGGATGCCCGATCGGGTCGTTCGTCGAGCTGGGATCAATCGGGTCGGAACAAGGACTACTGGCTCATCGAGCCCGGAACGACCGCCGTGCTCGCTGACCTTCAAGGACCGGGCGCCATCACGCACATCTGGATGACCAGTTTTTGTCGACGTCACGTCGGCCCGAGCATCCAGGTGCCGGAACTTCACGCTGACGTGGCCCCGGTCACCGAGATGGAGAACGCGATCGGGGTCAACTGGGAAGTCAACGACCCCGACTATTACCGCAAGGTGCTATTGCGCTTCACATGGGAAGATGCGGACCAGCCAGCAGTTCTCGTCCCTTTGGGCGATTTCTTCGGCCTTGGTCACGGCATGCCGGGCTCCTACAACTCCATCCCCTTCGTTGTCTCATCCCGTCCTCAGGAGGAGAAGACATTCGGCGGCACCGCGTCGATGAACTGCTACTTCTCGATGCCATTCAACAAGGCCGCCAGGGTGGAGATCATCAACGAGAACGACTTGCATGTCGGCCTCTTCTTCCACATCGACTACGACTTCTATCCCCGACCCATCGAGGACATCGCCTACTTCCACGCCTCATGGGCCTCCGCGAACAACGCCGGGTGGGGCGACGACATCGCCGTCAACACTCCCGAGGTCAACTCGATCGTCAACGACGACGCTCAGAATTATGTGATCGCCGAGATCCACGGCCGCGGTCACTACGTCGGGTGCAATCTCTCGGTCGCGCACTACCAGGGGAGTTGGTGGGGCGAGGGCGACGACGTCATCTACGTCGACGATTTCGAGACGCCGGCAATCCTGGGAACGGGCAGTGAGGACTATTTCAACCACGCCTGGGGGATGCAGCGCAACGCGTCGCTGTACAGCGGAACCATCCTGCATGAGGGTGACACCGACGGATACCAGGTCTCGTACCGTTTTCACATCACGGATCCCATCGCCTTCACCACCGGCATCAAGGTGACCATGGAGCACGGTCACGGCAATCATTTGTCCGACAGTTGGGCATCCACGGCCTATTGGTACGAGGAGTCGCCCGGATCAGATCTGTCCGTACCACCGGCTGATGAGCGGCCGGCCCCGAAGAAGGTCTGGAACCGGCCGCAGGTGACGCGGCCGGAGTTGAATGCCGAGCAGCGTGCTGCGGCTGCCCTCTACCAAGAGCGTTGGCGAATTCAGAAAGAGCAGGAACAGACCCTGCTGAAGCTGAACGCCGAGAGAACCCCGCCTGCCGAGCGCGGGAACTTCGAGCAGGCGCGCGCGGAGCGCGCCAGCTACGACGAGATGAACAGCAAGTAGCCCGGTATTCCTATCCGAGTCACATATCAATGGAGATCACAGTGAGATCAGTGAAGTCGAAGTGGCGGGCCGCCCTAGCGCTCGCCGTCACGGCAGCAGCAGTTGTGGGACTCACGTCCGGCTGCTCGAGCAGCAGTGGAGGCGACTCCAACGGAGTCGTCAAGCTCCAGTTCTGGAGCTTCTACGCAGACGGAGACCCTCAGGCGGACTTCGTCAACAATTGGGTTGCTGACTACAACAAGTCGCACAAGGACGTGCAGATCGTGCACAAGTCCGTGAGCCAGGCCGACTACACGACCACGCTCATCCCCACCGCTTTGGCGAATGGGACAGCGCCCGACATTCTGTACGTCGAGCCGGCGACCTTCACGAAGTACGCGGACTCGGGGGCACTCGCCGATCTCACGCCGTACTACTCAGCCGATCTGAAGAAGGACATCCTTCCGGAGGTGCTCAAGTCGGTCACCTACCAGAAGAAGCTGCTCGCGCTGCCGATCGAGCTCGAGACCCTTGGCCTGTTCTACAACAAGGACACGTTCACTGCTGCGGGACTGACCCCGCCCACGACCTGGGCCGAGGAGCAGGCCGACGCGAAGAAGCTGACGACCGACAAGCAGTACGGTCTCGCGCTTCCGGTCGACGACACTCCCTACACGCTCTTCAACTTCTGGCCTTACCTCTGGATGGCCGGCGGTGACATCAAGAAGGCGTCGAGCGGCAAGTACACGATCGATACCCCGCAGATGGCCAAGGCGCTTGACTTCTACGGCTCGTTCTTCAAGAACGGCGAGAGCCCGAACAAACTCCAGATCGGCCCGTACGATCTGGGCAACATCGCCACCGGCGTATCGGCGATGCAGGAGTCCGGCTCCTACACGATCGCCTCGACCGAGACGACGTACAAGAGCACGTCGATCGGCGTCGTGCCGCTTCCGTCGCCCGATGGCAGCAACAGCATTACCGTCGCCGGAGGCCAGAAGCTCGCGGTCAACTCGGCATCCAAGCATGTCAAGGAAGCCGCGGCGTTCATCTTCTCCGCCTTTGGGAGCAAGGACATCAGCCTGGCGACCAAGTGGGTGACTCAGGCGAAGTTCGCGTACCCGGCACGCCAGTCGGTGATCGACGCGAACAAGGACATCTTCACGAAGGGTCTTCGCGCGGACTTCACCAAGTTCTATGGCACAGCACGACCGGAGCCGAGCTACCCGGCCGCGGTGACGGCTGCGGTGCAGACGGCCATGCAGGATGTCATGTTCGGTGGAATGAGCGGAGCTGACGCAGCCAAGAAGGCACAGGCCGCAGCAGACGCCGGATAACACCAAACACTGTCGGCCGGGCGCGTCCGTGCCCGGCCGACAGCTTGGCTGACGCAAGAATCATCACGCTGTACGAGCATGGACATGAGGAGCCTGAAGTGACCACGTACCCGCGAGGCCGTCGGGCTCGACGCGACTCGCTCGCGGCCGTTGCCTTTCTCGGACCAGACCTGGTCGGACTCCTCGTGTTCGTGTTTCTGCCCATCGCGTTCGCCATCTATGTCAGCTTCTTCAGCTGGAACCTCATCAGTCCGATGCAGTTCGTCGGGCTCGCGAATTACCAGCGACTGCTGACCGACTCGGAATGGTGGCTGTCGCTGGGACGGACACTGCAGTTCGCCGTGATCTATGTCCCGATCCTCTTCGTCCTGGCTCTTGCCCTGGCGGTCGGCTTCACCAAGCTCTCGGGGCGGGTTTCCGGGGTGATACGGACCGCGTATCTGATGCCCTTCGCCGTCACGTCGGTGATCGCTTCGACCTTGTGGCTGTTCCTGTACCAGCAGAAAACGGGGTACTTGAACGCGTTCCTCAATCTGCTCGGTATTCCCGATCAGCCCTATGTCGGGTCGACGAGTCAAGCCATCGCATCGGTCATCGCGGTCGTGCTGTGGACGAACCTCGGTTACACCTCGATGCTCCTTCTCGCCGCGATCAAGCAAGTGCCTGTCGAGCTGATCGAGGCGGCTCGGCTCGACGGAGCGAACGCCTGGCGCACCTTCTGGAGTGTCACGTTCCCCCTGATCAGACCGACCTCGGTCTTCGTCATCGTGACCTCGACGATTGCGGCCTTTCAGATTCTCGACATCATCCTCGTCATGACCAGCGGCGGTCCGGCCGACGCCACAGAAGTCGGCGTGCTGTACATCTACAAGCGCTCCTTCGAGCGGCTGGAAATGGGGTACGGCTCGGCGCTCTCGGTCGTCATGTTCGTCATCCTGCTCGTGATCTCACTGATCCAGTTGAGATTCACCCGTCGTAGCAACCTGGAGGCCTGACCGTGGGCAGAAGCCGGGTTGCCTCCTGGGTCGTCGGCATCATCCTGGCGATCGGCGCGATCGCCGTCGTCGTCCCGATCGTCATCTTGTTCCTGAGCAGCTTCAAGACCAAGGCATCCGTCTTCGTCATCTCACTTGCGCCCGACACATTCACTTTGGACAGCCTTGCCAAGGCGCTCTCCCCAGGGCTTCTCCACGCACTGCTGAACTCGCTCATCGTGTCGACGCTGGTGACGGTGATCGCGATGTTCATCCACGCGATGGCGGGTTACGCTCTTGCGCGCTTCGAGTTCCCCTTCAAGCGGGCGACGTTCGTCATCGTTCTCGGCAGTCTGATGATTCCGTTGACGACGATCCTCGTTCCCCTCTACATCGTCGTGCGGGTCATGAACCTGACAAACAGCATGGCCGGCCTCATCTTGCCGCTGCTGTTCAACGCCTACGGGATCTTCTTGTTCCGACAGTTCTACCTCGATTTTCCGAGAGAGCTCGAAGAAGCGGCGGAGCTCGATGGTGCTGGTCGGTTCGGCACCTTTCTGCGGATCGTGCTCCCCCTTTCCCGGCCTGTCATCGTGCCGCTGACGGTGGCATTCTTCCTCGGAACCTGGAACAACTACCTGTGGCCGCTCGTCGTCAACCAGGATCAGTCCCTGCAGACCGTGCAGGTGTACCTGGCTAACCAGATCTCGGGCTACAACACTTCGTGGAACGTCGTCATTGCGTCCGCCGCAATCTCTGTCGTCCCCGTATTCGTGCTGTTCTTCTTCCTGCAGCGCGAACTGCGGGATGGCATCGCCACAACGGGCATCAAATGAGGGGCCGTGGTGTGCGCGTCTGGGAGCGGCGATTGGATGACGTCGGCGACGCAAGGTTCCGTGTTCCCCTGCGATTCCGAGTCGTGCCCGAGACGTGGCCGAACATCGAGCTCGCCGAACCCGACGGGACGCGTGCTGACATCGCCGCGGACCAGTATGAGCTGACGTTTCGGTGCGACCCAGGATCCGACGGCACCCTCGTCCTTCACCTGAATGGATTCGACCTTTCACTCGTGGGTCGCGACTTGACGACGAACCAGGGCAGCATTCTCGTGCCGGGATCGGGAGCGATCGACGTCGTTGTCGTCTTCGACGACGAGTCTGCACTCATCGAGATCGACGGCCGCGAGCTTGTCACCCTTCGGGCGGGCGGGCCGATCGAGACCGTGGCGACGGGACCCGCGACAGACAACGTCTCCGGGTTTCGAGTGCAGGTGCGCCAGCCGGGGAGCGGCTGGATCGTGATCGGAGGTCGCACCCAGTTCTTCGGAGGGTTCGTCTATGGACTGCGATCGTTGGAGACCCGGTTGTACCGCAATACTCGAGCGGCAATCAATGCGGTAGAGCGTCCCTTCTTCGTCGCCGGAGAGTTCGTCGTCTCTTCCGGGCACGTCGTCGACAACGGTGGGATACCCGCCCTTGTGCCGGACAGTCGAACGATCGTCTCACCGATCCGCGTGGTCGAGGACTTCGTGTGGCGCGAGAATCCTTATGGCGACATGACGCGCGTGACAGATCGCACCGAACTGTGGCGGTCGTCCGTCGAGCCGGGACGGTTCCCTGCCCTCAGCTCGGGATTCTCGAGTGTTGATGCCGCGTTCGAGCTTGCGCTCGAGACCTTCCAGCGCAACTCGAGTGGTGAGTTCAGCCTGCCGGGGGAGACCGGGATCTGGTCCGCCGGCTATTTTCAGGGTTCGGGACTCGGATTCGGGTCGTGGAAGCGAGACACCTCGCATGTCGCTCTCCGCTCCGGCAATCTCATCGACCCGGAGGTTGCGCGCGCTTCGCTCGCCCACGTCGTGAACGCGGGCTTCGACAACGGGTCCGATGGCGACGCTCTGCCGGCAGTCGCGATCTGGGACTACGTGCTGGCGACCGGGGATGAGTCGCTTGTGGAGGACGCGTGGGAGAAACTCGCCGAATCGGCGCTCGCCCTCGACGCGCGCTTCGACGAACAACGATCGCTGGTTCGAGCCACTCAATCGACCTCGAACGATCTGTTCGACGAGCCGGAGACCGGCGGCTATGCCCTCAGCACGGAGATCTACTCGATGGCCACATACGAAGCGCTGTCCCGAATGGGCAGACTTTCACCCATCCGCGCGGGCCTGGTTGAGCATTGGGCCGGTCGCGCGTCGGCGATGAAACGCTCGATCCTCGCGCAATATTGGAATCCGATCCACGGCTATTTCACCTCGGGACCGGTCGGAAGCGAATCATTCGAACGTGGTTACTGGGAGACCTCAGGTTCGGAAGCCGCCGTCTGGGGCTTCCTCGGGCCGGAAGTAGACGCTCTGATCGCCTCGGTGCTGGCGGGCGCGCGCAACGTTGCGATGTCCGAGTACGGACTTGTCCTGTTTCCTTACCGCGACGACGACAACCATTTCTGCAACTCTGTCTGGTACTGCTGGCAGGCAGGAATTGCCCGAGCAGCTGCGCTCGCCGGGGATGCCGCGCTCGTGCACCAACTCATCGCCCAGCAGGCCCGCACGGCGGTGCTGAACAAGACCTTCTATGAAGTCACCGACTCGACGACCGGTGAATCGTGGCGGTGGCCGGGCCAGCTGTGGCATGCCGCAGGTTTCGTCTCATTGGTGATCTTCGGGCTTCTCGGGGTCCGCTACGGCGCCGCAGGTCTGACCTTCACCCCCGCCGTCGTTGCGGAACTCGATGGCACACTTCTGCGTGGGCTGCGGTACCGTGCCGCAACACTGGACGTCGAGGTTCGCGGTCACGGCACCCATGCTCAGATGACGATCGATGGAAGCAGTGCCGAGCGAGTCGACCCCGACTGCACGGGCCATCACTCCATAGTCCTCACGATGACGAAATGAAGGTACTCGGCCCATGACGGCAAACATCAAGGAAGTCGCGCGCCTCGCGGGAGTTTCGGTAGCGACTGTCTCGCATGTGATCAATGACACCCGGTTCGTCAGTGAGGCGACGCGCAGCAAGGTGCAGGCCGCGATCGAGGAACTCCAGTACTCACCGAACGTCCTCGCTCGAAAGTTTAAGACGGGATCCCGCGACACTGTCGGATTCATCGTGCCGGACATCGCCAACGGTTATTTCGCGACGGTGATCGAAGAGGTCGAAGACGTTCTTCAAACCCGCGGCTTCCGGCTGGTCGTGTCGAATACCCGAGAGAACCCGGTCCGCGAGATCGACAGCATGCGCATGCTCACCTCCGGAGTGGTCGATGGCTTGGTCATCGCGTCAACTCTTGACGACTATCGCGAGATCGAGGCGGTCGTGCCCCATAACTTTCCGGTCGTCCTGATCGACCGCCTCCTTGCCAACACGAGCGTTGACTCCATTACGACCAACAACTCGGCTGCCATCAAGGAGGGGATCGCGGCCCTCGTCGCTCGCGGACATCAGACCATCGGATTCATGGCGAGTGTCCGCCATCTGAGCACCACCGCCGAACGAGTCGCCGCCTATCGCGATGCCTTGACGGAGCACGGTCTGACCTGGGACGAAGACTTGGTCTGCTATCTCGAGTCGATGACCGATCCGGTTCAGCCATTTGCAGAGACGTTGATCGAGCGCGGAAGCACCGCCATTGTGGCAAGCAACAACGTCCTGACCGGCAAGCTGCTTGCCGCCTTGCACGCCGGAGCCTGGTCGGAACGCGATGTTGAAATCCTGGGCTATCGCGACCCCAATCACGCGGTCTATCCGCAAGACGAAGCTCAGTGGCTTGAGGAACCGATCAGTGAAATGGGTCGTCTGGCCGGCGAGGCCATCGTTCGGCGCTTGGCCGATCCCGACGCGGAGCCCCACGCCACCGTGCTTGATGCCACCTTCTCGGCGGCACGAGCGCATGGGGCGTCACGGCGAGAGGAGAGTGTTTGAACCCATTCTCCTCAGGTCAGCCGGCACGTGACCGACACACGATGATTTCTTCCGCATAAGGCGACGGATGCACTAGGTCCCGGGCAGCTCCGGGACGTCCGACGTCGCAGCCCGTATCACGGGCTCCCGGCACCGCTCGGTGTCTTTATCGCGCCCATTTTCTTTGCTATTGGAGACAGACATGACAACGAAGTCCCGTCCCGCCATTGCCATTGCGGTGGCAACGGCAGTCGCCCTCGCGACGCTTCTTCCACTCACGAGTCAAACGGCCGTCGCGGCCAGTACCCAACCTCACGGTCTCGCCGCTCTTTCGCAACTCGACCAACTTCCGGTGCTGGACGCCCAGGAGCGGTCAGGCATGGAGAGCACCTACGAACGCAACGGGGGATACACCGACTGGGCCGGCCACCTGTACGACACAGCCACGGATCGCGTGTACGCGGACTTGGGAGGCCCAGGGGAGATCACTCGCATCTGGGCCACCGCGGTGGATCCCTCTGACGTCATCCACATCTATTTCGACGGCGAATCCACGCCGCGCATCAGCATGAACGCCCTCGCCTTCTTCAATGGAACCAACGCGCCGTTCCGTTCTCCGCTCGTTTCCAACGATTCGCAGTCGAGCGGTGGATGGACTTCTTACCTGCCGATGATGTTCAGTCAGTCGGTTCGCGTCGCGCTTGCCCTGAGAAGCGGGCTGCAAACTTATTTGCAGGTCAACTACCAACTCTTCAGCCCGGATACGTCGGTGACGACCTGGACGAGCTCCGAAACGGGGGCTCAGGACAGCACGGCGGTTCGGACCGAATGGAGCAATCGCAGCGCTGACCCCAAGTCGACCTCCGGCAACACCACCGTGTCCGGTACCGTCACCATCCCGTCTGCCGGCTCGTCGACGCTGCTCGACATCGCGGGGCCGAAATCGATCTCGTCGATCAAGGTGCAGATTCCCGGAATCACTGGTGCGTCGACGCAGGTCACCGACGATGGCCGTGCTTTCGGTTCCGGTGGCTACTCGCAATGGGTTGCCGCCATCAGCCCAAGCAACTCGGGCGTCACGTTGACACGCAGACTCGACTATGGCGTCGCTGACCAGAAGGCGAATGTATTCGTGGACGGAACCCTTGCCGGGACCTGGTTCGACCAGAATGCGGCGTCGGGGAGCATCTACGACGCGTACGCCCACTGGAAGGACAGCACATTCGCCATTCCGGCGGCCCTCACCGCCGGCAAGTCCAGCATCACCGTAAAGGTCGTCTTCGTCAGCTCGGCGATCGACTGGAATGAGTTCACCTACTGGGTCCGGTCGACCGTCAGCGGGTCTCCGGTGCTGACCGACACCATCGATGTGGACAATGCGGCATCAGAGTCGGCTCACTCGTACGTCATCTCGGGCGCGACCTGGGCGGGCGGTTCCAAGACCTTCTACTACCCCTTCGACGCGGGCATCGCCGGCCTTCTCAATCAGCTGTCGATCCAGATCTATTGGGACGGAAGTGCCACGGCGGCCGTCAACGCGCCGCTCGGGTCGTTTTTCGGCATTGGCCAGTACGGCTACTCCCTCGCTCCGAAGACCCTCATGATGGGCATCGACGGGTCGGGGTACCTGTATCTGTACTTTCCGATGCCGTTCGCCTCGCACGGAAAGGTGGTCGTCTCCAACTCCGGCGCGGCTGTATCGGGCGTCAACTACCAACTGCAGTACAAGACGCAGACGGGGTCGTTTGACAACGTCGGATACTTCACCACCGAATACCGGAGCCAGTCGGTGACCGCTTCGAACAATCACGACGTCGACCTCTTGAACAAGGACGGTCAGGGCACCGTTGTCGGACTGGTTGCCTCGGTGAAGTCGGCCCCCGGCCCCTACGCCGTCGCACGCAGCTACCCCGAGGGATACGCATCGTTGGGCGCCTATCAGGTGGGCTATGACGGCTACATCGAGGGCGACGAGAAGTTCTATGTCGACGGCAATCTCACTCCGGCCTGGCATGGCACGGGCGTCGAGGACTTTGGTAACGGCGGCTTCGGGTGGAATCGAGGCTTCGTCTCGACGGCAACTCACACCTTCACGTCCTACGCCGCGCAAAAGGTGGACGCGACCAACTGGACAAGTGACCTCTCGTACGACCGGGTCATGATGGAAGACAAGGTCAACTTCAACAACCACATCCGTCTGAGTCTTGAGCACGGGCTCGTGAACGATTTCGGAATCGATCAACTCGACACGCTGGTCTACTACTACTACAAACCACTCGTGCGGTCGGTGCTCACTGACACGGTCGATGTCGGGGTCGCGGCATCCGAGACGGCACATTCCTTCGCCACAACCGGGACCGTCACCAGCTCGACCAAAACCCTGGAGTTCTCGGGGGACTACCGCGACGTGTACGACACGGACGAAGGTCGGAGCATCTCGGGCAGCAGCCAATTCACTGTGGCCATCAATCCCTCGAACCAGGGGGTCACGCTTCGAAACCGGTTCGATCAATCCCAGATCACGCAAGAGTCGCAGGTGTACGTCGACGGAACCCTCGTCGGCACCTGGCGGGCGATCGGAGAAAGCACCAATCCCGGCTTCAAGGAGAGCGACTTCTACCTTCCGTCGAGCTCAACCGCCGGCAAGTCGTCCATCACGGTCAAGCTGGTGAAAACGAGCGCTTCTGACCCCCTGTCCGAGTTCCTCATCAAGGCGTACTCGGTCTTGACGGGCGCCGGTGCGAGCCTTCCGCCAGCTCCGGGGGCGACGGTGAACATCACCAACCCGGACTTCGAGGCCGGATCCTTGTCGGGATGGACCCCCACGGGTTCTGCGTTCTCGAACGCTCAAGTCGTGACCACCACCAGTCAGAGCGGCGTTCCGTTCAATCAGAACGGCAGCTACCACTTCTGGGGCTACGGCGGTGGCGCGACGGACACACCGACAGGGTCGATGCGGACCGCCAACTTCCTTCTCGGTGGGGACGGCATGGTGCGATTCCTCATGGGCGGTGGCAACGACATCGCGAATCTCAACCTGTCGCTGGTCAGGGCGGCTGACGATCGGGTTCTGATGAGTGCAACCGGTAAGAACTATGAGCAGTATTCGACGCGCGTGATGGACGCACACGACTGGGTTGGCACCCAGGTGTACCTCAAGGCGACAGACACGGCCACCGGAGGATGGGGGCACGTGAACCTGGACTACTTCCGGGTGCCCGTCTCGTCGTTCACGTCGAATCTGACCGGAACGTGGTCGACCATCAGCGGTACGTGGACCGACGTCGCGGGTGGCCTGCAAGGTACCAATGGTTCGGACGGGTTCCGGCTGAACAGCCAGGTCGCGTCGAACGCCACAATTGATGCCGACCTGAAAGTCACGAGCACGGGTGCCGCGACGATCGTGTTCAGATCGAATGCCGCCGCCACCCAGTTCTATGCGGCGAACATCGACCAGGTCAATCAAAGGGTCCTCTTGTGGGGCCCCGGAGTGACCGGTTGGTCGGTGCCCGCGACGATTGCGGTCAACACCAGTTATCACCTCAAGGTGGTCGCATCGGGGACATCGCTCAAGGTCTACTTCAGCGGATACATGAGTGGTTCGACGCCGATCATCAACGTGACCGACTCCACCTACTCGAGCGGCCAAGTGGGAGTCAATGTCTGGAACGGCACGTCCGTGATCCAGAACCTCACCATTTCGTGAGTCAGTGGGGAGGGGGGTGGACGACCCCCCTCCCCTCAGCAGCGGTCGCCCCCACTCGGACGGACGGGAGAAGATGACAACCAAGACGGAGTCGACGGTTCTGGGTGAATCGATACTCGACATCGTGATCAACAACGGGAGACAAGACGAGCGAGTCGGAGGCAGTTCTCTCAACGTCGCCGTCGGGCTGACGCGCCTGGGCAACGACGTCACCTTCGTCACACAACTGGGTGAGGATCGCGCAGGTGCCCTGATCGAATCCCATTTAGCCGCGGCCGGGGTACGAGTGGCGTCGGGATCGATCAGCAAGAGACCCACGTCCGTTGCTCGCGCCGCCATCGACGACAGGGGGGATGCCAGCTACGACTTCTCGTTCACGTGGGATTCCGCGAGCGTGGCGCTTCCGCCGTCCGTGTCCGGATTGCTGCACCTGGGTGCGGTCGCGTCATTGAGCGTCAGCGACCACGAGTTGATGACCAGACTGGCCGCGATGCGGCCCCACAACGTCATCAGCTATGACCCCAACGTTCGGCCGGCGCTCACCGGCGAAGGCGCAGAGGCGGCGGCGGCCGTAGAACGGATTGTCGCCCTCGCCGACGTCGTCAAGGTCAGCACCGAAGACATTCGGCTGCTGTACGGTGCGGTGGATCTCGCGTCTGTCGCGACTGCGTGGATTCTGGATGGGGTGGGGCTCGTGGTCATCACCGACGGCGCGAACGGCGCGCGTGCGTTCGCTCGCTCGTCCGAGGTCGGTGTTGAGGCATCCCGGGTGGAGAAACTGACAGACACCATCGGCGCCGGCGATGCGTTCATGTCCGGCCTGCTCTGGGCCCTCGGTTCGTGTGGCGCACTGCAGCGCGAGTCGCTCCATCAGATCGACACGGACACGTTGGCCCGATGCCTCAGAATCGCCGCCACGAGTGCAGCCCTCGCCGTGGAGCAGCAGGGAGCCAATCCGCCCACGCTGCTCGCTCTCACCGAACGCTTGAGACGCGACGATGCCGTCGATCATGCCCGACGGTATTTCGCGGAGTGATCCGGTGGCTCTTCGTCAGTCCGTGACGACGATCGTCTCCATGGCGAGTTCCAAGCCGCCAACGACGTCGCCGACCGTGAGCGTCGCCGTGATGCTCGATAGGTCGGCGATGTTGCCGATGTGGGTGCCGCCGCAGGGGATCTCGGCGCGTCCTTCCGGGAGCTCGCAGACCCAGGTGCGCCGCGAGGAGAGTGCGTCATCGTCGCGCTCGATTCGAACGGTCCCCCCGGCGGCGAGCCACCGGGCGAGCCGCGCGTTGACCCGGTCGGCGACCGAAGCCGGGTCATCGATCGCGGCGGGCATGAAGCCTGTGCGGCGCAGCGACTTGCCGATCCGATAGACGTCGGCCGAGCGGTGGGGGCTGATCCGAGACTGCTGGATGGCCAGCGCGTCGAAGGCCGGGTTGCCGAGCGAGTCTGTGGGGGCCGCCTTGCTCCATCCCTCGACCAGCGCCGCATCGAGGGCGAGCGCGGCCAGGTGGCACCCGGTGTGCGCGGCGGAGAGGGCGGCACGATATTCCGGGTCGACGTCGACCTGAACGGATTCGCCGACCGAGGGCGAGTCGCCTTCGATGATGTGCCCGACCACGAAGACCCACCCTTCCGTGCCGGTGCGCACCGGCAGGTCGGCGCCGAGATGCAGCCGACCCTCGTGGACCCCGCCCGTGAGGGCGTCGACGATCGGTTGTGAGCCGCGACCCGTCGTGAGGGTGCCACGGTCGGCCGGCTGGTCGGGCCAGGCGACGTCGACCGGGTGGAAGGCCGTCGTGTCGAGGAGGACGGCCGATCGCCCGTTCGGGAGCGGTTCGACGTGAACCACGGTTCCGACGGAGACGGTGGCGCCGTCCGGGTAGGTGACGGTCGTGTCGGAGGTGGGGAGGGGCATGGATCGAGGCTAGGTCAGAAGATCGTGTAGCCGCCGTCGATGGTCAGTACCGCCCCGGTCATGAATGACGATGCGTCGCTCGCGAGGAACACCACGGCAGGACCGAGCTCCTCAGGTTCGCCTGCGCGCTTGAGGGCACTGTCCTCGATCCAGTAGCGCTGGAACTCCGGCTTGTGCACTTCTGAGTTCTCGGTCCTCATGTATCCGGGAGCGAGCGCATTCACGCGCACGCCGGACGCACCCCACTCCGCCGCGAGGCTCTTGGTCAGTTGGTGGACAGCTGCCTTCGATGCGTTGTACGGCGGCTGCCACTGCGGCCGATTGACGATGTCTGCTGAGATCGAGCCGATGTTGATGATCGAGCCTCTTCCCTGTTTGACGAACTGCTCGCCGAAGATCTGACAACCCAGCCAGACCCCATCCACATTGACCCGCATCACCCGTGCCCACTCGTCGTCCGTGATGGCGAGAGCGGCCTTATTGATGAATGCGCCAGCGTTGTTGACCAGGATGTCGACGCGACCGAATTCCGTTAGGGCCTGATCGCGGGCGGCCTCGAGGTCTGCCCGCCGGGTCACGTCGACGGGGACGACCAGAGCGCGCGAACCGTGGGCCCGCACCTCATCAGCCACCCGATGGGCCGCGTCCGAGTCCCGCCCGGCGATGACGACATCGGCTCCGGCCTCGGCGAGTGCAATGGCGAAGATGCGACCCAGACCGCGCTGCGCTCCGGTCACGACTGCGACGTGGCCGTCGACACGGAATTTCTCAAGCACAGGGAGCTCCTTCGAGTTGGCGGGCGGATTGCTGCCGCGTTGTGCGAGAGTGCGGCGTCTGCGCTGCGAAACGTTTTTCTCACGATATGGGCGATGTTGTGGAGTTGTCAAACTCTCGCCGCGGGGCACCTCCGAGGGCCGAAGTGTCGAACTGCACGGCCGGCGGCAGGCATACCTTGGCCCGTCCTTGACAAATCGAGATGGGTCCTCCTAGTTTTGGAAAAACGATTCGCGCAAAACGATTCGCTAAACTCGTAGATGCTCCCGCACCGCGAGTCCTACTTGATCATCATTGGAGATTGTCATGTACAACGCAGCACATGCTTCCTTGTGGAAACGGCGTCTGGTGGGTGTGTCAGTCCTCGTCACATCGCTCGCGCTTCTCGCCGGATGCTCGACGGGCACGGGATCCTCTGGGTCGACCACCATCACGCTGTCCATGCAGCAGACCGACGTGAAGAAGGGCGATCCGACCACGTGGGCGATCGTCCAGGCCTTCGAGAAGAAGTACCCGAACATCAAGGTCACCGTCACAGGTCAACCGGTAGCGCAGCACAATCAGGCGATCGATGTCGCCGCGCAGAGCAACACCTTGCCGACGATGTTCTGGCTCTTCAGCGCGGACACCGGGAAGAAGCTGAACAAGGCCGGCGCCCTCCTGGATCTCAACCCGATCCTCAAGGACGAGGGTTTGACGTCGAGCTTCAACAAGACGGTGCTCGACAGCTTCAGTGATGGAGGCAAGCAGTTCGGTGTGCCGTACCAGGCGCTGTTGACCGGGTTCTACGTGAACAAGAAGATCCTGGCCGACAACGGGTTGACGCAACCGGTCACCTTCGACGACCTCGTCGCGGTCTCGAAGGCACTGAGCGCGAAGGGGATCACCACGATCGCCAATGGCGCCAGCCAGTCGTCGTTCAGCGTCTGGGCCTTCCTGACCTGCCTCGATCGCTTCGGCTACGACGACGTGATCAAGGACATCCTTGCTGGAAAGGCGAGCTACTCGAACCCCGACTTCCTGAAGTTCTACGAGGCCTTGGCGGAACTGCAGAAGGCGGGCGCGTTCTCGTCCAACGTGGCGACGCAGACCTACAACCAGGCGGTGGACGACTTCGCGAACGGCAAGGCGGCCTTCCTCGACTCGGGAGTTTGGGCATCCGGCCAGCTCCAGTCGTCGCCGGTGGGCAAGGACACCGGCTTCTGGGTCGGCCCTCAGTTCTCGAACGGAGTGGGAGAGCAGAAGATCGTGATGAACGTCGTCGGTGCGCCGCTCGCCGTCAGTGCGTCGGTCAAGAAAGGTTCCCCCGAGTACGCCGCTGTCGAGAAGTTCATCGGGTTCTACTACGGAGACGCCGGCCAGCAGATCTTCGCTGACAACGGTCAGCCGCCGGTGACGACGTTCGCCCCGAAGATCGCCAGTTCGAACACGGTCTTCCAGTCCGTTCTCGATGCGGCGAAGGGCCTGGCTGTTCCGCTGGCTCAGCCTGATCAGTACCTCTCGACGGCGAGCCAGAACGTGATGTACGACAGCATCTATGGCGTCATCGAGGGTCAGTTGTCGCCGCAGGATGCGGTGGACATGGTCCAGAAGTCCATCGCAGCGAACAAGTAGCACCAGTGCCCGGGCGGGTGGCGTCGCCCGGGCACTTCCTTCTCCGGAAAACCGAGAAGGCCGCAATTGCCGACTAAGGATGTCTCGATGATCTGGTTGAGCACGCGCTGGAAGATCGCGATCATGGTGATCCCGACACTGCTGTTCTTCACCCTGTTCGTTGTCTACCCGGTCGGATACTCGGCGTACTACAGCCTCACCGACTTCATCGGATTCGGGACGCCGGCGTTCGTCGGGCTGGCCAACTACGCAACTTTGTTCAGCGATCCTCTGTTCTGGAGATCCCTGCTCAACACTGTCGTCGTGCTGGTCATCAGCGTCGTCGTCATCATCCCCGCCTCCTTCGCCCTGGCGCTGCTGATGCGGCGCCCGTTCCGCGGCGCACGGATGCTGCGAGCGCTGGTCTTCGCACCGGGGATCATCGCCCCGATCCTCGTGGGCCTGATCTGGGTGTTCATCCTCGACCCGAAGATCGGTCTGGTGAACCAACTGCTCACCCATGCCGGGGTCTCATCGCCCCCGATCTGGATCGGCGGCCCCACCCTCGGCCCCGTCTCCATCGCACTGGTCTTCATCTGGAGCACCGTCGGCTTCGCGATGACCATCTTCTACGCCGGCCTCCAGCTGCTTCCCGGCGACGTCATCGAAGCCAGTTCCCTCGACGGCGCTACACCTTTCCAGCAGACCTGGGCCATCACCGTCCCGATGATGCGCGAAACCTTCGCGATCACGGCGGTCCTGGTCACCACTAACGTGTTCAAGATCTTCGAACTGGTCTATCAGTTGACCGGAGGGGGTCCGATCCACAAGTCGGAGACGCTCGTCAGCTACATGTACTACGTCACGTTCACCAGCCAGCAGTACGGCCCCGGCATGGCGTTCGCGGTGATCATCACCGTTCTGGGAGCGATCGTCTCGGTCGGGTACCTGGCTCTGCTTCGAGAACGGAAGGACGTGGTCGCATGACATTTCCGACTACCGAGCGCCGGCGCGCGCGACCTCGAAGCGCTCTGATCGTTTCGGCCGTTGCCGCCTACTTGATCACATTCCTCGTGCTGCTGCCCCTGTTCTGGATCGCTGTCCTTTCCTTCAAACCGAACTCCCGGATTCTCTCCGACCCACTCGGTGCTGCGGCCTTCACCCTCGACAACTACCTCAACGTGTTCGCCTCGGTGCCGCTGCTCTCGATGTACGGGAACACGCTCGTGCTGGCGCTGGTCTCCGTCACGGTTGGCACCGTGATCTCGTTCATGTCGTCGTTCGCCCTTTCCCGGATGGTGTTCCGGCGGCGGCGACTGCAATCCGGCCTGCGGCTGTACCTGCTTGGCGGGCTCGCGATTCCGATCTACATCCTGCTGTTCCCGGTCTACCGTGTCGACATCGCGCTCGGCGTCTTCGGGACCTATGCGGCGCTCATCCTTCCCTATATCGCGGTGACGATCCCTTTCAATACCCTGCTGCTGACCGGATTCCTCCGCGACTTCCCCGGCGAGCTGGAAGAGGCCGCGATCATCGACGGCGCCGGCCTGTGGCGGCTCTGCTGGTCGGTCGTCGTTCCCCTGATGCGGCCGGTGTTCGCGACGATCTTGATCTTCAACGTGATCTACGTCTTCAACGAATACCCTTTCGCCTCGATCCTGATCAACAACCCGGCCATGACCACGGTCTCGCTTGCCGTCTCGCAATTCCAGGGCCAATACAGCACCGACTACGGGGCGATGATGGCGGCGAGCACGATCATCCTGATCCCGCAGCTCGTGATCTACGCCCTGTTCCAGAAGCAGGTCATAGCCGGCATGACGATCGGTGCCGTGAAGGGATGACGACCATGAATCCAGGACGCTCGCTGGCCGATCTCGCGTGGCTGGGCCCGGTGGTCACCCGTCAGGTGTCTGCCGAGAATCCCGACGGCGCACGTGGCGGTGGAGCGCTGGCGGTTCCGGACCCGGGTGATCCTGACCTGCCGCACAGCATTCATGCCGTCGATCTGGGCCGTGGGTACAAGGTGCGGCCATTCATCAGCCTGGCTGCGGGGGAGTCGCGGACCATCGCCGACATCCGCGGCGCGGGAGTCGTGACCAACTTCTTCATCACCAGCAACGTGGCGGATCTGCGTGACCTGTGGCTCACCGTCCGATGGGACGGCTCTGAGGAGGAATCGATCTCGGTCGACCTGGCATCGTTCTTCTGCTTGGGCGGTCCAGGACAGAGCCACTCGGTGAGCTCGATCCCGATCTCGGTAGGACCAGTTCGAGGATGCTCGAGCTCGTGGTCGATGCCCTTCTCCCGGGGGGCGAGATTCGACCTTGCCAACCGGGGATCATCCGCCGCCGGAGTCATTGCATACAAGGTCACGTACGAGGAGCGCGAGGAGGCCGACGTGCCGCCTCTCCGCTTCCACGCGATGACACGCACGGGTACGCCGACCGAACCGAGCTTCGAGTTCGACCTGGTTCGTGCTGACGGCTGCGGAATCGTCGTCGGCACGTCGATCAACTGGCGGGCACGGCAGCCGAGATGGTGGGGCGAGGGGGAGATCAAGGTCTATCTCGGTGAGGACGAGCAGCCCACTCTGGTGGATACCGGTACCGAGGACTACTTCGGCGGAGCATGGGGCTTCGGCAGGGATACCACCTTCCTGTCGAACGGCCCCCTGGGCGAGCGCGCGTACAGCGGGCTCTACGCGGGGGCTCCCTTTCTGCAGTCCAATGAGGGATACGAGCGCGAGATCGTGCTCTACCGATGGCATGTCAATGACCCGATCGGATACCAGGAGGGAATTCGCATGGCCGTGCAGGTCATGGGGATCGGTGCCGATTCGCGTTACGAGCTGCGCACCGACGAGTTGACGGCGACCGGGTACTGGTACGCCCCGGCGCTCGCCGAGGACGCCTAGGCTCCTCAGCCGGCCGTGACGATGACGTCGGCCAGAGCCCGAGCGGCTGCGATGAGTTGGGCGTTCCGCTCGTCGGGCCCCAGGGCCCAGGAAGCCGCCTGCGACGGGTCCTTCCCGAACGCGACATGGCGAGCGGTCAAGCGCTCCACGCGAAGCTCCCGAGGGATCTCCACGTACCAGACTTCGTCGAGGCGGATGCGGGCCGCGCCCCACCCGTACGACGAGGTCAGCAGGTAGTTCCCCTCCGTGATGACGACGGACACCTCTGAGGCGATGGGCAGATCGTTGGCGATCGGCTCATCGAGCTCCCGATTGAAGCTCGGGGCGAAGACCGTCGGCCGGGCCGGATCGCGCAAGCGGTCGAGCATCGCCAGGTAGCCTCCGACGTCGAAGGTGTCGGGGCTGCCCTTTCGCCGCTCGCGATCGAGGGCTCGGAGAACCGAGTTGGAGAAATGAAATCCGTCCATCGGGAAGAGTGCCGCCGTCGAGCCGAGCCGCGAGACGACATCCTGGGCGAGGGTCGACTTGCCGGCGCCGGGCGCGCCAGTGATCCCGATGATCACGCGGCGGTCATCACTCGGACGGAGGCACCTGATGCGCTCGATCAGGATGTCGGGGGTGGACAAGCGCACCTCGCGTCTCAGGCGCTCAGGCATCCTGGTCGGTCGAACTGGGAAGAAGGGTCAAGGGAATGCGGCCACCGCATCCGCACGAGTCGCCATGGAAGAGCGCCCCGGGCACCCTGATCGCTCTCGGCGGCGCATCGGCATCTGCGAGGCGAGTCTCGAGCAGTTGCGTCGCGGCTCGTCCGATCGCCTCCACCGGCTGGATGAAGCAGGTCAGCCGGGGAGTGAAGAACTCGGAGTTCATCATCTCGTCGAAGGTGACGAAGGCGATGTCGTCGGGTACCGAGAGCTTCAGGGCCTGGAAGGCGCGGAGCGCCCCGACGGTGAGCAGGCCGCTTGCGGCAATCACT
>Ga0207667_10002334_pt1 | contig 23766 bp, 22 predicted proteins | sample KBSCornC52_FD_184301 | JGI IMG/M metagenome (GOLD analysis project Ga0207667, IMG submission 184301) | Corn rhizosphere microbial communities from Kellogg Biological Station, Michigan, USA - KBS Corn C5-2 (SPAdes) (version 2) | ecosystem: Host-associated > Plants > Roots > Rhizosphere > Soil ...
CGAAGAAGAAATGCAAAAAATACGTGGCAACCAGGTGGCGATGATCTTCCAGGAGCCCATGACTTCGCTAAACCCAGTTTTGACCTGCGGGTTCCAGATAACGGAGGCTATACAATTACACCTGGGCGTTAATAAAGCCAAAGCAAAAGAAAAAACAATCGCCCTGTTTAAAGAAGTACAACTGCCGCGACCAGAAGCCATTTTTGATAGTTACCCGCACCAAATCTCCGGGGGACAAAAGCAAAGAGTGATGATTGCCATGGCCCTATCCTGCAATCCAGAGATTTTGATAGCTGATGAGCCTACCACGGCCCTTGATGTTACCGTACAAAAAACCATCATAGAGTTGCTGCATAAGCTGAAGGCCGAGCGCAATATGAGCCTGATCTTTATTTCGCACGATTTAGGTGTCATCAGCGAGATTGCCGACCGGGTATTGGTGATGTACAAAGGCGAAGTGGTTGAAGAAGCACCGGTAAAAACGCTATTCGCGCATCCCAAACATCCATATACCAAAGGATTGCTTGCCTGCCGGCCCTCCCCTGCTTACCATTTAAAAAAGCTGCCTGTGGTGGCCGATTTTTTTGATACTACCGGTAAAAAAACTATCAGTATTGAAAAAATAAGAGAAGGTTACCTGTTTCCTGCGGATGAAATTAAGGAAAGGAAACGTAAATTATACGAACAGGAACCGTTGTTGAAAATCGATAAACTGAACACATGGTTCCCGGTGGGTGGCAATTTTTTTGGCGGATCGAAAGAAATGGTGAAGGCTGTTAATGAGGTTAGCTTTGATGTTTACCCGGGCGAAACACTGGGACTGGTAGGCGAATCGGGTTGCGGGAAGACCACACTTGGTCGGAGCATCTTAAGGCTGATAGAACCCACATCCGGCAGCATCAACTTTGAAAATACCGATTTGCGCAGCCTTAAAAAGGATGCCTTGCGCGAGATTCGTCGCGATATACAAATCATTTTCCAGGATCCCTACTCCTCGCTGAATCCGCGCCTCACGGTAGGCGATTCGCTGATGGAACCGCTGCAGGTGCACCAGTTTTATTCTAACAATACCAAACGTAAAAAAAAGGTATTGGAACTGCTGGAACGCGTAAACCTGCCGCCCGAACATTTTAACCGTTTTCCGCATGAATTCTCCGGTGGACAAAGGCAACGGATTGTTATTGCCCGCGCATTGGCGCTCCGGCCCAAATTTATCATTTGCGACGAATCGGTGTCGGCGCTGGATGTTTCGGTACAGGCACAGGTGCTTAACCTTATCCGGGAGTTGCAGCAGGAATTCAACCTTACCTACATATTCATTTCGCATGACCTGGCGGTTATTAAACATATTTCGGACCGGATGATGGTGATGAACAAAGGTGAAATTGTGGAGATGGGAGATCCTGATGAGATTTATTATCACCCTAAGGAGGAATATACTAAAAAGTTGATTGCGTCGATTCCGGGAATGGGGTAATTCGGAAGTCGGAATGTCGATTTCGGGATGTTTTGATTGACATACTCAAAAAAACTTCCACATTCCGACTTCCGCATTCAATTAAAACTTCCGCATTCTACATTCCGCAATCCGCATTCAAAAACATCGTATCTTTGCTTTGTAGTAATACTAATTCATGTCTAAAAAGAAAAACAATTCCTCTATCAACCAGGTGCTCACCCAAATGGTATTGGATATATTCGAACAAAATGGCAATACGCCGCTAAATTATAAACAGGTTTCTGCAAAACTAAATGTCCGCGATCCGGATGCACGCGATATTATTTTTGATATCCTGCGCGAAGAAACCAAAAAGAGCACGCTTAAAGAAGTATCACCCGGCAAATTTCAATTACTTGAACTTAAAACCTTTATCGAAGGCCGGGTTGACCTTACCAACGACGGTTCCGCATTTATTGTGACCGATGACGAGTTTGAAAGCGACATTTTTGTGGCCCCACGCAAACTGCGTAACGCCTTAAACGGCGACCGGGTAAAGGTCTACGTGTACGCAAAAAGCAAAGGCAAAAACAAGGAAGGCGAGGTTATTGAGATACTGGAACGCGCCAAAATGGAGTTTACCGGTATCGTAAAGGTCTCGGAGCGCTTTGCCTTTTTTATCCCGGACGACCGCAAAATGATGCACGATATTTTTATCCCCATCAGCGAGTTACATGGCGCGCGTAACGGGATAAAAGCAGTAGCTGAAATTACCGACTGGCCGGCTGATGCCCGCAATCCCATAGGCCGCATCAAGCATATTTTGGGCGCCCAGGGCGAGAATGACACCGAAATGAACGCCATCCTCGCCGAATTTGGTTTCCCGCTATCTTTCCCTAAAGAAGTTGAACATGAGGCTGAGGAAATAAGCGACGTTATTACAAACGAAGAGATTGCCAAACGTCGCGATTTCAGGAACACGACCACTTTTACTATCGACCCATTTGATGCAAAGGATTTTGATGACGCCCTATCATTTAAAAAGCTCGACAACGGTAATTACGAAGTTGGTGTGCACATTGCCGATGTTTCGCATTATATAAAACCCGATTCGGCACTGGATAAAGAGGCCGATGAACGCGGCACATCCGTTTACCTGGTTGACAGGGTGATACCCATGCTGCCGGAGCGTTTGTCGAACGGCTTATGCTCATTGAGGCCAAGAGAAGACAAACTTTGTTTTGCCGCCGTTTTTGAACTGGACCGCGAGGCCAACATCATTAACGAATGGTTTGGCAAAACCGTTATTCACTCCGACAGGCGCTTTACTTATGAAGAAGTGCAGGAAGTAATTGAAACCAAAGCCGGCGATTTTGAACCTGAGATAGCTATATTAAACGCCCTTGCCCACAAACTTCGCGACCGTAAGTTTAAAAACGGCGCCATCAGCTTTGAAACTACCGAGGTTAAATTTAAGCTGGATGAAACCGGCAAACCCATTGGCGTATATGTAAAAGAACGCAAGGATGCCCATAAGCTGATTGAAGATTTTATGCTGCTGGCCAACAAAAAAGTAGCCGAATTTGTAAGCAAAATGGGCAAAGGAAAACACAAATACACCTTTGTTTACCGCGTACACGATACGCCAAAACCCGAGGCGCTGGCCAATTTTGCGCAATTTGCTGCGAGGTTTGGGTACAAAATAAACACCAAATCGGACAAGGAAACGGCCAAATCCCTTAATTATTTAATGGAGGATGTGGAAGGCAAAAAGGAACAAAACGTGCTTACCCAGCTGGCAATCCGCAGCATGGCGAAAGCTATTTACACTACCAAAAGCAGCAGCCATTACGGTTTGGCATTTGACCATTACACGCACTTCACCTCTCCTATCCGCCGGTATCCGGATGTGATGGTTCATCGTTTGTTGTTTCATTATTTAAATGGAGGCCAATCTGCCAATGCCGATCATTACGAGAAGTTGTGCCAGCACAGCTCGCAAATGGAGAAAAAAGCATCCGATGCGGAACGTGCTTCTATTAAATACAAGCAGGCCGAGTTTTTACGCGACCAGGTGGGCAGTGTTTACAGCGGCGTGATCTCCGGCGTTACAGAATGGGGTATGTATGTTGAAATTATTGAAAATAAATGTGAAGGCATGATCCGCCTGCGCGATATATCAGACGACTTTTATACTTTAGACGAAAAAAACTATGCCATCATTGGCCAGCGCAAAAAGAAGGTTTACCAGTTGGGCGATGAGGTAAAAATACGGGTTAAAAACGTTGATTTAACGAAGAAACAGATCGATTTTTCGTTAGTTCAGGATTAGGTTGATTAGGTTGATTAGGTTGATTAGGTTGATTAGGTTGATTAGGTTGATTAGGTTGAAACGAATAATTAACAGCACGGTTTGGCTTGTTAGATGAAAAAATTAAAAGAACTTCAATTGTTAATAGAACAGGCTATCACCGAACTGGATATTCCTCCACATCCGGATGATCTGTATGAACCGGTAAAATACATCCTTTCGCTGGGTGGCAAACGCATGCGACCGGCTTTATTGCTGATGGCCTGCGACTTGTTTGGCGGCGACGTTGAGAAAGCCCTTTCCCCTGCCCTCGCTATCGAAGTTTTCCATAATTTTTCGCTGGTGCATGACGATATTATGGATAATGCCCCCCTGCGCCGTGGCAAAGCTACCGTGCACGAACGCTGGGGACAGAATGCCGGTATCCTCTCGGGCGATGTGATGCTGGTACTTGCCTACCAATTGATGATGCAGGTGGAAGACCACCTGCTGCGTGCGGTCCTCGATATTTTTAATGCTACCGCCATTGGCGTTTGCGAAGGCCAGCAACTGGATATGGATTTCGAAAAGCGCGATGATGTACATATTGATGAATACCTGGATATGATCCGCCTGAAAACTTCGGTTTTACTGGGTGGCGCTTTAAAAATTGGTGCATTAATTGGCGGCGCAGACGTGAAAGATGCCGAACTGTTGAACAGTTTCGGCGAGCATTTGGGTATTGCATTCCAACTGCAGGATGATATACTGGATGTTTACGGCGACCCGGATAAATTTGGCAAACAGGTTGGCGGCGATATCATCTCCAATAAAAAAACCTATTTGTTGTTAAAAGCATTTGAATTGGCTGACCAACAACAAAAACACGACCTTGAAAATTGGGTGACGCTGAAGGAATTTGATAACACCCAAAAGGTGGAAGCCGTCACCGGGATTTATAACGCATTAGCTATCCGGCTGCATGCCGAAAACGAAATGGAAACCCATGCGAATAAAGCATTTGAGGCACTGGAAGCCATCAACCTGCCCGATGGCAGTAAACAATACCTGCGGTATTTTGCAGATGGGCTATTGGTTAGGGAGAATTAGTATATGGCTATGATACGTGTATTGTTAGTTACCATATCGTTGTTGGATATTTCTGCCGCCTACAGCCAACGTCCACTTAAGAGGGAAGTGGGCGACGAAAGTTTCATAACTGTGACAGACTCAATGCTAAGGCATGAGAGAATTGTGTATACCGCCCCGGAAATAAGTCCATCATATCCCGGAGGGCAGGATGCCTTCGACCTGTTCATAAAAAAGAATCTAAAATATCCGGCTATAGCTATCGAACATCAAACTCAGGGCAGGGTCATGGTACGTTTTATCGTTGAAAAAAGCGGGAGGCTTTCCCATGTTACTATTGCACGCGATATTGGGGACGGCTGCGGCGAGGAGGCTGTAAGACTTGTAAAGAAATGTCGAAAATGGAACCCCGGAAGAATTAACAACATTCCCGTAAGAACACAATTTTCTATCGGCGTAAAATTTATAACGCCAGATTGAACTAATCGAAGGAAAGAATTCACATATAGGTGATGATCTTAATATCTGTATTTTGCTGACGGGTTATTGGTGAGGGAGAATTAGTATATTTAGATCATGAAAAATATTCTTTTGCTTACCATCTTTTTATTTTCCTTATTCATTGTAAAAGCACAGACTCCGGCGACTGCTGATACTTCCGCGAAAGCTGATTCCAACAAAAGATTTATGCCTGTTGATGTCATGCCAGAGTATCCCGGTGGACTGGATAAAATGTCGACTTATTTAAAAAAAATCTTAAATATCCCAAAGCCGCAAGAAAAGCAGACATCGAAGGACGGGTAATTGTCAGTTTTGTGGTTGAAAAAGATGGGAGTTTGACGGATATAAAAGTACAAAGGGGATTATCTCCCGAGATTGACGCTGAAGCCCTTCGCCTCGTAACGAATTTTCCCAAATGGACTCCGGGTATGCAGGGTGGCCGTCCGGTCCGCGTCAAATATTCAATACCTGTAAGTTTTAAATTGAATGATTAACAACATGAAATATAATATCATCATTAGCAGAGTTACTTTGTTACTTTTTTTGTTAGTTCCCGGTCTGGCGCTCCACGCCCAGCAAACCTTTACCTCCGGTGGTAAGCTAAAACCGGAACAAGCCATTATGGATGTAAGGCATTACACCATTGCCCTCGATGTTAATTTCGAACAGCGCAGCATTGATGGTTATACCACTATTGATGTGATCATGTCGAAACCAACGCATGTTTTGTTGTTTGACCTACTCGATTCACTCGGTGTAAAGCAAGTGCTGGTCAACAATAAAAAGGAGCCATTTGAGTATAAAAACAACCTGATCACCATCAATATGGCTAGTGAACTACCCGCAGGTAAAGCAAGCGTAAAGGTGATTTATGGCGGCAAACCGCATGTTGCAGTAAGACCACCCTGGGATGACGGATTTATCTGGTCGCGCGACTCAACCGGGCACCAATGGATGGCCATTACTGCCGAAGGGACAGGTGGCAAACTGTATTTCCCATGTAAGGACCATCCTTCGGATGAGCCGAATGAGGGTGTTGATATGCTGATAACCGTGCCGAAAGACCTGGTTGTTGCAGGTCCTGGCCTTTTACTCAACGTTGCTAAACATGGCAGCAGGGCTACTTATCACTGGAAGACCAATTACACCATCAACAACTACAGCATTATCTTTAATGCGGGCGACTATAAGGTGGTGAGCCGGCCGTATACCACCTGCGATGGACACAATGTGCCCATACAGTTTTATGTATTGAATGAACATGCCGATAAAGCTGATCACCTGATGGATATTTTTGTAAAAACCATACACGAGCAGGAAAAATACTTTGGCGAATATCCATGGGCGAAGGAGAAGATCGGCCTGGTGGAAACGCCACACTTGGGTATGGAACACCAGAGCATGGTAGCCTACGGCAATAAATTCAGGTACCGTAAAGTGGGCGGCGAAGATTACGACTGGCTGGTACACCATGAATTTGGCCACGAATGGTGGGGCAATAAAGTAACCGCCAAAGATTGGGCCGACTACTGGATACACGAAGGCATTTGCACCTTTGGCGATGTGCTGTATGTGCGGGAATTTGAAGGGCAAAAGGCTTACGCGGAATACTTTAAGAACATGATACCGCAGTTTGAAAATAAAATACCTATTGTAATGGGTAAAGATATTGATGAGGAAGCCGCCTACAATAGCGATATTTATGGCAAAGGCGCCTTTTTTATGCACACCATCTACTATATCATGGGCGATGATCAGTTTTTTCCGGCCATCAAGAAGTTTGTTACCTCGCCCCAATATACCTACGATAATTTGGTAAATACGGATGATGTGGAGCAGTTTTTCAGCAAAGAATCGGGCAAGGATTTGAAGCCATTGTTTGATTTGTACCTCCGCAGCACCAATAAACTGGAAGTGGATGTTAAAGCACTGAACGGCAACAAATATTTAATTAAACTGCAGAACATCAATATGCCGCTGCCAATGGATATAAAAACGGATGAGGGCACAAAAAGGCTCGTAATTGATACCAAAGGCATCACCGTAGCAAGTAAAACCACGCCGGTAGTTGATGAGGATGCTTACTATTTAAAGAAGATCACTTTAGAATAGATGAAGAGAATACTTTTATCTACTCATTGATTGTCGAACATGAAAAAAGGCATCCTGATCTTATCGTTGTTCGCAATTTGGGGCAGCGCAAAAGCGCAATCCCAGGTTCCTGTTCCACAAACCGGTGACACTACAAAAATATTAACTGCTGTTGAAGTGGAACCGGAATTTCCGGGCGGTTTCGGGAATTTTTATCGTTACCTGGCAAAATCAATAAAATACCCGCAGGAGGCACGCTCAAACGGCGAAACCGGCCGGGTTATGGTGCAAATGGTAGTCGAAAAAGACGGTAGCCTTTCGCATATCGTGGTGGTTCGGAGCGTCTCCTATTCGCTGGATGCTGAAGCGATCAGGGTAATAACGGCATCGCCAAAATGGAAACCCGGCATACAAAACGGGCACCCGGTTAGGGTACAGTACGTTGTGCCCATTAATTTTAATTTAAAATAGTTCTCACACACGCGCCTTACCCAGGTGCTTCATGTTAAATTCGGATTAAAAAACGCCAAAAATACATTCAATATTTTTGATAGGTTTACCCTCCAAGAAACCAAAATTATTCCTGAAAATGCGCTATTTTAAAGCTTCTTTAATACTGCTCTGTTCATTAATAGTTTGCGCTTACCCATTACACGCGCAGGCAAATGCTGTTTTTAATATAAAAGACTACGGCGCCACAGGCGATGGTCATACCCTCGATACGAAAGCCATAAATAAGGCTGTTGAAGCCTGTGTAAAAGCAGGCGGCGGCACGGTGCTTGTCCCGCCGGGAACGTTCGTAACCGGCACTTTCCGCTTATTCAGCAATATTAACTTAATGTTGAGTCCTGGCGCCGTGATTATGGCATCGGACAACGAGGATAACTACCTTCTGCAAACTGATTACGGTTTTAGCGGCTCCGGTGCAGGTGGTAAGCGGCTGGGGATCATATTTGCTGATAATGCCGAGAACGTATCGATAACCGGCTCCGGTGTAATTGATGGCAACGCAGGTGCGTTTATGCAGTGGGATGTAGCGCAGGCGAGCAGTGATGATGACTGGAAGTACACCCGGCAGCAAAAGGCCTTTATGACGCCTGTTAAAGGCAATAACGAGGCTCCTGTGATGTGGAAAGGCGACTGGGCCAACAGACCGGGTACTCAAATCATTTTCCACGCCTGCAAAAAAGTAATTGTTCGCGATATTACCATCCGTAATGCCAACGACTGGACATTCGACCTGAACGCATGCGATAATGTGAAGGTATTGGGCATAACCATTGATAACGACGAGGGCGTGCCCAACAGCGACGGTATCGACATGTATGATTCGAACCACGTAATTGTTGCAGATTGCGATGTGCGCGCAGGTGACGATGCCATGGCCGTTATCAGCACAAGCAATTTGACAGTAACCAACTGCAACTTCAATTCGCGTTCCTGCGGCATCAGGATTGGCTATAATGCCTTTAACAATACCGACTCGGGCAATTTGCTGTTTGATAATATCCGCATCTACGGCGCCAACCGGGGCATTGGTATTTTTCAGCGTCAAAGGGGTAATATATCCAACATCCTGTTCTCCAACATGATTATTGATAGCCGCCTCTATCCCAGCAATTGGTGGGGGCATGGCGAACCCATTCATATTTCCGCGCTGCCGGGACTCGGCAGTAAGGATGTTGGCACTATAAGCAATATCAGGTTCACCAATATTATTGCAAAAGGCGAAGAAGGGGTGGTTATTTATGGTTCAAAGGAAAGTGTTATAAGGGATATTCGGTTCGACAATCTGCAGCTTACTATAACGAAAGGTGCCTTTACCGATATCAACGCCGGAAACTTTGATTTACGCCCCACCAATGACCCTAAAATAGCTTTATTTAAACACGATATCCCAGCGCTGTACGCCGGGCACGTGGACGGCCTAACCATCAAAGGGCTATCCGTAAGCTGGGATAGTGACCTGCCTGCATACTTCACCAATGCTATCTACTGCGAGCATTTCAGCAATTTACTGATCGATGATTTTTCAGGGACAGCCGCGCCAAACACAGACAGCAGTGAAGCGGCGATTGCCTTGCATCATGGGAAAGCAGTTACGTTAATTGATTTAAAATCACCTGGCAAATCCACAACAAGCAATCACAAAGTCGCGTTGCGTGACGATGTAACGCCATAAATAAATCATGGGCAGACGTTCCCGAGGGGAGATTTGAATCTTTTTGAAAGTTGTCAAATCTTTCACTAAACAAGCTCAAAAAACCACCAGCCGAACAAAACTTTGTGTCACTTTGCGTCCCTCCGTGAACTTTGTGGTAAAATTCGCCCAATTACCCAAACAGCAAAAAGCCCGAAACTTTTACAAGTCCGGGCTTTTTTATATGATTAAAAGACTGATTACTCAGCCGCTTTTTCTTCAGCGTCAGCAGCTTTCTTTTTAGGAGCTGCTTTTTTTGGTTTTGCTTCAGCAACAGGTGCCTCTTCAACTGCTGCAGGAGTTTCTTCAACTACTGCTTCAGCAACCGGTGCTTTTGCTTCAACTGCTTTTTTCTCAGCTTTTGCAACTGGTGCAGGTGCTGCTACTTCGGCAACAGGAGCTGTTTCAAAAGGGATTACCGATACGTATGAACGGTTATCTGCTTTCTTTTTGAAAACCACTGTGCCATCGGCCAGTGCGAATAAAGTGTGATCTTTACCCAGGCCTACGTTAAGGCCGGGATTGTGAGGGGTACCACGCTGACGAACGATAATGTTGCCTGCAATTGCCGGCTGACCACCGAAAATTTTGATACCTAAACGTTTGCTATGCGACTCGCGGCCGTTCCTGGAGCTACCGGCCCCTTTTTTATGTGCCATTTCTTAATTTCTTTTATGAACCGGCAATAAACCGGCCCGATTAAAACTTTGATTATAACGAAATACCTGTGATCTCTATCTTGGTAAACTGCTGACGGTGACCGTTTTTCTTTTTGTAACCTTTTCTTCTTTTCTTTTTGAAGATAATTACTTTATCACCTTTTAAATGAGACACTATCTTAGCCGATACTTTAGCGCTTTTTAAATCAGAACCTAATTTAAATTTACCTTCGTTTTCTGCTAACAATACATTGTCAAATTCAATACTAGCGCCTTCGTCTCCCTGTAACCTGTGTACAAAGAGCTGCTGGTCTTTTGCAACTTTAAATTGCTGTCCTGCTATACTTACTATTGCGTACATTGTTTGTTATTTATTGTTTTAAAATTCGAGGTGCAAATATAGAAACTTTTAATTAAAAAAGCTATTCAATTTTTAATGTTAATTATTACACATCTTTTCAATGCCGTAGCTATTGATGCGTCTCATGGGTCTTTACTTTTGCTGACGATCCCGCGCATTGGCCAAAACCGACTGAATTTCTTTTATTAATTGCTTGCTTGCTTCAACCTGCTGTTGGGGGCCATCGTAATTGGTGCTGTACAATACACTTTTACTGGTTTGCTTATAATCAAACTCAATTAAATATTCATAAGACTTAACGCCATTGCTGTTAGTGGTATCGTTACTAACCTCTTTTGCAGGCAGGTCCCAAAAACCAAGTTCGGCCGCTTTGCGGTGCAGGTAAAGTAAATCGGTTGTGGTTAAATTTACATGTGTTTTAACCAGCGAATCGCGCTTATTCACATATTGATATTCGCCTGAAGCAGAATTGTAACTATTTACAAGGCTGTCCTTATCGCCATATTTAAAAATGATGGCTTTTAAATCCGAAGAAGCATAAGGAGCATCTTTAAAAATGCTTTTGCAAAAATTGGTTATCGGATTCCTCGCCAGTAAAAAAAATATAACCGACAAAGCAAGTGCTCCCGGCGCCAGGTATCTGTTGCCAAAGACGCCTTTGCTCCCCCGTTTTACAAGCAAGAAAAGGCTGATTAAAACCAGCGCGCTAAAAAGCATCACCAAAATAACATCAGCACCATTTGAATCATTCATGAGTTCCTGTTTTATTTATGGAGTTTGTTTTGTCTTTCTTCGGCGTTGCTTAAAATATCCATTATTTTTTTGATCATACCCTTATTGGCATCAACCAACTTATCCGGGCCCTTAAAGCTGGCGTCGAACAACACGTGTTTAACTTTGCGCTTATAGTTAAATTCTATCGAGTACCGGGGCACGTGTTTGCCCTCATCACTGGTGGTATCGGCGCTTAGTTCGTAATTCGGGAAATCCCAAAACCCAAGACTCCGTGCGGCCTTGTGCAGCGAATCGAGATCGGCCGTGGTAAGTACTAAATGTGATTTAATCAAAGAATCTTTCTTATTCAAATAATCGTGCTCGCCGGTAGTCGAGTTAAAATAATTTACCATCGAATCCTTGGCGCCATACCTGAAAACAAAGGATTTAAATTCCTTAAAATTATATGGCGCATCCTTAAAAACATGCGAGTAGTAAATCAGGCTGTAAACCGTAAACGAGCCTATAATAATAGTGAAGAGAAATATTTTCTTTTTTTGATCAGTCATTTTAATGGGTGAATGGTTGATTTGGTGAATGGGTGATTTAAAAAAATAATGAATGAGCGGATCGGTGGATTACCATTTTCTTTCCCCTGCCGTTTTCCGTGACGCTGATACTATTTTAAGTATTTGGCTTGCTTCGTCGGCAAGATGGGTTAATTCGTCTGGTTTCACTATTTCTGCCTCGACTAATATTTCCATCCAAAACGCGGACTCATCTGCCTCTTCAACTACAATTGATAGCTTTGCATAAAATTCAGCTTTTGAACGTGCACGGCATGCCGCTCTATAGTTGGCTCCAACGGATGATGACGATCTTAGTAACTGCCTGCCAACAATTTTTGCTTCCTCCGTTTTGGGCAATGTTCTAAAAAACTTTATATTATCCACAACAAATTTTTTAGTGCGATTTCTGAATATTTCAGCAAAGTCCGATTTTTGATTTTCCATTATATTAGGTTTAAATATTTTCAGATTTTTTAATTAAATTCTTCAATATTAAACAATTATTCAATTACCCATTCACCAACTCACTAATTCACTAATTGAGTTCGTTTTCCCATTTGCTTACTGCGGCTGTTGCCATTGCATTACCCAGTACATTTGTTGCTGATCGTCCCATATCCATCAGTGGGTCAATACCGAGCAGCAGCGCCAGGCCGGCTTCGGGGATATTAAAGAGCGACAGGGTACCAGCTATTACTACCAGGGCGGCGCGTGGTACGCCGGCCATGCCTTTACTGGTAACCATCAGTATCAGCAACATAGTAATCTGCTGGCTGAAAGTCATGTGGATACCATACGCCTGCGCCAAAAAGATGGAGCCAAAGGTCATGTACATCATGGAGCCTACCAGGTTAAAAGAGTAACCCAGGGGCAATACAAAGCTTACTATTTTTTCATTACAGCCAAAACGCTCCAGTTCTATCAGCACTTTGGGATAGGCAGCTTCGCTGGTAGAGGTACTGAAAGCTATCAGCATGGCATCTTTTATGTTATTTACGAGGGTAAAAACGCGGTTTCGCAATACAAACCAGGTAGCCAAAACAATGATAACCCAAAGTATAATGAGCGAAAAGTAAAACTCGCCAATGAATATGGCATATGTTGATATGATACCCAGTCCCTGTTTAGCCACCACCGCAGTAATAGCCCCAAACACAGCAAGCGGCGCCAATTGCATTACATAGCCGGTTATTTTTAATATAACATGGGCAACGGCATCTATAAATTTGATAATGATCTCGCCTTTCTCGCCAATAGCAGCTGTGCCGATGCCAAAAAACATCGAAAAAACCACGATCTGCAATATGGCATTATTGGCCATGGCATCAGTAAAACTTTGGGGTACCAGGTGGTCGATAAATTCTTTGAAGGTTACGCCGTTGCTTTTGATAGCCAATGCAGCATGATCATCGGGCAGCGGCAGGTGCATGGTGACGCCCGGTTGAAAAAAGTTAACAAACAACATACCGAGCAGCAAGGATACCAGGGTAGCGACGATAAACCACAACAACGTTTTACCGCCTATACGCCCAACCGACTTGATATCGCCCACTTTTGCCACGCCCACAACCAGGGTAGTAAATACCAGGGGGCCCACAATCATCTTGATCAGGTTTAAAAACACCTTACTCAAAATGGTAAAGCCTTCCAGCTTATCGTCGCGCAGGGTTTCGTTTTTCGCGCGTATAACAGTTTCAGCGATGCGCTGTGTTTTAAGCGATTTCCAGGCAACCGAAGCGCTGTCCTTGACAGAAGCCAGGTTATGGTCGATGGCTTTTACACCCGCTTCGGCGGCACTTATTTTTATATTGATGGCATTTATTGCATATACATTATACAAATAGCCGGCTATCACCCCCAAAATTAAGGCGATAAAAATATACAGCGTAAGTTTACTTTTTTGCATTGTCGCGGTTGAAGCGGCAAAAGTACGGATTAAGTCCGAAAGTCCGCAAAGACCGGAAGTCCGAAAGAAGCTGTTGCATTTGACTTTGGAACCCGTTAATTAAAAGGTCCTAAAACATCTTGGCGCCACCGCTAAAGCTAAGGCAGCACGGGGTCGGACTTTCCGACTTCCGGACTTTCGGACTCAAACCTACTCCACTTTTTTCACCTTAAAGGAGCCGTCGCTGGCCTTTATCATAAAACCGTCTACTTTTCCATTTGTGTTTTTTGTAAATGAATGCGTATTGAATAATACTTCATGAAAAAAGAAATCGGTTTTGCTGGTAAAATGCATCAGCCATGCAACGGGCGAGCTGCTGTCATGGAACCATAGTTTGCCATCTTTCAAAAAAATGGTTACGTTTTGATCAAGGTCATCGCGGAATTTGTATTTGCCGCAATACTTTTTTAGCGTACTGTCGGGTACAATAATTTCCTTTTTTATTACAGGTGTGTAAACCCCTTTCCATCCATAAACGGTTGCCACACTGTTGATAATTTCCTGGCGGATATCAATATACGAGGCATAATCAGAATTTGTCATAATAACTATCCCTTTCCCGCCCGTTACAGAAGCATAATAGCCGGATGTAAAGCCTTCGTTCAGCCCGTCATGATGAAACCATGTTTGGCCGCCTTTTTGTTCAATAAAAAAACCAGCGGCATTGTCTTTACCGATGTTCGGTGTAAACAATTGCCTGATCATACGTGCTGACAGTATCTTATTGCTTTCATTTTTAAGGGATAATTGCAATTCAGTAACAAACCTGGCGAAGTCCGCCGGGGTTGACCACAAGCCGGCCCCGCAGGCGTTTTCAGGATAATGGTGATACTTGCAGCCTATTGCCTTTCCGTCAAAACGGTATGCTGAAGACAGATTTTCACGCGATGGGTTTGTTATATCTGCATCGTATACGGTATGCGTCATCCGCAAAGGTTTGAAAATAGTGTTGGAGATGTAACGCGTATAAGGCATACCGGTAATATCTTCTGTCATCAGTTCTGTTATTTCGTACCCCCCGCCTGAATATTCAAACCTTTTGCCCGGCTCAAAAATTGATCTTACCGGCGCTGAGTTGGCGGGCGGAGCCCCATTTAATACCTGTATAAGCGTCGGGATTGACTGACCCCATTTATACCCATCGAAACCATGTACCGACAGGCCTGCTGTATGGCTAAGCAGCTCCAATGTACTTATTTTTCTCCCGCGACTGGTTGTATCATAGGGAAATTTCCATCGTTTCAAATAATTGTTGATATCCCGGTTTAAGTCAAGTTTACCATCCTGCACCAGTTTCATCATGCCCACTGCATTAATTGATTTGCCAATAGATGCCACCTGGAACATAGTTACCGGACTAACGGGGATTTTTTGAGCAGTATCAGCCCAGCCGTAGCTTTTTACCCACTCAATTTTATAATTATTGATAACGGCAACGCTTAATCCGTTAATACGGTAATAAGCCATCCTGTCTAAAATATTCCAGCCGGTGCTGTCCTCTATTTTTACCCAGCCACCAAGGTTGTTTTCCACCTTTTTGATCCGCGTCTCAACGGCATGCGGGTAATGCCCTGTCTTCTGCGCGATTGCTGTAACCGACATCACAGCAATCAGCAGAAAAATAACAAAATGCCTTTTCATAACCTATCTTGAATAATTAAATTGGAAAGCTGTATCGCTGCTACTGATGAACTTTTTCACGTACCGGCTGAAGGTTGCAAAGGATTGAACTTTCCCGTTTACGATAAACTCATTTGCCGTTAGCCGAAAGGAAAGCACATCTTTTGCCGATTTAACGATCAAGTCTTTCACCAGGTCGTTAATAATGGCTGCCTGCTGACGGGCCATGCCTGCTTCTTTTTCTTTTGCTGTGGTTTTTTGGCGTTGCCAAAGCACAGCATTAAGGCTTTGGATAAGGGAAGAATATTTGTCAAGGTTGCTAATTGTTATGAGTTTGTTATTTACATATAGTTTTGGCAAACGGTCCCCTATCTGTACCAACTTATAATGAGCACCATCCGGGCCCGTGGTTGTAACGGTATTCAGATAGTTTTCTTCCGCAGGTGGTGAATAAACCGGAAAATTCACACTGGTGTTTGTTGCTACATCGGCTTTTCCTGATTGCGCCGAAGCGGATGCTGAGACAATACAAAGGCTTATCAGGGTCAGCCATAATCCTTTTTTAAACTTTTCCATTTTTATTTTTTTGATGGGTCAAAGCTATTATGGGAACCCCGGACCTTGTATATAGAAAAGCTTCAGAAAAGGTTCAGGTTTTCTAAGGCACTTTTGATAAGGTTATATTTAGTATTTTTGGATAATGAATAATAAGCCATTTGTACTGAATCATACATTTTGGGTGTTCCCGCAACTTGGGTTGATTAAACAAAAATTGCCGGCTAAAGAAACCCGGATAGAGCCCCGGTTAATGAACCTGCTTTGTTTGCTGATATTGCATAATGGTGAGCTGGTAGGCCGCGAGCTGCTCACCAAAAAGGTATGGGACGACTATGGCAACGCCGGTGAAAGCCTTACGCAAGCCATCTCCTACTTACGCAAGGTGTTGAACGATGATGCAAAGCAGCTGATTGAAACCGTTCCCAAAAAGGGTTATGTACTGCATGCGATTATTACAAACGAGTCCATTGATGGAGAAAACGAGCAAGCAGTCGCTTCCGATAAAAAGAAAGTTTATTTAATTGCCGCAGTTGTGGTGCTATTGGCCCTAATCGCAGTTTATTTCATCTTCAAACAGCCGGCCAAATCAAAGTATCCTGCTGATGTTATACGCGGTGAACAATTTGCTGATACATCGGCAAAAAAGGGGTTGGATGTTCAGGCGAATAAGAAACCGCAGAGCAATCCAGATAAATTATCCGACACTATTAAAAATGCTGACCAGGCACCTCCTTTAAAGAAGTGATGTTGTAAAGGTTGTAATGAGTTGTAGAAGTTGAAAATCGACTTTCTTTTTCCAACCCTTACAACCTTTCTGACCTTTACAACTTTTGTTACCTAAGATGCGACCGCCGGCTTTCCGCTTACAAAGCCTCTACCACTACGGCTGTTCCGTAGGCCAAAACTTCGGTTACGCCCTGCATTACTTCATTGGCATCATAACGCATATTAATTACGGCATTGGCGCCGCGTTCCTGCGCATGCATCATCATTAACTGGTAAGCCTCTTCGCGGGTGGTTTCGCAAAGCTCGGTGTAAATGGTATTCTTGCCGCCGACTAAAGTCTGCAGGCCGCCCATAACGTTGCCGCCCAGGCCGCGTGAGCGAACAGTTATCCCCCTGATAATACCTAATTGCTTGGTTATTTTGTATCCTTCGAGATTGGTGCTGGTTGTTACTAACATAGTTATTGAGTTATTGAGTTATTGAATTATTGAATTAGTGAATTAGAGAATTAGTGAATTAGAGAGTTAGTGAATTGGTGAGTTGCGAACTTTTGAATTATTGACTTTTACTTTTTATTAAGACAGCGAATAATGGAATTTGTTACCCCGTGGGTCTGCCTTAATTTTAGTAAATATAGCAGGTTTAGGCAGATGTTTCAAGACGCGTTTGGGGCCTTTTTGCCGCAATTAAAACACCTATTTATTTTGGATAATAATTTATATTAAAAGCTTTGAAATCACCTGTTTATTTGCTAACTTGGTATAGATAATTAGCACCATATTTTAAAGGATAAGGAGTATGTTATGAAAAAGATTGTCAAAACCGTGCAGACCGACAAAGTTGGCACAAACCCCGAGATGCAAGCCCAACCACATCCGGTAAAAAAAACACATCTCACCCACATTATTGATCATTCGTACGGCAGGGTAAACAGAAGCCCTATTGGTTTTGATCATGAGCCGGGGACATTTAATTAACATTCGCCGTTAATTAAATGGGATATATCTCTTATTTGCGACCACACGCAGCCGGCAAAGGTGCACAGGAATGCCCGTTAAAGCCGTCAGGCCAGCTTTAGTATTAGGGCTAAACACAAAATTGAATTTTTTATTTCTCGGCGGTGTGCCAATTCGGCAATTTCTTTCGCCTGCGCATAGTAGTGTACACTTTACCGCAATTTACACAGGAGTACCTTTTTAGCGGCAGAAAAAACAGCAGTATTTTCATCCACCTGGGGCGATGAATCCGTTCATCAAAAGGGCGTTTGCATTTCTTACAATCGGGCAATCTTCTTTTAGGGGTATTATTGTTGTCCATTTGAATAGATTATGTATCAAAAGTAAGCTTTAATTCAGCTTATTATATTAAATTCGGATTAGACTTGAAAAAACAAACTATTAACAGATGTGATAAAAAGTGTGGCGGCACTTTAATACCACTGAGCACTTGTAAGTGTTAATGCCTGAATGACTTGCATTTATAAAGTTTATGTATTACATTTAGTACATTAAACTTAACTTATCATGCAACCTCGTATCATTCTCCTGTATTTCCTGATTGCCGGTTTTTTGGTAGTTGGCTCAATGGCAAAAAAAGACAATTTTGTGCTCAAAACAAATCATGCGCATTTTGGCATACTTTCATTAGAAGTTCTTTCCCCTTGTGCCAAATCGCAAACTGCTTTGCTAACCGAATGGAAAAAAACATTTGCATATGATGTAAAGTATAATCCCGATTCGGGATACACAAGGGAAACAATTCGTGCCATCCCAACCGCCGTCCAATCAACTGAATGGGATAATTTTTTCATCCCTTTTTATGTATCGCTTTTTATTTTCTTTATTTACGGGCAACGCAGCTGGTATAAAAAGTTTAGCTACAAACTTGCTATCCGGCTTATCGTGATAGCCGGCTTGTGCGACTATACCGAAAATATTTTTATGCTTTTATCATTGAACAGCGCTGAGAAGAACATTTTCGATACAGGATACTCGTGGCTGGTTTTTATTCCGTCGTTAACTAAATGGCTGCTTATCGTTTTTTCATTAGTTTGTTTTTATCTATTCGCATTACGGCCACATCAAGCAGTATTTTTCAAAAAGCTTAACGTGCAACTTTCTGTTTTGGGTAAGGAGCTTTGGAAGTTTCGGATCGTGTTCATCGGCCTTTTTATTCTGTTTGCTGTACTTAACCTGGTGCCGCAGGGCGAAGACCTAGTGATCATGATTAACAGTTCGCCCAGGGGCATAGCCTGGTTTTTAGCAGTTAGCCTGGTACTGGCAACCCTTAACTGGTACCTCCCTAAAACATATGATGTTGCCAGCAGCCCCAAACCTAAAGACGGTGTTAAGGCCCTGTATAGCAGCAACTACGATTACCAGCCTGGCGATGACCTGATCAAACGCTATATAGGGCGGTTGGCAGGATCGGCAACCTTACTTATACCGGCTATTGGTATTATAACGGCTCTGCAAACTTATCATGTAATTAATTTCTTACAGGCTGTGCCTCCGTTCTTCCTGTTTGTATTACTGTTGTTTTTATTTATACAAGCGCTGCGCTATAAATGGTTAAATGTAATATTCTTTCGAAAAGGTGCGTTTTCGCCGCCTGTGTACTGGCTCTTTTTTTGCATTGTAGCGGCGCTTATTGTGTACACTTTTTTTGCATGCAACCCAGCTGCGAAGCCTTCATCGCTTATATTGGTAGGGCTTTCGCTGTTTGCATTGTCCGTACTTTTCCTTGTAACCGTTAATTACCGCCAGCAATTTACCAATAACTTGCCCTTTGTGCAACTATTATTTTGTATATCCATCGCGGTAATGTTGTTGTTTCTGCTTTTTAATATCAGCCCTATTTGCGAATCCTTCATCCAAAAAGAGCGTTTTTATTCGTTGCCTGTGTTTATAGCAGCCTTGGTTTTTTACACTTTTCTATTTTCGTACCTGCTGCTGCTTGGCAAAAAGCACAATTTTCATTTCATTAGTTTGCTGCTGATATTAGGGATTATTACCTCGGCGGGATCGATAACTGGATACCATAAAATAAGTACAGTGCCGCTCAATAAAGGCCGAAAGCAAGATTCACTCCGAACCTATATACGTGCCTGGCTTATCAGCCGGAGCGACGAGATAGACAAACAGGCACATGCACACAAGGATTACCCGGTTTTTTTTGTAAATGCATACGGCGGCGGTATACGGGCGGCAGCATGGACAGCAATGGTGGTAGGACATATGAATAACCTGATTCAAAAGGACCATGCTTATCAGCACGATTTTGAACATTATGTTTTCTCCTTTTCCGGCGCATCCGGCGGGACTATCGGCTTTTCGCTTTTGGCTGGGGCACGACTTACCTATGCTGACAACCCCAAACAAGATAGCATATTCAGTAACGATCGCTTGGCTATGGCTGTTTTTCAACACGACTATCTAACGACCGACCTGGTAGGTATTTTAGGCCGCGATTTTTGGGCTGGCTCAAGCGGAACCGATTGGTGGAAAGACCGTGCTGCGCTCAACGAACAGTCATGGGAAGACTATGCTGAAAAACGAGGCATAAGCTATGGCGCATCATTCAAATTCTCGTGGCACGTTGGCCCGAAAATGGAAACGCCGCTTCTTGTTTCCAACACTTTCGATATCGACCAAGGCACTAAAGGCGTGTTAGCACCGGTTATACTAAGTCAAAGTGATTTCCCCGGCGCAACGCTACTGCAAAATTTGATGGACAACCGTACCGATATTCATCTGAGCAGCGCTGCATTTTTAAGCGCCAGGTTTCCGTACGTAAGCCCTACTGGCAAGTTTGACGAATATCATCATTTCACCGATGGCGGCACCGTTGAAAACTCCGGCGCCGAAACGTCGTTACAACTGATACAAGTTTTTAATAGTGTTGTTAAAGAACTCTCGAAAACCAATCCTATATTTAATCGGGTAAAAGTAAATGTGCTCTCCATCCCCAACGAGGTTCCAATGATGGATTCGGTTGCGAGGACAAAAAATCTATACGAAGCTACCGGCCCCATTATGGGCATTTTAAAAACAATTACGGGCAATGCTATTAAAGCCGATAGTGCCAACCGGTATTTGATGGCCGCCGATACCAGTTGGCACAGTCATTATTACACTATGCCGCCGTTAAATGTGCGGATTGCGGATGGCAGCATTGCTCCTATCCTGCCCTTGGGCTGGCAGATATCGGACTATGCGCTGCGGATGATGGATTCAACCGTAAAACGAAGGTCAGCCCTCGACACGATAAAAATGTTATTTGACATCAATTTTAAAGGAACTGCGCCTCCACCGCCTGACAAAACTCGCAATTTGGCTAAAGGGCATTAATTACCCGGCAGGTTCCATTCGGCATAATTGGCAAGGTTGCTATTATAGCTACAGACCTCGTTTGCAGTATTTTTTTCATTTTGCGGAAATACCCTTATGGTTTTCACATAGCGCTTCATATAATAATCATCGAGTGGTGTTTCAATTACGCCGATGTTTTTGCCAGACGAAGAATGTATAAATACCGGCGGTTGGCCTGGTGACGTTAAGAGGATGCCCATGTGCCCTACCTCGCTGGTTGTGGTATCGGTACCTGTAAAAAGCACCAGGTCGCCGGGGCGGGCATCATTCAGGCTGATTTCGCGCTCAACAGGCGTAAAATCAACCGATACACGCGGGACCATAATGCCGAAATGATGAAACACATAGGTAATAAAACCGGAGCAATCAAAACCCTTAGCCGGATCGGTTGAGCCATATTGATACCGAATACCCTTAAGCGACCTGGCAAACGCTACCACTTCCTGCGGCGTAGTATATCCTGTTTGTACGCAGGTGATGTGCTCGGCCGCGTATCCGGCAGTATTCTTATCACTCCGATATTTGCCCTTCCCACAGGACAGGAGAATAAGCAGAAACAGGCACATTTTACCAGGGTTACGCATAAAGCATAATACACAATAATCTGTCCAGTTGCCGCTTTATAGTGGAGTTTTTAGCTCTAAGCGCCGAAAAATCGTCATTTACAACTTTTTCGGGATCCCGAAATCAGATGAGAAAATCCGGAATATCAGCTTTAGCATCATCAAATAACCTTATTTTCCAAAGCATACCGTGTTAAATCAGCATTGGCTTTCATGTTCATTTGCTACGCCTTCCACAACCATGGGTTCTCAACCAAAACGCCATCGATATCCTTAAAATCACTTTCATTGCGGGTAATAACAATCAAATCATTAACGATAGCGGTGGCAGCTACGATAGCGTCAGGGAGTTTTATTTTATGCTTTTTCCTAATTTGAATGGTTTGATTAATAACGACATCGTCAGCCTTAATAATAGTAGCTTGATTAATAAAGTCAATCCAGGCTTGGTTGGCCGTCCGGTGGCCCAGTACTTCTATTTTATTTATAAAGGAGATATTGAAATCATTGTCGATGATTGATAATAATTCAAACCAGCAGTGTTCCGGTAACGATCTGGCAACAAATTCAATTAATGTATTGGAGTCTATTAAATATCTCTTTCCCATTCATTTCGGCTTTGTTCAATATCTTTCAGCATATTTTGGGCATCCTCTTTGCTAAGATTAATCAGCCGGGCGTAATCCGATGGTTTTGGCTTGCCTGTGGATTCGGCTTTAATGGTCACGCCAAGTCCTTCCAGGATTTGTTTCACCAGTGCGCTTTTCTCATCGGGGATATTAATAACTAAAGTTTCCATGTAAACAAATTTACAAAACTTTTAGTAATTGCAGATGCTACGAATTATGATAGCATATCTTTTAAGTACCATTGTGATATTCATTTTTATTAAAGGCATTGACAGGATATATCCGTCTCCTGCTCGCCTACAAATTCCCTTTCTTAAACTCTTCTACAGCGTGGTTGGCAGCTCTTGCCGTTAAGGCCATAAAGGTTAACGACGGGTTTTGTACACCCGTCGACGTCATACACGCGCCGTCGGTTACAAAAACGTTGGGGCAGGCATGCAACTGGTTGTATTGATTGAGCATACTGGTTTTGGGGTCCTTACCCATACGTGCCCCGCCAATTTCGTGTATATCGAGCCCCGGGTTCCAGTGATTGTCGGCAGGGGTTATGTTTTTGCAGCCTGCTTTGGTGAGCATTTCAACTCCCTGCTGCAAAAAGTCTTTGATCAGTTTTTCGTCATTATCATCATAATCCACCTCAACATTCAGTAAGGGTACGCCCCAGTCATCTTTTTTGTCCGGATCAAGAAAAACGTGGTTGGTTTCCTTGGGGATGGTTTCACCCTGCATCATCATGTAGATGCTCCAACCGCCGGGTTCGGTGAGGCCGTCTTTGTATGCGCCGCCAATTTCGGGATTTGCACCATCGGCGCCACCAGGATAGCGCGATGCCGTATAAAACACCATGTAGCCGCGTTTAAAATCGGTTTCCTGTTTGTGCACATTGCGGAAATTGGGCATCATCACCGCAGTTGGCCGCCTGCCGTAATAATAGCTATCCTCGTAACCATCAAAAGTGGCGTTTATATAACCCCTGTAATTTTGGAAGGCAATAAATTTACCAAGCACGCCACTATCGTTGCCCAAACCGTTGGGAAACCGTGCAGATTTCGAATTGAGTAAAATAAGGTTGGTATTTAAACATGCGGCATTTACGAAAATAATGCGGGCATAATACTCGGTGGCCTGTTTGGTATGTGCATCTATCACCTTTACCCCTATTGCTTTTTGTTTTTTATCGTCGTAAATAATGGAGTGCACCACCGAATCGGGTAGAATGGTGAGGTTGCCGGTTTTATTGGCCGTTGGCAAAGTAGCCGAATTGGAACTGAAGTAGCCACCAAACGGACATCCCCGCTGGCATAAATTACGCGACTGGCATTGTCCGCGACCCTGATCGGGTTCACCGGATGCAACAAGTCGTCGCAGGAAAAGGCCTCGGAAAAATCGGCGGAGGTGCGGCAAGATGCCGACAAGGCCATGCAAGAGGTGAAGGAAAACGCG
>Ga0207667_10002339_pt1 | contig 23741 bp, 24 predicted proteins | sample KBSCornC52_FD_184301 | JGI IMG/M metagenome (GOLD analysis project Ga0207667, IMG submission 184301) | Corn rhizosphere microbial communities from Kellogg Biological Station, Michigan, USA - KBS Corn C5-2 (SPAdes) (version 2) | ecosystem: Host-associated > Plants > Roots > Rhizosphere > Soil ...
GACCCGCCATGTGCTTCGGCGATCTGCCGGCTGAGCACCAGACCGATGCCCGAGCCGCCTGGCTTGGTGGTGAAAAAGGGGACGAACAGATTGGCGGTATTGGAGAGGCCCGGACCCTCATCTTCCACGGATATTTCCAGGCGCGCGCCGTGGCGCTTCCAGGAGACTGCCACCGCGCCGCCGGTTTCAAGCGATGCATCCACTGCGTTACGCAGCAGATTGATGATCACCTGCTCCAATTGATCGCGATCGCCTTGAATGGTCATCTCCGGGCCCGGCCGAACCTGGGCCGTCAGGCGCTGCTCGAATGTAGCCGACTGGCGGATCCACGTTCCTACCTCCAACGGTGCCGGGCGAGGAGGCGGTAATTTGGCCAGCAACGCATAGGCTCCCAGGAAGCGGCTCAGCCCCTCGCTGCGCGCGGCGATGATCGAAAGGCCGCGGCGGGCGTCGTCGCGCCAATCGTCCGGCAACGGCTCGCGCGCCACCAGCGATTCGAGGCTCCCCGCGATGGATTTGATCGGCGCCAGAGAATTATTGAGTTCGTGGCCCAGCACCCGGACCAGTCTCTGCCAGGCTTGCAATTCTTCTTCCCGCAGCGCGCGGGTCAGATCGCTTACCACCAATAGCTGGTGCGGAAGGCCGCCTTCGCGGAACATCGATCGCGTCATGGCCCAGCGGCCGGCTCCTAACGGGAAGGTGCGCTGGACCGTTCGGCTGGGCTCGCCTTCCAGGAACTCGGCCAGGCCGAGATTTTCGGCACTGGAGGTCAGGATGCGCTCTGCCCGCTGCTTCAAGAGCCGCTCTCCAGCGCGATTCACCAGACGCAGCCGTTGGTCGCCGTCGAACGCGAATACCGCCACGTCGATTTCCTCCATCACTTTGCGCAGCAGCGTGGTGGCCTCCAGTGCACCCAGGCGCTGGGCGCGCAACGTTGCGCTCATGGCATTGACCTGATGCATGACGTCGGCCAGCGCATCCTCCCCTTGTGTCCCGGCGGTGCCGCGGCCGCGCATCGAGTAATCGCCTTCCCGCATGGCTTCGAGCAGGTTCGCCAGGGTGCGCAGTGGAGAAGCCACACGCTCACGTACAGCCGAAGCGCAAGCCCACCATACTCCCAGGATCAGAACGGTGAACGTCCACTGGACTTTGGGGGTGTAATCGGCGATCCACAGGAGCACCAGGGCGGCGATTACTGCTGGAAGTCCAGCCCCCAGGGCCAGCAGCCGCATGCGCTGTTCGTGCACGGGTTTAAGCTGATCGGCAATTCTCATGGGTAGGACAGACCGCTCGATGACTCTCGCGGCTCTGAATATTTACAGAGCCGCGACAGTAATGGAGCGGTGCCAGGCATTCACAATCCGTAACGCTGAAGGCGCCGATATAACGCGCTACGGCTCAAGCCTAAACCGTTGGCCGCATGGCTTACATTGCCGTTATATCGTGCCAACGCCTTTTTGATGAGGAAGGCTTCCACCTCCTCCAGACTCATATCATCCAGTTTGGGGGAGCCTTGAGGTCCGGAGCGCAGAGCCAGATCGCCGTTGCGAATCACCGTATCCTGCGCCAGCAGGACGGCCCGCTCGATTACGTGATTCAATTCGCGAACATTACCTTGCCAGGGATTATCGAGCAGAGCCTGCATGGCGGGCTGATCGAAGCTCCGCAGATTCTTGCGATACCGCCGGGCATGCACCCGCAGGAAATGCGAAGCCAACGCGGAGATATCCTCGCGCCGCTCGCGCAGCGCAGGCAGATGAATTTCCACGGTATTCAGGCGGAACAGCAGATCCTCGCGAAACCGCCCCGCAGCGACTTCTTCCGGGAGCCGGGCGTTGGTCGCCGAGATCACGCGCACGTCCATGCGCTTGGTCTTCGATGATCCCACGCGTTCGATCTCCCCGATTTCGAGCGCCCGCAAGAGCTTGGCCTGCAGGTTCAGCGGCACGTTGGCGATCTCATCCAGAAACAGCGTGCCGCCATCGGCCAGCTCGAAGCGGCCGACGCGGTCCACTTTCGCGTCCGTAAAAGCCCCGCGTACGTGTCCGAACAGCTCGCTTTCGAACACGCCTTCCGCCAGGCCTCCGGCATTGACGGTCACCATCGGACGCGATCCCCGCGCGGACACCGCGTGCAGGGTGCGCGCGACCACTTCCTTGCCGGTTCCCGCCTCGCCGGTGATCAGTACGTTGGCGTCGGAGGGTCCCACCCGCGCGATCAATTGCATCACCGGCTGCATCACCGGCGACTCCGCGATCAACTGCGGGCCGCCGTCGGCACGCAACAAGTGATTCTCGGCTTCCAATCGCTGCCCGCGCTTAAGTGCGTTGCTCAATTCCACCTGCGTGCGCAGGATCGTCAGCAGCCGCGCGTTGTCCCAGGGCTTTTGCACGAAATCGCGCGCGCCGCGCCGCATGGCTTCCACCGCCAGGTCCACAGTGCTCCAGGCGGTCATCACGACCACGGTTGTGGATGGATCGTTGGAGCGGATTCGTGTAAGTAAATCCAAGCCTTCCTGTCCGCTGGTGGTGTCGCGCGTGTAATTCAGGTCCATCAGGACGACGTCGAAATCGCTGGTCTCAAGCGCAGCCATGATTCCGGCGGGCGAATTGGCGGATTCGATTCCAAAACCCTCCCCTTTAAGCAAAAGCCGCAGGGCCTCGAGCACATCCGACTGGTCGTCGGCGATGAGAATTCGCCCCTCGTTTGCCAAGCATCCCCCGATTGGTATCAAAAGCTGATTCTAAACCAAACTCCAGATGGCAATTAAGCCGCCGATTCTATCCTATTGAAACTATTATTGATCTAGTCGCAGAAACTGTCCGATTTTGGGACGCTCTGCGCGGAAGCTGGAAGCTACTGGCGGCTGGGTGGACTTCCGGGAGGCGGCTGCCCACCTGCCGGACCGAATGTACCGCTAGGTGCGAATGTGCTCGGAGCGCCGAGCGTGCCTGGCTGGCCCTGTCCACCGTTCGGACCATTGCCCGGTGTCGGGCCCGGTACGCCCACTCCTCCGCCCGGCACGGTGCTTGCGGTGGGATTGAAAACAAACTCCCACAGCTCGTACATCGATTGGTCTTTGTAGACCTTGATGCTGGGACCCTTATGGGTGCTGGCGATGCCGGCGATGGCGCCGATCTGGTTGGTGGTGGGAGCCGTCGCCAGTGCCCCATTGACCTGGCGGGGAGTGGTCAGGAGCTGGTTGATGGCGTTCAAGGCGGCGCTGGGCGAGCCTTGCACGGGACCCGAGGTCGGAGGCTGAGGCGTGAACGGCTGTCCCGGAATTCCTGGAGGCTGGCCCGGGACGCCGGGCGTTAGACCCGGGCCGACTTGTCCAGGAGCGACGGGGGCGTTCGGCACCAGTTGCCCGCTTGCGTCAATCCGGAACCCGGGGGGCACACCGGGGATGCCACCCGGCAATCCTCCGGGGGCTTGGCCGGGGAACGGAGCAACCGCGCCCTGCGGAGTGCGAAGCTGGCCGGGAGATTGTCCTTGGTTTTGACCCGGGGTTTGTAGCTGGCCCGGGTTTTGTCCCGGGATTTGTGGACCGCCCACTGCTCCGATGGGCGCGAGGGTAATGGGAGGAAGTCCTCCCGGCTGATTCACTGATCCGGGTTGAAGAGTGATAGGCGGAAGGGCGGCTTGCCCCTGCTGGGGCTGTATGGCTTGCCCCTGCTGGGGTTGTAACGTGATGGGGGGGAGCACTGTATTTCCCGCCTGGTCCGAAGGGCCTTGGATATTGGGCTGCCCAAATCCAGGCGGAGTGACCGGACGATCGCTGGGTCGTTGCAAAACCGCGGCGTTCACCTGCGGAGGCACGTTGGCGGCAGTCGTGTTGTCAGGGCTCGTGCTGGTACCGTTATTCGTGGTTCCGGCGGACTTGCTCTGGTCGTCCGTGGGAGGTTTCTGCACCAGCGAATCGGTAAGAAATCCGCCGTTGGTGTGAATGATGCGCCAGTCCGCTTTGCCGGTGAAAGGGTCCACATAGCGCCGGCGCAGAAAACGTTTTTCCTGCTTCTCCAGATCGTCGATGCTGGTGGGATATCGCCGGTTGTTGGCCAGATAATACAGCTGAATGGCCCGGGTGTATTGCTCGCCGCGGTCGATCAGGAGCTGTTCTTTGTCCCGCTCGCTTTCAAACGCCACGCGTGGCAACTGCTGATAGAGCATCAGGGCGATAATGGCCGCCATCAGGAAAACCAGCAGCAGGGCATAGCCTCGCTGCGAATCCCGGCGATGGCCCCTGGCTCCTGGCTTCATTGAGCTTCTTCCGCGAGTGGCAATGTTTGCTGATTCTTGGCGACGGTGTCCTCCACTACCGCCGAATTAACACCGATCCGGATGATCTTATAGCGGTTCCGGATCGTCTCGTTTTCGCCGGCCTGGACGATGTCTTCGCCATCCAGGAAGAAGGCCCGCCGCACGGTAGAGCGCATCGCCCCGGAGTAGCCGTAGAATTTGAGCGGGATGGGCGGGGGCGGGGGTGGAGGCGCCGGTCCTTTCTTCAACTCCGCTGCTTTCAGGTCAGCCGCCGTCAGTGGCTTTGGCACTATAGGCGTCGGTTTAGGCACCGGGGGCGGAGGTGGCGTATAGAATTCGAACAGACTGCGCGACCCGCCTTCGACCGATACGTTTCGTACCTTGGCCAGTCTATCCAGCTGCAGCGTGGGGTCGATTCGACTCACGTCCAGGCCCTCCGGCAGCTTCAGCGTGGGACGGAAATCGTCGCCTGAAACGGATGTCCGGCCGCGCGTAGCGGTCTTTGGGCCGTAAGAAGTTGTCGATGTATTTCGCGAAACCGAGGAGGAAGATGACGGGGCGGACGGCGTGCTGACCGCGGACGTCGCCGGCGCTGGTTGCGTGATTCCGGCCGGTAAGTCCGGCCGGCTCATCCAGTAATACGTCCCGCCCGCCACCGCAATCAGTCCAATCAGGATCGCGACCTTTTTCGGTTCCGCGCCGAGGCCCGTGGGACGCAGGCTCATCGTGCTCCTCCTGCCGGTGCGGCCTGGGCTGTTTCTACCGCGGACGGGCTAGAGTCCTCCCGGATGAAAGCATCGATCTTCATGCTCACGGTCAGAATATTGGAACCCTGCTGCGGGGCGGCGCTCATGGATTCGATGATCAACAACTGCTGGGAATGATCCAGCTCGTTAATGAAGTTCAGCAGATTGCGATAGTTTCCCTCGTAGTTGGCCGTGATGGTCATCATGCTGAGCGAGTCCGAACCCTCGATGAACTCGGTGGTCTGGGCGCGATCGCGCTCTTTGATCTGAGCCTTGCTGGCGGCAGTGGTCAGCGCGGATAGCAAAGTGGAGTCCGCGGTTCGGCGGCTCAGGAAATAATCCTCCAGAAACTGGTTGCCTTCGCCGCGCGCCTTTTCGACGGCGGTGACGTTGAGGCGGCTGTGCTCCAGCAGGGCGCGCTTCTGCATGATCTGCGATTGCAGGGCGGCGAATTCGCGCTCCAGATCGTCGGCCGACCCGCCAGGAGGAAACAGCAACAGGCCCGCCGCGATCAGGTTGAGCGCCAGCAGAGCGCCCAAAACAATCCGGACTCTGCGCTTCAGATCGCGTGTCTGGCCCGTGGCCACCGTCCGCTGGCCTTTAGAGTTTCTGGCCATAGCTCACCATCACCCGATAACGCCACAGAGGCTCATTCTGCGTAGGCGGCGATGCACGCGAAAGATTCGTCGGTCCGAATAAAGGGGAATCTTGCAGGCGCTTCAAAAACTCGATCACCGGTCCCTGGTCCTTGGCGCCTACCTCCATATCGAGCGTCACTTCGTTGCGGGTGTTGATTTGGGGGAGACGCACCTGGATCAGCCGCACGTTGTCGGGTTTCACGCCTTCGATATCGGCGAACAGCTTGGTCCAGCTAATCGATTTGCGCTGGATCAGCGAGTTGAGTAGCAGGCTGCGCTCCAGAACCTCGGCGTTCATGGGCTGGCGCAGCGTGCTGTCGAGCCGGGTCTGTTCCGCTGAGATAGCGCGCAGCTCCGAGTTGAGCTTGGCCACGGCTTCGCGAGTCTCGGTTTGCCGGCCGCGTTCGCTTACGATAAGGAAAACCAGCAGGCCCAGCAGGGCTACCAGCACTGCGCCACAGGCGACGGAAGCCATCAGCATGGGCCGGTCGCGGCGAAACGGCTCGGTGGCAAGATTGATGTGGACCCGCATGCTCAGCCTGCTGCCTCCAGATATCCGAGCAGTCCCGCGTTAAATGGGTTCGGCGTACCCAGGCGGCTCCGCAGCGGCTCCATTTCCAGGTTCAGTCCCTCCAGCGGCCGGGCGAAGCCGCATAGCAGAAGCTTGTCGTGCTTCCGGCCCAATTCGTCTTCGATGTAGGCGAAGGTCGGATTGAGCACCGCCAGAATTTCTTCGTCACTGCCCTGTTCGATCGTGAGACACCGGAAGAGTTTCAACTGTCCCTCATCAACGGCCATCACCGTCAGGATATTACCGGTCAACTTGGCGATCACGGCCACGCCGCCCGCCCCATACAGATTCAGCGCGGCCAGTCCCGACGTAGTGACTTCTCCGGGGTGCAGGTTGGCGTTCCGGAACACGGCTTCATAGCGGGCCAGGATCTCCATGGCCACCGTGACTGCGACCACCTCGACTTTCTTGACTCCAGACTTGGTCGAAGCCGGCTGCGCCCAATAGCTGACGGCAGCCGATTCGATATCGAACGGAATCGTCTTTTTTACCCGGAAGCGCACCAGCGGCAATTGCTCCTCGGGCGACGAAGGGAAAGAATCGAAATCGAGTAAGCTGACGCGCGCGGCGTAATCCGGCAGAATTACGGCTGCGGGACGCCTCTTGGAGCCGTTGGGCGGCGCAATGCGCGCCAGCGCCGACGTCACCGCGTCAGGCCGCAGAAGGTTGTCGGCCACCGGCGATACCGCCAGCACGCCGGGCTCGAAGGCCTGGAAACCGGTTTCGCCGTTGCGCGCATAGGCGATGCCCGCTTCGGATAGCTCGAAGATGTGATCCGGCGCCGGATCTTTCGCCAGACGCGTGATTTGTTTCCACAAGGCCATGAAGGATGAGGCTCTAGCTTTCGATGAAGGTGACCTTGTTTATTTCCTTGAGTGTGGTGATTCCTTCGCGCGCCTTCTCGACGGCTGACTCGCGCAGGAAAGTCATCCCTTCCTCGCGGGCTCTTCGACGAATCTCCGAACTCGGACGCCGGTTAAGGATCAGGTCGCGGATGTTGTCGCTCAGATCGAGCAACTCGGAAATAGCGCTGCGGCCGCGGAATCCCGTTCCGCCGCATTCGAAGCACCCGGAGCCCTCATAGAACGGCACGTCGCGCCACTGGGCGGGATCGAGGCCGCTCTCTGTCAGGTATGAATCCGGATACGCGACCTGCTTTTTGCAGTGCGGACAGATCATGCGGACCAGCCGCTGCGCCAGGATGCAGTTCAGCGCCGACACGAAATTGTAGAGCTCCACGCCCATGTTCAGGAACCGGCCCAGCACGTCCAACACGTTGTTGGCGTGTACCGTGGTGAAGACCAGGTGTCCGGTGAGCGCGGCGTTGATGGCGATCTGCGCGGTCTCGTTATCGCGGATTTCACCCACCAGGATCTTGTCGGGATCGTGACGAAGGATCGATCGAAGGCCGCGCGCGAAGGTCAGCCCTTTCTTCTCGTTCACCGGAATCTGGGTGATGCCGCGAATCTGGTATTCCACCGGATCTTCGATGGTGATGATCTTGTCTTCGTCGTTCTTGATCTCGCTAAGGGCCGCGTACAGCGTGGTGGTTTTGCCCGAGCCGGTGGGTCCCGTGACCAGCACCATGCCATAGGGCTCTTTGATGTAGCGCCGAAATTTGGCCAGCTCAGCCGCCGAAAATCCGACCACGTCCAGCGAGAGGTTCGAGAACTTCTCGCTCATCGATTCCTTGTCGAGCACGCGCAGCACCGCGTCTTCGCCGTAGATGGTCGGCATGATGGAGACGCGGAAATCGATCAGCCGGGTTTTGTAGCGGACGCGAAAACGGCCATCTTGCGGAATGCGCCGCTCGGCGATATCCAGCTCCGACATCACCTTGATGCGCGAAATGATGGTCGAGTGCCAGTCCTTGGCGATGGGCGGCATGGCATAGTGCAAAACGCCATCAATGCGGTACTTGATGGCCACCTCCTGGTCACGGGTTTCGATGTGAATATCGCTGGCCCGCCGCTCCAGAGCGTTGAAGATGGTGGTGTCCACCAGTTTGATCACCGGCGCGATATCCGAATCGCCGGCGGCCAGCCGATCGATGGACAGCGTCTCGTCGGGATTTTCTTCGTCCCCGACCACGTCGAGCGTGAAGCCCTCGGTGACTTCGTCCAGCACGCGCTGCGATTGCTCCGTTTTTTTAAGCAGATCGGAGATTTGGGAAAGCGTCGCGACCTTGACCCGCAGCTTCTTGCCCAGCAGCACCGCCAGCTCGTCGATCAGGCTGAGGTTGCGAGGGTCGGCCAGGGCGATATCGAGCGTCCCGTTGTGCCCCTCGATGGGCACGAAATTATAGCGGAACATCAGGTCCACCGGGATGGACGTGAACAGCTCGTGATCGATGCGGACTTCCCGCAGATCCACGAACTCGTGATAATAGCGCTCGGCCACGGCGCGGGCGCGCGCGGCTTCCTGGAGGGGATCTGCCGGAGTCATGCGGTCGCTGCTAGCCATTTAAAATCAGCATTTTAGCCTGAAGACACCGCGCCCAGGCTGGTCCTACTACTAGAGTATGACGCGCTGTGGACGCAAGGCGTGGACAAGCAATTACTGGATTCGGTAGACGTAGGCGTCGCCGACCCAGGTGCCGCCGATGGTATGTCCACCGAGCCGCATGCCGTCGACAGACGCGGTCTTTCCGAAAGTCTTGCGAAGAGCTTTGATGAAAGGGCTGCGGTGCCCCTCCAGGCGGATCGGAAGCTCGCCAAGGGAGATTGGGCGGTCGGCCGACAATGCCGCAAGCAAATGACGGTAGGCCTCTTTGGGGCCGACTCCTTCGTAGAGCGGTGTCGCGACGACCAAGGTCCAAGCAGGATCTTCCTTTAGCCACAGCGCGACACTGAGCGGAAACTCGGCAGCGTCAAGCGCAGCGAGCACCTTCCGTCCGAACTCAATGTCTGGTACTACCAGTGGCGCTTCAACCATCGGAATATGCCGTGCGTTCGGTCTTCAAGTGCACCGATAAGGGCCGCTGCTTCAGCCAGAGACCGCTTTTCATAACGACTGTCTGGTTTCCATTTTGTCCCAAGCGTCCAGTTCAAGTTGAATTCGGGATCTCGGTTTGCGGCCTCCCTCAATTTTTCGTCGAGGGCAGCAGTCTTGGCTAGTTTAGACAAATCGTGCCCCCAGCTCTCTTGGGCCACTTTCAGATCCGGGAACTCAAAGCGCTCAGTCCGCTTTGCAATGCACGCTTTGAGGGCGCACTCGCCGGCGTATCCGGCCAAGTAATACGCACCTTCCGGGCAGTTAGCTTTGAGGAGAAGCCTGGCCTCTTTCATACGAAGAGCGGCCAGCTCTTGCAAATCCTTGCGTTTCACCGGAGGTGTTCAGTTTATCAAACTACCCGTGGAACGAATCCGCCAAGGAGAATATTGGCAGATACAGGGAAACCAGCACGAACGCCACGAAGATCCCCATGCAGATCATGATGGCGGGTTCGACCAGGCTGAGCATGGCCGTCACGCGCGTAGAGACGTCGTCTTCATAAAACTCGGCCACGCTCGAGAGCATGGCCGGCAGCGCTCCAGTCGATTCGCCGACCTCGATCATGTCGACCGCCAGCGAGGGAAAGATCTTGGCCGCCCGCAGGGACTGCGAAAGCGACTGCCCTTCCCGCACCGTCCTCACCGCCTTTTCGAGCACCCTCTTGAGAACTTGTGTACCCAGCGAATCAGCGGCGGTTTCCAAGGCCTGTAACAGCGGAATACCGCCGATCAGCAGGGTCCCCAGCACGCGCGAAAATTGCGCCACCTGATACTTGAGCCACACTTCGCCGACCATCGGCACACGCATCAGGATTCGATCCACGCGCTCCGCTCCGCTGGGAGTCTTGGACCAGATCCGGAACGCTACGATGGCGGCAATGAATGCCCCAAACCCTACCAGGATGTAATTGCGGGCCGTGGTGCCCAGGGCGATCAGGAACAGCGTGGGTGTGGGAAGCGTGGCCTGCATGCTGCTGTAAAGAGTCGCGAAGTTGGGGACCACGTAGGTCACCAGGAACACGATAAGGCAGCTGGCCAGGACCACCAGCACGCATGGATAGAGCAGCGAAACCAGCAGTTTCCGCCGCACCGAAAGCGATAACTTCTGGTAGGTGATGAACCGGTCCAGCACGTCGGCCAGGGATCCGCTGCGCTCGCCGGCCATCACGCTGGTGACATAAATCGGCGGGAACACGCGCTGGCGCGCGAAAGCATCGGACAGCAAGGCGCCATTTTTTACTTCCTGGCGGACAGCCTGGATGTAACGCGACAGTTTCGAATCGGTGAGGCGGTCGGCCAGCAATTCCAGGCTCTTCAGGATCGGCAAACCGGCGCGAATCAGAGTGACAAACTGCTGGTTGAAAATCAGGAATTTTTCGAGGCTGATTTTCTTGCCGCTGGGACGCAGGCTCTGGGCGACTCCCTCGCTGCGGGGCCGAATAGAGTAGATCAGGTACCCCTGTTCGGTGAAGCGCTCTCGCAATTCACGCTCGGATTCGGCTTCGGCCACCTGCTGGTGGATTTCCCCCCGGGCGTCCGCGTATTTGAGCGACCATTCAGCCATGCGCAACTCGGGCTACTGAGAAGTTGACGCCCGCCAAGGCTCCGGCGTGCAGGCCTTACTTAAGCGCGGCTTCCACCGCGGCTTCGATTTCCTTGGAATTCGGCTCCACCGCCGGTTCGAAGCGCTGGATCACCTTGCCGTTGCGGTCCACCAGGAACTTGGTGAAGTTCCATTGAATCTCGCCGCCAGTCTTGGGATTCGCCTTCGGATCGGTCAGAAACTGGTACAGGGGAGCTTTATCGGAGCCCTTGACCGAGATCTTGGAAAACATCGGGAAGGTCACGCCAAATTTCGATTTGCAAAACGCGCCGATTTCCGCGTCGCTTCCCGGCTCCTGCCCGCCGAAGTTATTGGCCGGGAAGCCGGTCAAAACCAGACCGCGATCCTTGTACTTGGCGTACAAGGCCTGTAGGCCTTCGTATTGATACGTGTATCCGCATTGGCTGGCGACATTCACCACCAGCATCACCTTGCCCTGGAAGCTTGCCAGCGGCACCTGCTTGCCGTCCAGCGTCTTCATGGTGAAATCGTGCACCGAGGAAGCGCCCAGTGCCATCCCCGCCGTTACGCACAGCGCCACAACTAGCTCGACACATTGCCCCACAAACGGCATTTTCATAATTTACAATTGTACTAACACATGGATCTAGCCAAGATGATTGCCGAGCTGAGAGTGCAAAAGCAGGCTCTGGAAGAAACCATGGTCATCCTGGAGCGGCTGGCCCGAACGCAGGGCAAACGCCGCGGGCGCCCTCCTCTGTTCCTGAGCCAGGCGAGCGGCGCCAGACCAGCTCGCAAGCGCAAGCCGTTCAGCGCAACGACCCGCAAGAAGATGGCGGCAGCGCAGCGCAAGCGCTGGGCCGCTGTTAAGAAGACACAAGCATCCTAGTTTCGATTCGACTTATGACCCGCCGTGCATTCCCTTTTGTTCTAGCGGCAGTGGTTGCTTCGCCGCGGTTCGTATCAGCCGTTCCTCCAGAGGTAGTAATTCTCAAGGCCATCGCAGGCGTCCGCCTTCCGGAGACGCTCCTGATCTCGACCAATTCCCCCGACAGAATGCGTAGCGGCGTGTGGGAACTGCGTACCTACCGGGGTGCCGCATCCGCGCTTGGGAGCCACTTCGCCGGCGTTTTTCCGCGCGTAGGAATCCGCCCCTTTCTCCGGGAACGTGCCGGCCAGAGTCTTACCTATCTCATCCCCTTCGAAAATCTGACCGCCCGCCATTGCGCCTGGACCCAGCTCAGCGCCGACCCCGTGTGGATCCGGGCTCGTCCCCGGTTTGAGTCGTATCACTTCGGTTTATATCGAGCGCTATAACCGGCGGCAACGGCGGCCATCGCCCGCGATTCCAGTTCCTTGCGGCGGCGCACGGTTCGGATAATTGCGATCACCAGCATCGCAGTGATCGCCCCCAATCCGGCCATGAGCATGTCCTTCTGCGAATCCCACATATCGCCCTGCATACCGACAAACTCTTCCCCGCGCTCGGGCGTGAGGACCGAGGCCGCCAAGGCCTCCAGCATTTCGTAGCAGGCGCTGAACGCCAAGGTCGATTCCACCGGCAGCAGGTAGCGCCAGCGGCTGGTCACTCCCACCACGCGCACGAACCATTCCTGCATCGGGTAGGCCAGCAGCAGACCGTAACTAAAGTGCATCACGCGGTCGTAATGATTGCGCGTGGTGCCGAGCCAGGGCTTCATCCATTCACCCAGAGGCACGTCGGAGTATTTGTATTCCGCGCCCCACTCGTGCATGCTCAAGTAAATAAAAATCAACAGGTAGGACAGATCCGACAACGGCAAACGCCGGTAGGTGATCCCCAGGACAGCGATAAACGTGAGGGCGGCAAAGTTTTCCAGCCACCAGTCGAAAACGCGCTCCGGCCGGTATCCGGTGATGATGATCACCCCTGCCAGCGCCAAGCACAGCACCTGCAGCAGTCGATTTTCCCGGAACGGGAGGTTCACAGCCTGGGAAGCGGTGGTCACTTGTAATTACACGGCCTTGCGATTACAGCAATGTTGATTACACAACGATTACCGTGCCCCAGGCAAGCGCCGTTCGGCCTGTGTGAAGTAAGATAGGACTCCTCGCGCTATGTGGACGCAAAACTACACCCCCATCTCGGGCAGCCTCGGCCTTTCTGCGCTGGCCGCCTCCCTGCCCGTGTTCGTGCTTCTGTACCTGATCGGAGTCAAACGAAAGCCGGCGTGGATTTCGGCACTTTCCGGACTCGCGGCGGCGATGGTGGTGGCACTGGCGGTCTATCGGATGCCCGTCGGCCTGATGCTCAGTTCCACAGCCTACGGCGCGTTGTTCGGGCTGTTTCCAATCGGCTGGATCGTCTATTGGGCCATCGTTTTGTACCGTATCACCGTCGAAACAGGTAAGTTCGAAATCATCAAGGACTCCATTGGCGGTCTCACCGATGACCGGCGTTTACAAGCGTTGCTGATCGCCTTCGCCTTCGGAGCCTTCATAGAAGGGGCCGCGGGATTCGGGACGCCTGTGGCAGTGGCCGCGGCCATGCTGGCCGGCCTCGGATTCTCCCCGTACTACGCCGCCGGTATCTGCCTGCTGGCGAACACGGCCCCGGTCGCGTTCGGTTCCATCGGCATTCCTGTGGTCACCCTGGCGCGCATTACAGGACTCCAGGAAGCCGGACTCAGCGCCTGGGTCGGACGGATCTGCGCCCCGGTCTCCTTGTTCGTCCCGGCGTATCTGGTGATGGTGATGGGCGGATGGAAGGCGCTCAGCGGTGTGCTGCCTGCCGCCGCGCTGTGCGGGGTCGTATTCGCCTCCGTCCAGTTCCTGGTGTCGAACTACATTGGTCCGCAGCTCACCGACATCCTGGCCGCGATTGCCGCGATCATTGCCTTGGCGGCCCTGCTCAAAATATGGAAGCCGGGGGACAAATTCGAGCTGGAAGGGGACCGCCCGCAGGCCAAGCCCCAAGGCCATCGCTTGAGCGAATTGATGCTGGCTTGGTCGCCGTATTTGTTCCTGGTATTTTTCGTCCTGCTCTCGGGATTGAGCGGCAACGCCCCGATTAAACTCGCCTTGCGCACCACGCCTCTGGCCTTCCTGGCGACCGGTTTCGATTACGTCAATAGCCTGTTCGCCGCCACCACTTGGAAGTTCGATTGGCCGGGTTTGGCGGGACTGGTCTACCAGGTCCCTCCCGTCGCTGCCGTCGCAGGACCTTATGCGGCGGATCAAACCTCGTACACCTTCAACTTCTTGGCGGCCTCGGGAAGCGCCTGCCTGATGGCCACGCTTGCTTCCATGTTCGTTCTCCGGCTTTCGCCCGGACGCTATGCCGGAATCCTGATCACCACGGGCAAGCAACTCTTCGCGTCGATGGTCACCATCGCAGCTGTTCTGGGCCTGGCCTTCGTGCTGAACTTCTGCGGCGCTACCGCCACCATGGGCCTGGCGTTCGCCGCCACCGGCGCCGTGTTCCCCTTCTTTAGCTCTCTGCTCGGCTGGCTGGGCGTGTTCCTCACCGGCAGCGATACTTCCGCCAATGCTCTGTTCGGCAACCTGCAGGTGGTTACGGCCAAGACGCTCCACTTCAACCCTTACCTGATGGCCGGCGCCAACTCCGCCGGCGGTGTCATGGGCAAGATGATCTCGCTACAAAGCATCGCCGTGGCGGCCGCCGCGACGTCCATGGCCCCGGCCGATGAAGGCCGCCTGTTCCGCTTCACGCTGCGCCACAGTGTCTTTCTGGCCGCCGTGGTTGGCTTGATCGTAATCTTCTATTCCTACGTCGTTCCGAACCTCACGCCCTAGCGCCTTGGCTACTGGTCTACATCCTGAAGCACTCCAGCCGCGAGGAAGTGGAAAAGCACCGGACCGATTTCCAGAGCGATCCGGAGTGGAAGAAGGTCTCCGCCGAATCGGAAGCTAACGGGAACCCGTATTCCAGGTCGAAAGAGTCTGGCTCGATCCGACGGAATTCTCGGCTCTCAAGTAGTCGTTTTTAAGCGGCCCGCGTAGGCGCGTGTTTTTCGGCGGCGATGGCGCGCGCAAACAGAATGCTGCTCTCCAGACGCGTGTGGGCGTGCATGGCCGCTTCCAAGGCTTCCAGCTCCCGGAACAGCAGGCGCACTTTTTCGTCGGCGGTGTCGGGGAGCCGATAGTCGCGGGCCAACTGCCGCATCGTTTCCAGACGTTCGGACTCCCAATCGTGCTCCTGTTCCATCATGCCAATGGGATTACGAATGGAGCCGAAGCGATTCTCCGCTGCCTCGGCCTTGGTCTGCGCCTCTAGAATCGCGGGAAACAGAACATATTCCTCGCGGGTCATGTGACCTTCCATCTCCGCGCAGAGCCGATGAAACGCGGTCCGCAACGGCGCCAGACAGGGAGGCTGCCCTTCCGTCGACTGAACCTCGTCGAACAGATGGGCGATCAGCGGGAAATCCTTGCTGCGCCATCGGCGGTGCTCCCGCAGTAGTCTTTTTATGATGCTCTCGGCCGGCACTGTCTGATCGTTGGTAGCAGGCATACTAAAGTTCCTCCGAAAGCTATGTTCAATCCAAAAACGTGGCCCGCCTGAGTGACTACGCGCAGCTCCCGCGAGCGAAATCACCCAGGCTGGCCCCGGCGAACCATTCTTCTCTAATGGATCCGCTTTTCATACCGCAAGTCCTTGCATTTCTATCGCCAGAGTGGAGACTGTGATACTACTAGGGTGGTCCCCAGCTAAATTCCACGTGCTCCTCGAAAGACGATTTCGCGAATTACTGGAAGCTGCTCCGGACGCCATCATGCAGGTGGACGCCGAGGGCCGGATCATACTACTGAATCGCGTGGCTGAAGACATGTTCGGCTATAGCCGCGATGAGCTTCTGGGCCAGCCGGTGGAGGCTTTAATCCCGGCCGAATTGCATGCCCGGCACGTCCAGCATCGGGCCCATTACCGGCAGAATCCCACCACGCGCGCCATGGGAAGCGGGTTGTCCCTGCAAGCCATTCGCAAGGACGGCTCCCGCTTTCCCGTCGAGATCAGCCTTAGTCCATCGGAGTCCGCGGAGGGCTTTCGGGTCACCGCTATCATTCGCGATACCACCGAGCGGCAAACCGCCGAAGAGCGTCTGCGGCGGGTGCGGGAAGAGTATACCCAGCGCCTCGCTGAAACCAACGCCGAGCTGGAGATGGCCAACCGCGAACTGCAGCGGGCCAATCGTCTCAAGAGCGACTTTTTGGCGAGCATGAGCCATGAACTGCGGACGCCCCTACATACCATCATCGGTTTTTCCGAGCTGCTGGGCGAGCAGTTGGAAGGTCCCCTGAATGAGAAGCAGCACAGGTTCATACAGCACATCCACAAAGATTCACTGCATCTGCTGGAGCTGATCAATGACGTGCTGGACATCAGCAAAATCGAAGCCGACCGTCTGGAACTGCGTCCCGAGGCTTTCGACTTCACGGCTTTAGCGGCCGAGTCGCTGGCATCCGTACGGAGCCTGGCGGAGGCCAAGTCGCACACTCTCGAATCGTCCTGCGATGTTCCGACAGCGGTTGAAGCCGACCGGCTCCGCATCCGGCAGGTCCTGGTGAATCTTCTCAGTAATGCCATCAAGTTCACGCCGGAGGGGGGCCGTATCCGTCTGGAGGCCCGCGTGCAACAGGATTCACTTATGGTATCTGTCCAGGACAACGGAGTCGGCATTCCCCCGGAGGAACAGGAGTCTATTTTCGATAAGTTTCACCAGGTGGGTGCAACCACCAAGGGGGTCCGGGAAGGCACCGGGTTAGGTTTGGCGATCACGAAACGTCTGGTGGAACAGCACGGCGGGAGTATTTGGGTGCAGAGCCAGCCGCGGAAAGGAAGCACATTCTTTTTTTCGCTTCCCCTGCGGGCGGTCGACCGCAAGACGCACGGCGCATGAAAAAAATATTGGTGGCGGACGACAAAGAGACCGGGCGGGAATTGGTCCGCACCGTGCTCGAGTACTCCGGGCACCAGGTCTTTGAGGCCAGCGACGGCGAGGGGGCGGTCGCGGAAGCCCGCCGGATTCATCCCGATCTGATCATCCTGGACATTCATATGCCTGGTTTAGACGGCTTCCAAGTCATCGAAAAACTCCGCAGCGAGGACCTTTTCTCTGCTACCCCGATCATCGCTCTGACCGCCAGCGCCATGATGGGGGATCGCGAGCGGGCCATGGCCGCCGGGTTCACCGGCTATATCACCAAGCCCATCCGTCTGGGAGCGCTGCGGGCCGAAGTCGAGCGTTTGTTAGCATAAACAGACAAGAATGGCATCCCGGCCGGCCTTATCCCTGATCATCATCGACGACAATCCAGGCAGCCTGGAAATGTTGTCCAGCGCACTGGCGCAACCGGATCTTGAAATTCTCACCGCTTCGGACCCTGAAGAAGGGCTGGATCTGGTTCATACCCGCCATCCTCAAATCGTCCTGACGGATCTGATCATGCCCGGAATGACCGGCATGGAAGTGCTGGATCGGGTGATGGAGTTTGACCCAGCCACCGAAGTGATTCTCATGACGGCCCACTATTCCACCGAGTCCGCCGTCGAGGCGATCAAGAAAGGCGCTTCGGACTATCTCAACAAACCGATTTCGATCGCGGCGCTGCGGGAAAAGATCGGCGCCCTGCTGGACAGCGCGCGCAAACGCCACAGGGCCAACCAGCTGCAGGACCAGCTGCTGGCAAGCGCCGAATTTGAAGGCATTGTCGGCAACAGCCCCAGCATGTGGGATATGTTTTCGCGCATCCGGCGCGTGGCGCCACACTATCGCGCCGTACTCATTACGGGCGAGACCGGCACCGGCAAGGACCTGGTGGCCCAGACGCTGCATCGCTTGAGCCCCGCCTCACAGGGACGCTATGTGGTGCTGAATTGCTCAGCCGTGGTCGAGACTTTATTTGAGAGCGAATTATTCGGCCACGTGCGCGGATCCTTCACTGGTGCGACGCATGACAAGGCAGGTCTGTTCGAACATGCCCATGGCGGCACCTTGTTCCTGGATGAGATCGGCGATATGCCCTTGTCCACGCAAGCCAAGCTTTTGCGCGTGCTGCAGAACCAGGAAGTGCTGCGGGTAGGATCGCTCACGCCGCGCAAAGTAGATGTGCGGGTGGTGGCCGCCACCAACCGTGATCTGCACGTTGAAATTGCCGAAAAACGCTTTCGCGAGGATCTCTACTACAGGCTCTCCATGGTGGAGATTCATGTACCCGCGTTGGAGGATCGCAAGGAAGACTTGCCCCTGCTCGAGCGGTACTTTCTCACCAGGTTCGCCGACCAGTACGGCAAACAAATCAGCGGACTGACCCGCCGCACCCAGATGCACCTGGCCATGCACTCCTGGCCCGGCAATGTCCGGGAACTCGAAAACGTCATCGGCCACGCCTGCATGATGACTCTAGGCGATACCATCGATATTCAGGATCTGCCGCCGTATCTTCAGACCGGCGAATCCGCGCATGACGCGGCGCACGAGTCCCTGCCGGCGGGCGAAACGGAATCCGGCGTGGGCACCTTTGAGGAGCAAGAGCGGCAACTTATCCTCCGAGCTCTTCAGTCGGCTGGGGGCAATCAGTCTCAGGCTGCCCGGATATTACGGATCGGTCGGGACGCGCTCCGCTACAAAATGAAGAAGCACAATCTGTAAGGCTAGACGCTCAACACCGGACACGGCGCTTCCCGGATGATCGCATGCGAGTGCGTCCGCAGCCGTCCCATAGTTTCATGCAAAATTCCGCGGCCGATGAGAATCAGATCGGAGTTATGGCGTTGGGCTTCCTCGCGCACGGCTCCCGCGATTTCTCCTACCGCCACGCATAGCGGTGTTTTCACCCCCACGGCGTTTTGCAGCTTGTCTATCGTTTCGCGGGCCTGAGCCCTCAGCGTTTCCTCGAATTGCCGATCGAGCTGCCGTTCCGGCCATCCTTGAATGCCTGAGACCACATGGACGTCCCGTTCGCATGCTCGCCTCCTTGTAGAGCAATACGAGCGGGCCGCGCTATTTGTTTCAGTTTTTGCGGTGACAGCACACTAGTCTAGGCGCCCTGGAGCCGCGTGATGCCTGCGCGCGTGGGCGAGTTCGATCTCCCAAGCGCAACTTGCGTAGCCTCTTCGCAATGCAGAAGGAAACGTGTTCGTCGGCCACATATCTTCCGGAAGCAGGCGCTCAGGACGAGCCACGCGGACAGGATCAGGCGGGAACGCTGTGGATGCAGCGCGCTGCGCAGCGCTCCTGCCATCAACAACCTCCCCGCCTAGCGGCTTTTGAGGAACTCGACCAGATCGCTCTTCTGATCTGGCAACAGACCGAGGTTGAAACACGCGTCGTAGTGGTTGGCCACATCCAGGAGCGTCGGGAAACGGCCGTCGTGGAAGAAGCCGCGCTTCGACCGCGCCCAGAGGCCGCTGAGCTGCGGCGTAACCAAGGTGCTGCCGATCGCCCCCGTCGGCCCACGGTCGGCCTGGAAGGAGTCGATGCACATCTCGGCCGGCGTGTGCGCGTTGTAGCCGGCGTCGGTGTAGAGCGGCGGCATGTGGCATCCCGAGCATTTGCCCCGGCCGTTGAAGACCGCCTCACCACGTTTCGCTGCTGCGGGGTCGAAGCTGCCGGCAGGCGGCTTCGGTGCTTGCAGCGAGAGCTGGTAGTAGTGGAGCGGGGCCAGCTTCGACGTCACCTGATCGGGGTCGTGGCGGAGCTTGAAAAAGCTGCCTCTGACCGCCGCCGGATACTTGACCGGATTGTTGAACCGCTCGTCGTTGAAGTTGCCGTTGCCGTGCATCTGGAGGTTCGCGACATAGGCGTTCCAGTAAGTGACGTTGCCGAAGCCGCCCGTCCATGTGTGGAGGTCCTCGCCAAGATGGCCGTAGGCGGCCGGGATCCGGACCGCGGCCGACTTGCCGTCCGGTCGGAAGCCGATGGCGTCGATGTTGACCTCGGCGTCGTAGAAGCCGGGGCCCCAGCTCAGGAGCACCTTCTTGAGCGTGGCGATCGTCGCTAGGTCGCTGGCTCCGAGGACCTGGTTGGCCATCGGCGCCAGGTTGGGCGCGAGCGAGACGATCAGGCCAACGTTCAGATCCTGGTTCGGCCAGCCGTCCAGCCGCTTGCCGATTCCCGGGGCGAACGAGTTGTCGACGGTCGAATGGCAGAGGGCGCAGGTGATGCCGATCGAGCTGAGCGAGCCACCCGTGTCGAAGACGCCCTTGACGCCGACGACCGCGTTCAGTTTTAGGAGCGCGAGCGTGGTCGCAGGACTGTCGAGATCGACATTGCCCTGCTTGAGCTTCGCCTGAAGGTTCCCCGGGAGCGCATCGACGTCGACCTTCAGGCCGGCGACCGTGAGGGCCGTCCTCGGGCTGACACCCGGACCGACGCCTCCGAGTGCGGCGCCCTCGACCGCCTTGTGCAACTGGAGCATGCCGCCCCAGTAGTCCTCGTCGCCGAAGGTGTCGAAGCGGAAGATCTCCTTGCCCTGCTCGAACAGCTGGACCAGCGCCTTCGCGCACCCTTGGCCAGGCGCATCGACCGACTGCGACTCGCAGGCGCCGGGTTTATCGTCGCCGGCGTTGGGATCCGCCGCTGATGTGATGAACGCGAGCATGAGCGAGAGCGTGAACGCGGCAACCGCCAAGCCGATAAGTCTCATGGTCTGCTCCTTCCCTATACCGATAAGTCTCATGGTCTGCTCCTTCCTTATACCTATTTGACAAGCCTCAGAATTTCAACATTTCAAACGAAAGCCGGCGTAACCGCGAACGATAAACGCTCGGTCGCGGAGGCGAATAACGTTCAGAAACGCCTTGATGCACCCTGCCATTACGAAAGTGTTCCACAGGCAGCCTCGGTTCATCAGAGCTGAGGCGGCCCTAAGGATAGGGCTTTTCCCAAAAACCCGTGACGCGTCGCAGGGTCCCGGTAAGCAATTCTCCACCACGTCTCCAGGTTCGATCCAACCGTAACCGCTTTCAGGTGTTGCTGCTTTGGCCCCCAGCAGCACTACAGACCCCGGATGGGATCCCGCAACCTGGAAGGCGATCTTCATGTGATCGAGAAACGCGGCATGGTCCGAAAAATGGTGATCTGATGGAAAAAAAGCGTCCACAGCGCGCGCGTCTATATTGTGCAGGCACATCAGGCTGTAGAGGATGGCAGGCACTGTGCCCCGGTTGTCCGGTTGGATGATCAATCGTGAGTGAGATGTTCCGTGCAGTTGTTGTAAATAGAAGCACTCGTGGGTTTTTGTAGGCGCCATCAGCGTTCGTCGCAATGGTGCGAGGCGCGAAGGCGTTTGACCGCCGACGACTGCACAGAACTGCTTCGGCCGGTCATCGCCTGCAATGCTTCGAGTAAGGGGCTGCAAACGCTGGCCGTCACCCCCGGCGAGAACCACTGCCCATCGGTGGCAACGTGAATGTCCCATTTGATGCATTTTCTTGACCGCGATTTATTATAAAATGCTAATGTAAGGGACCTGAAGCGGCAATGAGCGTCGAATAGACGCCAAAAAACGCCGCAAGGAGGAACCGCGGATGCCAAGTTCCCCTGTTTTGAAGTCTTGGAAAGAGATTTCGGCCTTTTTGAACGTAACCGTGCGCACCGCTCAGCGCTGGGAGCGCGATCTCGGCCTACCCGTTCACCGCCCACGAAGCAAACGAGGAAGCGCTGTTCTGGGGTTCACGCAGGAACTGGAAGCTTGGCTTAAGGCCCTTCCTGCTGCGGGGGCTCAGCTGGATCATCCTGCGGCCGGATCACCAGAGGAGATAGAATCCGGCGCATTAAGGTACGGCGGAACTCTGATCACGGACTTGTTCTCGAAGCGCCCTTCTCGACCGGTTGACCGTGACAAAGAAGTGGAGACTCTCCGGCAATTGTCGCTGCATATCGCGAAGCAGGACCGCAAAGGCGCCTTGGACAACCTAGTGAGGAATGCGATGGAACTGTGCAAGGCAGATTCCAGCGGAATCAGCCTTGCGACGGAAAGCGAGAAGGGCGAGCCCGTTTTCCGCTGGATCGCGGCCTGCGGAAGAATGAAAGATCACCTCGGAGGCGAAACGCCGCGGCATTTCAGCCCCTGCGGTGTTTGTCTTGAAAGAAGCGCACCCCAACTCTTCTCGTATCCAGAACGATTTTTTACCTACCTTCAAGATCTCGGCCTACCAATGGCCGAACTCTTGCTCATTCCCTTTTATGCCGATGCTGGCTGCCTCGGCACCGTGTGCGTCTTCTGTCATGAGATGCGGAGGCAGTTCGATCGTGAAGATGCACGCATCTTGACAAGTGTGACCGACTTGGTAGCAGCCGCTTTTCGAGTGATGCCGCAGGTTCGAGCACACGACGATTAGACTGCCATCCTTAGGCCCCGCCGATGCAGCGCTGGTTGATCTTTTACATGCGCGGCAGTCCACACCGGGCAGCGCGAGTCGTACAGGACCTTGGCGGTCACTGAAGCTAGTAGCAGGCTGCGAAACGGCCCATAGCCCATGGGTCGGGATCATGATCAGGTCTGCTATCCACCACCAGCGAGCCCGACAGATCGCCGGACGAGGCGGACGGCCAGAACGGCGAAATAATACTCATCAAAGCAATCCGCGCGCCGATCTTCAACGGAGCTTAAGGCAATCGGCGCACCAATCCGCGGCCGGCTGAAAACAGTATGGTTGTCTGGCGCTCCAAACCGCTGCTGCGCCAAACCGTGCAGAGCCCCCTGATGGCCCCACCGCTGGAGGCAATCAGTCTCAGGCTGCCCGGATATTACGGATCGGTCGGGACGCGCTCCGCTACAAAATGAAGAAGCACAATCTGTAAGGCTAGACGCTCAACACCGGACACGGCGCTTCCCGGATGATCGCATGCGAGTGCGTCCGCAGCCGTCCCATAGTTTCATGCAAAATTCCGCGGCCGATGAGAATCAGATCGGAGTTATGGCGTTGGGCTTCCTCGCGCACGGCTCCCGCGATTTCTCCTACCGCCACGCATAGCGGTGTTTTCACCCCCACGGCGTTTTGCAGCTTGTCTATCGTTTCGCGGGCCTGAGCCCTCAGCGTTTCCTCGAATTCCCGATCGAGCTGCCGTTCCGGCCATCCCTGAATGCCTGAGACCACATGGACCATCCGCAGGGCCCCGCCGGTAACCTTGGCATACTGTGCGGCCCACTCCATGAGTGGGGAGCTCTTCGGTGTTGCGTCTACCGCGCACAGAATATTGCGTCCGGCTACGTGATGCAGCGCTGGTGGATCTTCCACATGCGTGGCAGTCCACACCGGGCAGTGCGAGTCGTGCAGGACCTTGGCGGTCACCGAACCCAGTAGCAGGCTGCGAAACGGCCCATAGCCATGGGTCGGCATCATGATCAAGTCTGCGCCCTGGGTGTGCGCATAACGTGTAATGACCTCCGCTGGATCGCCGATCTCCGCCACTCGATCGACGGCCAGACCCGCGAAATCCGGGACGAAGGCACCCTCCAGCCGCATTTCCAAGTCGCGCTTGAGCTCGTCCATATCCACCACCAGCGAGCCCGATAGATCGCCGGAAGAGGCGGACGGCCAGAACGGCGAAATAACACTCATCAAAGTAATCCGGGCGCCGAACTGCAGCGCCATCGCACGGACAAAGGGAGCGGCGCCGCAGCAGCGCTGTGAGAAATCTATAGGGAAAAGAATGTTCTTAATAGCCAGCATGCGCCCTCTTTTCAACTGAGCGTAGTGCAATCGGCGCACCAATCCACGTCCGGCTGAAAACAGTATGGTTACCTGGCGCTCCAAAACCGCTGCTGCGCCAAACCGCGCAGAGCCCGGGAGTGTCCTACTGTTAGTACACTACCCAGAGCCCACCGTTCGTTTCAAGTGTGGCACACTTAAGATTCCCAGGGTGTGCGAAATGGTCGGGAAAATTGTCCATCATTATCAGTTCATAGAGAAGCTCGGCGCCGGAGGCATGGGCGAAATTTGGAAGGCCCAGGACACCCGCC
>Ga0207667_10002340_pt1 | contig 23738 bp, 22 predicted proteins | sample KBSCornC52_FD_184301 | JGI IMG/M metagenome (GOLD analysis project Ga0207667, IMG submission 184301) | Corn rhizosphere microbial communities from Kellogg Biological Station, Michigan, USA - KBS Corn C5-2 (SPAdes) (version 2) | ecosystem: Host-associated > Plants > Roots > Rhizosphere > Soil ...
GGACCGGGATGAACGAACCTCTTGTGTTCCAGTTGTCCTGCCAAGGGCACGGCTGGGTAGCGAAGTTCGGTTGTGATAACCGCTGAATGCATATAAGCGGGAAGCACGCTCCAAGATGAGATCTCCCTGAAGGGCCCAGGAAGACGACCTGGTTGATAGGCTGGGTGTAAAAGCGCAGTAATGCGTGAAGCTTACCAGTACTAATCGCCCGTTCGGCTTGTCCATAGAATTAACTCTGCGCAGTTTCTGCAGATGCTTTTCTTGCCAAGCCTTGTACTAACCAATCAATTTCGTTGCAACTCAGCTCTAGACGAGCAAAGTTCTTTGGCGCCAGATTGCAGTCCGCGTTCCTACTCGGCCCGGGAGAAACAATCCGGGACAAACTAGACGTCGCGGCAGGCTGCGGGCAACCACCCGCCAAGCGCCATCACAAAATTGAGGCATTCTCAATCGATTGCCTCAAACACTTTGCCGGTGACCATACTGCGAGGGATCACCCGTTCCCATCCCGAACACGGAAGTTAAGCCTCGCTGGGCCGATGGTACTGCACGGGTGACTGTGTGGGAGATTAGGTGATCGCCGGCATAATTTTGGAACAAAAAGCCATGCCTTCGGGCGTGGCTTTTTGTTTTACAACCGCGCATGTGAGTATTGGCAAGGTGTAGTCACGATCCTGGAGGGTTTTCCGATCGTTCTCCGAAGGAGTCCGAGTGCATTGCGCAGCAAACTCATCTAAGCGATAGCGAGCTCATCCAATCGCAATGTATGCCTTGGAACGATGTGTTGCCGCCGCGGTTCAATGGTTGGAATGATTCACGATGTGATTCTGTGATTCCATGCCAGTGAAACCCTTCTCCAGTGGCGAAGTGCCTGATTGATGACGCTCTCAAGAACGCCACGAGCGATCTGCCAAGCGTGCAAGTTGTCATCCCATGGATGTCCTGTGCGACAGCTCTTCCTGCCGGTTCGTGGACCACGGACAGCCGCGCTACTGGGATCGGCACATTGATTCATTGATTGGATACCGGCTCGAAGCTTTTGGCTCCTCAACTCGAAGCGCCGATGAAATGCTCGGTCGACTCCCGGCACCGCAATGCTGGGGGGTACTGAACAGCTAAAGGCGACCTCAGAGGCAACGTTCAGGTAGCCGCAGATCTCTCTGAATTCAATCAAATTCCGACGGGTAATGTGGGCAGCGCGCCATATTCCTTTGCTTCCGCCAGAATCACATCGACCAGCCGCAGAATCTCGTCCACTGTCATGGTATAGATCTCGCGCCGGGAGTCGTAGCCTTCTTCGATCAGTTGTTTTAAATACTTTCCTGCGATCTGGACCGCCATTTGATCTGTGATTACCTTGCCGGTGCGATTCTTCTGCTCGACCCATGCGGTACAAGGCAAAGCGATCCACATCGCACGGCCGTTCACTTCAAAGCGGATATCGATAGCATCGGCATGGCGCGTTGCGATCGCCACAATGTTTGCCTTCCAGCGGCAATGCAGGTCCTCGCCGGTCCAGCGGTCGGTTACGTGAAACTCTTCGTACATGGTTTAAGCCTATCGTTCCGGGTAAAGAACGGCAAGTTCGTGAATCATTCCTCTTTAGCCTTTAACATTAGCTCCGTCTGTGGACTCTGTTCTTCACACGCTGTTAGACTAGTAAGGTTGCAGTGGCAGTGCCTCCAACCGTACGGACCCGCCTGCAAGTCTACCGACGAAGGACAAGAGTAAAACCCCGTGGATACACAAACTCGTCACGCCCTTAAGGGCGATAAATTTGCCCAGGCCACCGCCGATAGCTTCAGCTGGCTGAGCGGTCACCGTTCCGGCGTTTTGCGCTGGGTCATTGGTGGTGTCGTAGCTATCTTATTCGTCATTGGTGCGCTGGTTTTCTGGAGCATGCGTTCGACCGCCGCCGACACTGCGCTCGGCACTGCGATGGATACGTACAATGCGCCGCTCGCACAGCCAGGCTTGCCGGCTGGAAACGGTGTTTATGCCACAGCGGCCGATCGGACCAAGGCCGCCAATAAACAATTTGCTGCCGTAGCCCAGCAGTATAGCTGGATGTCGCAAGGCACAAAGGCCCGCTACTTTGAAGGAATCACCGACGCTGAACTGGGCCAGAATGCCTCGGCCGAAACTGAGCTGAAAGCGGCAGCCAAGTCATGGGATCGGAATATCTCAAACCTGGCCAAGCTTGCGCTGGCAGGTCTTTATCATCACACCAGCCGCGACGCCCAGGCCATCGACATGTACAACCAATTGATCGCCAAACCATCGCAAACGGTCAGCGCGGAAGTGGCGCAGCTGGATCTTGCGGATCTCTACGCGGATCAGGGCCGGCAGGATCAAGCCCGTGCACTCTGGGCGCGGGTTAAGGACCAGGATAAGGAAGGCGCCGCTGGAGCAATCGCAACGCAAAAGCTCGGCGCAAAGCAGTAGGGCCGATTGAAGTTTTGCAATTGACTCGCGAGGCCCAATGCTTCGCGAGTCTTTGCTTTTGAGCCCCTCACTCAGGGGTGTAGTTCGAGCACTATTCCCATTGCCTGCGTCTGGTTTACATGAGCACCAGCCAGGCCATTTACGCAGGTTGGATGGAGATCGCAAACACTACGGTCGACGAAATGGCGCGCGGCCAGGTGGAAGAAGCCACGCTGGAGGCGCTCGTCAATCAGTACGCTTCTGCGCTCTATCGCGTAGCCTTTTCCGTTTTGCGAAACGCGGCTGACGCCGAAGACGCTGTGCAGGAAACTTTCCTGCGGGTATTGCGCCATCGTGACGCACTCGATGAAATTCGTGATCGGCGCGTGTGGCTCATCCGCATCGTGTGGAATATCGTTCTCGATCGCAAGCGACGCGCAAAGACTCGTCCTGAGACCGATGACGTAGACGAACTGGCTCGCGTTTTGCCCAGCCGAGGTCTCTCAGCCGAGCAGCATGCCGCTGCGAGCCAGCATCACAAACGCGTATTAGCCTGTGTGGACAAACTGCCGTCCAAAGAGCGGCAGGTCCTGATGCTTTCGGCTTTTGAAGAGCTATCCAGCGTCGAGATCGCCGGTGTGCTTGGGATAACGGAATCGAGCGTTCGTTCACGCCTGTTTCGCGCGCGCAATCTGATGGCGGAGATGCTCGATCATGCAAGGAGTCTGCGATGAATACTCAGAATCACCGTAGTGCAAATTCGACATCAATGGTGGAGGCCGAATACGACCCGGAAGTCACTTTGCGGCTGATTGCCAGCTTGCCGGCTCCTGATGGTATTGAGAATCGCGTCATCGCGAACATCCGTTCCGCTCCGCCATCACGGCGCGTTCTCAACTGGCCCCGGCTGGTTAATCCAACCGAAAGCTGGCTTCGCACCGCCGCTGCGGCAGCAATTGTGTCTGTCGTTTTGGGCGGCGGTTGGGGTGTCTATTCGCGCATTCAACCCATCAGCACCGTTGCGCTACCGAATGCGGGAACAGCCGGAGGGTTTTCAAATGCGGGCGCAGTGCGTGTGCCGCAGACGATACCGACACCAGTGGTCACCAAGCCAGCGTCGGGGCAACCCGCAGCCGCCGAGCCGGCGAAAAAGGCAACCAGCAGGGACGTCGCGGGAGCACATCGGCAAGCAGCGCACAAGGCCCCTGCTCATCCGCAAGCGGCAGTCGGCCGATAACAGGCTCTAGGCTTCCTTCACAATTGCTTTTATCAGCATTCCTAATATGGCCAGGATTACTGCGCCCCAGAATGCCGGTGCAAAGCCATTCACTTTAAATCCGGGGACAACGGCAGACGCCAGCAGGATCATGAGTCCGTTAATGACGAGCAGGAAAATCCCGAGCGTGAGAATGCTGAGCGGAAAGGTGATGATCTTCAGCAGGAAACCGACGGTGGCGTTTAGCAGGCCGATAACGATCGCCGCAGCCAGCGCGGGCCAAAACCCCAGCACGTGAAAGCCTGGCACGATCTTTGATACCAGAATGAGCGCAATGGCGCTCAAAAGCCACTGAAGCAGCAATGCCATTGTCTTCTCCTTTTGTGCGGCCCAGTCGGGCCCTGCCTTTCCAAACTCAGCTCAAGCGGAAACGCGGCGCATCCAATTACCTATAGCATGCCAGCGCCTAACCCGCAGCGTGCTTTTTGCGACCAGACGTTTCCGGTCCTGCGATGTCCAATCAACCGGGGACTTACGGCCATCAGAAGGACCCCGCCGGAGATTTATTCAGATGCGATCTGCGTGTACAGCACTGCTGGCGACCTTGATGTCAGCTTCTCCGATGATCGCCCAATCGTCGCAAGACCGCCCTATTCCCGAGATCCGCCAGCTGATGAAAGAAGTTCTCGAGCACCAGAGGAAGCTTGAAAAAGTGCGCGAGAACTATACCTACAGCACGTTCCAGACTGCGCAGGATATCGACGCGAACGGAAGAGTAACCAAAACGGAGACGAAGGAAGGCCAGGACTTTTTTGTCAACGGACATGTGATTGAACGGACGATCAAGAAGAACGGCCAGCTTCTCACAGGGCGCGATCTCGAGAAGGAAAACGAGCGCGTGATCAAGCTGGTTCAGAAGGCGCAGAATACTCCGCCCGGGGAACGGATCGAAGGGCCGGCGGTGAGCGTGAGCCACCTGCTTGAGATTATGGACGTACACAATCCGCGGCGAGAGAATTACCGCGGTCGCCACACAATCATTTTTGACTTCAATGGTCGCAAAGATGCTAAGACTCACGGGCTGGTGGAAGACGCCTCGAAGAAGGTGCAGGGAACCATCTGGGTTGATGAGGCTGACCGCCAGGTGGCGCACATGGAAGTGAGCTTCGTCGATAATTTCCGTATCGCCGGCGGTCTGTTCGCCAGCATTCAGAAAGGGTCCAATTTCCATTTTGACCAGGCGCCGGTTAGCCATGGACTATGGCTGCCGACTGGAGGCGAGGGCACTATGCAGGCCCGGCTGTTGCTCTTCAAAAACATGCGCCAGCATATTTCGGAGCGCGATTACGATTACAAAGTCTTCAGCGTTGATGCCCAACAGCAGAATGAAAGCCAGGTTGTGCCGCCTGCGGAGTAGGTGACGATCAAATCAGGTAAGGTCCAGCGCATCGGTTAAAGTGAAGAGATGTTTGTGCGCCGACTCTCGGTGACGCGCGTTGATGCAGCAGGCCGGCGCCATGCCTGCCCGATTAGCTGGATAGACAACTTTGCCATGCGGAATTTCACCAATGATGCAATCTTCGACGATACGCTCCCGGTAGGCGATGGACTGTTGGAGGCGGGTAATCGTGTTCCGCTGGAACGATTGCAGCGTGCGATGGAAGATTGGTTTTGTCGTAAGGGCTACTTCAAGGTGGGCGACAGGCTGGAGGTTTCCGAGCTTGAGAGGTAGCTTGGTCAGCTCCTCATCCCACTCGCAGCACACCTGAACCAAGAGACCCCTACCTCGGCATTCGTCAGATCTCTATATCGATCGATGATTTAGCCTGACGGATTTCCCGCGCCAATGCCGAACAACCTAACCGGGCGATAGCAATGCGATCACGCCAGAAACCAGTTCCGCGCCTCCTGCTGCCCCGGCGCATCTAAGTTTTTCGTGGCGCCATGAATCTCTCGGTATTTCTCTGTCTCGCCATGACGGTGTCGACGGGCTGGTTTGTGCTCGGCTTGATCGCGCTCGTGTTGCTGATGGCCTACCTTCTGGCGGGCATGTTCGGGCCCATGCCTCGCTATGACATCAGGAACGTGGAGGAGATTCCGGAGAACGAGACAGGTCCATTCCTTTCTCTACTGGCCGCGCTCGCCGACGCCTCCATCAATACCACCGGACGGCTCGAGGTTTTTACAAACGGTCCTGCTTTCTATCCCGCTATCCTCAACGCGTTCCGTTCTGCGCAGCGGAGCGTGAATCTTGAAGCCTACGTTTTCCAAAAAGGTGAAATCGCGCGTCAATATGTGGAGGTGCTGGCGGAACGCGCTCGGGCTGGAGTTCAGGTGAACATTGTCCTTGATGCCTTTGGCAGCCTTGGTGCGCCCTGGTCGTTCTTTGCGCCGTTGCTCGAGGCGGGCGGCAAGCTTTTCCGTTACAACCGCCTCACCTGGTATCACGTTTTGCGCATGGACAGTCGCACCCATCGAGAGCTGGCGATCGTGGACGGAAAGTACGGATTCATCGGCGGTGCGGGAGTTGCTGACCAATGGTTTACTGGCGCGAAGGGTAACCCACGCTGGCGCGACACAATGGTCCGGGTTGAGGGCGAAGCCGTCGCCAACCTGCAAGCCACCTTCGCGGAGAACTGGCTTCAGACAGCGGGCGAACTGCTTGTGGGTGACGCCTATTTCCCTGATATTCAGTGCCCCGACCCCACAACGGCGTTGGTGGTCAACAGCACGCCGACTATCGGCGGCTCGACACGCGCGCGGATCCTGATGCAACTGCTGATTGCCTCGGCGACTCGCAAAATCGCCATCACCACGCCCTATTTCCTGCCCGATAAGACACTCATGCGCGAACTTTGCCGGGCGGTCGCTCGCGGCGTCAGCGTGCAGATCCTGGTCCCGGGCAAAAAGAGCGATCATATGCTGACGCGCAGCACCAGCCGTGGGGCGTATGGTGAACTGCTGAGGGCCGGTGCCGAGGTCTATGAGTACCAGCCCTCAATGATCCACGCTAAGATCCTTATCGTAGACGAACTGTGGGCTGTTGTTGGCTCGACCAATTTCGATAATCGCTCTTTTGGTATCAATGATGAGGTGAACCTGGCCGTTCGCGACCGCTCGGTGGCGCAGTGCCTCGGAGCGGATTTCTTAGCCGATCTTCGCGAGAGCCTACGGATCACGCTCGACGATTGGCGTCATCGTCCTGTGACGGAGCGAGTCACCGAGCTGTTAGGCTGGGCATTCGAACGGCAGCAATGAGTTCAGGACCGCAACTAGCGGGGAAGGGCCGCCTCATAAACGGAATGGACACGCAATTCCGCATCGCTACTTACAATACCCACAAAGCGCGAGGCTTCGATCTCCGCATCATGCCCGAGCGCATCATCAAGGTGGCGCTGGAGCTTGATGCCGACATTCTCTGCTTGCAGGAAGTCATCCACGTTCCAGACGCCAAATCAAATCTGAACCAGGCGCAACAGATCGCGGCCGCCTTCCCCAGCTTTTACTCAGCTTTCGGTATCAACCGGCAGTATCGCGGTGGCTCCTATGGCAACCTGACGCTCTCCCGGTTCCCCATTCTTTCAATGCGCAATCACGACCTGTCGCGACGCCGTCGCGAGCCACGCGGTGTGCTCCAGACGGAGATCGAGATCGCGCCTGGGCAGGTGTTTCAGCTATTCAATGTGCATCTCGGCACGGGCCATATGGAACGCCGATATCAGGCGCGCAAGCTCCTGAACCGCGAGGTCCTGTTGCAACCCGATCTGCGCGGGCCACGGTTGGTACTTGGGGATTTCAATGAATGGACACATGGGCTGACAACGCGGTTGATGCGCACCGAGCTCCGGACCTTCCAGCCTCAGCATGCAGTGCGTTTCCCGCGCACCTTCCCCGGCATGCTGCCGTTCCTGTCGCTCGATCACTGCTACTACGAGCCGCCGCTGCACCTGAACACCACTAAGCTGTGGCGCAGCCGCACGGCCCTCATCGCTTCTGACCACTTGCCGCTGATTGCCGATTTCAAACTCGCCGAGTGCTCCGCTGAGGTCGAAATTCAACGCTAATCGTGCACTTTCATAGCGGCTGGCTTGGATCTATGCGATCAACTCAGAAACCAGTCCCACTGCTCCTTTGTGAGAGGCACGACCGACAACCGCCCGATCTTCACCAGAGGCGAATCTGAGAAAATCTTTGCGGCCTTCACTTCGTCAAGTGTCTTCGGCTTCTTGAGCCGTTTGCCCGCCTTTACGCGAACAACCGGAACCTTTGGATCGGATGGGTCCACACTCACAACGGTTCCGGTTCCAACTGCGGATCGCTCGTCGCCCGTGTGGTAGAAGATCCACTTGGCTCCAGCCTTCATTTCACGCAGATGCTTCACGGCGGTTGGGTTCGTCACGCCGTCCCAAACGGTCTCCTTATCGCGGAGGAAGTCGTCGAAGGAATAAACGCCCGGCTCGGTCTTGAACAGGAAGTAGCTCATCGCCCTATGGTAGGGGTTGACTCGCCAACTTGAAAACTCGTCAACTCGTACACTTGTAACCTTGTTCCCTCGTCCCCTCGTTCCCTGTCTTACAATCAAATCAATATGATCCGTTTCTCCACAGCCGGCGAATCCCACGGCGAGGCACTGGTTGCGCTCATTTCAGGACTTCCAGCCGGCGTCCCAATTGACCTTGATTTCGTGAACCGTGAGCTTTGGCGCAGGCAGCAGGGCTATGGGCGCGGCGGCCGAATGAAGATTGAAACCGACAAGGTTCACGTCCTCTCCGGCGTGCGGCATGGCAAAACCATCGGCTCGCCCATCGCCATCGAAATCGTGAATCGAGACTGGAAGAACTGGGAAGAAAAGCTGCCTGTTGAAGTCGGCGATCCTGCCAAGCATCAGGCCGTTGCTTCTCCGCGACCCGGCCACGCCGACTTGGCGGGAGCGCTAAAGTACGACTTTAAAGACGCCCGCTATGTGCTGGAGCGTGCCTCGGCGCGTGAGTCCACCAGCCGCGTGGCTGCGGGGGCTTTTGCCAAGCTGATGCTGCGTGAGTTGGGCATCGAAGTTTTGAGCCATGTTATTCGGGTGGGGCGCGTGGAAATGCTCCGCCCCGCAGCATGGGAAGAGATTGTAGCCCTGGCAGCCAGGAATGAAGTGGTTCTGGCCTGTGTTGACGCGGAGACTGAGTCTGCCATGAAGGGTGAGGTTGAAGAGGCCTCGCGTACCGGCGACACCGTAAACGGCGTTTTTGAAGTGGTGGTGCACAATGTGCCCGCCGGCCTGGGTACCTACGCTAATTGGGATGAGCGTCTGGATGGCCTGCTCGCCTGGTCGGTGATGAGCCTGCAGGCCGTTAAAGCGGTTGAAATTGGCCGCGGAGTCACAGCCGCCGAGTCGTTTGGATCGCAAGTGCATGATCCAATTCATTATGCGGCGGATGGCACGACTAAACCAACGCGTTTCACCCGTCCACACAATAATGCGGGCGGCATCGAAGGCGGCGTTTCGAATGGTGAGGACCTGGTGGTGCGAGGCTACCTGAAGCCTATCTCGACGCTTCGGCGGCCTTTGGAATCCGTCCGTTTTGATACGCGGGAGGCCACCAGCGCCAGCTATGAACGCAGCGATATTTGCGTGGTTCCGGCAGCCGGGGTTGCGGCAGAAGCCATGGTGGCTCTTACGGTTGCGGAGGTCGCCCAGCGCAAATTCGGGGGCGACTCTATGGCGGAAATGAAACGTAATTTCGGCGGATACATCGAACAGATACGGAGATTTTAGTAGCAACAATGATTTTGACGATTCGCAAATACCCAGATCCAATCCTTTCGCAGCCCGGCGAACCCGTGACAGAATTCGGCGAGGAACTGCGCAAGTTTGTAGCCGACATGTTCGAAACAACTTACGCGTCTCAGGGGATAGGATTGGCTGCCCCGCAAGTGGGTGTTTCGAAGAGGCTTACGGTTATCGATTTGAGCATGGGGAAAAACCCAGCTGACAAAATCGTACTCATCAACCCGGAGATCACATTCAGCGAAGGCCGCCTGTACGAAGAGGAAGGGTGCCTGAGCTTCCCTGATATTCGAGAGAAGGTTGTGCGCGCAGCCAAGGTCCGCGTTCGCGCCCAGGACGAGAACGGCAAATGGTTCGAAATGGATGGAGAAGATCTGCTTTCGCGCTGCTTTCAGCATGAGATCGACCACCTGCACGGGATGCTTTTCATCTTCAGAATGAGCGCATTAAAGCGCAACCTGAACCTCAGAAAGATTCGCAAAATGCAAGCCGAAGGCGAATGGTAGCGCGGTGAAACTGGTTTACTGCGGCACGCCAAGCTTCGCTGTTCCCACGCTGGAAGCGCTGCTGGCCGCAGGCCATGAAATTCCCTTGGTCGTTTCCCAGCCTGACCGACCGGTGGGCCGGTCGCAGCAACTGAATGCGCCGCCAGTGAAGCAGATCGCTGTGGCCGCAGGCATCCGGGTGGTGCAGCCGGAAAAGATTCGCAACAACCCAGAGTTCCGCGCTGAGCTTGAAGCGACGGCACCCGATGCAATCGTAGTGGTGGCTTACGGACGCATTCTTCCGCCGTGGATGCTTGCGTTGCCAAGGCTTGGCTGCATAAACCTTCACGCTTCGCTGCTGCCCAGGTATCGTGGCGCCGCGCCCATCCAGTGGGCCGTCGCAATGGGCGATGCTTACACCGGGAACACGACCATGCTGCTGGAAGAGGGCCTCGACACCGGGCCAATTCTGCTGCAGCAAAGCAATGATATCGGGCCGCACCAGACTGCCGCGGAATTGTTCGGAGTGCTTGCACAAGCCGGAGCTCCGCTGGTAGTTGAGACACTTGCCGGACTTGCCTCTGAAACGATTCAGCCAAGGCCGCAGAGCGAAGAAGGCGTGACATTCGCGCCGATCCTCAGTCGTGAAGACGGGCGGATCGATTTTGCAAGCCGCACCGCGAGGGAACTCTACAATCGCTGGCGCGGATTCCAACCATGGCCCGGCGCTTTTTCTTCACTCGACGGAAAGAAGTTCATCGTGCACTGCATGGGTTTGCCTGACGCAGAAAATATTGCTGCGCCAAACGATGCGCCGCCGGGGCAGATCTATATACACGATCATCGGATGTTTGCCGCTTGCGCCCGCGGCACATGGATCGAACTGATCGAAGTGCAGCTTGAGGGCAAGAAGCGGATGAGTGCAGCTGACTTTCTGCGCGGGATGCCGCACGGCTTAACTGCGCGGCTCGGTTGACCAGGATGGCGGCCGTTTCTCCAGCACGCAAAATTGCGTATCAGGTTTTGCTGGCAGTGGAGCGCGGTCAATCGCACTCCGACGAGCTTCTGCGCGGCAAACAGGTGAACGCACTCTCAGCAGCCGACCGCAACCTGGCGACCACATTGGTGCTGGGCGTGCTTCGCTGGCAGATTCGTCTGGACAAGCAGATCAAGAGCCTGCTGAAGAAGCCGGGCGCCCGGATCGATACCGAAGTGCTCATCTCTCTGCGGCTGGGCGCTTTCCAGTTGCTCCATCTCGATCGCATTCCAGCACGCGCTGCCATTGACGAGAGCGTGGAGCTTGCCAAGCAGGCGGGGCACCGCTTTGCTTCAGGAATGGTGAATGCCGTACTGCGCAAACTCAGCAACATTCCGAGAACCGAATTCGAACAGAGGACCGCAGCTGAATTGGCTGTGTCGCAGGCGCATCCGCAATGGATGGTGGAGCGCTGGGCAAACATCTACGGCCTGCAAGAAGCATGCGCAATCTGCTGCCACGGACAAGCTCAACCCGAGCTGACCGTCCGCATAAGTGCTCCAGAGGTCGAGGCTGAGCTTGCGGCCGAGGGAGTTCAGTTGAAGCCAGCAGCGTTGCTCACCCTTGCGCGGACCGTTGTTGCAGGAGACGTTATGGCCACTACAAGCTTCAGCGAGAAACGGGTTCGCATTCAGGACGAGGGATCGCAGCTGGTTGGGGAGATCGCAGCCTTTGCAGGCACAGAGTACGGCCGTGCGGCCAACATTTTGGATTTGTGCGCGGCACCGGGTGGCAAGACTCTGATTCTGATTGAGCGCAATCCCAAAGCTCACGTTATAGCCTGCGAAGCGAGCGAGCAGAGATTGGCGGAACTCGAACACCGGCTCGCGAATTTTGCTGGTCGTGTGGAGTGCAGGCTTGCTGACGCAACCAAGCTTACTGATCGCGCGAGCTTCGATTTAGTACTGGCGGACGTGCCGTGCAGTGGAACGGGCACGTTGGGGCGGAATCCGGAGATCCGGCACCGTCTGCATGCGGAGGATTTGCCGCGCCAGGCGGAAAGACAGCGCGCGATTCTGAGTTCGGCAATGCGCGCCGTTCGACCGCGAGGGCGGGTGGTTTATGCAACGTGTTCACTTGAGCCCGAAGAGAACGAGCAGGTGATTGCATCGGTACTTGCCGAAAACCAGAATGTGCGGCAGCTTCCCATTTTGCCTTGCATTGACGGTATGACTCAATCCGGAGTCCTGACAAGCGACGGAGCAAAACAGCTGCGCGAGTGTGTCTCGCCTGAAGGAGCGTTGCGATTACTGCCGGACCTCTTCGGCACCGACGGCTTTTTTGTTGCACTGCTTGAAGCGAGAGACTGAGCGTGTTCTGATGTGAAGGCTGGATGCGAAAAAATCTGATTGTGCTTCTCTTCCTAGCTTTGTTCGGGCGCCAACTTCAGTTCCTGATAATCGCGGTGCAGGATGCTGCAAAGAGCTTCGACCACCAGTTCGTGGTCGGCGCGCTGCGGTAGTCCGGAGACCGTGATGCTGCCGACGATGCCCGCATTCCTTACGATGATTGGGAACGAGCCGCCGTGCGAAGCGTATTCGGCGGTGGGCAGACCACGCGCTTCAATCGAATCGTTTTTGTTTTTCAAGTGCAGTCCGATGCCGTAGGAACTGCGGTGAAAACGTGCAACCACGTTGCTCTTGCGGCGCACCCATTCCACGTTGTCGGGAGTGGTGCCATGCAATGCGGTATAAAACAGCGGCTGGCCAAAGCGGCGGATATCGATCACGATCGAGAGCTCACGCTCCACTGCCATTGCGCGCAAACGGGAGCCGATCTCCCATGCTCTCTGCTCGTCCATGCTGTCGAACTGCAGTTCACGTTCCTGCAAACTAACGCGGTCCAGATCTTCGCTCAATCCCATGGCACATTGTCTCCTAAGCAGAATAGATGCACTTTGCGGCGACTGCCTTACTTTGCAGCCGTCAACTCTACGGTTGTTTGTTGATCGACTCTAGCGCCTGCGGGCGGATTTTGCGCGATCACAGAACCTGGTTTAACTAGTGACTCGGGTGGTGCATTTCCGCTGCCCACGGGGCCAATAGGAACGGATTCGTATGCCGGCGGCGCAGTCTTGATGCCAAATTTCGATAGCTGAAGCTGTGCAGTCAGGACCGGCATTCCGACCAGGTTCGGCATGACATATCCATCAGGCTTTTCATCGTCCGGAGCAGCAACAAGCAGGCTCACGGTGGGTTGGGCAATATCGAGCGCGTGGGCAGGCGGGTCCTGCGCTATCACTGTTCCCGCGGTGGCAGATGACGACGGCAAATGCGCTGTGGCGCCAACTTCAAGGCCGGCGCGACGCAACTGCAGTTCGGCTACCCGCTCCTGCAGACCGACGGTGTTGGGCACGTCCACCTTTTGGGGGCCGAGACTCTCAGATACGCGAACATGCCATTCGCGACGCACAACTGATCCCGACGCGGGAGATTGAGTGAGGATGTGTCCGGCGGCAACTTCGCCGGAGTAATAGCGGTTATCCACGTTGAGATTGAGACCAAGCCCGGAGGTCACGCTTCGAGCCTCGGCAACAGTCATGCCTTTGAGCGAGGGAACCTGCACCTCTGCTCCGTGAATGGCGAAATGCATTGTGGTGATGGCGGCCAGCAGCGCCACCGTCACCAATAGCATGAGCAACGATGCCACCCGGAAAAAGCTCTTGATGGATCGGCTATTCATTCTGCGATTCACCCAACGATCGCGATTCATTCCCGGCCAACATTGTCTCGCGTTTACCTCAGATTGTCAGTCACCGGTTCGGGATGGATGGTGACGCGCTGAACTTCAGGACACTCAAGTTTGAATCGATCTTCAAGTGCGGTGATGACATCATGCACGCGGTGCATGGGCAATTCGTCCGGCAGTGTGCAATGGCATGAGACATAAACATGCTCGGAAGTGCGGCCAACCGTGACTTCGTGCACGTCTACGATCTCTGAAAAAAGATGAGCGGATTTAAGAAGCGCAGCCTCGATCTTCTTGTCTTCTTCAACGAATTCGCTTGGCTGCTCGATAGTGGCCGGCTCACTTTCAATGTGAGTCAATACGGAGTCGATCTCGGGAGCTGCGCGCAGAATTTCAGCTTCGAGATCGCTCACAAATTCGTGTGCCTGGCGAAGAGGAAGGTTCTCATCGAGTTCGACATGTTGCTCAACGCGCAAGCGGCCATGGAGCGATTGAATGCTGAGATCGTGCACGCTGACGTTATTGCGGGCGGCTACGGCTCGAACGCGGTCAAAGACGCTTTCCGCCTGAGCCTCACGAGGCACCGTGTGGATGACTACATCCGCATCGGGAAGGGTACGGTACACGGCCGACCGTGCCGCCTCAACCAGTGCGTCGGAATGCTCGAAAGTGTTGCGGCGCGGCAGAGCCAGAGTCATGTCAGCGAAGTAGTGAGGGCCGGCACGTCGTACACGCGCCTGTTCAATCGCTATAACACCGGGGACCTGTGCCACATCCTGCATGATCTGGCGCCGCGTTTCGGCCGGAATTTGATCCATCAGCACGCCGACTGCCTCGTGCCCAAGCTTGATGGTGAGCCGGAGAATCAAAACGGAGACCACCATGGCGGCGACCGGATCTGCGTAGTCGAGCCAAGGCACTCCAAAGGATGTGCCGGTCCAGCTTGCGGCCAAGCCGAGCAGAACTGCTACGGAAGACCAGATATCGCTTGAGAAATGGAATGCGTCAGTGGCGAGCGCCGGACTGCCGGTGCGCACCGCTACTTCACGCAGCTGGCGCGATCGCCAGAAATCGACAGCAATGGATGTGATCACGACCAGCACTGGCCATATGGAGTGCCGCAGCTCAACAGAGTGGACGAAGATGCGGTTCAACGCTTCATACACGATCCAAACACTTGACGCAGCCATCAGGATGACTTCGCCGATAGTGGAAAGATTTTCAATCTTTCCGTGACCGTAGGTGTGGTCTTCGTCTGCGGGTAAATCGCTCACGCGCACGGAGAAGAAAGTCATGGCTGCGCCGACCAGGTCGAGCCCGGAGTGCGCCGCGTCCGATAGCACGCCCAGTGATCCTGATAAGATGCCGGTGATCAGCTTCAGCGTAGTCATCAGCGCGGCGGCCAGCATTGAGTTCAGGGCCACACGACGCTTTTCAGCTGAGTGCTGTTCGCTCTTTTTAGCGGATCGGCTTGGGGTTGCGGAAGTCACTACGCCTCTTAGATTACAGGAGGGCGGATACCCGTATACAATCCGGCGATTCCGAATGTATAGGGCTGCCAGTTTGCAGTTTGAAAACCTGTGTGCCGCATGAGGCCGAGCATCTGCGGGGGAGGCGGGAAACTGCCGACGGACGCGGGAAGATAGTTGTAGGGGCCGTCTTTGCCACAGATGATCCTGCCGATGGCAGGCAGCACGCGGCGAAAGTACACAGCATATGCCTTGCCGACGAGGCCACCCGGCTCGCTGAACTCGAGTATGCCGAGTTGCCCGCCGGGCTTGAGGACGCGCCAAAACTCGCGCAGGCCTGCTTCGTAGTTGGCCAGGTTGCGAAAGCCGAATGCGGTCACAATCAGGTCGAGTGACGAATCTCTTAGGGGAAGATGAAGTGCATCAGCCTCGATGGGGATGGCGAAAGGCTTCGAGGGTTTGGCAGGTACGGGGCCGAACTTCTGGGCTCCGCGGCTCAGCATGCCGCGCGCGAAATCACCTGCCAGAATAGGCCGCGCTCCCTGCGGACGGCGGCGCAGAAGCGCCATCGTCATGTCGCCGGTACCGCAGCAAATATCGAGTACCGCAGCATCCGGGTTGGCGAGGATGGATCGGAAGTGTCGAGCCGTACGCCACCACCAGAGCCTGTCGATATTGGCAGATAGCACGTGATTGAGCAGATCGTAGCGCGGCGCAATGTTGTCGAACATCTGCCGAACGGCCTGCGCCGCGCTGGCCTCGTCTGACGCTCCCAGCGGTTTGGCTCCTGTCGCCGGCATGGTTTCTCACCTCTGAAAATCTCCGGTGCAATGCCGGCGGATCAGGCCGCTCTACTGAAGCAGCGTAGGCTCGTCGTCCTTCAACTCTTCCGGCGGAATAATCACAGCAGCCGCCACCTTGTCGTTGTCTTCAAGATTGAGCAGGCGAACGCCTTGAGTTGCACGACCGGCAGCCCGCACCTGCTTCGTGTCGATGCGGATGATTTTGCCGTACTGGCTGATCACCATCAGCTCCGATTGTTCATCGACCAGAAGAATTGAGGATGTCTTTCCTACTTTAGGTGTCGCCTTCAGGTTGTTGACACCCTGCGCCCCTCGAGCAGTAAGACGGTATTCATCGATATCCGTGCGCTTTCCAAAGCCGTTTTCAGTAACACTGAGAATCAGGTATTTGGAAACTCCAAGCTTTTCGTCGAGGTCCTTCAGCGCCTTCCATGCATCGTCAACAGCCTTTGATGCTTCTGCTTCTGAGGTCTTGAGAGCAGCGCTATTCGGATTCTCTCTCCTCTTTTCACGCACCTTTTGCAGCGCGTCTTTTTTTGCGGCGTAGTTGGCACGAAGAGCATTGAGCTTTGAAGTAAGCCCGCGTTTCGCTGCGTGACTGTCGCGCTCCTCGTCCCGTGTCTTGTCTGATGGAGTAATGGCGATGCCGATGACTTCGTCGCCTTTCTTCAAAGAAATGCCGCGGTTGCCGCCCGCATTACGGCCCATCGGCCGAAGCCCGACGCCGCTGCGTTCAGAGTCGTATTCTTCCTCAAACCGGATCGCCATGCCTTCACGGGTGCCCAGGAAGATGGTCTGGAATCCGTCCGTCAGGCTGGCAGCAATCAGGTCATCCTCTTTATCAATGGCAATGGCGATGATGCCGCGCGCCATCACGTTGGAGAAATCCTTGAGCGGGGTTTTCTTGACGGTGCCCAGCCGCGTGGCAAAGAAGACGTACTTGCCTTCTTCCTCCAGATCCTTCAGGGCAAGAATGGCGCGTACGTTTTCGCCGGGCTGCAGGTTGAGCAGGCTCTGCATGCTCTTGCCCTTGCCGGCGGCGCCCACGTCGGGAATTTCGTAGACCTTGAGCCAGTAAACGCGGCCCGTGTTGGTAAAGCAGAGCAGGAAGGCATGCGTTGAGTTGATGATCAACTGCGAAACAAAATCTTCTTCGCGTGTCTTCATTCCCATGCGGCCGGTTCCGCCGCGCCGTTGCTGGCGATAGGTGGAGATCGGCGTGCGCTTCAAATAGCCCTGATGGCTGACTGTTACGGCAACCTGTTCGTCGGCGATGAGATCTTCAAGCTGGAGTTCGGCGCTCTCGTCCACAATCTGCGTGCGCCGCGCGTCGCCGTATTTGTCACGAACCTCTTCGAGTTCCTTCACGATCACAGCGCGCAACTTGGCGTCACTGGCAAGGATAGATTCGTACTCCGCGATCTTTTCGCGTATTTCCTTCAACTCGTTCAGAATCTCATCAACGGACAACTGTGTAAGCCGGTAAAGCTGCAGTTCGAGGATTGCATCAACCTGGCGGAGGGTGAGGCCCCTCTCTTCCTGCGGCAACTGCACACGGTCGAGATTGACGACGATGTCTTTGCCCTTACCCCACGCATACAGATTTTCACGGGCATCCGCTCTCGAGCTTGAACCGCGGATAATCCTGATTACATTGTCCAGATTGTCGAGAGCGATCTTGTAGCCCTCGAGAATGTGTTCGCGCTCGCGAGCTTTGCGGAGCAGGTACACAGTGCGCCGCTGCACCACGTCGACGCGGTGGTTGATGAAAGCGTGGATCGCCTGGTCGAGCCCCAGTTCCCTCGGCTGCCCGTTCAGCACCGCCAGGAAAATCATGGAGAAGCTTTCCTGCATTTGGGTGTGCTTATAGAGCTGGTTGAGAACAATCTCAGGCTGCGAGCCGCGCTTGAGTTCGATGACGATGCGCATACCGTCGCGATCGCTCTCGTCACGGACGTCGCTGATTTCATCAATGATTTTTTCGTTCGTGAGCTCGGCGATGCGCTCGATGAGCTTGGACTTGTTGACCTGATAGGGAATCTCGGTGACGATGATCGCCTGCTTTTCCTTGGTCAGGTTTTCAGTCGCTACTTTGGCGCGCATCATAAAGCGGCCGCGGCCTGTTTTGTAGGCCTGCGCAATTCCGCCCTTGCCGTAAAGGAATCCGCCGGTGGGGAAGTCAGGCCCCTGAACGTGCTTCAGCACTTCAAGAAGCCCCGCGCGGGGATTGTTGACCAATTCGATAGCGGCGTTGACGATTTCAGTAAGGTTATGCGGCGGAATGTTGGTGGCCATGCCGACCGCGATACCGCTTGAGCCGTTGACGATCAGGTTGGGAATGCGCGTGGGAAGAACCGACGGCTCGAATGTGGATTCGTCGTAATTCGGAACAAAGTCCACCGTCTCCATGTCGATGTCTGCCAGCAGTTCGCCTGCAATGCGCTCCATGCGGCACTCGGTGTAGCGCATAGCCGCCGGCGGATCACCATCCACAGAACCGAAGTTTCCCTGGCCATCGACCAGCGGATAACGCAGCGAGAATGGCTGCGCCATACGCACCAGCGTGTCGTAAATGGCGGAGTCGCCGTGGGGATGATAGACACCCATGGCCTGACCCACAACCTTTGCGCACTTGGTGTACTTCTTGTTGTATTGCAGTCCCATCTCGCTCAGGGTGTAGAGCACGCGGCGATGCACGGGCTTCAACCCGTCGCGCGCGTCCGGCAACGCTCGCCCGATGATGACGCTCATCGAGTAGTCGAGATAGGAGCGGCGCATCTCCTCTTCAATGTTGATGGGAATAAGGTTCTGACCGCCGGGTGGCGTGCCGCCGTCGAGAGGAAGCTGGGGGTTCTGATCGTCTGCCATAGGTTTTTCTGAGCTCGCCGGAAGGCGGCAAAAAAGGTCCGGAAAAATGCAGGGCCGGGTCCGCGAGTTCTGTATCTATTCTACGCGTTCAACTTAGCCTTTAGCAAGGTGGATATTTTGAAATAACTTCCTATTTTTCTTAGATTTAGGACGAGGTAGACCGAGATCAAATAACCTTCTTCAACATACCTTCCTAAGTCTGCGGATTGAGGTGCGCGAAGCGCCCGAAAACAAGCCATATTTGGCCCTCGTTTGGACGCCAATTTTACATGTTTCAAGGCCTTTGGGAGGGCTTCAGTTCTACAGGAGCCCTGGCAGGCTCAAAATGCAGAAAACAATCTGCAGCAGTACGATAGCTCCGCCCGCTGCGAGCGCCACCCGATGGCGCGGGGTTTCGTAAGCATCTGCAAACACGCCGCCAATGAAGGTGACCAGAAATGGAATTGCCCAAAGCCACGGGCTGCCTTGCGTGCCGGTAAGGATAAGCACCAATAAGACGAGTGTGCAGAACAACGGCGTCGTATTGCCGAAGTAGCGCGATCGGCCCATCCCAAGATAGAAAGCTATTGATGCTCCCGCAGCAATGGTGATCCCCGCGTTGCTCAGTGTGCCGAAAAAGCGATGTGCTGGTTCCATCGAGAACCAGAGCATGCCCGCGGCCGAGCGGAAAACATAGCTGAATGCATCCGGAGAAAACCCGTAGCAGGCAAAAAGCAGCAGAAACGCCCCAACTGAGCACATCAGCAATACAGGGAGTATCTGGCTGCGATGGCCTTCAGCAACCCACAGCATCAACACGAGCCCCAGCAGCACTAAAACGGGCAAAGCCGCGATGTGAGAAGCCGCTGCCGTGCCAAACAGCAACGTAAGCAAAACCAGTCTCGGCCGCCATTTTCGTCTGGGGCTTTGCATGGCATGGGCCACCCCAATGCACGTGTACACACCACCGTAGATTCCGAGCGCCGCCAGCACTTCGGGGTTGGGCGCTACGCAGGCCTTCAAAATGGGAGGACTGAAGCAGTAGAGGGCCAGCGCCGTATATCCGCCAAAATCACCGAATAGTCGCCGGCTAACCCACCAGACGCATCCGCCGAGCAGGCATCCCGCAAAGAGGAAAGGCAATCGCAGGAGCAGAAGCACATGCGTCATCTGATGGCGCATTTCCCAGGTGCTCAGTTGATCGCTGCCGGTTTGTATTGCGCGGTCTTCGGGCTTGCGGAAGTGGTCCATTCCGCGTTCCACGGCAAAATTGAGCGTGAGCGGAAGTCCCGCCAGTCGATAAGCCAGAATACCGTCGTGGATGTTGCCACAGCTCGTGTAGTAGCCAGCCAGGGCAGATGGCCGTTCCCAGGTTTCACGACCGCAGCGCGCATATTGGTAATCGCGGTCAGTCAGCGTCTGATGGCCTGTGAGCCAGAATCCCTGAACCAAAAACGCCAGCAAAAACCCCGCCGCGATGCGTTGCGGGAGATTGAAGCGAAAGCGTCGAAGGATTCCGAACCGGTGGGTCATCACGTGAGAGTGGCAGGTTCCAGTCTAAACCGCTGGGCCCACACGCGCCCTGCCGTCCAAGTCGGGGCCGCATTGAAGGCCTGAGCGAAAACTTGGCCGGCACTACCGCCAACCGCTACACTTCTCCTCAGCATGGCAATTGCTCACGACAACACACCGGAACGGCTGGTAAGCGCCGCGCGCGCCGACGAGGAACAAAGTTTTGAGCTGAAGCTTCGGCCGCGCTGGCTCGGCGAGTTTATTGGCCAGTCGAAAGCGAAAGAACAACTAGCTATTGCGCTTGAAGCGGCCAAGTCGCGCGGCGAGGCTCTCGATCACGTTCTGCTTTTTGGGCCGCCGGGGTTGGGCAAGACAACCCTCGCCACCATCATTGCCAACGAACTTGATGTGGGATTTCAGCAGACTTCCGGACCGGCGCTGCAGATTCAGGGAGACCTGACTGCCATTCTGACCAACCTGCGTGAACGGCAAGTTCTGTTTCTGGATGAAATCCATCGCATGCAGCCGGTGCTGGAAGAAAAGCTCTACACGGCGCTTGAGGATTACAAGCTCGACATCATTATTGGGCAGGGACCCGCAGCGCGGACACACGTGATGGAGATCAGACCGTTCACGTTTGTTGGCGCAACCACTCGGCCCGGGCTGCTCTCGTCCCCGTTGCGGTCGCGCTTTGGCATTCTGCTGCGGCTGGAGTTTTATACGGAAGACGAACTGCGGGTGATCGTCGCGCGCTCGGCAGAAGTTCTGCAGATTCCGATTGATGAGGACGGTGCGGCAGAAATCGCATTGCGCTCGCGGGGAACACCGCGCATTGCTAACCGCCTGCTCAGGCGCGTTCGTGATTATGCTCAGGTGCGCGGTTCGGGCATCATCGACCGGCCGACTGCAAATGCCGCGCTGACCATGCTGGAAGTGGACGCCCACGGTTTCGATGAAATCGACCGGCGCCTGTTGCTCACCATCATCCAAAAATATGACGGTGGGCCCGTGGGTTTAGGGACGCTGGCAGCAACGCTTGCCGAGGAAGTGGACGCGCTCGAAGAGGTTTACGAACCATTCCTGATTCAGATCGGTTTTCTGGACCGCACACCAAGAGGCCGCGTTGCTACGCGACTCGCCTACGAACATTTCGGCATTGCAGCACCGGGCCGCCAAACTCCACTGTTTTAGAAGGGAAACTCCATGGCACAAACCGCATCCACAATGCTCGAACTTGGAACCATAGCTCCCGACTTTGCGCTCACGAACGTGCTCACAGGCAAGACGGTCCGTCGCGATGATTATCGCGGAAAGAAGGCGCTGCTGGTAATGTTTATCTGCGCGCACTGCCCGTTCGTTAAACACGTTGAAAAGGAACTGGCGAAATTTGGCCGGGATTACTCCATGCAGCCGCTTGGAATTGTCGCAATCAGTGCGAACGATGCTGTGAACTACCCAGCCGATGGTCCTGAGGGACTGAAGAAGCAGGCTGAGACCCTCGGCTTCACCTTCCCTTATCTCCACGATGAGTCACAAGCCGTGGCGCGAGCGTACGACGCAGCGTGCACGCCCGATATCTACTTGTTTGACGCCGATTTCAAGCTTGTCTACCGCGGACAGTTTGACGCAAGCCGGCCAGGCAACAATGTCCCGGTCACGGGCCAGGATCTGCGCGCTGCTGTCGATGCAGTGCTGGCGGGCAAACCCGTTCCCGCTGACCAGAAGCCTTCAATCGGCTGCAACATCAAGTGGAAAGAGTAAAGCGAGACCATCGGGGCGAGGCCACAAAACTCACCGTCATCTTGAGCCGGGTGCCCAGGTTCGGCGCATTACGCGCCTAACCTGGGATACCACAAACCTCACCCCTCCACTGTCATCTTGAGCGCAGCGAAAGATCCGCGGTTGCTAGTTTTTCGCTCCACCCGAACAACAGCGCCGGGCACTCATGTCCCGCTTTCTCCGTTACGATTCGCTTCAGCTTTTTGATGTGTTTCCGTCGGAAAGAAATGCCAAGTTTCCACCCCAATTTCGCACCTGCGGAACTCCGCTTTCACAGTGTCGGTGAGTTATCGCCAAGCATCGCTTCGCGGACAATCTTCACCGGCGGAAATCCCTGCTTCAAAAAATCGTCGTGAAACTTCTGCAGAGAGAACGCCGCTCCCTGTTTCTTCTTCACGTCTTCGCGCAGCTTCATGATTTCGAGCTTGCCAAGCGTGTAGTAGAGGTACGTCGGGTCGCCGGCACCGCGCTTGGTTTCAACCACGGCCGTTTCTTTTGATTGATAACCTTCCTTCTGGAAGAATTCTTCAGCCTGATCGAGGCTCATTTTCCCAGTGTGCATCTGAATTCCAACGATGAAGCGCGCGTTGCGCAGAAGCGCATCCTGCAATTGTCCAAGGCGCAAGAACTTCGCTTCGCGCTCATCCTTTGCGCCTGCGCCGGGTTGGCCGTAGCCGTTGTCGAGCATCATTTGCTCGCAGTAATGCGCCCAGCCCTCAACATCGGTGTTTGCGCCGAGAATCTTACGTACCCGGGTTGGAGCTTGCGGCACCCACAGAAATTGAACGTAGTGTCCCGGATAGGCTTCATGCACCGCGGTCGAGATGACGGTGCCAATGTTGAAGGAATGCATGTAGCCCTCAACTTGTGCGGGTGTCATTTTAGGGTCAGGAAGCGTGACGTTGAAATAAGCCTCTGTTGCGTGCTTCTCAAACGGCCCCGGAGTATCCATGCTGGCGAACGTGGTAGCGCGCATAAAGGGCGGAGTCTCTTCGACAATCGGCCTGACATTTGAGGGAATCGTAACAATGTGATGCGCGCGAATGAATTCGATGAGGCTGCTGAACGTAGCGCGGAACGATTGCAGAAGTTGATCGGGGGCGGGATGGTTTCTGCCCAGCTCTTCAAGAACTTCGGCCGGAGTCTTGCCGGGTTCGAGTTCGTGCGCCACCTGCTTGAATTGCGCCTGGTTGCTGCGCAGATTAGCCCAGCCAATCTCAAGCAGGCGATCGAGCGGGATATCAACCATCTCGTCATACTTCAATTTTTGGCTGAAAGTCTTCGCCCCGATCCGGTAATCACCATTCGATTGTGGCAGCGCGTCTGACTTAAGCCATGCGAGGTAACTTTCAAGGCTCGAGATCACAGCAGTGTTCGATTTTTTAAATTCTGCTTTCAGTGCAGGATCCTTGGCCGCTGCAAAAGCAAGCGGCACATCGTGCTGGAAAAAGCTGACGATCCCGGGCAACTGCTCGATGGCAATTTGCGTAAAGATGCGCGGCGGATTCTTGAGGTTGACCCGAGCTTCGCCGAGCAATGCAGGCATCTGCTTTTCACGCGCAATCAATGAGCGCAGCCGATCATCTGGCGACGCGAACTTGCGCTCCATAAGAACAAACGCGGCGTTAGCACAAGTGCTGGAGTAGTTGTCAGCGTTCTTTTCCCATGGGCGAATGGTTTCGAGAGTGAGCAATTGGGAA
>Ga0207667_10002342_pt1 | contig 23731 bp, 25 predicted proteins | sample KBSCornC52_FD_184301 | JGI IMG/M metagenome (GOLD analysis project Ga0207667, IMG submission 184301) | Corn rhizosphere microbial communities from Kellogg Biological Station, Michigan, USA - KBS Corn C5-2 (SPAdes) (version 2) | ecosystem: Host-associated > Plants > Roots > Rhizosphere > Soil ...
TTGGCTCGTGCTGTGGTCGTAGCCACGCCGTGGAGTCCGGGGGAAGCTTGCCGTCGACAAGCTCCTCGCTGCCCAGGACCAACTCTGCGCCCTCCGGGAGCGCGAGCGGGTGAGCGGCGAAGTTCGTGATGCAGATGAAGTCGGCTCCGCGCCGGAAGGCGAGGGTGGTGGGCTCTGCGTCGATCCACTCGAAGGGGCCGTCGCCGAGCGGGAGGCCGCCCCGGCGAAGGCGCAGCGCGTCACGGTAGAGCGAGAGCATCGACCGCGGGTCCGCCTGCTCCGCCTCGACCGTGTACTCGGCCCACGACGCCGGCTGCGGCAGCCACGGAGCCGAGGCCGCGTGCTCGGAACTGAATCCGAACGGGGACCGCGTGCCGCTCCAGGGAAGCGGAACGCGGCATCCGTCGCGGCCGGGATCGACGCCTCCCGAACGGAAGTGCATCGGATCTTGCAGCAGCCCTTCCGGGATGTCCTCGACCTCGGGCAGCCCGAGCTCGTCGCCCTGGTAGATGTACAGCGACCCGGGAAGGGCGGCGGTCAGCAGCGCGGCGGCACGGGCACGGCGCGTGCCCAGTTCTCGGTCGCTAGGAACGCCGAAGCGCTTCGCCAGGAACGCGAAGCTCGAGTCGTCGCGTCCGTACCTGGTGACCGGGCGGGTGACGTCGTGGTTGCTGAGCACCCAGGTGGACGGCGCCCGAACCGGCGCGTGGGCGGCGAGCGTCATGTCGATCGACTGCTTGAGCTGCGCGGCATCCCACGGCCTGGCCAGGAAGTCGAAGTTGAACGCGGTGTGCATCTCGTCCGGCCGGAGGTACTTGACGAAGCGCTCGATCTCGGGCAGCCAGATCTCGCCGACCAGCACCCGGGTTCCCGGGTACGAGTCGGCGACGGCGCGCCAGCCGCGGTAGATGTCGTGCAGCTCGTCGCGGTCCTGACTGGGGTGTTCGCCCGGGCCGGGGTTGTCGGGCACCTCGGCCAGGTTCGGGTCTTTGACCAGCAGGGCCGCGGAGTCGATCCGCACGCCCGCGACGCCGCGGTCGAACCAGAATTTCAGGATGTCCTCGTGCTCGCGGCGCACATCGGGGTGGTTCCAGTTGAGATCGGGCTGCTCCGGGGTGAACAGGTGCAGGTACCACTGGCCGGGCGAGCCGTCGGGGTTGGTGGTGCGAGTCCAGGTCTCGCCGGCGAACGGCGACACCCAATGGTTCGGCATCCCGTCGCCGCCTGGGCCCGTTCCGTCGCGGAACCAGAAGCGATCCCGCTCGGGCGAGCCGGGCGCAGCGGCCAGGGCGGCCCGGAACCAGGCGTGCTGGCTCGACACGTGATTCGGGACGATGTCGATGATGGTGCGGATGCCGAGCTCGAGCGCCTCCTTGACGAGCAGCTCGGCCTCGGCCAGCGTTCCGAAGTCCGGATGGATGCTCCGGTAGTCGGCAACGTCGTAGCCGCCGTCGGCGAGCGGCGATGGGTACCAGGGCGTGAACCAGATCGCGTCGATCCCGAGATCGCGCAGGTAGCCGAGCCGGGATCGGACGCCCGCCAGGTCTCCCGTGCCGTCGCCGTTGCCGTCCGCGAAGCTGCGCACGTAGATCTGATAGATCACGGCGCTGCGCCACCAGAGCGGGTCGGTGGTGGGCGGGTGGACAACCGGCGAGCGGTTGGTCAGGACGTCTGAGTCCAACGGGGGTTCCTGTCGTTCCGGGTGCAGACGACGGCAGGTCTCCGTCGACAGTTCGAAATGTAGCTTTGTCGACAGAATGATGCAAGAACTAAACAGATAGCAAGAAACTTGCGGTGACTTGCGCTCTCTTACGCGGTCGGAGCCGGCGCCGTGCTCCCGCGGACGACCAGCTCGGGCTCGAACAGATACTCCTCGGGAGGGGCCGCGGTGCCCGACAACTGCGCAACCAGCAGCTCGATCACCATCCGGCCCATCGGCTCGATCGGCTGCCTGACCGTGGTCAGTGGCGGGTCGATCGAGTTCATCAGCGCCGAATCGTCGAATCCCACCACGGACACGTCGTTCGGCACGTTCTTGCCTGCACGGCGCACGGCGCGGATCGCCCCGAGCGCGAGCGGATCCGATGCGCAGATCACGGCGGTCACCCCCGTGGCGAGCAGGCGCGCGGTCGCCGCCTGGCCGGCCTCGAGGCTGTAGTGCGAGTGCGCCACCTGCTCGGCGGGGAGCGGCACGCCGGTCGTCTGCGCGATCCGTTCGGCCGCTGCCAGCTTGCGCCGCGACGGAATGTGATCCGCGGGGCCGAGCACGAGGCCGATCCGGCGATGACCGAGCTGCACCAGGTGGTTCCACGCCAACTCGATCGCGACCGCGTCATCGGTGGACACGGTGGCGAACGACAAGCCCGACACGGGCGCGTTCACCAGCACGGTCGGCAGCCGAAGGCCGGCCAGCCGCGCGTAGTGCTCGTGCGGAGCATCCTGCTGGGTGTATTGGCCGCCGACGAACACCACGCCCGAGACGTGCTGCTGCAGCAGCAGCTCGACGTTGTCGGCCTCGCTGATCCCGCCGACCGTCTGCGTGCAGAGCACAGGCGTGTAGCCGTTCTGGGCCAGCCCGCCGCCGACCACCTCGCCGAATGCCGGGAAGATCGGGTTCTGCAGCTCGGGCAGGAAGAGACCGACCAGACGTGCCCGTTCCCCGCGCAGCTTGCTGGGCCGTTCGTAGCCGAGCACGTCGAGCGCGGTCAGAACAGCCTGTCGGGTCGCCTCGCTGACGCCGGGCTTCTCGTTGAGCACACGGCTGACGGTGGCCTCGCTGACTCCGACCTGCTTGGCGACCTCGGCGAGACGACGGGACATGCAGGAATCATACGCAAATCACGCAAGAACTTGCACGACCTTCCACGACGGGCCGCGAATCACGACATTCAGCCCGGAGGCAAGCCGTAATTCGCGCGGAAACTCGTGTGCTCGTACTCGGTGTGGTAGCGCCCGCGGTTCTGCAGCTCGGTGATCACCCGCTTGAAGCGCTCCAAACCGTCGGGCTGCACGTCGACATTGATGTTGAACCCGTCGGCGACATCGGTGTCGATCCACTCGATGATGCGGTCGGCGATCTGCTCGGGGGTGCCGAAGATCGCGCGCTGGCCGCGGTTGACATTGTGGTGGACCAGCTGCCTGACGGTGAACTCGTTGGCCTTCGCCACCCCGCCGATATCGCCGCGGCGATAGTTGATGATCTCGTCCTCGGTGGGGATCGAGTCGAAGAGCTCGTACGGAAGCTCCTTGTTCGGATCGAGTTCTTCGACCGGCAGGCCGAGTTGCTTGGCCAGGTTATTGACCAGGAAGTTCAGGTCGAGCATCTCGTCGAACTGCGCTTTGCGCATACGCGCATCCGCCTCGGTGTCGCCGACGACCGCGTAGAGGCCCGGGCACACCACGAGATGGTCGGGATTGCGGCCGAACTCCGCCGCATGCGCCTTCGCCTCGGCGTAGAAGAGCCGATCGTGATCGAGATCGGGTTGCGAGGTGAAGAGCACGTCGGCGTACTTCGCCCCGAACTCCCGGCTCTGCTTCGAGACGCCCGCCTGGAACATCACCGGGCGATCGCCCTCGTACCGGCCCGGCAGCTGCAGGATGCCGGACGAGCTGAAGTGCTTGCCCTGGTAGTCGACCCCTCGGGTGAGAGAGGTGTCGATGTAGACGTCGTTCTCCTTGTCGGCCGTGATGGCCTCCCTCGGGAAGGAGTCCCAGAAGGCCGTCACGATCTCGACGAACTCGGCCGCCCGCTCGTAGCGGGTCGTGCGATCGAGCTTCTGGTCGATCGGCAGCCCCAGCGCCTGCAGGGCCTGGTCCTCCTGGCTCGTCACGATGTTCCAGCCCGCTCTGCCCTTGCTGATCTGCTGCAGGGTGGCGAGGTCTCGAGCCACGACATAGGGGTGACCGGTCAGCGCCGACCGGGTGCCGATCAGACCAAGATGCTGCGTCTCGCGCGCGATCGCCGAGAGCAGGATGATGGGGTCCAGTCCACGCCTCGGCTTGCGCAGAAAGCTGGTGCCGAGCACGGCGTGGGTGTCGGGCAGGAAGATGGCGTCGAACTTGGCCTCTTCGGCCAGCCTGGCGAGCATGATCTGGTGGTCGACATCGTCGACGAGGGTGGTCGCGTCGTCGAAGGCCTTCCAGCCGGCGTCATGCCGCCCGGACGTATGGAAGATCAGATTCAGGCGGATCTGCTTGACCAAATGACGAATCCCTCTCGTGGTGCAACCCCTTACGATAACGGACGCCGAGGGGCCGATCCTGCGTGACGAGCACCGCTCGTCGGCTGTGGCCGGTGCGGCATAGCCTTGCCTCATGCTCCGTCGCGCAGGCGCGCTCGCCCGGTCGACGCACCCCGGCCCGGGGATGGCGGTCACGGTCGTCGCTGTACTGCTGGGCGTGGCCGTGGGCCTCGATCCGTGGCGGGTCGCGGTGCTCGGCGTCGCGATGCTGTTCGACCAGGTATCCGTCGGCCTGTCGAACGATTGGATCGACGCCGAGCGCGATCGCGCGGTCGGGCGAACCGACAAGCCCGTCGCGCTCGGCCAGATCAGCGCCCGGAGTGTGCGCACCACGGCCCTCGTCGCCGCAGCCGCGGGCGTGCTGCTGACCCTCCCGCTGGGGCTGCCGGCGACGGCCGCGCATCTCGTGACTCTCGCGTCGGCGTGGGCCTACAACGCCGGCCTGAAGAACTCGCCCCTGTCGGTGATCCCCTACGTCGTGAGTTTCGGCCTGCTGCCCTCGATCGCGAGTCTCGCGCGGCCGGCACCGGAGCTGCCCGCTTGGTGGGTCTACGCGGCGGGTGCGCTGCTCGGGATCGCCGCACACTTCGCGAACGTCCTGCCCGACCTTGACGACGATCGACGCACCGGGATCCGCGGCCTGCCGCACCGACTCGGCCTGCGCCCCTCGATCCTGATCACCTGGGTGGCGCTGCTGCTCGCCGCCGTGGCGGTGACAGTGGGCGTCGCCGGTGGGCCGGGCGGAATCCCGGTCTTCGCGATCGTCGGACTGCTCGTCTCGCTGGTGATCGCCGTGGTCGGCACGGCGATCGCCCTCAGCCGCGGGGTCGGGCGCTGGCTGTTCCGTCTCGTGATCGTCGCAGCGCTCGTCGACGTCGCGATGCTGGTGCTCGCGGGCAGGCGGATGCTGGCGTGACGTGAACCTCATGGGCCTGCGGGCCGTTGTCTCTGATGAGGGAGGTGCGCGCAATGGCAGCCGATGAGGCGAAAGCGGACGAGGCCGCGGCCCTGCGCGCACTCGCCGACGCGCATTCCGCCGTGCTCTGGCGCTATGTCGTGCACCTCACGGGGGATCACGCGGGGGCCGACGACGTGGTGCAGGAGACGCTGTTGCGCGCCTGGCGGTCCCCCGCGATCCTCGCCCAACCGCCCGAGAGCACGCGCGCCTGGATGTTCACCGTCGCCCGTCATCTGGTCATCGACGAGGTGCGCAGCGCCCGCAAGCGCCACGAGTTCACGACAGAGGAGCTGCCCGAGCGCGCGGAGCGCGACAAGACCGATGCCCTCTTCGAATCGCTGCTGGTCGAAGAGGCCCTCGGCTCGCTGAGTTTCGATCATCGCGCCGTCATCGTGCACGCCTACTACGGCGGCAGGAGCATCGCCGAGGTCGCGCGAGAGCTCGCGATCCCCGAGGGCACCGTCAAATCGCGCATGCACTACGGGTTGCGCGCGCTCCGGCTTGCGCTGCAAGAGAAGGGAGTGACGCGATGACGAACGGTCACGCCCACTATGCCGACTGGGACGCGGCGTACGTTCTGGGCTCGCTCGCGCCGGCCGCGCGCCGCGAGTTCGAGACGCACCTCGAGGGGTGCGAGCGCTGTCAGACCTCTGTCGCCGAGCTGTCCGGACTGCCCGGTCTGCTCGCCCGCGTGGACGCCGACCGCGCCTTCGAATTGCTCGAGCGAGCCGATGACCAGGCACCGGAGGACGTGCCGATCGCGCCGCTGCCCGCCGACCTGGTGGCCAGGATCCAGCGACGGGATGCGACGCGGCGTTCGCGCCGCCGCACGAGCCTGCTGCTCGGGCTGAGCGCGGCCGCGGTGATCGCCGCCGGCATCGCCATCCCGGTCTCGATCGCTTCGGCGCCGCATCCCACCGTGTCGACCGCGCTCTCGCAGGTCGTCAGCAGCCCGCTCAGCGCCCAGGTCGAGCTCACCTCGGTGGGCTGGGGGACCAAGATCGAAATGAGCTGCCGGTACGACGACATCGACTCGGGCGCTCCGCAGAGCACCCGGTGGGACTACGCCCTCTGGGTGGTGCAGAAGAACGGGAGCGCGAGCGAGCTGTCGAGCTGGTCGGCTGCCAACAACAGCGTCGTGACGCTCAGTGCCGGCACGTCAGTTCCGGTCGCCGAGATCGCTTCTGTGCAGGTGCGCTCCGTCGGTGACGGACAGGTGCTGCTCGAATCGGACCTGCACCCCTGACACGCCGATCAAGCCGTCGAAGCGCCGTTCCGGCCGGCTGACGAGTCGGCCGCCTGAGCCGTCGAGGCGGCCGGCGCAACGGTCGACGGGGTCGACTCGGCGGCACCGGGAGCATCCTTCTCGTGCACAGGATTGCGGATCCCGAGGAACGACACGATGCCCCCGAGGATCAGCAACGCGGCGGTCACGATCATGGCGCGGTGCACGCCGTTCAGGTCGAGGCTGCCGCCGATGATCACCGCGAGCATCGCGATCACGATCAGGCCCGCCACCCGCGAGACCGCGTTGTTGACCGCGGAGGCGATCCCCGAGCGGGTCGTCTCGATCGAGCCCAGGATCGCGGAGGTCAGCGGCGAGACGGTCAGGGTCAGACCGAGGCCGAACACGAGGATGCCGGGCAGCACCTGCCACCAGTAGTTGAACGGATCGTTGATGAGCACCATCAGCAGAGCGCCGAGACCGGCGATGATCGGCCCGATGGTCATGAACAGCCGTGGTCCGTACTTGCCCGAGAGACCCCCGACCCGTGAGCTGAAGATGATCATGATGAAGGTCACCGGAATGGTGGCGAGCCCGGCGAGGGTGGCCTTCAGCCCCGCGCCCTGCTGCAGGTAGACACCGAGCGCGAAGCCGTTGAGCGACAGCGCGCCGTAGATCAGCGCGGTGGCGACGTTGCCTGTCCAGAAGTTTCGCACCCGGAACAGGCTGAGCGGCAGCATCGGATTGTGGTGGAACCGCTGACGCACCAGGAAGCCGGCGAACGCCAGGATGCCGCCCACCAGCGGCAGGTAGATGGCCGGGCTGCCCCAGCCCAGGGTCGACTGCTCGATGAGCGCGAACACCACCCCGCCGAGACCGACGCTGCAGAGCACGGCACTGAAGTAGTCGATCGAGACGCCCGCCTCGCGCACATCCTTCTGGCCGAGCAGCGCCAGCAGAACCAGCGTGACGGCGATCGGGATGACGTTGACCACGAAGGCGTACCGCCACGACAGGAAGTCGACGAACAAGCCGCCGACCAGCGGCCCGGCGATCATGGCGACGCTGGTCATGCCGGTCCACGCACCGATGGCCTTGGCCTGAGCGGGCCCGCGGAAGTTCGAGGTGATCAGCGCGAGCGAACTGGGCACGAGCAGCGCGCCCGCGATGCCCTGCACTCCGCGCGCCACGATCAAGAACTCGGCGCTCGGTGACAGCGCGATCGCGAGCGAGGCCACGCCGAATGCGATCAGCCCGATCCGGATCACGGTGATGCGGCCGTACACATCGCTGACCGACCCGGCCACGAGGATCAGCGAACCCAGGGTGATCAGGTAGGCATCCACGATCCACTGCTGCGCCTCGAGCCCTCCCCCCAATTCGCGCCGGATGGCAGGCAGTGCCACATTGACGATCGTTCCGTCGAGGAACGACACGAATGTGGCGAGAATCGAAATGGCGAGGACGAGCCGCTGTTCCTTGGTCACAGCTTCACGCTAACCCTGACCATCGACGTCGCGCTTGCTCAGGCGTCGACCGCGTCGAGCACGGCCGAGATGACGGTCTGCTGCAGCAGGATCCGGAAGTGACCGACCACCGGCAGTTCGATGTTGTGCGCTCCGTCGAGCGCGCTCCCCTCGGGGATGTGCGGGTCGAAACTCGGGTAGATGGACGTGATGCGCGCGTTCACGGCGCGCTCGGCCGCCAGCGCCGCGATCACCGGGTCGCTCGGCAAGAAGGAGCGCAGCGCGGGATTCGGGGCGATCCTCGCCATCGCGGAACCCGCGAACGGCGACGCGATCGCGATCAGCCGGTCGACGCGGCCTTCGCGGTCGTCGAGCACCATCAGGTGCTTGCCCACGATGCCGCCTTTGCTGTGGGCCACGATCGCGACCCCGGTGAGGCCGCGCTCGACCAGCTGCTCGTGCACGAGTGCCGCCGTGGCCGGGATGGGCGCGCGATTCAGCCCGAGTGCCGTGATGACATGCACGGGATGACCGCCCGCGTTGAGCCGTTCGGCGATCGGCCGCAGATAGTGCCAGGTCTCGTAGACCCCGGGAAGGATCACCACCGGGCGCAGCCGGCCTTCGGCGAACGACGCGGGAACGGCCCGGTCTCGAACGGCTCGCGCCCGAAAGCGCAGCGCGTTCGGGTAGTCGCCCAGCAGTCGCGCGGCGTGCTCGCGGCGGCTGACCATGGCACGAGCCTAGGACGGCAGCCCGAGCGCGACGGCCGGATCCTCTGCGAGCAGTTCGCGCACCCGCGGAATGACCTCACGGCCGTACAGCTCGATCGAGGTCATCAACCGCTCGTGCGGCACCGTGCCGCTGGTGTACTTGAGGTCGAAGCGCTGGATGCCGAGGGTGCGAACGGTGTCGGCGATCTTCTGCGCCACTGTCTCGGGCGAGCCGACATGAAGAGCGCCCTCGTGGATCTCGGCCTCGAAACGCTCGCGGTTCGTCGGCGGCCAGCCGCGCTCCTTGCCGATCCTGTTCATCATGGTCTCCTGGTGCGGCCACAGGATGTCTGCGGCCTCCTGATCGGTGGCCGCCACGAATCCGGGCGAGTGCACCGCGACCGGCAGCGTCGGCTGGCCGAGCTGCGCCAGCGCACGGTGGTACAGGTCGACGTAGGGCGCGAAGCGCGCAGGCTGCCCGCCGATGATCGCGAGCACCAGCGGCAGGCCGTGCCGTGCTGCGCGCACGACCGACTCGGGGCTGCCCCCGACGCCGACCCAGGCTTTCAACCGGCCGGCGGTCTTCGGATAGACCTCCTGCTCGGTCAGCGGCGGGCGGATCGTGCCCGACCAGGTGACCGGCCCCTCGTCGAGCAGCTGGGCGAGCAGGTCGAGCTTCTCTTCGAACAGCACCTCGTAGTCCTGCAGGTTGAACCCGAACAGCGGGAACGACTCGGTGAACGAGCCGCGGCCCAGGATGATCTCGGCCCGACCGTTCGACACCGCGTCGAGGGTGGCGAACTTCTCGTACACGCGCACCGGGTCATCCGAGCTCAGCACGGTCACCGCGGTGCCCAGGCGGATGCGCTCGGTACGGCTGGCGATCGCCGCGAGCACGACCTCGGGCGACGAGATCGCGAAGTCGTCGCGGTGGTGCTCTCCGATCCCGAAGAAGTCGACGCCGACCTGATCAGCGAGCACTGCCTGCTCGACCACGTTGCGGATGACCTGGGGGTACGGCACCTTCTGGCCCGCGGCATCCACCTCGACATCGCCGAAGGTGTCGAGGCCGAGCTCGACGGGCTTCACATCGGGGGCCGGGTCGGCTGCGGGGGTCTTGCTGGCCATGAGCTGCTCCTATTTCATGCGTACGTATCGACTCGAACACGGCCGCTGCTTCGAGTATTCCTGGAATACTGGCCACCGGGGGTGCCCATGCCGTTCATCGACTCCAGCGGAGCGCCGCTCGACGGCGTCCACCTGCTGTACCGGGCCGATGTGGCCGACGGCCGGTTGTTCCAGCTCGAGCAGGGCTTCGCCTGGATCGACCCGCGCGACGGCTCGCGCACCGACATCCCGGCCCACGATGCGACCCGACCGCCAACTGACCCGCACAACGCGACCGATCTGGCATCGGTGCCCGCCTTCCTCTGGGGGCTGGTGGCGAGCTACGGCCACCAGGCCCTGCCGGCGATCCTGCACGATGCGCTCTCGGACCGGGCGGATGAGGCCCAGCCGACCGAGCGCTTCGCGGTGCGACGGGCGGCGGACGACGCGTTCCGTGTCGCCCTGCGCGAGAGCGGCGTCACGACCCTGCGCTCCACGACGATGTGGGCCGTGGTGTCGCTGCAGCGCTACCTGCGCTTCCGGCCGCCGCTCGGGGCGCTGCTCGTGACCCAGGTCGTGCTCGGCGGTCTCGCGGTGATCGCCGCGGTGGTGCTGGGGCTGCTCGGTCATCCTCTGCTGCTCCTGATCGGTCTCGCGCCTGCCGTTCTCGCTCTGCTCTGGAGCCGGGCGGCGCCTCTGGTGATCGCGAGCAGCTACCTCGGCGCCCTGTATGCGCCGCTGATCGTCAGTGCGGCGCTCGCCACGGCGATCGAGTACCTGATCGCCCTCGTAGTCTTCGTCTCCGGCGGTCTGCGGGGCGCTCCGCCCCGGCCAGGTCCGACTCTGCGGAAAGGGTGACGTGGCGGCGCACAGCGCGGGGATCCTGCTGCACCGGATGACGGCATCCGGCGTCGAGGTCTGGCTGGGTCACATGGGCGGCCCGTTCTGGGCGCGCAAGCAGGAGCACGCGTGGTCGATCCCGAAAGGCGAGGCCGAGGCGGGCGAGGACGACCTGGGTGTCGCGGTGCGCGAGTTCGCCGAAGAGGTCGGCGTCGCCGCGCCCGAGCTGCCGTACGTCGAGCTCGGGAGGTTCCGCTATTCCAGCGGGAAGACGGTCACTGTCTTCACCGCCGCGGCGCCGGACTTCGAGCCGGCCGAGGTGCGCAGCAACGAGTTCGAGCTGGAGTGGCCTCCGCACTCCGGTCGGATGCAGCGCTTCCCCGAGTTCGATGCCGCGCGCTGGGTGCCGATGGCCGAGGCTCGCACCCTCATGGTCGCGGGCCAGCTGCCGGCGCTCGACGCCCTGCAAACCCGCCTGGACGCGACGTAGACTCCGCAGATGGCGAGTCCCAGCAGCACGACCCTGGTCGTCGTCGGTGACGAGGCGGATGCCGCCCTGCACACCCTCGACGGGCTGGCCAACGTGCGCACCGCCCACCTGCGGTCCGTGCCGGACTCCGACGCCGCACGCTGGACGTCAGGAGGCGGCACCCCGTACCTCGTGCACGACCGCGACCCGCTCGAACACGTGGCAGCCGCCTGGGTCGAGTTCTTCGACGACCAGGCGACCCTCGGCAGTCTCGAGCTGGAGATCGAGCGCGTGCTCACCGCGCTGGGCAGCGACGGCGTGTCGCTGCCCGACTACTACGTGGTTCTGGCGCCGGAGTCGCTCGCCCCGACCTGGAAGCACTGGTGGCTGGGGGTGCTGCCGCAGGCCTCGCCGACCCGCGTCATCCCCTGGTCGGATTCGGACTCGTCACTGGTGCGACTGCTGCGCCGACTGCCCACCGGCCGGCCGTGGCCGGCCCCCGATGCGTGGCTGCGCGGGCTGACCCATGCGGTGCCCGACCGGGTCGGACTGGAGCGCGGAGCACCCGACGCCGACTGATGCGCCGAAGAGAACGTCATTGCCGGCAAGTTCGAGCTCTACAAAGACACCTCGGACCACTACCGTTTCCGACTCAGAGCCGGCAATGGCGAGATCATCGCCGTGTCGGAACCTGACAACTGCCTCAGGACTGAAGTTGCGGGTGTGCAGGACCGCGTCAGTGCTGCTTCTCAGCAAAGACTTCGGTGGCAATCCCATAGCCCTCGAATGCACGCGCAGCACCGGCATACGCGGCGATCTGGATGAATGCCTCGACGATCTCTTCCTTCTTCACCCCGTTGTGGAGGGCGATTCGCAGCTGTCCGCGAAGAGGTTCGAGTACGCCGAGCGTTGCAGCTATCGTCACCGAAAGGAGCGCGCGAGTACGGGTGTCGAGAAACTCGGTCCGCGGCCACGCGGCGCCGAACGCCTGAATGGTTGCGATGCGCTTGAAGTCCTCAGCGTTCGACGGCTCGGTATCCGTCGTCTCCAGGAAGCTCTCGAGACGAAATCCGAGCATGCGCTCTGCTTCGTCCAGAGCCTCACTGTACTGACGATCATTGCTTTCGATGGTCATGGTCATCCTTCACACGTGCGAAACGAACTGGTTACTTAATAGGTAATAGCACGGACCGTTGTCTAATGCAACCATTTGGTTACTCAAGGGGTAGGGTTGCGGTATGGCGCAAAACCATAAACGGGACGCAGCCGCAACTCAGGCCCGCATTCTCGAAGCAGCAGCGGCAGAATTCGCCAGTTTCGGCATTGCGGGCGCCCGCATTGATCGGATAGCCGAGAACGCCGACGCCAACAAAGCGATGATGTACCGGTACTTCGGAAGCAAAGACGAACTGTTCGACGCCGTCTTCAGCGAACATGTCGTTGCGTTCGTGGACACGGTGCAGTTCGATGTTGCTGACCTTCCCGCCTACGCCGGGCGCCTCTTCGATTCGTATCAGGACCAGCCGCGGACCCTGCGTCTGACTCACTGGTATCAGCTGGAGAGGTTGGACTGGTCGCCGCTTCAGGCGATCGTCGATTCCAACAACCGCAAGCTGGGTGCGATCGCTGACGCACAAGCGGCCGGCATCCTGACGACGCGGTACACGCCGACCGAACTGCTCGCACTGGTCCGCGGAGTTGCGATGTCCTGGAACAATCTCACGCCGGAACTCAACCGCCACAACCCAGAATCGCGTGAGAAACGACGCGCGCTCGTGGTTGACGCAGTTCGACGGCTGATCATGGAACCGGCTAGTGGTGATAGCCCCCCGAGTGTCGTCAGCGCTGACGAGAGAGGGGATGACGAAGGACGACGAGCTTCCGGCGACTGAAGAGGCGCCCGGTTCCCATCGAACCCCAACCATCCACCCGACAGAATCCCCCGCGACAGACGGATCTGAAAGGACTCGGACCACAAGACGCAATGCGGCTCGCGTCAGCAGAACAAGAGCCGCTCAACATGAGCGGAGGGTGGATCTGAGGGGATTCGAACCCCTGACCCCCTGCATGCCATGCAGGTGCGCTACCAACTGCGCCACAGACCCGCGACCCCTGACGGGGCAACTGGACTAGGTTACTACATCCGCCGTCAGCCCTCGGCCTGTACCGGGGCCGGCAGGTCGAGCGGAACGGTCGGGCAGTCCTTCCACAGGCGCTCGAGCGAGTAGTACATGCGATCCTCCTCGTGGAAGACGTGCACCACCAGGTCGCCGAAGTCGAGCAGCACCCAGCGCCCCTCTGCGCGGCCCTCGCGGCGCAGCGTCTTGACACCGGCCTCGTTGAGCTTGTCTTCGACCTCGGCGGCGATCGCGAGCACGTTGCGCTCGTTGCGGCCGCTCGCCAGCAGGAAGATGTCGGTCAGTGGCAGAGGCTCGGAGACGTCGAGCGCCACCAGATCTTCGGCCTGCTTGGAATCGGCCGCGTGAGCCGCGATGCGCGCCAGTTCGCGCGCGTGTTCAGATGCGGTCACAGTGTCCTTCGAAGGGGTTCGTCACGAGCTCAGAGGGTGCCCGAGACGAGTCCGGCCACCAGCAGGCCGACGACCACGACGGCCATGGCCGAGGCCGCGACGATCAGGATCGTGAATCCGCGGGTGCCTGGCTGCTTGGTCGGGGCGATGATCGCCCCCGTCGCGGTATGGGTGCTCACGGCTCGAATCGCCCGCACCGGCATCGAGTCGGTGTTGGCGACCTGTTGGTCTCCTGGATCGAGCAGATGATCGAGGTCGGACTCATCGAGGCGAGAAGGATGCGCTCCGGTCTGGGAGTAGCTGTGCGGCAGGGAGATCGATCCGGTCAACAGGATCTCGCCGTTGCTGCTCATCGGCCCCGCGATGCTGCGCTCCGGCACCGAAGGCAGCACCAGGGCGCTCGTGGTGATCGCGCCGCTGCCCGCACCCACACTGCGCGAGATCGTGGTCTCGGTGATCTGCTCGGCCTCGTCGAGGTCGGATTGCGTCGACCAGTGGCCCACGGATGTCGGGCCGGAGGCGGGGCCAACAGGCCCGCGCGCGGACTGCGGCGCATCCGTCGGCGGCTGCACGAGCGCGGGAGCCCCCTGCGGGGCCGGAGCCGACAGCAGCGGATCGACGGCCCACGGCTGCTCAGGAGCAGGGGCGGGCGCGACGACCGGCGGTGCGAGCAGCTGAGCCGCCGCCGATGGTGCAGGAGCCACGGGGGCCGAGGGCTCTGCGACGGCTGTCGGCGCGCTGGAAGGCGTGGCGAAGAGCGCCTCGAACGTCGACAAGGCGTCTTGCGGTGCCGCAGGCGCCTGTTCGACGGGCGCCTGTGCCACCTGCGGCGGTGCGACAGGCTGCTGCGGAGCTGCGTCCTGCGGCGGCTGCGCGGCGCGACGTCCGGGCAGCGGGGCGGGGGCATCCGGCGACGGGACGACCGGCTCGCGACCGGCGGCGAGCGCATCGAACTCGGCGAGCGCCGAATCGAGCCGGGTCGAGGCCTGGGGCGAGGGCGCGACGGGCGGCACCGGCACCACGAGGGCGACGGGTTCCTGGGCGGGCGCGACGAAGGCCGGAGCCGCGGGCGCGACCGACTCGGGAGCCGGGGCCTGCGTCGGGGCGGCAGCCGGGTAGGGCGCCGCGTCCTGGTACGGCGCCGCAGCGGGCGCGGCAGCGGGGTACGGGGCAGCCGGGTACGGCGCGACGACCGGCGTCGGATCGGTCGGAACCGCGGTGATGCCATCCGCCTCGCGCAGGGCGCGCAGCTCGCGGCGGGTCATGGTGTGCTCGCCCTCGGCGGCCGGCGCGGCAGGGGCGTGTCCGGTCTCAACCGCCGAGGCGAGAGCCTGGTCGCGGTTCAGTGTCTGGAAGTCGACCGTTCCGTCGTACGAGGGCGCCCAGTCCGGCGTCACCGAGCGACGGCCCTCAGGGCTGTAGTCCTTCGGCCGGTACGACGGCGCATCCTGGCGGGGAAGCGCCTCGGTCGGCGGCAGATCCGCGTGTCCGAGAGTTTCAGCAGTGCGCCGGGGGCGGAGGTTCTGCCCGTCGTACTGCGGAAGCGGCGGACGCGTGGTCGTCGCGTAGTTCAAGGGTTCCGCAGGAGCGGAGGGGGCGGCTGAGGATGCGGGGGGCGGGGTCACGGCATTCGGGTCCGTGAAGCCGCCGGGTGGGGCGTCGGCTCGCTCGTTCTGGCGTGCCGCGCGTCGCGACTGCAACGGCGGTTCCTGAAATGTTGTCATGTCCTACTCCGGTAGAGGTGATGCTTGGAGATGTACTGAACAACACCGTCGGGGACCAAGTACCACACCGGGAAACCCCGGTCGACTCGCCGTCGGCAATCCGTTGACGAGATCGCAAGGGCGGGTACCTCAAGGGAGCTTACGCCCTGCTCCGGCAATCCGCGAATACTCAACGCGTGGCCGGGGCGCGAAACTGCCACGAAATGCGCCAATTCCCAGAGTTCCTCGACGTCTTTCCACTCGACGATCTGCGCCACCGCATCGGCGCCGGTGATGAAGAAGAGATCGGCATCCGGATGCAGGCTGCGCAGGTCGCGCAGGGTGTCGATCGTGTACGTGATGCCGCCACGGTCGATGTCGACGCGGCTCGTGGTGAACCGAGGATTCGACGCGGTGGCGATGACGGTCATGAGGTACCGGTGCTCGGCCGGGCTCACGTCCTCTTTCATCCAGGGCTGGCCGGTGGGGACGAAGACGACCTCGTCGAGGTCGAAGCTCTGCTGCACCTCGCTCGCCGCCACCAAGTGGCCGTGGTGGATGGGATCGAACGTTCCGCCCATCACGCCGATCCGGCGTCGGCGCACGGCCTCTTCGCTCACGCGCAGAGCGATCTAGTGGTGGCCGTGTCCGGCGTCGGAGTGGCCGGACGCGCCACCGGTCTTGTCGCTGTGGCGGTTGGCCACATCCCGGTAGCTCCAGGTGACCAGGGCGACCACGAGGAAGAACGCTCCGGCGATGGCCGGGAACGCCCAGTTCGGCATGACGAGCTGTGCGGGTGCCGCTTCGGTGAGCAGCGAATACAGGTGCGACATGGCTTCGAGCCTAGTCGGGTGCTCAGCCGCGGATCTGCCCCGACCCGCGCACCAGCCATTTCGTGCTGGTCAGCTCGGGCAGACCCATCGGTCCGCGGGCGTGCAGCTTCTGCGTCGAGATCCCCACCTCGGCGCCGAAACCGAACTCGCCGCCGTCGGTGAAACGGGTCGATGCGTTGACCATGACGACGGCCGAATCCACCTCGGCCAGAAAGCGCTCGGCCCTGGCGAGGTCGTTGGTCACGATCGTCTCGGTGTGGTGCGTCGAGAAGCGGCGGATGTGGGCGAGCGCGGCATCCAGATCGTCGACGACCCCGACCGACAGGTCGAGGCTCATGTGCTCGGTGGCCCAGTCCTCATCCACGACGGGCATCGAGTCGGGGAAGATCGCGCGCGTCCGCTCGTCTGCGTGCAGGGTGACGCCCTGCGCACGCAGCGCGCTGAGCACGGGCGGCAGCAGGCGCTCGGCCGCGCGGGCATCCACCAGCAGTGTCTCGAGGGCGTTGCAGACGCTAGGCCGCTGCACCTTGGCGTTCACCGCGATCTCGACGGCCATCCGCTCGTCGGCGCTCTCATCGAGGAAGAGGTGCACGACGCCGGCACCGGTCTCGATCACCGGCACCTTCGAGTCGCGCACCACGCTCTCGATCAGCTCGGCGCTGCCGCGGGGAATCAGCACATCGACCTTGCCGCGCGCCTGCATCAGCGCCGTGCCGCCCTCTCTGCCGAGCTCGTCGATGGTCTGCACGGCCTCGCCGGGCAGTCCGACGCTCGTGAGCGCCTCCTGCAGCAGCTCGACCAGCACGCCGTTGGTGTTCGAGGCCGCGCGGCCCCCGCGAAGCACGACGGCGTTTCCGCTCTTGAGCGCGAGCGCCGCGATGTCGATCGTGACATTGGGGCGAGCCTCGTAGATCGCTCCGATCACGCCGAAGGGCACGCGCACCTGGCTGAGCAGCAGGCCGTTCGGCAGCGTCGAGCCGCGCACCACCTCGCCGACCGGGTCGGGCAGCGCGGCGATCTGGCGCACGGCGTCTGCGAGGGCCTGCAGCCGGGATGGATCGAGCCGCAGGCGGTCTTGCAGGCCGGCACTGAGGCCGTTCTCGCGCCCGTTCGCGATATCGAGCTCGTTGGCGGGCAGGATGCGCGCCGCGCCGCTCTCGACGGCGGCGGCGATCGCCTCGAGCCCCGCGTCTTTCGGGCCGGATGCGGTGGTGGCCAGCACGATCGAGGCGCGGCGAGCGGCATCCAGCTTCTCGTCGAGGGAGGGCGGGGCCACGGCGGTCACGGTCTCGGACATGGCCAGATTCTACGGCGCGAGCGCGCGCCTAGGCTTGACGGGGTGACCACGGCACTCGCTCCCGCCTCGCGCGGCCTTCGGGCGCCCCGCCCGTGGTTGATGCTCGCGGTCGCGGTCGTCGCCCAGGCATCGACGACCGTCGTGACGTCGGCGCCGGCCTTCATGATCCCGCTGCTGCACTCGGAGCGCGGGCTGAGCCTTGCGCAAGCCGGACTGCTCGCCGCCGCGCCCAGCCTCGGCCTCGTGCTCTCGCTGGTCGCCTGGGGCGCGGCGACCGACCGGTGGGGCGAGCGCCGCATCCTCGTGATCGGCCTGGTCATCACGACCATCGCGGTCGTCGGCGCCTCGTTCGTGAGCAGCTACGGCGCGCTCGGGGCGATCCTGGTCGGGGCCGGAATCGGGGCCGCCTCGACGAACGCCGCCAGCGGGCGGGTCGTGGTCGGCTGGTTCTCGAAAGAGCGCAGGGGCCTCGCGATGGGCATCCGGCAGAGCTGCCAACCGCTGGGGGTGGCGGTTGCGGCGCTGGTGATCCCGCCGCTGGTCGCGCCCGGTGTCATCGCCCCTGCGCTGATCTTCGGCGGAGTGCTCGTGGGACTGAGCGCGATCGGATGCCTGGTCGTCATCGTCGATCCGCCTCGTCCCCAGCGCGTGCGGGTCGAGGGCACGAGCGACAACCCGTACCGGCGCGACGGGACCCTGCTGCGCATCCACCTGGTGTCGATCCTGCTGGTCGTGCCGCAGTTCGCCCTCTCGACCTTCGGGCTGGTCTGGTTCGTGGTCGATCTGCACTGGTCGACCCTGGCGGCCGGGATCGTCGTCGCCCTCGCGCAATTCCTCGGCGCCGGCGGGCGGATCGCGGTCGGCGTGCTCAGCGACCGCGTCGGCAGTCGACTGCGGCCCCTGCGCTGGGTGGCCGTTGCGGGCATCCTGGTGCTCCTGCTCACCGCCGCAGCGGGGGCACTCGACTGGGGAGCCGCCGCCGCGGCCTGTTACGTGCTCGCGAGTTGCATCAGCGTGGCCGACAACGGCCTCTCGTTCACCGCGGTTGCCGAGTTCGCCGGACCGCACTGGTCGGGCAGAGCGCTCGGGGCGCAGAACACCGGTCAGTTCCTCGGCGCGGCCATCGTGGCTCCCGCCGTCGGAGCGCTGATCGGGCTGGTCGGGTACCCCGCGGCGTTCGCCCTGGTCGCCATCGCCCCCTCTGTGGCCGTGCCCCTGGTGCCGTCGGCGCGGCGCGAGGCCGTGCGCGAGGCCGAGCTCGCGGTCTGAACGCCGGGTGCCGAGCGCCGAGCCCCGAGCCCCGAGCCCCGATTCCGGGCGACTTCCGACAAATCGGGCGTCCGAACTCGCCCGGTTCGTCCGAACTCGCCCGGATGTGCGCCCTAGGTTCGCGGAGCGCGCTCGAACCAGGTGCCGGTGATCTCGCCGGCGAGAGCTGCGGCGACGTTTCCGGTCGAGGCCAGCAGCACGGGAGTGCCGGATGCAGCCGCGAGCTTCGCCGCCGCGATCTTGGTTCCCGCTCCCCCGGTGCCCACGCCCGCGGCGCCGACGTCGCCCAGCTCGACGCCCGACAGATCATCGCTGAACGGCACGTTCGCGATCGGCCGGGCTCCCGGCTCGTGCGGCGGCCGGGTGTAGAGCGCGTCCACGTCGCTCAGCAGCACCAGCAGGTCGGCGCCGATCAGTTCGCTGACCATGGCCGCGAGCCGGTCGTTGTCGCCGAAACGGATCTCGTGCGTTGCGACCGTGTCGTTCTCGTTGACGATCGGCAGGATGCGCAGACCGAGCAGCCGCTCCATGGCGCGCTGCGCGTTGCTGCGGTGGGTCGGATTCTCGAGGTCGCCCGCGGTCAGCAGCACCTGGCCGGCGACGATGCCGAAGCGATCCAGGCTGTCTTGATAGCGGTAGATCAGCACGTTCTGGCCGACAGCGGCCGCGGCCTGCTGGGTGGCGAGATCGGTGGGTCGGGAGTCGAGCTTGAGGTACGGCATGCCGGTCGCGATCGCCCCCGATGACACCAGGATGACCTCCGCGCCGCGCGCGTGCGTCGCGGCGAGCGCGTCGACGAGCGGGGCGATCTGGTCGACGTTGGCGCCGCTGATCGACGAGGAGCCGACCTTCACCACGATGCGCTTGGCACCGACGACCGCTGCCCGTCGGGTCGCGGACTGCTCATCGGTCATTCGTGGTCCGTTTCGTCTGTGTCGCCGCCGTCTGTGTCGTCGCCGACGGCGTCCCAGGTGCCCGCATCCTCCTGCCACAGGCCGGCCTCGCGCTCGGCGGCCAGCTCTGCGCGGGCGGCTGCCTTGGCATCCATCCGCTCGAAGTACTCCTCGCGGCGCTGGCCGCGGGTGGCTCGGCGGTTGTCGTCGAAGCGCGCATCGGTGCCGCGCGGGCTGGTGATCAGCTCGGCCGCGGAGGTCAGCGTGGGCTCCCAATCGAAGACGACCCCGGCCCCGGCGCCGATCATCACGGTCGAACCGGGCACCGCCCCCGCTTTGAACAGGCCGTCTTCGACGCCCAGCTTCGCCAGCCGATCGGCGAAGAAGCCGACGGCCTCGTCGTTGGTGAAGTCGGTCTGCTGCAGCCAGCGCTCGGGCTTGGCCCCGATGACCCGGTAGAGCGGCTCGGCGCCGCCCTCGACCTTGATCACGAAGTCGGGCTCGTTGACCGCGCGAGGACGGATCACGATGCGCTGCTGCACCGGGATCGCCGCCTTGACGGCGCGGTCGGCCTCCACCAGTTCTGCCAGCGCGAACGACAGCTCGCGCAGCCCCTCGCGGGTCACCGCCGAGATCTCGAACACCCGGTAGCCGCCCTCCTCGAGGGCGGGCCGCACGAACTCGGCCAGCTCGCGGGCGTCTGGCACGTCGATCTTGTTCAGGGCGATCAACTGCGGCCGGTCGAGCAGGGGCGTCTGCCCATCGGGCACCGGATAGGCGGCGAGTTCGCCGAGGATGACGTCGAGGTCGCTGATCGGATCGCGGCCGGGATCGAGGGTGCCGCAGTCGAGCACGTGCAGCAGGGCGCTGCAGCGCTCGACGTGCCGCAGGAACTCCAACCCGAGACCCTTGCCCTCGCTCGCCCCCTCGATCAGGCCGGGGACGTCGGCGATCGTGTAGCGGGTCGTGTCGCCTGCCCCTCGGCCCGACTCGACGACTCCGAGGTTCGGGTGCAGGGTCGTGAACGGATAGTCGGCGATCTTGGGCTTCGCCGAGCTCATGGCCGCCACCAGGCTCGACTTGCCCGCGCTCGGATAGCCGACCAGCGCGACATCCGCCACCGTCTTCAACTCGAGCCGGATGTCGCCCTCCCAGCCCTCGGTGCCGAGCAGGGCGAAGCCGGGCGCCTTGCGCTTCGTGTTGGCGAGGGCGGCGTTGCCGAGCCCGCCCTGACCACCGGGGGCCACGACGAGTTCGAGGCCGGGTTGATCGAAATCGATCAGCACCTCGCCGTCGGCGGACGACACGACGGTACCCACCGGCACCGGCAGCACCAGGGTCTCGCCTGCGTAGCCGCTGCGGTGATCGCCCATGCCCGGGCCCCCGTTGCCGCTGGAGCGGTGAGGAGACCGGTGGTACCCGAGCAGCGTGGTCACCTGCGGGTCGGCCACCAGGATGATGTCACCGCCGTGGCCGCCATTGCCGCCATCGGGGCCGGCGAGCGGCTTGAACTTCTCGCGCTTGACCGACACGCAGCCGTTACCGCCGTGGCCGGCGCGCAGGTGGAGCGTCACCTGGTCGACGAACGTCGCCATGAGTTCTCCTTTTCTGCAGACGAGCCTGACAAGCGAAAAGGGCGAGCCGAAGCTCGCCCTTCAACGCAACTGATCGCGCCGGGGGCTAGGCCGCCGGAACGATGTTGACGACCTTGCGACCGCCCTTGGCGCCGAACTGCACGGCGCCCGCCGCGAGGGCGAACAGGGTGTCGTCGCCACCACGGCCGACGTTGTCGCCGGGGTGGAAGTGCGTGCCGCGCTGGCGCACGATGATCTCGCCTGCCTTGACGACCTGGCCGCCGAAGCGCTTGACGCCGAGGTACTGGGCGTTCGAGTCGCGACCGTTGCGGGTCGAGGACGCGCCCTTCTTGTGTGCCATGTCTGAGCCCCTACTTGATTCCGGTGATCTTGACGCGGGTCAGGTCGGCGCGGAAACCCTGGCGCTTCTTGTACCCGGTCTTGTTCTTGAACTTCTGGATGACGATCTTCGGGCCGCGCAGGTCGCTGATGACCTCGGCCGTGACGGTCACCTTCGCGAGCGCCTTGGCGTCGTGCGTGATGGTGTCACCGTCGACGAGCAGCACCGGCGCGAGCTGGATGTTGCCGTCTTTGTCGGCCTTGATGCGGTCGAGGACGACGATCGTGCCGACCTCGACCTTCTCCTGCCGCCCACCGGCGCGCACGATTGCGTAAACCACGAGTGTTCCTAACTCAAAAAATGGAAGTCTGAGTGCGAAGCCGCGGGCTCAGCCCAGCGCACACCAAAGCTCAACAATACCCGGAAAAACGGAGCAGGGTCAAACCTCGTCGAGCGCGCCGTGCACCGGCTTGTCGGATGGATGACGTTGCAGCCATCCCCAGAGCAGAATCCCGGCCAGAACGGCGACCGGCAGGTAGCCCGCGGTGGTCGCGAGTGCGCGGAACGCGGCCTGAAGCGCGTCCGGTCCGAGTTTGCCGAACACGATGGCTCCCCGGAACTCGGGCGCGAAGCTCCCGGCGTCGACGACCACCTGGGCCGCCCAGAGCACGATCCACATCACGGCGCCCCCGAGCAGAGCAGCCAGGCTCGAGCGGGTGACGACGTGCGCGAGGCGCAAAGCAGGGGCGATGGGCGCCACCTGCCAGAGGCAGAAGAACACGCCCACCGCGAACGGCAGCGGCCCGGTCAGCGAGCTCACCAACTGGCCGAACCAGATCTGCCCGGTGTAGTCCTGCGTGATCGACGCGGTCGCGAGCAGGCTGAGCGCCGAGAACACGCCCTGCACGAAGCCGATGGCCAGAAGCACGGCGAGCACGCCGAATCCGGTCAGAGCTGCCGGTACGACGCCGGGGCGCCTCATCGCCTTCGTGATGGTTTCCGACATCCGTACCCCTCCGCGCCTTAAAATCACCGAATGATGGTGACCGCCCCATGACCGTGCTGATCGACGAGGCCATCTGGCCGGCGCACGGCACGGTCTGGGCCCACCTCGTCAGCGATTCTTCGCTGGATGAGCTGCATTCCTTCGCACGACGCGCGGGCATCCCCGAGCGCGGCTTCGATCACGACCACTACGACGTTCCCCTGGAGCGCCGCGACGCGATGATCGCGCTGGGCGCCGAATCCGTGACCGGGCGCGAACTCCTGAGCCGATTGCAGCGCTCAGGGCTTCGCGTCACACAGGCCCAGAAGAAGCAACTCGCGGAACGGGCTACTCGACGGCCTCCGACGGCGTGACGACCGCCCCGGCACTCGACGCGCGACGCGAGGCGCGCACCCGGCCCTGCCCGGCCTGCTTGGGCTCGGGTAGAGCGCCGAGCACCGAGCCGAGCAGCTGTTCGGCATCCTGCGTGCTGATGCGACGCGACGACCGAGAGCTCTTGACCACGGGAACCGGGATGTCGAGGATCTCGACCGGCGACTCGGGAGCCGCGATGACCGCCTCGGCAGCCTGATTCCGCACGATGCCGCTCGGCGCCTCGGCACCGGTCTGCTCGTCGGATCCGGCGTGATCGTGCTCGGCGTGCCCGTGCTCGGCGTGATCGTGCTCGAGATGCGGAACGGTGCTCTTGGCGATCTGGGCGAGCGCATTGCGCACGTCTTCGGTGATGGCGTGCGTGCCGGTCGAACCGACGCCGTTCTTCACCGAGCTCTGCGAGGTCTGACCACCGCCCGATCCTCCCCGCCCGCGGCGGCCGCGCGACGAGGTCGACCCGTTCTGCGAACCGACCGACGATCCGATCGGCTCCGGCGAACGGTGCTTGAAAACCGGGTCATGATGGATGACGATGCCGCGCCCCGCGCACACCTCGCAGTTCTCGCTGAACGACTCGACAAGCCCGAGCCCGAGCTTCTTGCGGGTCATCTGGACGAGTCCGAGGCTGGTGACCTCGGCCACCTGGTGCTTGGTGCGGTCGCGGCTGAGGCACTCGACGACGCGCCGCAGCACGAGGTCGCGGTTGCTCTCGAGCACCATGTCGATGAAGTCGACGACGATGATGCCGCCGATGTCGCGCAGCCGCAGCTGGCGCACGATCTCTTCGGCCGCCTCCAGGTTGTTCTTGGTGACGGTCTCTTCGAGGTTGCCGCCCGAGCCGACGAACTTGCCGGTGTTGACGTCGATGACCGTCATCGCCTCGGTGCGGTCGATGATC
>Ga0207667_10002343_pt1 | contig 23727 bp, 21 predicted proteins | sample KBSCornC52_FD_184301 | JGI IMG/M metagenome (GOLD analysis project Ga0207667, IMG submission 184301) | Corn rhizosphere microbial communities from Kellogg Biological Station, Michigan, USA - KBS Corn C5-2 (SPAdes) (version 2) | ecosystem: Host-associated > Plants > Roots > Rhizosphere > Soil ...
ACCGACGAGGCAACGATCGCGTAGAAGGCAGGGACAGCATGCGAACCATGATGCAGCGCGCGCTCGCCGCCGGCTGTGCAGCGACGGCTCTGGCCGCGGTGATGAGCGCGGCGCTCGCCGAATCCACGAGCGACGAGATCGCGAAATACCGCGAGGCGCTCCAGGACGGCAATCCCGCCGAGCTGTGGGAGGCGCGCGGCGAAGAGATGTGGAAAGCGCCGCGCGGCCCGAACAAGGTCTCGTTCGCGAGCTGCGACCTCGGACTCGGGCCCGGCGTGGTCAAGGGCGCCTACGCGGAGCTCCCGCGCTATTTTCCCGATGCGAAGCGCGTGATGGATCTCGAGACGCGGCTCGTCTACTGCATGGTGAGCCAGCAGGGCTACAGCGAATCCGACGCGCTCAGGAACACGTTCGGAAACGGCAGCGCGCACCGGTCCGATCTCGAGGCGCTCGCAGCGTACGTCACCTCGCAATCGCGAGGTGTCGCGATGAACGTCGCGCTCGACGAGCCGCACATGCACGACATGTATCGGCTCGGCGAGAAGATGTTCTACTACCGCGGCGGCACGCACGATTTCGCATGCGCGACCTGCCATGGCGACGACGGCAAGCGCATCCGGCTGCAGGACCTGCCGAACCTGACCAAGATCGAAGGCGCGCAGAAGGCGTACACCACGTGGCCCGCGTACCGCGTGTCGCAGGGCGAGCTGCGCACCTTCCAGTGGCGGCTCAACGACTGCTTTCGCCAGCAGCGCTTCCCCGAGCTCGAGTTCGGATCCGATGCGTCGATTGCGTTGACCGCGTACCTTGCCGGCCGCGCGAATGGCGCCGCGTACGACGGTCCCGCGATCAAGCGCTGAACGGAGGTCGATGTGCGAAACATCCTTGTGCAGCGCGCCCTCGCGGCAGCGGCCATCGTGACCGCGGCGCTCGCGGTGCTGCACGGATGCGCGAGCGCACCCGAGGATCGCGGCGTAAGCGACCGCGCCGCAGCGATGATGAAGTCATCGTTCAAGGCGCGCGGGCAGGCGACGCTCGATCGACTCGACCAGGACGAGACACAGCGTCTTTGCAGCGAATATGCGGGCCGTCCGCTGCCCGCGCCGATCGCCGAACGCATCCGGCAGGCGAATCTTGCGACGATCCGCTACCCGGCCGACGGCAAGCTCGTCGGCGACTGGAAGCGCGGCGAGACGATTGCGCAGAGCGGCCAGGGGTTCCAGTATTCCGACGATCCGAAGAAAGCGGCGGGTGCGAACTGTTACGCATGTCACCAGCTGACGCCGCAGGAGCTGTCCTACGGCACCATCGGCCCGTCGCTCTACCGCTTTGGCAAGCTGCGCGGCTACAGCGACGAGACGCGCAGGTACGCATGGCAGAAGATCTACAACGCCGAGGCGTTCGCGGCCTGCTCGAACATGCCGCGCTTCGGGCAGCACCACATCCTGACCGAGCAGCAGATCCGCGATGTGGTCGCGCTGCTCGTGGATCCCGCATCGCCGGTCAACCAGTGACAGCACGCTACGCCCCAGCCCTCGTCCCGCATGCCGGACGAGGGAGCGGCGCCTGGCGAGGCGGCTGAGAGGGCAGGACGGATGAAGCGGCGCGATTTCCTGCAGGCGCTCGCGGCCGCCGCCGTCGCGGGGTTGCCGCTGCAAGCTGCGCGCGCCGCCGAGGATGGCGTCGGCGACCGCTTCTACGACGGCCTTCGGCCGTTCGGCAACGTCGCGCTGCTGCACATCACCGACTGCCACGCACAGCTGCGCCCGACGTACTTCCGCGAGCCCAGCGTCAACCTGGGCGTCGGCGACGCGCGCGGCAAGCCGCCGCATCTGGTCGGCGAAGCGTTGCTGAAGCATTTCGCCATTGCGCCGGGCACGCGGGATGCGCACGCCTTCACGTATCTCGATTTTGCGCACGCGGCGCGCACGTTCGGCGCGATGGGGGGATTTGCGCCGCTCGCGACGCTCGTGAGGCGGCTGCGCGGCGAGCGCCCCGGCGCGCTGCTGCTCGACGGCGGCGACACATGGCAGGGCTCGGGCACCGCCTTGTGGACGAAGGGCCAGGACATGGTCGACGCCGCGAAGCTGCTCGGTGTCGACGTGATGACGGGCCACTGGGAATTCACGTACGGTGCTGCGCGCGTCAAGCAGATCGTCGACAGGGATTTCGCCGGACGGATCGACTTCGTTGCGCAGAACGTGCGCACCGCGGATTTCGGCGATGCCGTTTTCGCGCCGTACGTGATCAGGAAAATCAACGGTGTGCCCGTGGCCGTCGTGGGGCAGGCGTTTCCGTACACGCCGATCGCCAATCCGCGCTATTTCGTCGCCGACTGGACGTTCGGCATCCAGGAAGAGAATCTGCAGAAGGCCGTAGACGATGCGCGCGCAAAGGACGCGCAGGTGGTCGTGCTGCTGTCGCATAACGGGATGGATGTCGACCTCAAGCTCGCCTCGCGCGTGACCGGCATCGACGTGATCCTCGGCGGCCATACGCACGACGCCGTGCCGCAACCGGTGCGCATCGCCAATCGCGGCGGCTCGACGCTCGTCACCAATGCGGGCAGCAACGGCAAGTTCGTCGGCCTGCTCGAGCTCGACGTGCGCGGAGGCAGGATCGCCGACCTGCGTTATCGGCTGATTCCGGTATTCGCGAACCTGCTCGCAGCCGATCGCGACATGGAAGCGCTGATCACCCGCGTGCGCGCACCCTACGCGGCGAAGCTCGGCGAGAAGCTCGCGGTGACCGAGGAGCTCTTGTACCGGCGCGGCAACTTCAACGGCACGCTCGACCAGTTGCTGCTCGATGCGCTGATGGCCGAGAAGAACGCGCCGATCGCCTTCTCCCCGGGCTTCCGCTTCGGTCCTTCACTGCTTCCCGGCGAACCGATCCGCTACGAGGACCTGCTCGATCACACGGCCATCACCTATCCGTACGTGACGGTGACGAAGATGACGGGCGACACGATCAAGACGATCCTCGAGGACGTGGCCGACAACCTTTTCAACCCCGATCCGTACTACCAGCAGGGCGGTGACATGGTGCGCGTCGGCGGCCTCCGTTACACGATCGATCCGAACGCCGCCATGGGCAGGCGCATCACGCACATGGAGCTCGACGGCAAGCCGATCGAGGCGAGCGGCCGATACACGGTGGCGGGCTGGGCACCGGTTGGCGAAGACGCGCGGGCTGCCGGCGGCGAGCCGGTATGGGAGGTGGCGGCGCGCTATTTGCGCGCGCAGAAAACGATCACGCCGCGCAAGCTCAATGTGCCGAAGCTCGAGGGCGTTGGCGCCGATCCCGGTCTCGCGCTCAGCTGAAGCGGACCCCGGGGTCGGAGCTGCAAGTCATTCGTCTTCCCGCTGACCCCAAGTTCACCGCAGCGTCACCCGCACGAACCTGCGCTTTCCGGCCTGCACGACGACCGTCGCGCCCGGCGCGATGGCGAGGCCCTTGTCGGCAACGACGTCGCCATCGACCTTCAATCCGCGCTGCGCAATCAGCCGCAGCGCTTCCGATGTCGAGTCGACGATGCCCGACTGCCGCGCGAGCTGGGCAATCGGCATCGCCTCACCGTTCGCGTGCAACGTCACCTCGGGCATGTTTTCGGGCAGCGCGCCCTGGCGGAAGCGCGCATCGAATTCGGCCTGCGCCGCGTCGGCCTGCGCCTGCGAATGGAAGCGCGCGACGATTTCATGCGCGAGCATCGCCTTCGCCTCGCGCGGGTTGCGGCCCGCGTCGCATTCGCGCCGCAGCGCCGCGATGTCCGTTTCCGGGCGAAACGACAGCAGCTCGTAATAGCGCCACATCAGCGGATCCGAGATCGACATCAGCTTGCCGTACATCGACGCCGGCGCCTCGGTGATGCCGATGTAGTTGTCGAGCGATTTCGACATCTTGTTGACGCCGTCGAGGCCCTCGAGAAGCGGCAGCGTCAGGATCGTCTGCGGCTCCTGGCCGTAATGTCGCTGCAGCTCGCGTCCGACGAGCAGGTTGAATTTCTGATCGGTGCCGCCCAACTCGACGTCGCTTTTCAACGCCACCGAGTCGTAACCCTGCGCAAGCGGATACAGGAACTCGTGGATCGCGATCGGCTGCTCGGCGGCGTAGCGCTTCGCGAAATCTTCGCGTTCCAGCATCCGCGCGACCGTGTATTTCGCGGCGAGCCGGATCATGCCGTCCGATCCGAGTGCCGCGAGCCATTTCGAATTGAAGGCGACTTCCGTCTTGTCGCGGTCGAGGATCAGGAACGCCTGGTCGGTGTACGTTTTCGCATTGACCCCCACTTCCTCGGCCGACAGCGCCGGCCGCGTCACGTTGCGCCCGGTAGGGTCACCGATCAGCGTCGTGAAATCACCGACGAGGAAGACGATGTGGTGCCCGAGGTCCTGCAGCTGGCGCAGCTTGTTGAACTGCACCGTATGGCCGAGATGGAGGTCGGGCCGCGTCGGATCGAAGCCTTCCTTGATGTTGAGCGGCCGGCCGCGCGCAAGCTTGGCCCGTAATTCGCTTTCGACCAGCAGCTCGGCGGCGCCGCGGCGGAAGACCGCGATCTGGTGGTCGATGTCGAAGGTCATTGTCTGTAGGAGCGCGCCGATTCGCTTGTAGGCTTTTTACGTGAAGCTTGTTAGAATCGGCCCCGGTTCGGGCGCCGCGGGAAGTGAAAGTGAGACGGTGCGCGATTTTCCCGCAAACATCCCCTGTCGACCGTTGCGCGCGCACAAACTCCGCATTCTATCGCAGCCGTTTCGCGCCGCCGCCCGCGCGTTCGCGCACCTCATCTCGCCCGGACAGGCGCTCGCCATCGCCGTGCTCGGTCTCGCCGGCGTCGCCGCCTTCGGCATCACGCCGAACACTGCCGTCGACACGCCCTTCGTGCGCACGATTTCGCGCACGCTGCCGCTGCCCTCGGTCAACGACGCCGAGCCGCCCGATCAGCGGTACTGGCGTGAGGAGCGCGTCGAGCGCGGAGACACGATCGGCAGCCTCCTCGCGCGCGCCTCGGTGGTCGATTCCGACGCGATGGCGTTCCTGAACACCGACCCCGCCGCCCGCGCGCTGTATCAGCTGAAGCCGGGGCGCCCGCTGCAGGTTGCCACCGACGACGAGGGCCGGCTCACCGGCTTGCGCTTCCTCGCGGGCAACGGCGAGCTCCTGTCGATCGCGCGCACCGCCGGCGGATTCGTGGCGAAGCGCGAAGCGCCGCCGGACGACACGCGCCTCACGCTGCGCGCGGGCGAAATCGAATCGTCGCTGTTCGCCGCCGCCGATTCGGCCGACCTGCCCGATTCGGTTACGCTGGCGCTCACCGACATCTTCGGCGGCGAGATCGACTTCTATCACGACCTGCGCCGCGGCGATCGCTTCGCGGTTCTGTATGAAACACGGTACGTCGACGGCGAGCCGGCAGGTACCGGCCGTGTTGTCGCGGCCGAGTTCGACAACGCCGGCAAGACGCATCGGGCGTACCTGTGGCGCTCGCCGGACGGCACCGAAGGCTATTACAACGAGGACGGGCGCAACTCGCGCAACGCGTTCCTGCGCTCGCCGATGGAATTCTCGCGCGTCACGTCGGGCTTCACGCTCGCGCGGCTGCACCCGGTCCTGCACACGATGCGCGCGCACAAGGGTACCGACTTCGCGGCGCCGATCGGAACGCCGGTGCGCGCGACGGCCGACGGCGTGGTGACGTTCGTCGGGCAGCAGACCGGCTACGGCAACGTGATCATGCTGAAGCACGACGGGCGCTACTCGACGGTCTACGCGCACCTGTCCCGTTTCGCTCCCGACACGCGCGACGGCGCGCGCATCCACCAGGGCGAGACGATCGGCTACGTCGGGCAAACCGGCTGGGCGACGGGTCCGCACCTGCACTACGAACTGCGCGTCGACGGCGAACCTCGCGATCCGCTCACGGTCGCACTGCCGATGGCCACACCGGTTACCGATCAGCAGCGTCCCGCCTTCGCGGCGGCCATCGCGCCGCTCGCGGGCGAGCTCGCCGTCGTGCGCGAGCTGCCCGTCAGCCGGCTCGTCGCCGCCAATTAGCCCCGCCACGGCACGCCGCCGTCGCGCGGCGCATCCGCCTTTGCATTTGCCGATCCGATGGCCCGCGAACTGTTCGTCGGCGTGATGTCCGGAACGAGCCTCGACGGTGTCGACGCCGTCGTCGCCGACTTCGCCGTGCCCGGCAAGGCCTGCGCAACGCTTGGCGCGGCGCATGTCGGCTTTCCGTCGCTGTTGCGCGACGAGCTCCTCGCGCTGCAGCAGCCGGGCAGCAACGAGCTCGCGCGCGCCGGCGCGGCGGCAAACATGCTCGCGGAGCTCTATTCCGATGCAATCGCGCGGGCGCTGGCCGCGGGCAAGGTCGACCGCGACCAGATCGTTGCCGCCGGCGTACACGGACAAACCCTGCGCCATCGCCCCGATCGTGGCTTCACGGTGCAGCTCAACAATCCGGCGCGTGTGGCGGAGAAGGCCGGCGTGCGTGTGGTCGCCGATTTTCGCAGTCGCGACGTGGCGGCGGGCGGGCAGGGTGCGCCGCTCGTCCCAGCGTTCCATGCGGCGCTCTTCGCCCGGCGCGACCGCCACCGGGTGATCGTCAACGTCGGTGGCATCGCGAACATCACCGATCTCGCGCCCGACGGAACGGTTCACGGCTTCGACACCGGTCCGGGCAACGTGCTGTCCGATCTGTGGTGCGCGCGCAACCGCGGCATGACCTTCGATGCGCAGGGCGCGTGGGCGGCAAGCGGCAAGCCCAATGAGGCGCTGCTCGACGTGCTGCTCGCCGACCCGTTCTTCGGCGCGGCGCCCCCGAAGAGCACGCACCGCGACAAGTTCAACCTGCAGTGGCTCGAGGAGCGGCTGGCCGCCGCGCACATCGACGACGAGGCCGAGAACATCCAGGCGACGCTGGTCGCGCTCACCGCGCGAACGATCGCCGATGCCATCCGCGCCTACGCGGCCACGGCGGAGGAAATCCTCGTCTGCGGCGGCGGCGCCAACAACGCGACGCTGATGCGCTACCTTGCCGCGGAGGTCGCGCCGCGCAGGCTTTCGACGACAGCCGACGAAGGCGTTCCCGTGGAACAGGTGGAGGCGCTCGCCTTCGCATGGCTCGCACGCGAAGCGCTGGCCGGGCGGCCGGCGAATCTGCCGGAAGTGACGGGTGCCAAGGGGAAGCGCATCCTCGGCGCGATCTATCCGCGCTGACGGGAGTTTTGGTTCGCGGTGCCGGAAATGAAAAGGGGCCCGCAGGCCCCTTTTTGCATCAATGGCGCGACGCGTCAGGCCGAAAAGCTCGAACCGCAACCGCACGTCGATTGCGCATTCGGATTCTTGATCACGAACTGCGCCCCCTCCAGCCCCTCCTGGTAGTCGATCTCGGCGCCGACCAGGTACTGGTAGCTCATCGGGTCGATCAGGAGCGTGACGCCGCCCTTGTTCATCGCGGTGTCGTCCTCGTTCACCACCTCGTCGAAGGTGAAGCCGTACTGGAAGCCCGAGCAGCCGCCGCCGGAAACGAAGACGCGCAGCTTGAGGTCGGGATTGCCTTCCTCGTCGATCAGATTCTTCACCTTGGCCGCCGCTGCGTCGGTGAACACCAGCGGGCTCGGCATCTCGTTCATCGCATTCATTCAGGTGCTCCCGTATTTCCTCTATTCCGACATTATCGACTGCGCGGGGCCGGTCGTCAAAACCATGCCAGGTCCGCCTCGGATGCGCCGATCAACCCAATATGGTGGCGTGTGCCGCAGGAATCAAAGCCCGGCGCATCCGCGCGCTCACGGCATGACGGGCGGCGCCTCGAGCCCGCTGGTTTCGGGCAGCCCGAACATCAGGTTCATGTTCTGGATCGCCTGGCCGGCCGCACCCTTGACGAGATTGTCGAGGACGGCGATGACGAGGGCGAGGTCCGAATCGGGCGGGCGGTGCACGGCGATGCGCAGCGTGTTCGACGCGCGCACGCTGCGCGTATCGGGCAGTGAGCCCGGCGGCATGACGTCGACGAACGGCTCGCCGGCGTAGCGCCTTTCGTAGATGGCCTGCACCTCGGCATCGGCGTCGCGCAACGGCGCGTAAAGCGTCGCAAGGATGCCGCGGATGATCGGTGTCAGGTGCGGCGTGAACGTGAGTCGTACCGGGTCGCGGCTCGCGCGGTTCATGCCTTGCACGATCTCGGGCAGGTGCCGATGCCCGGCGACGCCGTACGCGGCAAAATTGTCGGACGCCTCGGCGAACGCGAGCGAAAGCTCCGCCTTGCGGCCCGCGCCCGATACGCCCGACTTGCAGTCGGCGATCAGGTAGCGCGTGTCGACGAGGCCGGCCTCGAGCAACGGCAGGAAGCCGAGTTGCACGCTCGTGGGATAGCACCCCGGATTGGCGACGATGCGCGCGCTGCGGATCGCCTCGCGGTTGACTTCGGGCAGCCCGTAGACGGCCTCGGCCAGAAGGTCCGGGCACGCATGCGGCATTTTGTACCAGCGCTCGAACACCGCGGGATCGGACAGCCTGAAATCGGCGGCGAGGTCGATGATGCGCACGCCGGCGGCGAGCAGTTCGCGGGCCTGGGCCATCGCAACGCCGTGCGGCGTCGCGAAGAACACCACGTTGCAGTCGGCAAGCTTCGCATCCTGCGGCTCGCAGAAGGCGAGATCGTAATGGCCGCGCAGGCTCGGAAACATCCGCGCGACGGGCGTTCCGGCTTCCTTGCGCGACGTGATCGCGCGCACGTCGGCCTGCGGGTGGGCGGCGAGGAGCCGCAGCAATTCGACGCCCGTGTACCCGGTTCCTCCAACGATGCCGATCCTGATCATGCCGCGCGATCCTCGCTTCGACGCGATCTTAGCATTCGCATCGCGCAGCACGCGCTTCGGTCTGTCTGCGCCGTGCACGAAAAAAGGCCGTCTCCTGCGAGACGGCCCTTGCTGGTGCGGCGCGACGCGTGCTGCGCGCCGAAGCCTCGATCAGCGCTTCGAGAACTGCTTGCGCCTGCGTGCCTTGTGCAGGCCGACCTTCTTGCGCTCGACCTCGCGCGCATCGCGCGTGACGAGGCCGGCCTTCGACAACGCCGGCTTCAGTTGCGCATCGTAGTCGATCAGCGCACGGGTGATGCCATGGCGCACCGCGCCGGCCTGGCCCGATTCGCCGCCGCCGATCACGTTGACCATGATGTCGAACGTGCCCTGGTGGTTCGTCAGCACGAGCGGCTGGCGCACGACCATGCGTCCGGTTTCACGCGTGAAGAACTCGTCGACCGGCTTGTCGTTGACGACGATCTTGCCGTCGCCGCGCTTCATGAACACGCGTGCGACCGACGTCTTCCGCCGTCCCGTGCCGTAGTGGTAGTTGTTGATCATGGGCTAGATATCGAGGGTTTGCGGCTGTTGCGCCGAATGCGGATGCGTGGCACCGGCGTAGCACTTCAGCTTCTTGATCATCGCGTAGCCGAGGGGTCCCTTCGGCAACATGCCCTTGACGGCCTTTTCGAGCGCGCGACCGGGAAAGCGTGCCTGCATCTGGCCAAACGTCGTGGTCGTGATGCCGCCGGGGTAGCCGCTATGGCGGTGATAGAGCTTGCTGTCGACCTTGGTGCCGGTGACGCGGATCTTGTCGACGTTGGTGACGACGATGAAGTCGCCGGTGTCGATGTGCGGCGTGTAGATCGCCTTGTGCTTGCCGCGCAGGCGCGCGGCGATCTGCGTGGCAAGCCGTCCGAGCACCTTGTCCGACGCGTCGACGACGAACCAGGCGCGCGTGACATCGCGCGGGCGGGCCGAGTAGGTCTTCATTGGAAATTTCCCGACGATTCCGCCGCACGCTGCGCGCGTAGGCGGTGATTCAGCAAAGTCGGTGATTGTACTATGGTTTCGTCGAGCGGGTCAATGAGACGTCGAGCCGGCCCAACGATGCTCAGCGCCACGGCATCCAGCGAAGCTCGGGTCGACGATGGTGCGCTGCAGTAGGAAAAAAAAGGCGCGGTCATACCGACCGCGCCGAGGATTCCACCATAGGAGGAGAATGGAGGAATGCGCCGCGGGCGCCGAAGGAGGAGACGGCAACCCGCGACAGGCGTAAGCATTCCATATTGCGCTGCACAATGCAAGATGCATAGGCGGCCAAGAGACGAAGGGCGCCGTTTGTACGATCGGCGGCGAGGGCCGGCACAACAGCGGCATGCGGGGGCAGACAGATGAAAGCGCGCGTCAAATGGGTGGAGCAGGTGTCGTTCGTCGCCGAGAGCGGCAGCGGGCACGCCGTCGTCGTCGATGGCGCCCCGGAGGCCGGCGGGCGCAATCTCGGCATGCGGCCGATGGAACTCCTGCTCGCGGGCACTGCGGCGTGCACGGCGTTCGACGTCGTGTGGATCCTGAAGCGCGCCCGGCAACCGGTGGCCGATTGCGTCGTCGATGCCGAGGCCGAGCGCGCGCCGCAGGAGCCGAAGGTGTTCACCCGCATCCACCTCAGATATGCCGTCGCCGGGCGAGGCCTCGACGCGCGGCAGGTCGAGCGTGCGGTGAAGCTGTCGAAGGAGAAATACTGCTCGGCCACGATCATGCTGGCGCATTCGGCCACGATCACCCACGAGCTGCGCATCGTGGAAGGGGACGACGTGGGGGAAGCCCCCCGGCGCGCCATCCCCCAGTAAGCGGTCACTCCTCGCGCAGCAGGCGAATCAGGCTCGACGTATCCCACCGGCCGCCGCCCCGCGCCTGCACCCTTGCATAGAGCTGGTCGACAAGCGCCGTGACCGGCAGCGCGGCACCATTGCCGCGTGCCGCCGCGAGGCAGATGCCGAGATCCTTCCGCATCCAGTCGACGGCGAAGCCGAAGTCGAACTTGTCGTCGACCATCGTCCTGCCGCGATTCTCCATCTGCCACGACTGTGCGGCGCCCTTGCTGATCACATCGAGGACGAGATTCGGGTCGAGACCGGCCCGCTGCGCGAAACTGATCCCTTCGGACAGCGCCTGCACGAGCCCGGCGATGCAGATCTGGTTGACCATCTTCGTGAGCTGACCCGCGCCCGTTGCGCCCATCAGCGTCACGGCGCGTCCGTAGAGCGCCAGCACCGGCTGCGCCTTCGCGAACACGCCGGCATCGCCGCCGACCATGATCGTGAGCTTGCCGTTCTCGGCGCCCGCCTGCCCGCCCGACACCGGTGCATCGAGGAAGGCCACCTTGCGTGCCTTCGCCGCCGCCGCTATCTCGCGCGCGACCTCCGCCGAGGCCGTCGTGTGGTCGACGAGAATCGCGTCACCGCTCATCCCGCCGAGCGCATCCTTGGCGACCGCGCGCACGTCGTTGTCGTTGCCCACGCACATCAGCACGATCTGCGCATCGCGTGCCGCATCCGCCGGCGACGGCATCGATCGGCCTCCGTACTGGGCAACCCATTGCGCGGCCTTCGCCGGCGTGCGGTTGTACACGGTGACCTCGTGTCCGGCCTTCGCCAGATGTCCCGCCATCGGATACCCCATGACGCCGAGGCCGAGGAATGCAAGCTTGTTCATGTTTTGCTCCCGATTTCGTGTCGCGCCGCGTCGATGGCCGCGCGAACCCGTGACGGCGCCGTGCCGCCGATGTGATCGCGGCTCGCGACCGAGCCGTCGAGCGTCAGCACCCCGAACACGTCCGCATCGATCAGCGGCGAGAAGCGTTGCAGTGCGTCGAGCGGCAGCGCGGCGAGGTCGCACTGTCGCGCTTCGGCCTCGCGCACCGCCCGCGCAACTACTTCATGGGCATCGCGAAAGGCGACGCCCTTCCGCACCAGATAGTCGGCGAGATCCGTTGCGGTTGCATGACCTTCGTGCGCCGCCGCGCGCATGCGCTCGACGTTCGCCGTGAGTCCGGTTGCGACGAGGTCGGTGACGATCGCAAGCACGTCGGCGAGCGTATCGACGGTGTCGAACAGCGGCTCCTTGTCTTCCTGGTTATCCTTGTTGTACGCGAGCGGCTGCGCCTTCATCAGCACGAGCAGCGCGGTCAGATGACCGATCACCCGTGCCGATTTCCCGCGCACCAGCTCGGGAACGTCGGGGTTTTTCTTCTGCGGCATGATCGAGCTGCCGGTGCAGAAGCGATCGGCGAGCGTGACGAAGCCGAAACGCGGGTTCGACCAGAGCACGAGTTCCTCGGCGAAGCGCGACAGATGCACCATCACGAGCGCGGCAGCGGCTTCGAATTCGATCGCGAAATCGCGATCGGACACGGCGTCGAGCGAGTTCGCGGTCACCGAATCGAATCCCAGTGTGCGCGCGACGCGTTCGCGATCGATCGGATAGCTCGTACCGGCAAGTGCGGCGCTGCCGAGCGGCAGGCGGTTGACGCGCTTCCTGCAGTCGGCGAAGCGCTCGATGTCGCGGGCGAGCATCGCGTCGTAGGCCATCAGGTGATGGCCGAACGTCACCGGCTGCGCGACCTGCAGGTGCGTGAACCCCGGCATGATCGAATCGGCATGGCCCGCGGCGAGATCGTGCAGCGCGCGGCGCAGCGCGACGAGTTGCACGACGAGCGCATCGATGGCTTCGCGCAGCCACAGCCGGAGGTCCGTGGCGACCTGGTCGTTGCGCGAGCGCGCCGTGTGCAGCCGCTTGCCGGCGTCGCCCACCAGCGCCGTGAGCCGCCGCTCGATATTGAAATGCACGTCCTCGAATGCGCGTTGCCACGTGAATTCACCGCGCGCGATTTCGCCCTCGATCTGCGCGAGTCCGCGCTCGATCGCCTGCGCGTCGCCGTGCGTGATGATGCCGCGCTCGGCCAGCATCTGCGCGTGGGCACGGGACCCCGCAATGTCGGCGTGCGCCAGGCGCCGGTCGAAGTCGATCGACGCGTTGAACCGCTGCATGCGCTCGGACATCGGCTCGCTGAAGCGGCCCGACCAGGTGCCGCTCGGCGGCACCGGAGTGGCGGCGCTCGGCGGCTTTGCGCTGTCGGGGTCGGACGACGATTCGGGGGCGGCGGACATGGGATGTTGAACTTCCCTTCGCGCTTCGCGCTTCGGGACTGACTCGCGCTTGGGACGGCCCGGCGCGCGGTTGAGAACCACCCTCCGCGCTTCGCGCTTCGGGACTGACTCGCGCTTGGGACGGCCCGGCGCGCGGTTGAGAACTACCCTCCGCGCTCCGCGCTTCGGGACTGACTCGCGCTTGGGACGGCCCGGCGCGCGGTTGAGAACTACCCTCCGCGCTTCGCGCTTCGGGACTGACTCGCGCTTGGGACGGCCCGGCGCGCTCTTGTTTGCCTTGCGGGTGTGCGGCTGCTTGTCGACAATGGCGGATGCGGCGCCCGCGACCCGCATGACACGCGCGGGAACGGCGCGTTTCGGCAAGCCGTTATGCTATCGGTGCCGGGTCGGAAGTGCGGCACCCGGCATGATGCTTGCATATCGCGTCCGTTATGCAGGGGATTATAAAACAACCGTCGGCAGTACCCGCTTTGCCTGATCTGCGCAATCTCGGCACCGTGCTGCGCATCCTGCTCGGTGTCAACGGAGCCGCGCTCGTGATCGCGCTCGCGCGCGAGCCGCGCCTGGCCGCGGTAGCAACCGAGTGGGCGGCACTGACCGCGTTCGTCGAGCCGCAGCTTTTCGCGGAGCTGGCCGTGCTCTGGCTCGTCCAGCCCTGGCTCGCGCGGCTCGATGGCCGCTCGGCCATCGGTGTCGTCACGGTGATCACATGTGCGCTTGCAATCGGCGTCGACGCGTTGCTGCCGCGCATGGCCGGCGAGGCGCGCGGAGGGCTCGTGCGCGATCTCGTGTTCGCGCTGACCGCGCAATTCGTGCTGATCGCGTACTTCCGCCTGCGCGCCCGCGCGCTGTCGCCCGCCATCACCGAGGCCCGTCTGCAGGCGCTGCAGGCGCGCATCCGGCCGCATTTCCTGTTCAACAGCATCACCGCCGTGCTGTCGCTGATGCGCAGCGAGCCGAGGCGTGCCGAAGTTGCGCTCGAGGATCTCGCCGATCTCTTTCGCGTGCTGATGCGCGACAACCGCGAGCTTGCCCCGCTTGCCGACGAGGTCGAGCTGTGCCGGCAGTATCTCGAGCTCGAGCAGCTGCGGCTCGGCGAGCGGCTCGTCATCGACTGGAACGTGAAGAGCATGCCGGGCGACGCGCTGGTGCCGCCGCTCGTGCTGCAGCCGTTGCTCGAGAACGCCGTCTACCACGGCATCGAGCCGTCGACCGCGCCGGGCGTCGTGTCGATCAATATCTTCCTGTCGCGCGACGAAGTGCATGCGCTGCTGCGCAATCCGTACACCGCGAACAGTGCGCGTCATCATGCCGGCAACCGGATGGCGCTCGACAACATCCGCGAGCGGCTTGCGCTGCATTTCGACGCCGAGGCGAGCCTCGAGTCGCGCGTCAATCGCGATATTTACGAGGTCCACATCCGGATTCCGTACCGCACGACGAAGACCGCCACCGCAGGGGGCGGCACGCAGCCCGCCGCGCGTCGCGAGGCGAGTGCCGGCCAGGATGCCGCCAAGCGCCGCGAGCCGTACCTGCGACAACGCGTGCCCGCTATGGCACAACCGAGGGTCGATCATGCCTGAAGCACCGCTACGCATCCTGCTCGTCGACGACGAGGCGCCCGCGCGACATCGCTTGCGCGAGCTCCTCGACGATTGCGCAGCCGTGCTTCCGATCTCGATCGTCGGCGAGGCACAGCACGGGCGCGAGGCGCTCGACATCCTGCATTCGGCGTCTGCCGACCTCGTGCTCACCGACATTCACATGCCCGCGATGGACGGCATCGAGCTCGCGCGGCACCTGCTGAAGCTGTCGCATCCGCCGGTCGTCATCTTCACGACGGCATTTCACGAGCATGCGCTGGCGGCGTTCGAAGTGCACGCGGTCGACTATCTCGTCAAGCCGGTGCGCGTGCAGCGGCTGCTTGCCGCGCTGCAGAAGGTGCCGCGACTCAAACCGATGACCGTCGAGAAGCTGACGCAGCTCCCCGCGGCCGCGCGGCGCTTCCTGTCGGTGACCGAACGCTCGCGCGTGGTGCTCGTGCCGATCGACGAGGTCATCTACCTCAAGGCCGAGCTCAAGTACATCACGATCCGCACGGCGCAGCGCGAGTATCTGCTCGAGGAATCGTTGACGCGTCTCGAGCAGGAATTCGGCGCGCGCTTTGTGCGCGTGCATCGCAACTGCCTCGTCGCGCGCGATTTCATCCGCGGCTTCGAGCGGCGCGCGAACGACGATGGCGACGCGCATTGGGAAGTGCTGCTGCACGGCATCGGCGAAACGCTGCCGGTATCGCGGCGCCAGCAGTACATCGTGCGCGAGATCGGCCGCGAGGTGATGAACGGCGCGGCGGCCTAGGGTCAGAGACGATTTTCCGGCAAGCATGGCGACTGCAGCGATCGCCGGTGCGCCGGAAAATCGTCTCTGACCCTGTTAAGCTACACTTCGCCGCGGCTTGCCTCGGCGGGCCCTTTCTTCGCTCACGCCCGGCCTGCCCATGCGCACACTGATCTGCGGCTCGCTCGCGTTCGACACGATCATGGTGTTTCCCGATCGCTTCGCGCGCCACATCCTGCCCGAGCAGACGCACATGCTCTCGGTGGCGTTCCAGATCAGCGACATGCGCCGCGAATGGGGCGGTTGCGCAGGCAACATCGCGTACAACCTGCGCGGCATCGGCGGCGATCCGGTCGTCATGGGCACGCTCGGCAGCGACGGTGCCCCCTATCGGGACCGCTTGCAGGAACTCGGCATCGCGACCGATGGTGTTCGTGTCATCGACGACGCTTACACGGCGCAGGCGTTCATCATCACCGACCTCGACGACAACCAGATCACGGCGTTCCATCCCGGGGCGATGAACCTGTCGCATCGGAACAGCGTCGCAGACGTGCCGGACATCGGCATCGGCATCGTCGCACCCGACGGCAAGGAGGGCATGCAGGCCCACGCCGCGCAGTTCGCCGCGCGCGGTGTGCCGTTCCTGTTCGACCCGGGCCAGGGATTGCCGCTTTTCTCGGGCGAAGAGCTCGCGCAACTCATCGAGGCGGCCGACTATCTGGCCGTCAACGACTACGAGGCGAAACTGCTTTCGGACCGTACGGGCTGGTCGATCGGCGAGCTGGCGGACCGCGTGGACGCGCTGGTCGTGACGCTCGGCGGTGAAGGTTCGATCATCCACGCAGACGGCGCGACCTACGCGATCGCGGCCGCACCGGCGTCTGCCATCGTCGATCCCACGGGTTGCGGCGACGCGTACCGTGCCGGCCTGCTCTACGGGATTGCCGCCGGGTGGGACTGGCAGCGCACGGGTCAGCTCGCGTCGGTGATGGGATCGATCAAGATCGCGTGCCGCGGCGGACAGAATCATCGCATCGACCGCGAGCTCGTCGCGCAGCGCTATTTCGACGCGTTCGGCGAGCGTCCGTGGTGACCGGTACGCTGCGCACTTGACCGCGGCGCTGCGCAGGCTGGTGCGCATTCCGCGCGTCATGCTGCATTTCGCGCTCGGGCTCGGCACGGTCCTGTTCACGTTTCCGTCACTCGATGCGAAGGCGCGCCGCGTGCGTATCCGCCGTTGGTCACGGCGGCTTTTGCACCTGATGAGCGTCGAGATCCGCATCGACGGCGCGCTTGCTCATCCGAACGTGCTCGTGGTCGCCAATCACGTATCGTGGCTCGATATCTTCGCGCTGCACGCTGTCGGTCCCGTCCGTTTCATCGCCAAGTCGGAGATCGCCCGCTGGCCGCTGATCGGACGCCTCGTGCGCGGCGTCGGCACGCTCTTCATCGAGCGCGCACGCCGCCACGACACGCATCGGGTCAACCGCGAGGTGGCGGCGGCGCTCGCCGAAGGCGACATCGTGGCGGTATTTCCCGAGGGCACCGTCACCGACGGGACGAAGCTCCTGCCGTTCAAGGGATCGCTGCTACAGCCGATCATTGAATCGGCCGGGTACGTGCAGCCCGTTGCGATCCGCTATCGCACGCGCACCGGCGACATCTCGCGCGCGCCGGCGTACGACGACGTCACGTTCCTGCACTCGTTCTGGCGCATTTGCGGCGAGCGCGCGATCGTTGCCGAGTTGCATGCGAGCGAACCGATTGCGGCGTGTGGCAAGCACCGTCGGGAACTGGCCCGTGAAGCGGAGGTTGCGGTTCGCGCGGCCCTCGGCCTATAGCGCGACGGAACTCGCGAGCGCTGAACGCGCCGCTCCGCCTGCGGATCTGCAGTGTTCGGCGTATTGCCGCACGTCACGCAGCCTGAGGCCTGTTGTAAAAGCGACACAGGCGACGCCTTGACCGGTCGACTTCGCTTGACATGCGGTGCGGATGCCAACAATATGCCGCTGTCATTTTGCTGTCTGCAAGGGCAAACCCAGCGAAAGCTGGGGACGCAAAGTCACCGGTCTAACGGGTCAACATCAAAGACCCCACGACGGCGGGACTGCCAGATAGGTGTCGCATTCCCGTCGATCGGTCGAGTCCGGTTCGACTGAAGATCGCGATGGGCGTCAGCCGAGTAGATCGGGCACTTCGGCTGCACTGCGCTCGTCGCCGACGCTCTATTGCCGCAGTCCTTCGTCGTGGTCCTGCCACCGACGAAGGAGTCAAGCGTGCGCGTTTCAAACATTGCCGTCACGGATCAAGCTTCCGTGCATCTCGCCGAACTGCTGTGCGCTGGCCTGCTCGGGTTGATCGCCCTCGCATGGGCCGTCGACTCCCGCGCCGCGGCCGGGCATCCGAGCGCGACGCCGGTCGCTAAAAATCGGGTGTCGAAGGGACACATCCTCGTCGAACCGCGTGCGGGACTCTCGGCGGCGGCATTCGCGAAAACGCTCGCGGCGCACGGGGGCAAGACCATCGGCAAGATCGACGGGCTTAACGTTTACGTGGTCACTTTGCCCGCCAACGCGTCCGAGGAGGCGGTTGCCGCACGCCTTGCGCACGACCCGCATCTGAAGTTTGCGGAGCCCGATCGCCTGGTCGCGCCCGAAATCATCGCGAACGACACCTACTACGGCAGCGAGTGGCAGCTCCAGACGATGCAGGCGCCCGCCGCGTGGGACATTTCGCAGGGAAGCGGTGTGACCGTCGCCGTGCTCGACACCGGTGTCGACGCCACGCATCCGGATCTGCAGGGACAACTCGTCCCCGGATGGAATTTCTGGGACAACAACAGCGACACGTCGGACGTGTATGGACATGGAACGATGGTCGCCGGCACGATTGCCGCCTTGAGCAACAATGGCTCGGGTGTGACATCACTCGCGTTCAACGCGAGGGTCATGCCGATGCGCATCAGCGATGCGACGGGCTACGGATCGTGGAGCGCCATGGCGAGCGCGCTGACGTGGGCGGCTGATCATGGCGCGAAGGTCGCCAACATCAGCTACATGGTGCAGAGCAGCTCTACCGTGCAGAGCGCGGCGCAGTACTTCAGGAGCAAGGGTGGGGTCGTCGTGAATTCAGCCGGCAACACCGGCGTTTACGATGCAACCTCCGCCAGCGACTCCTTGCTGTCCGTATCGGCGACCGACTCGGGCGACAACCACGCGAGCTGGTCGACCTACGGGCCGTATGTCGACCTGGCCGCGCCCGGCGTCGGCATCTGGACGACGACCGCAGGTGGCGGCTACTCCGCCGTCTCCGGTACGTCGTTCTCCAGTCCCCTAACGGCCGCAACCATCGCATTGATGATCGCCGCGAATCCCGCATTGCCACCCGCGACGCTTGTCAGTTTGCTCGAATCGACCGCCGCGGATCTCGGCGGCCAGGGTTACGACCAATACTACGGTTATGGCCGCGTGAACGCCGCTGCGGCGGTCCAGGCGGCACTCGGTGCGCACGTCGCCGATACACAGGCACCATCGGTTGCGATTTCGTCGCCGACAGGTGGCACCGTTAGCGGAGCCGTTCCGATCAATGTGAGTGCGAGCGACAACATCGGCGTCGCGCATGTCGATCTTCTCGTCAATGGCATTGTCGTGGCCAGCGATTCGACATCGCCTTATGCGTTCAGCTGGGATTCGACGAAGGTCGCAAACGGCAGCGTGACGCTGGCCGCGCAAGCGTTCGACGCAGCCGGCAATGTAGCGAGTTCGAAAGCGGTTATCTTCACCGTTTCTAACACGGGTACCACGACCACGGTCAGTGTCGATACCACCCCTCCGGCTGTGACAATTAGCAATCCGGCCAACGGTGCGAAGGTCAGCGGACAGGTGACCATCAACGTGAACAGTAGCGATAACGTCGGCGTGGCAGGCGTCACCCTGTACATCGACGGCACCGTCAAGAGCACGGGTAATTCGACCAACATGTCGTATCGCTGGAACGCGAGCAAGGCCGCGAGCGGAGCGCACACCATTTCCGCGGTGGCGAAGGACCGCGCGGGCAATCAGACGACGGCGACCATTCAGGTCAGCAAGTAAATTCCCCGCAGTACAGCATGGCGCCGGCCCGCGGGCCGGCGCTGTGTTTGTTGAGACCGCTGTTCTCTGGAACACGCAAGTAATACGGTTCGTGCTGCGCACGCCGCTGGGCCCTAGCTTAGGCTCTTGGCGGAGGACTCAACGGTTGACGACTGGGCACTTGAAAAACGCCTCGGTCCGGTAACCGGATCGCCGTAAGCGGGCCACCCCAAAGGCATCCCGAATCGAGCATCAGCACGTTCGGCGCGAGCGTGAGGCCAAGCGTCGACCAGTGACCGCAGATCACGAGCGACGACGCGCTGCGCCGCTGCTCGTGCAGGAACCATGGCGCGAAGCCGGGCGGGGCGTGGGCCGCGCCGCGCTTTTCGCGAAAGTCCATGCGTCCGTCGCCCGTGCAAAAGCGCAGGCGCGTAAGCGCGTTGACGATCGCACGCAGCCGGTCGAAGCCATCCAGGTCATCGCGCCACGCGTGCGGCTCGTCGCCATAGAGCACACGCAGGAACGGCTCGCGGTCGGCGCTCGCGAGAACGGCTTCGACTTCACCCGCGAGTTCGAGCACGCGTGCAGCGCTCCATTGCGGGAGCACGCCCGCGTGCAACATCAGCATCGTGCCCTCCGCGATGGCGAGTGGCTGACGGACGAGCCATTCAAGCAATTCGTCGCGGTCCGGCGCGGCAAGGATCTGCGCGATCGTGTCGTCGCGGTGCGAAAGCCGATGACCGGCGGCGACGGTCAGCAGATGCAGGTCGTGATTGCCGAGCACCGTCCGCGCTGCATCGCCGAGCGCGCGCACCTCGCGCAGCACACCCAGTGAATCCGGGCCGCGATTGACGAGATCGCCCGTGAGCCAAAGCCGATCAGTTGCCGACGAAAAGCCGATCAGCGCCAGCAGTTCGCACAACTCCGCATGGCAGCCCTGGATGTCACCGATCGCGTAATGCGCCATGGAATTCGAGAGTAGGTTGTCGCGCTCGCGTCAAGACTGACGTGTTTCGCATCGCATCGGTAGAATCGGTGGATTGTAGCAACGCGATTCGCGATCTCCCTTGCAGCTTCCCCCGAATGTCGCGCAGCAGCGATCCTCCTTGCGGTTTCCCCTGAATGACGCGCAGCGCGACGCGGTGCGTTACGACCGCGCGCCGCTGCTCGTGCTCGCCGGCGCGGGCAGCGGCAAGACGCGCGTCATCACCGCGAAGATCGCGCACCTCGTCGATCGCGGCGTCGAGCCGTCGCAAATCGTCGCGATCACCTTCACGAACAAGGCTGCGCGTGAAATGCGCGAGCGTGCCGAGCAGGCGCTTCGCGGCGCCGGCATCGCTTCGAAGCTCTCGATCTCGACATTTCACAGCCTCGGCCTGCGCATCGTTCGCGAGGAAGCGGCGGCGCTGGGATTGAAGCGCGGCTTTTCGATCTTCGATCCCGGCGATATCGAAGCGATCGTCGCCGAGCTCGCCGCCACCGCCGACAGGGCGCGCACGCGCGCCATCCAGTGGAAGATCAGCCAGTGGAAAAACGGCCTCGTCGATCCGGCAGCCGCACTCAAGGCTGCAAGCAACGACGGCGAGCTTGCCGCGGCGCGCGCGTATGCGGGCTACCGCGACGCGTTGCTCGCGTACCAGGCGGTCGACTTCGACGATCTCATCGCGCTGCCGGTCACGCTGCTCGACAGGGATTGTGCGGCGCGCGAGCGCTGGCAATCGCGCTGCGCGCACCTGCTCATCGACGAATACCAGGACACCAATGCGGCGCAATACCGGCTGTTCCGCCATCTGGTCGGCGCCGACACGCCGTTCACGGCGGTCGGCGACGACGACCAGGCGATCTACGGCTGGCGCGGTGCGACGCTCGACAATCTCGAAGCGCTTCCGCGCGATTTCCCCGCGCTTCGCGTCATCAAGCTCGAGCAGAACTACCGGTCGACCGTGCGCATCCTGCGCTGCGCGAACGCGCTGATCGGCAACAATCCGAAGCTTTTCGACAAGCGGTTGTGGACCGAGCTCGCGCACGGCGAGGCGCTGCGGGTCATGCCCGCCGCGGATGAGGATGCGGAAGCCGACCTGGTCGTCCGCCGGCTTCTCGCGCACAAGTTCGAGCACCGCACGAAATTCGCCGACTACGCCATTCTTTATCGCGGCAACCATCAGGCGCGCCCGTTCGAAACCGCGCTGCGCGCGCAGTCGATCCCCTATGAAATCTCGGGTGGGCAATCGATGTTCGAGCGCACCGAGATCAAGGACATCGTCGCCTACCTTCGCCTCGCGGCGAACGACGACGACGATCCGGCATTCGTGCGCGCGTTGCAAGTGCCGAAGCGCGGCATCGGTCAGGCGACGCTCGCGCATCTTGGTGACATCGCGACGCGCTGCGCGACGAGTCTCTTCGGCGCCGTATTCGAGCCCGCGCTTGCCGACTTCGTGCCCGCGCGCCAGCGCGCGACGCTCGAGGCGTTCTGCGCACTGATCAACGGCCTTCGTCATCGCGCCGGGCGCGAGCCCGCCGGGCGCCTGCTCGACGAGCTGCTGCAGGCGATCGGCTACGCCGACTGGCTCACGTCGACGCTCGATCGACGCGAGGCGCAGGCACGCACGCAAAGCGTCGGCGATTTCGTCGCGTGGCTCGCGCGAAAGGGCGAAGCCGACGGCAAGAACCTGCTCGAGCTCACCCAGATGGTGGCGCTGATCACGATGCTCGAGGGGCGTGAAGACGAGCGTCCCGACGCCGTCCGGCTGTCGACGCTGCACGCGGCGAAAGGGCTCGAGTTCGCGCACGTGTTCCTGGTCGGCGTCGAGGAGGGCGTGCTGCCGCATCGCGAAGCGATCGACGCGGGCAACGTCGACGAAGAGCGTCGACTGATGTACGTCGGCCTCACGCGCGCGCAACAAAGCCTGCAGCTCTCGTACTGCAGCACGCGCAGGCGCGCGGGAGAGAAGGTCGATTGCGCGCCGTCGCGGTTCATCGCCGAGCTCGCGCAGGAGGATCTGCGGTACGCCGATCGCGCGCTGTCGAACGAGGAGGCAGCGCAGGCGAAGGCGAGCGGCAATGCGCGGCTGGCGGCGCTGAAGGCGCTGGTGGTGCGATAGAGGCCGGAGTCAGAGTTGTAATTCGCGTACGACGGCCGGCATGTCATGGAGGCGTGCGTAGCGAATTACAACTCCGACCCCGGACTTCATTTTGCGGCGGACACCATGTAGTCGACTGCGGCCTTCACCTGGGCATCGGTGAGCGCAGTGTTGCCACCCTTGGGCGGCATGGCATTCAACCCATGCAGCGCGGCGTTGTAGAGCTTGTCCATGCCGGTGGCGATCCTGGGCGCCCAGGCCGCCTTGTCGCCGAATTTCGGCGATCCTGCGAGCCCCGTCGCGTGACACACGTGGCAGGTCTGGTCGTAGACGGCCTTGCCTTCGCCCCCGGCGCTGGCCGTCGCCGTGGTTGCGGGCGCGCCGGCGGTGGGCGCTGACGCCGCGCCGGCGGTAGGCGTTGCGGTCGTCGTAGCGGCTGTTGCGGCCGGCGCAGGAGCAGCAGGAGCCGGTGCAGCGGCGGGTGCTGCGGCCGCTGGTGGCGCAGCCGACGCCGTTTGCGTCGGCGCCGGTTCCTTCCAGGTGGCGCCGGCCTGATCGGCGAGATATACGACCGCGCGATGCACCTCGTCGTCGGTCAGGTCCGGGTTGCCCCCCTTCGGCGGCATGACGCCGGTCTTGCCCTGGTAGCCCGCGATCGCGTGCTGGACGAGCGTGTTCTCGCCTTCGGCGATCCTTGGCGCCCACGCCGCCTTGTCGCCAGCCTTGGGTGCCCCCGCGAGGCCGGTTTCGTGGCACGTCTTGCAGACCTGCGCGAACACCTGCTGGCCGCTCAAGTTGCCGCTGGCCGCGCCCGCTTCGGCGAGCACGACGATACCGACAGGCTTGATGCGCTCGAGCACGTGCTGCTCGTCTTCCTTCGTGTCGCGCGTGGTGCTCGTGAAAAGCTGCGACAGGAGCGCGATGACCGTGATCGGCACGAGAAACGCGAGCACGACGACGACGATGAGCTGCTTCGGGGTCTTGATCGCGGAGGAGTGCGGGTCGTCGTGTTCCGTCATGGGTCGGGTTGGAGTGTCGTCGGGGCCGGAGGAGGATTACGCAAGAGGGTTGCGGCAAACTCCGCATTATATCCACCGCGAACAATCCGGCGGCCGCTACGTTGGACGGCCCACAGGTGCTGCCGATATAATGCGAAGCTCGACGCGCCCGTAGCTCAGTTGGATAGAGTATTGGTTTCCGAAGCCAAGGGTCACAGGTTCGAATCCTGTCGGGCGCGCCATCGCTGCGCTTTCGCGATGTCCGT
>Ga0207667_10002344_pt1 | contig 23726 bp, 20 predicted proteins | sample KBSCornC52_FD_184301 | JGI IMG/M metagenome (GOLD analysis project Ga0207667, IMG submission 184301) | Corn rhizosphere microbial communities from Kellogg Biological Station, Michigan, USA - KBS Corn C5-2 (SPAdes) (version 2) | ecosystem: Host-associated > Plants > Roots > Rhizosphere > Soil ...
CGCCAACAACACGACTTCGGCCAATCCCTATACGTTCGTCGTCCAGGGCACCGGAACGCTTGATAATCACCCGATCGACCTGTCGTTAATCGGCGGCCGCGTTCGCGACGGGGCGCCTGGTCCGGTGAACGCTGGCACACTGGTCGCCAATCCGGACCTTGGAAATGCCAATACCTTCCAACTCGTTCCCGGCCCCGGGAGTACGGACAATGGGCAGTTCACCATTGTCGGCAATGTTCTCCAACTGAACACGACGCCCGACATCACCGTGCAACCCACTTACAGCATCCGCGTGCGGGTTTCCGATTCCAGCGGTGGATCTTTTGAGAAGGTGTTCACCATCTACGTGATGAAGATCCTGGTCGAAGACGGTGACTTCCTCGTGGCCGACCGTGGCCCGTACAACAGCACCGGGACGATTCTGCTCATCACCAGGCAGGGGCTCGTTCAGCAGATCATGACGACGACGATCAAGGATCCCTACGAGATGACCACCGATGCCGCGGGCAATCTGGTCATCGCTGACTATCAGCACGACTTGGTCACGCAGCAAATCAATCCCTTGGGCGGTATTTACACGATCGATCGCCAGACAGGAGCGCAGAAGTTGGTCGCTGCGGGCGCACCGTTCGTCACACCGCTGGGAGTAAAAGTGGAAAGCAGCGGAAGCTGGATTGTCGCAGACTCTGATGCCTATAATTACGCTGGCGCCGTCTTCCGGGTCGACTCCACGACCGGCACAAAAACCACCCTCGCCACGGGAGGCAATTTCTACTATCTTCAGGGGCTGGCCCTGGCTCCCAATGGCGATATCTATGTCTCCGATGTGGGCACACCGAAGAAGATCATCAAGGTGAATCCAGTCACGGGTGCACAGACCGTCGTCTCCAGCGGCGGACTGCTGCAATTCCCAGTTGGGATGGCGGTGCAGAGCGACGGAAACAACCTCGTCGTCGCCGACGCTTACGCCAGGAAGCTCATCTCCATTAGTCTGCCGGGCGGTCAACAAACCGTCATCTCATCCGATCCGCAGTTCATCCAGCCGACGCATGTGACCATTGAGGCCGATGGGAACTATCTCGTCACCGATGGTAAATCGGTCTCGACGACTCGCCGGTTGTTCCGGATCGACAAAGGCACCGGAATCGCAACCCAAATATCCAGCGATGGCTTCTTTGAACAACCACGTGGCGTCACTCTGGCGAAGTAATAGGAAGGTGAAACTCGCGCATGAAAAAACTGAATAAAGAAACTCTCCTGAACCGGCGCGCTTTCCTGAGACGCTCGATCGTGGGACGCCTGATCCCGGCGGTCACCGTGTATCTGGTTGCGAAATCCACGCCCCCGCTCTTCGGGCAATCTTCAGGTCGGCAGGAGCCGATCTGACCCGACACCCATCGAGGACACTCCTCCTGAAACTGCCGGCAGCCATTGTCCACCACACCGACCATTGCTGCCTGCCTCATGGTCCGCAACGAGGCGGCATTTTTGGATGCGTGTCTCCAAAGCCTGGATGGTCAGATCGACTCGATCTATGTCACGGACACCGGCTCTACAGACGATTCTATCGCTGTCGCCAGGTCGCATAATGCGGTCATCCGCTCGTTTCCCTGGTGCAACGATTTTGCCCGTGCGCGGAATGCCAGTATCGCAGAAGTCGCCGAGGATTGGATTATCACCCTCGATGCGGACGATCTCTTTCCTCCCGGCGAAGCTGCCCGGCTCCGCACCCATCTGGAGGCGAACGCCTGCGCGGCGACCGTGCGCTACGCGGTCCAATCTGGCTATACCTCGGTCCGTGCGTGGAAGATTCTGCGGAACAGACGCGGAGCGCATTTCGAGGGCTCCATCCACGAATCGCTATCATCCTGGCTGAACGAATGCCGCCGGTTGGCTTTGCCCGTGCAGCATACCGACATTCGACTCGTCCATACCGGATACGTGGCACAGGCGTTGCCTGGCAAAGTCGGCAGAAACCTGCCACTGCTCGAGGCCGAGTGGAACCACACCGCTCCCTCTGCCGTGGAGCGAAGGTTCCAGATCGGCGCCGACTTCGGCCTTGCACTGGCCCTCGACAACCGCCCCGCGGAGGCCTGCGTCTTCCTCGACAACCTGCTCGAAGAGCTTGCCTCGCTCCAGAAGCGTTCGTCGCCTCCTCCTGCTGCTTCGCTTCAGGCGTTGATCAACCTTCTTTGGATCTTATCTGAGCGGAAAGATCCGGCGGCCGCCCTTGCATGGACTCGTAAGCTCGAACAAAATCTTGGTTCCTCGGCCGTGTATCAGTTACATCGCGGTCTCGAAGAATTTACTTCCGGCAATTATGCCGACGCCATCCACTGGTTGCAACGGTTTGCGCATTCACACGATCCGGATGGTTTTGAGGTTCCCATCCGCGAAGAGTTCCTCGGGGTCGGCCTCTGGCGCGTCGTCGGGCAATGTCATATGGGCCTCCACGAGTATGAAGAGGCCGCAAAATATTTTGATCGTTGCCGCCATCTCGAACCGGGAAATCCGGAGCATGAGTTGCGGCATTTTGTCGCCCGGCGCATAATACGCGAATGATCGATCCGAACTTCGCGGCCTATGTTCCCACCGTGCGGGAAAGCTTCTCGTGGGAACCGATTCCTGACGGCTGCATCCTTTACGAGGAGGCCAGCGGGAAAATGGTTACCCTGAATGCCACCGCGGAGGCGGTCCTTACCCATTGCTACGGTGAAATGACCGTCGCGGAGATTTGTCGTACGGTCGAGGGCGAATTCCAAATTAGTCGTGAAGAATCGGAAAACGTTTTGAAGCGCCTGCAGGCCGAGGGCGTCATCTAGCAAGCGGCCGTCATGCCGATGAGTCTCCTGCTCCGGTACAGCAAATTAGGCTTCGACGTCACCCTGCGGCTCGACACGAGGGAATTGGAAAGTCTTGCCGCCACTCTGCATTCCTCCGCGCTGGTCAGCATATCGGAGTGTAGCGGTGAAACTCCGGCAGACCTTGTATGGCGGCGCGCTTCGGGTGGCCGATGGCGTATCCTACTGAAGGGTGAGCCGTGGGAGACCGACTGGCCGCAGGCCGAGGATTTGTATCTTCAAAGCGATAGCCTCCTGGATGACCTCGTCCGCGAACGCCTCCCCGCCGTTCCGCTTCTCCACGCGGGTGGTGTCGTCGACGCAAAGGGCTGCGCACTCGTCATCTGCGGAGAATCTGGAGCCGGCAAGACATCCCTCGTACTCGCCTGCCTCCTCCGAGGATGGAACTGGCTCTCGGACGAACTGCTTTGCTTCCGCCAAAAGGATCCGCGTTTCGTCGAAGGTTTCCGCCGAAATTTCAACCTCAAGGAACGCTCGTTCTCCTGCTTTCCTCAAACATCTGATTTGCCGGGGACACGCGAGATTCTCGTGAACGATTTCCGGAAGCGCATCCGCTTCTTGAATCCGGACGCCCTGCGCTGCGGTTCCTTTGCGCCCTCCGGCGTCATATCGGCCATTGTCGTGCCGGCATACGATGCCTGCGCAGAGGCCCCGGTATCTACACCTTTGTCCAGCTTGGAACTCGTGCATTCCCTCGCCCGCGAACTTCGCACGTGCGATCCCGTCACGCTCGCATGGCTTGCGCAAATGGGACGCACCGTGCCGGCTTTCGCGCTGCGATATCGCGCACCTCACCGCGCGGCAGAGCATCTCGAACGTTTAAGGAATCAATTTTGAACGACGGCACGGTACATAAACTCTACGATGCCCCGGGTTGTCGCCCCAATCCAGCTCAGGCACTTCTGCTCAAAGCCGCCTGCACTCCAGCGAATGTTGCTTGCGATTTTTGGAAGCAATGGCGTGCTGAAAACGAGCTTGCTTCCTCCGGAGCCGCATCCGTGCGGTTATTGCCCTGGATCTATCTTCGACGCGAAGAATTAGGGGTTTCGGCAGAAGATGCGTCCGCGTTGGAAAGCCTGTATCGCTTTGCCTGGATGACCAACCAGCGGTTCACAAACAGCGCGCTGACCGTCCTCGAGACATTGGAACATCATCACATCCCCGTGCTCCTGCTCAAAGGTCTGCCTCTACTCGTGGAGGCCTACAAGGATATCGGCGGGCGCTACATGGAGGACTTCGATATCATGCTCCACGAAGAGGATGTCGAACGCGCCGTCGCCGCTCTCGCCGAATTCGGATGGGAACCGACACGCACCTCGGCATTCTCGGAACCAGCACGCCGCTGGCGCCACTCAGAGGAGGTCAGACATGTCTCGGGGCCGAGTTGCGATATTCATTGGCGTCTTCTTTGCCGGCCGAACGAACCGGTCGATGAAGAGCCGCTTTGGGCCTCATGCCGGACCATTCTTCTTCGTGATCGACCCGTGCTCACATTATCGCCGGAACATATGCTGGTGCATGGCCTGGTCCATGGATTTTCCTGGGAAAGAATACCGGCCATCCGTTGGATTCTGGATACTCATCTTCTTCTGCGACGGCACACGCCGAATTGGCGGCATGTTGTCGCAGAAGCGGCTCGCCGGGAAGTTACCTTGCTCGTCGCGGATGCCATTGCCGTTTATGACGAGATTCTGCCCGGCGAAATTCCGGCACAGGTCCGCAGAGACCTAGTCGAGCAGCCGGTAAGTGACAAGCAACGGCGTGCACGCGAGCAGCTCACTGGTCCATACGAATCCGCCTCATTGCGTATGGTTTGGGATTTGTATCTTTCAGATTGGTCGCGCGCTTGTTTTTTGAAGGAAGTACCGCGCGGCCTGAGAGGTTTCCTGCAGCATTTCAAGATTTACTGGCGTGTGAGATCTCTCTTCGCCATACCGTTGAAATTTTTGATGAAGATACTGTCCAGGGCAAAACGTTGATCGGACCCCTGCGATATGTCGCCCGGGGGACCTTGCAATCTGAACCGGGCTTCCGGTGTTTTTATCTGGCCGCACTGGGATTTACGCCCAGCGTATCCGGGGAAACCACGTTTTTCGACCGAAGAGACCGCCAGCGATTGGCTCTAGACCTCCGCGGAATTTAGGGGCGTTGAGAAGGCGTGTTATATCGCGTGGATCGCGAAATCGGCTCGTATACGACTTCGCCCTAACCGCGCCTGCTCTCTCAAACTATTCGGTCACTATCTTGACTATCGTTCACGATGTCTCACTCTATCCTGTTACCGTAATTGACCAGTTAATCAATTGGGATCACGAAGCAGGTAACACGGAGCAATTCCGGCACCTTCTGAAGGATATCTTCCAAAGTGATGATGTCCGCCGATTGGCAGGAGGCCTTTTGGCCCAAGCCAAATCGGGAGAATCAATAGAACACGAAGACGAGCTTTAATCTGTTCCGATTAAACTATTCAGATTGGCGATTGTCCTTTTTAGCCAGTGTTTCGTAATTGCTCGTGCAGCCTGCGAGAGCCAATCACGATTCTCCATGCACGCCAAGACCTCGATTGCCGCAAAATGCGTTGGTGCATTCGGTGCAGGCTTCCCTAATTGGGGCGAGCAGTTTCGCGGCCGTCAGTGGCGCAATGTCGTGTTCTTGGAATCCAAGCAGAAACTGCCACTTCTGCCGTGTTCAACCGCGCTGGTAGTCGATGGCTATTGAGCAGCGCAAAGGCATCCTGCAATGAGTTAATGCCGCTGATGGTTACGGCGATGGCCGCCCAAGGCGATCGATACGTTCGTGTTCGGCTTGATCGTCCTCCGATGCGTCTTTGATTTGGAGAGCTCGCCGCTCGTCGGCTGATTCAAATCTTCGCGATAGTTCGGATCCACATACGAGTGGCTGTAGAATTCGTGGTGGTAATGTTCCAATGCGCCGGAGTCTTCTTCGTGGCGCGGAGCCGTCGCGCGGGCCGGCGGAGTACCGAGTAGCCCCAGAGAGACCAGAAGCAGCGCCGCCGCTTTCAGAATTCCGAAAGTGATGCTGACATGGGCCGTTGGTTCGCCATGCCCAAACGTGCAGGTGGAGCGGGCTTGGGAGTTTGGTTCCAACGCAGGTTGGACTCCGATCGTGGAAGTTGAGTTTGGCCTCGGTTGTTTCATGTGTCACCCATTCCTGGTAAAATGACGCATCGGCGAGAGGCGGGGGAATTTAAGCGGATTCCACCGCTGACACTTTCAACTCGCCGACCGTCTATATATGAATCGGTTTCCGAGACGCCGCCGGACTTCTGGCTTACGCGATAGCGCCCCCCGGTGTGCCTGATTCACCTATCGTGTCCTGAAAGAGCCGCGATTTCAGGGAAAGCGGATTTACCTCAGATCGGCGAACGTGGAATCCTCGCGAGGAATGGCGCTGAGCCTGAAAACCGGAATGGTTGGCCACAAAGAGGCGCAAAAGGCGCAAAAAGGAACGATTTCCAAATCGTCTTCCACACCGCGACGACGATGAGATGAGCGGCGGCCCTTCGCGTCGCAGTCCATTTGGCTTGTGCTTTTTGTGCCTTTTTGTGGCCAACCCATCTTCCGATTTGGGCTGAGACGAACTTTCAATTTCCGTGGTTCTCTTTCTTCCAGAGTTCCGTCAAGAGATCGACCGACGTGTCGACGAGCTTCTGAATGCCTTCGAGAGACACGAAATTCGCGCCGGCCAGAGTCTCATAACCTTCGTGCTGGAAGGCTTGGGCCGTAGGTTCGTAGCCGACCCAATCGTTGGTCAATTCGCTCACGATGGTGTGGGGAAAAGGGGAGCGCTTCTTGACCGAGATGCCCCATTCGACAAACAGCTCGCCCGCATTGGTCGCGATGGCGAAAGGGCCAATCCGCGCGGCACTGACCGGGACGTTCAGCGTATGTGGCATGGCCTCGGCGGTGCGCTTCGCCCCCTCAAAGGCTTCCGGCCGCCAGCCCAGGCGGGTGATGGCTTCCGGACGCTGCGCCTCGGCATGGCAGCGCGGCACATCCACGTCGCGCCGGAGGTAGTCCACGGCGACCGGTCCCTCCACGGGAAGCGCGGTCTTCGCCGCGTCGACGGCGGCCCGGGCAAAAACCGCGGAGCGTTCCTTCCAGTCGGGCGTCCACATGACGGGAGGTTCGATGTTGCCGGAGCACCCTTGCGTGAACACGCAGATGGCCTGCTTCCCACAGGTCTGCGCCATCTGCTCCGCGATCACGCCCGGGAAGTCCGCCGACCAGGTGTGAATTTTGATGCGATCGTGCAGGCAGGGATGGCAGGTGAAGTTGACCAGCGAACCGAGCATCTTTCCATCCAGCGCGTCGAAACGGACCAGCCACAGTTCCGGGTCAATCACGCCTTCACAGCCCAGCACTTGCGGGACTTGCTTCAGGTCATCCAACTTCTTGAGCCAGGTATTCAGGGCGAGTCCGTCTTCCTTGGCGATGACCCGACGATTGACGTGCCCTTCATAAACCAGCGAGCGACCGATGGACAGGCGCGCAGGCTGGAGCGCCTTGTCCGCCTGCACGATGCTGTCGGCAATCCGTTTGGGCAGCGTGTCGATGTAGGTCTTGTTGGCCAGGGCCTCGGCCTTCGCCGGGATGAGAGGTCCGCTGTGGTTGTGACTGGGGCAGATCAACACCGCGTCGCGAGTGATGCCCGTCTGCTGGGTCACCAGCGCGATGACCTGATCCGTCAGGTCGCGTCGAATCTTCACGAGATCGATGCCCACGATGGCCAGCTTCCGGTCCCCGTTCTGCACCACCATCGCTCTCGCCCAGAGAGGATCATCTGTCCCATTACTTGCCGGCCCCGCCGGCCCGGTGATGATGTCTCCCACCGGCGGCGTGATTTCCACCTGGCTGAACCCGGCCTTCAACTGGCCACGCCCCTCTTCACCCGCGACGAGCCGGGCGGTGCACCACACCAGAGACAACGTGAGAGCCAGCCCCGTGAGCATCCGCCGTCTCCCACTGCGACCGCGTGAACCTTGGGAGGGAGAAACACCGGCGAGCTGAAGGTGATTCGGGTGCGTGTGCATGGCTTTGATGAGGAAGCCTTGTTGCCGGCGCCGTCTTAGGGCGAGGTGTGTGCAAAATGGTGGGCAGACGGTGAGTTTCGGCCGGCCGAAACAGTGCCAGAACTGGCTCAGGGGCAAGGGGAGGAAAAAGGAGTGCTCGCAAAGCAAATGACTCGCAGCCACGCGGTATCCCTCTCTACCACTTGAGAATTCGGGGCTGGGTCGTCAGTCAGAAAATGTCGCCTGACCCCTATTTCCCCCTATTTCCCCGTGACCCCTATTTCCCCGTCGTGACCCCTATTTCCCCGTCGAAGGAGGTGTGCGCCGAGATACTGGTTGGCCGGGATGTTTGCCTGGAAGTGCTGAAAGCTTCCACGAAAGTGCTCGGCGCGATACACTCAGGTGTGATTCCTCATCTGGTGGCCGGAAAGATCTTACCCTGGCGTCGCTATTGGACGCCGCTTGGGGGGCGGTTATCGGCAGGGCATGATGGGCGCGGATTCATGGATGACCCTGAAGACATTTATGGTCGAGCCATGAACCCCGAGGTTCATTCGCTGCCCGATTTGCTCTCCAGCCCTTTACTGGTGCTGACCGGCCAGCCCGGCATTGGCAAAACAACAGAGGTAGATCGCCTAGCTTCGCAAGCTTCGACATGGCTATCCCACGGTGAAGAACTGGTCCATGTGCGTGGGCGAATCATCACGTCGGACGAAGCCCTTCGACGAGAGACCGTCGATTCCCCAAAATGGAGGCGGACCATCGCTGAGGGCGGGAGCATTCGCCTGCTCTTCGATGCCACCGACGAAGCGCTACGGCGAGTTTCAGCCTTGGTTGAGGTGATGGCACATTGGCTAAACGACGAACCCCGCGAAAGGATCAAAGCGATCCTGGTTTCGAGGGTGGCGGAATGGCACCTCGCTGATAGTCAACTGCTCGCCGGGCTCTGGTCTGAGCGACCGGATAATCTGGTCTATGAATTGTGTCCTCTACGTTGGAAAGACGCCGAACTCGCAGCACGGGAAGCCAACATTAACCCCGAGGCATTTCACCGCGAACTCGTTCGTCACCAGGTCACGGGACTGGCGGCCCGACCGATCACATTGAGGTTGCTCCTGGAGGAAATGCGTCGGAGTGGCAGCCTCCCAGGCAGCCACCACGAACTCTTCTCCATGGCCATTGAGCGTCTTTGCGAGGAAGTTGATGAAGCGCGTTACCGCCACGAAAGGATAGCTCGCCCGAAGCCCGCTCACATTGCCCGGGTCGCGGCGCGAATCGCCGCACTATCTATGGTGGGAGCGCGAAATACAATTGTCCGCAGCGCAGACGAACCGACTGGCGATGAGCTATCCGTGAAGGAAATCGCTGGTGGCGACGAGGTGGTAGACGGCGAAAAATTCTCCGTAACCCGAGAATTGCTCGCGGCCACTCTCGATACTCCGCTTTTCAGCTTTCGCGGGGCAGATCGATACGGCTTTGATCACCAGACTTTTACGGAACACCTCGCGGCTGACTACTTGCGGACCTGCACTGTCCCGCAACTTCGTCGTCTGCTGTGCGTCGAGTTCGAGAATATCGAACGAGTTGCACCGCAGCTTGCCGAAGTAGCGGCACGAGTCGCGCTAACCAACACCGCTTGGTGCGACCACTTGATTGCTGCCGAACCTGAGATGTTGCTCCGTGCCGACGTGTCCCCTCTTTCCGACCAGCAGCGGGAGCGCGCCGTGGCCAGCCTTCTGAAGCGAGCGGAACACGAGGAGGCCTTCGATGAAGCTGGCACCGGATATTTTTACAGCACCTTCCGTCACCCCCGCCTGGCAGAGCAACTGCGCCCCTACATCGGAGATCCCGGTTACAACCGGGTTGTGCGGCGTATGGCCATTGCGATTGCTGGTGATGCACATGTGTCCGAGCTTGAACCATTGCTGTGGCAGCGCATCGAAGCCAAGGACCCGGCTTCTAGTTCAATCTGTAATGCACTCGACGATCTCGTCGGTCCGCATTCGCATGGCCGCCTTTTCGCCGCGCTTCGCGGGGAGCTACCCGATGAAGCTGGAGGCCTCAGGAGCCTCGCGCTGAGAAAGCTGGTGCCAAGTTCGATCTCGGTGCGAGAGGCTCTGCCCTTCCTGGACGCGGCACCGCATGACCAGCACTATTTTGCCTACGGGCTAGCAAAGCATCTCACGATTGGCGATCTGCCTCCTGTGCTGCAAAAGATGGAAGTAGGACGCTTTGTCGGCCATGAGGCGTTTGGCCTTTGTGAACTGGCTGCGAGGACCTTCGAAATGGCCATGGAAAACCTCGACCAGGCAGAAGTGGCTGCCGCCCTCGCAAACTATTGGCGCGCAACGCAGCGAACATACTTTGTCTTGCCGTCTCGAATGATGCGCAACGAGCGGGACCCTCTAGCCCTCCTGCAAGTTCCCGAAAAAAGACGCACTCTGGCAAAACTCGTTCTCACATTGCCAGGAACAGAAGTCCAAGACATCTATCGCAGCGAAGAAGTGTTAGTGAAAAATGAGGATGTCGTCTGGCTGCTCGAAGAGTTGCCTTTTGTCCCCTCGGTGTCTCTGCCGGTGTGGGTAAAGATCTGCATTCAAAAGCTATGGGGGAATTTTCCGGTGGAGGCGGATGACCTACTGCGCAGACGATATGAGGAATTTCTGGAGTTGCGTGCCAGCTTGCCGAAGCCAAGCCGTTTCGATATTGCCACGACTCTCCGCCGTCTGCGTCAGGCGCATAAGCTGCGCATGGATCGAATCCAGGAACACAACGCCCGCCGCTATCGTCGTCGCACCCGGACTGAAAGACTGGCGGCGATTTGGAAAGAACTCGATAGCAACGATACCGTGTGGGTGGGTTTCTGCGATTGCGCCTTCGACCAAGAGGAGAGCGATCCGAAACGAGATGGTCATCCCGACCGGGGCGACATTACAGATTCACCAGGCTGGCTACTTGCCGATGAAGCGCAGAAGCAAGGCTTACGCACAGCCGCTCGTCGCTTCCTCCTTACGCACCGAGATGGCCGTGTGCGGACCAATTATTCGGAGTCTGCTTGCCACGGTATCGCACTTCTACGTGATACTCTCGATTTCGACCAACCTCTCCACGAGGCTATTGTCGAGCGGTGGCCGCATGTAGTTTTCGATGAATTCGATCATGGGAGCCCAGTGCAGTATGCTACCATTGCCGCCGTGTATCGGCTCGTGCCCGATACTGCAACTGCCAACCTTGCCGAACAACTGCGCCGTGACAACGCCCGCAGTGATGGGCACATGATCGATCTGCGTCGCTACTTGCTGTGCTGGGACGCCCGACTTGTCGAGGTCGTCCGCAGGTTTGTTTTCAGCCGCGGATTAAAACCACGCGCTATCAGACAGGTATTCAAATTTCTCGACGAACATGACCACCCATCAGGACTTCTTCTACTCGATGAAATCTTGAAGCGGCGCGGCGGCTACCAGCCACTGGATAAACGCGGGCGCGCCATTCTCGCAGTAGGGTTGTTCTTACTCCGTGCGGAACGCTGGCCGGATTCCTGGAAGGTCCTAGAAAAATGCCCACCAAAACTTGCACGGCAAGTCTTCTTCGAAGCTGTTCACGATCTCCTTTACGGCGATCTTCGTTTTCATGAAAGACTGAGCGCGCAGCAGCTTACCGAAGCCTGTGAGCGTTTCATGCAGTGGTTTCCCAGTTCTGAATATAGTGAGCGACACGACGCGCATGGACATGTCGCGTCGAGGCACATGATTCCCGATTTGCGCGACGGACTTATGGCTGAACTGATCGCCCGTTCCACCCCGGAAGCCTGCCGGGGCATCCTGCGGCTTGCAGCGGCGGCCCCCCCCGAGGAGCGCATCTGGATGCGGTGGCGCTACAATGAGGCAGTAAAAAATGCTCTTCGACGCGCATGGACAGGCCGCCCTCGGACCAGTGCCGATCTTCTAACGATGATGCGCGATTCCCGCGCCCTTACGATTGACACAGCCGATGACTTGCTCGTTGTCGTGCTCGCATCTCTGGATCGGCTTCAGCAACGCATGAAAATCGCCGAAAGCCCGGAGTTGCACGCCCTATGGAACGAAGCGGGTCGCCACAGCAGGCGCTCTCCCAAAGACGAGGAAATGTTTTCGAATGTCGTGCACGACTGGCTTCAACGAGACCTCGGTCCTATTGGCGGTATAGTGCTCAACCGCGAAGTGCAGGCCACACGACTCGGTAAGCTCGACATCAAAATAGAGGCGTTGTCTTCCAGGGGTGGCCCCACCTTAACCCTGGTGAGCGAGAACAAGGGGGATTGGCATCCGCAGGTTACGACGGCGCTGGGACGGCAATTGGTGCAGGGCTACTTGATACCCAACAACTGGAGTCATGGAATCTATCTTGTTGCTTGGTTCGGCCTGGGACGTGCTCGAAAGCGAGTAACAGCCTGGCCGCCTGCGACATTGGGCGAGGCCGTGACGTTCGCTCGGAGGTGGCAAGAGGCACAGTGCCCGCCTGGATTGATGGTCCGCGCTATAATACTGGACTGCACATTGCCGGAGCGAACGGTGAAAAGTAGGTCGCGCTCCTTGAAGAACAGGCCTTAGTTAGCTGCGCCGCACGGGCAGTTCGGTGGCCGCCCTTGGCACAGCGTTTAGAAAAAAGACACGGGAGAGATGGGGGTCAGTCAACAGAACTGTTGACTGACCCTTTTCTTCCCGCACAGGGAAGCTACCAGTGCGGCCGCAGTCGCAGGATAGATCGAGACGTAATCCGCAATCCTGTTGGAGAGATTCAGGTCGCTCGCGGCGAGGGTTCACCTCGTCACCTCGTCAGCTCAAAATGCAGCACCGCTGGACTCGTTGTGTGGCGCGTGCATTTATAGCCGAGCTGCAAAAGATCGATCCCGGCGAAAAGGCTCTCGCCGCTGCCCAGGATCACCGGTGAAACGACCAACTGCAATTGGTCGATCAAGCCCGCTTGAAGATATTGCCGGACTGTCGCGACACCGCCCCCGAGCCGCACATCCAATCCGCAGGCCGCCTCCCGCGCCCGCTGCAACGCGGCGTGAATGCCATCGGTGACAAAGTGAAACGTCGTGCCGCCTTCCATCTCGAGCGACGGGCGAGGATGGTGGGTGAGCACGAAGACCGGCGTGTGATACGGCGGATTCTCACCCCACCAGCCCTTCCATTGGTCATCCGGCCACTCGCCGCGAATCGGCCCGAACATATTCCGCCCGAGAATCCACGCTCCGATGCCATCCATTCCTTTCTCGGCAAAATCATTGTCGATCCCCGTCGTGCCGTCACCCGAGCCGTGAATTCTTTGAAAGGCGCGCGTGGGGAAAAACCACTGGTGAAGGCCGAGGCCGCCGACGCCCAGCGGGTGTTCGAGACTCTGGTTCGGGCCGGCGCCGAATCCATCGAGGGAAACGGCAAAACTATGGACACGCAATTTGGACATAGTCGTTCTGATCTTGAGTTGAGGGTTCTCTGGACGTTCATCGATTAGACGAACGGCGGCTTGGTTTTTCGACAGAGGATTCGAAAAAAATCCGAAAGCTGCGTTCCACGGGCGCGACGGCGCCCAAGTTGGGCAGTGCCAATTACGCAGTTCCTATTGAGCGGTGCCATTGAGAGTTCCCATTCAAAGTCTCTTTGAGAGTTCCTATTATTGTGGTCGTTCGTGTGGTTGCATGGTGGTCGCGTCAGCGGTTGCAACGTGGGCCGGCACGCGGTTCACTCGTGGGCGTCACCGCTCCAGGCGTCGCTTTTCGGCCCGCACGTCGGGGAGACTGGCGGCCTCGCCGTTTTTCATGGGGGCCGGTCCTTTTATTTTGGTCGTTTCGCGGGCGGCTTTGATGCGTCGTTGCAAATCCTCGTCGACCAACCGGCGGTCCGCTGCGGTCCGAAGCGCCTTGGTTTTCAGGGCGAAGACCGCGTCCGCCAGCTGGGTGGGCGTCATTCCCGCGGTGGAGTAGTAGGTCTGCCACGGATTGGGCCGGACGCTGGCATAAAAACCCTGGAGCCGGCGGAGAGAGGTTCGCACTTCGCCGATGGTTGGCAGGCACGCTCCCTCGGTGGGGGAGAGATCCTCCATTCGCAGATGGCCAATGGATCTGATCCGAAGCCATTCCCGGGAGATGCGGCAAAACCGCTTCTGCCCGATGACCGACCGCATGGCGCAGAGAATGCGGAAATCCCGCTCGCGCATGCCCTTTCCATCCCTTACTTCAAAACACAGGTCCCGGCTAATCCGGACGGTGCAGCGGGCGGCGTTGACCGGCTGTTTGTCGAGGTGGCGCTGCATTTCCTGGAACCTGCGACGGGTTCGCTCTTCGGATTTGAGCGAAATGTCGAGGCGGTCGGCGGCCAGTTGCAAATCGCCGTCGCATTGCGCCTCGGCGTAGTTGACGAGCGCCCAACTAATCGCCCGGTTAATCCAGCCATTGCCGTCGCTGAGACAAGCCAACGGGAACTGCACCACTCCTTTGCATTCTTGCTTGCTCATATCGCGCCTTTCCCAATCAGGCTGCGCGGGCAGTCGCTATTCTGGTCATGGCTTCGCGCCCGAAATCATGGCCGATTGTGGTGGGTTGCCCTTTTGCCTGGGCGAGGTGTTTTTGAGTCAATAATGGCATGGGTCGATGTGACCTGGCTGGCCGACTATCCCGCTTAGATCAATCCCTTTTTAGAGCGTTTTTTGCCGCGAATGCCAGTCACGGGTCGCCGTTGAAAAGCGCCATTGTCGGGCGGCCATCCTGGCCGCCGTTTCTTTTGCGCCATGGGTCCACACCCGGCGGCGAAGATCGCCGCCCGACAATTACTTTCGCCTCACCAGCGGAGACGTCGAGGTTGGCGTTGTTCCCTTCCCCTGGGGCGGCGAAATCCTACGCTATCGCGTAAATGAGGGAGATGCGGTTTTCTCGTTTCTTTCCTAAGGCCGCCCCTCTATGCTGTATCGTATTCCCTAGGCACCCTGCATTACGGGGTGTCGTCCATCCCACACCATCCAAATGAAAAAACTCGCACTCCTCAGCACAATTCTCGTCGCGGCCACTTCCGTGGTTTTCGCGGCTGACACCAAACTCGAAGGCAAAGCCACCTGCGCCAAATGCGATCTCGGGATCGCCGACAAGTGCCAGGCCGCTGTGGTCGTCAAGGGCGCCGACGGCAAGGAAGTCACCTATCTCTCCGAGCCGAACGACAAGGCCAAGGCCCTGCACAAGGAAATCTGCAAGGGCGGCAAGGAAGCGACCGTCGAAGGCACGGTCTCCGAGAAGGATGGCAAGAAGACCATCACGATCACCAGCTACGCGATCAAGTAAGCTGTTTTTCGTCTTTTAAAGACTCACACAAAAGGGCGTCCGGTTTTCCGGGCGCCCTTTCTTTTTTTAGAGCCAAGAGTGGAGAGCCAGGTGCCAGGTGCGTTGATCTTTGCTCGTTCCTTACCCGGCTGCGGATCGCGCGGATCTCTTTTCGGTCCGGGAGAGAGGGAGCGCTTCGCGCCAGCTCGGCGGCTCGTTTGCGGATTCGTCGATGGCACGGATTGCCTTCCAGATGAATGACGACGCGCTGTAGACGCTTCTCAGAGGCATCGAGAATTTTCGTCGCGGTTGCGGAGTCGAGGGTGTTGTCGCGGAGATTGATGACGCGCAGGTTGGGCGGCGTCTCGATGAACCTGATGAGCGAGTCGAGGGCGTCGGAATCGATCCGGTTGGGGGGAGCACCCAGGACTTTGGCCGAGGGAGTGGAGCCGAGGTCGACGATCTCCAGAGCGGGATGGCCTGGCAAAGCAGTGAAGAGATCGGAGGCGCCTCGGGCGCTCAGTCCATTGGCCGCGAGGCTGAGTTCACGGATCGTTCGGTTGGCCCGCAAGCCGCGGGCGATGAGGGATGCGCCGGGATCGTGGAGGTGATTGGTACCCAGATACAGGGCCGTGATTTGCGGGGTGGTGGCCAACAGTTCGGCGGCGACGGCGGCGCTGGTGGCGGTCAGTCCATTGCCGCCCAGGTAGAGCCGTTCCAGATTTTGCGGCGAGGTCATGATCGCCCGAAGGACGTGGGAGGCGCCTTCGTCGCCGAGCCCGGTGTTCACGAGATCCAGGGTCCGGAGTGAGTGAGGGCGCCGGAGCATCTGCGCCAGCCTTTCGGCGCCTGGCAGACCGATCGGATTTCGCTTCAACCAAAGTGCGGTGGTGGGGGCGCCCTCTTCGATCGCCGCGCAGAGCGGTTCGAGGCCGTGGACGGTAATTCCATTGCAGCCGAGATAGATCGTTTCGAGATTCCGGTTGCGGCGCATCGCCTGGCCTACAGTGCGAGCTCCTTCGTCGCGTAGCGCGTTGGTTCCCAACAAAATGCTGCGAATTCCCTGGTGACTTTCCAGCGCCAGAAGAATGCGTTGCGCGCCTTCGGGACCGAGCGCCTGTTTGCAAAGGTCCAGCCGTCCCTCCTCGATCACCCCGCGTGGAAATTCGTGGCGTGCGTCGTTGGCTTCGTGTTGCGCGAGCCAGGCGAGGAGCGGGTCGAGTTCTCGCGGATCGCAGGGAACGAATTGGGCGGGTGGTTCGTGGACCAGCGGGCAGAGGATGGGCGTTTCACCACTCATGTTCGGCGTAGTCTTTCAGGAACTTTCCGAAAACGGGCGAATCCTCGATTCCAGAGACGATCGGAGCATAGATCCGGGCGGCTCCATCGATGACGTCCAGCGGAGGGACGAATCCCGAGGCCCGTTGCTCGCGCTTCGCGAAGCGCGGGTTCTCATTCGTGATCCAGCCCGTGTCCACGCTGTTCATGTAAATGGCGTCCCGCACAAAATCGGCGGCGCTCGTTCGCGTCAGCATATTGAGCGCGGCTTTGGCCATGTTGGTGTGCGGGTGTCGCTCCGTCTTGTTCCTGCGGCCAAACTGCCCCTCCATGGCCGACACGTTGACGATGAATCGTTCGGTGAAAGGGCTTCTGCCCAAAAGCGGCCGCAAACGGGTGGTCAGGATGAACGGGGCAAAAGCGCCGACCAGGTGCGTCTCCAGCAATTCGGTCGTTTCGATTTCGCAGGCGCCCAGGACCCAACTGTTTCTTGCCCGGAGATCGAGCGGCTCACCGTCGAATTCCATCGCGAACGGCTCCGGAACGGAGATGGGAAAAAGCGCCTCCGATTTTGGTGCCAGCAAGAGTTGGGACATGCCATTCGCCAAGGCCAATTGCGCCTCCGCGGCTTGCAGCGCCGCATGGTATTCCGGCGGACGTCGGACGGTCTGGGCGGCGTTGTTAATGAGAAGATCGAGGTGCGACTCGGTGGCCAGCAGATGCTCGGCGAACCTTTCCACGGCGGGTAAATTCAATAAATCCAACGGCACCACGCGAAGACGGTCCCGCCACTCGGCGAAATCCGGCGCGGAGGCGAAGCGCCGGATGGCGTCGTAAGGAAAGCGGCTGGTGACGATGACGCCGGCGCCGTCGCGCAGGAACTTCAGCGCCACTTGGTGGCCGATCTTGATTCGCCCACCGGTAACCAACGCCCGGCGTCCCGTGAGGTCGGTCCGGCGGATGCGCCACGCGTGGTTTTTCGCCGCACATGCGGGGCAGAGCAGGTGGTAGAAGGTATCCACCACGGTGTAGAGTGCCTTGCAGACGTAGCAATTGGCCGCGCGCCGGAGCGTCAACTCCGCGTCGCGTTCCGGCAAAAGCGGCGCGGAATCGAGTGGCTCCTGGCGGCAACGCACGGTGGCTTCGATGGTGGCGCGGTCGGCGGAGGATTTTTCTTCGCGGGCCGAACGGCGGCGTTCCTTGCGCGCGTCGCGATACAAACGCGTCACCAGGCCTTTCAGTAAATCGACGTCCGGGATGATGTCCGGATCGTCCCCGATGGCGCGCAGGACTTTGATGCACGCATCCCACTCGTCTCGGGAAAAGGAGGAAGTTACCGGGGCCGGATCCATTGAAAAAAGCGTTGCAGCAGTGAGGGTCGTGGCGCGTTTCTTTTCACCCTCTGGCGACGTGGAACGAAGTCTGGGCCGGCCGGGCTCGAACCGGCGTCCTCCGCTTTATGGGGGCGGCGCTCTTCCACTGAGCTACGGCCCAGGTGCGTGTCTTTCTCGAAAGGGTGGGAGACATTCGCCGATGAAAGGCGCGGCCCGTTTTTATTTACCGACTCAGGACCGGCCGGGCTCGAACCGGCGTCCTCCGCTTTATGGGGGCGGCGCTCTTCCGCTGAGCTACGGCCCTGGTGAATGTCTTTCTCGAAAGCGCGTGCGACCTTGGCCAGCAAGCCCTTGAACACGCGGTAGTCGTGGTCGGCCCGCAACCCTTCGCAGAGCTGCAATAGCTCCCGTTCACAGGCGCGACAGTCGCCGGGCGTGAGCTTTTGCGGCGGCAATCTTCGGCGGCGGGAATCGCGCCTCGCTTGCCGCCAGATTTTGTGAAGCGCGCGCGCCAATTCCGGGCGGACGTCGCTTGGAATGTCCTTTGGTGAATCCTTGGCTGCCTGCAAGACTTCGACGGCCCGGGTCATTTCCGCATCGGACGGACCGGGGGAGCAGCTTTGGCCTGGCGATGGTTCACTGCGCAGGTCCAGGCGGATTTCGCGCCGGAGTTTCCACAAGACGGGCCGCAGGTGGGAGCATTCGACGGCGAGTTGGCGATTTTGCGGGCTTAACGCAAGAAGCCGCAGGGTCTGGATGCAGGAGGGTTCGCGCAAGATGGGTTTTCGCGTGGGCCATGTTTCCCCGATGCGGTTCGCTTCCTTGCGCAGTTTTCGGTAAAGCGAGTTGAGCAAAGTTTTCCACCGCTCGTTTTCCCACTTGCGGCCCTCCCCGCGGGAGCATGCCTGCAAGACGCGCAAGCACAGTTCCCAGTCGGAATTGGTCACGCGCTCGCTCATAAAAACGTGAAGCCAGGCCGGGGTCGAACCGGCGTCCTCCGTCTCGCAGATTCGGCGCTCTTCCGCTGAGCTACTGGCTTCCTTTGGAGGGGATTCATGACGACCTCCGCTTTTCGCTTTTCTCCGGGAGCGAAGCAAGCCCGGAGGAGGGGTGGGGGGAGTTCTTAGTGCTTAGTGCTTAGTTCTTAGTATTCGCTCATGCTGCGGACTGAGCACTAAGCACTAAGCACTAAGCACTGGCCGCCCCCCCGCGATCGGCCGTTACTTCGCAAACCCCTGGACCTTGAGCCAGTAGAGGCAATCCGCGACCCACGGATGATGGGGGCCGCCGTTATGGCCACCGCCGAGGCCCATGCCGTGGGCGCCTTTTTGGTAAATGTGCAGATCGAAGGGAACCCCGGCCGCGTGCAGGGCCTTGGCGAACATCAGCGAGTTTTCGACTTTCACGGCGTTGTCTTCGTAGGTGTGGAAGAGGAACGTCGGCGGCGTGTCTTTGGTGACGTGCTTTTCGTTCGAGAGCAGGTCGACGAGTTCCTGCGGCGGGTTGTCGCCGAGCAGGTTCTTTTTCGAGCCGCCATGGGTGAACGGTCCCATGGTGATGACCGGGTAGCAGAGGATGCCGATGTCCGGTCGCGAACTGAAACGCTCGACAGGATCGGCATCATCCGCTTTTCCGGCGTCGAAGTGGGTGAGCAGCGTGGAGGCGAGATGGCCGCCGGCGCTCGAGCCCATGATGCCCACGCGCTGCACGTCGATGTGCCATTCACCCGCCTTGGAGCGGGCGAGGCGCACCGCGCGCGCGGCATCGTTGATCATCGCCGGATGCCGATAGCCATGTGAGCCGAGACGATATTTCAAGACGAGTCCCGCGATGCCATTTTCCGCGAGCCATTCGGCGTAGCCCCTGCCTTCGTGGTCTGCCAAGCCGCCATAACCGCCGCCGGGGCAGATGACCATCGCCGCGCCGGTCGCCTTTTCCGGAGCGGGGAGAAAGGCGGTCAGCGTTGGCTTGTCGTCGTCCTTATCGCCCAGCGCGCCAGGAGCGCCATTCGGCCAGAGCGGAATGGGCGCGAGCGGTTCGGCGTGGAGGGAGAGGGCGGTGGCGAGAGCGAGGAGAAAGAGCGGGAGGCGCATGGGGCAGAAAAGAGGAAACGACGCGGTGTCCGATACTTCCCATTCGTCCCATACCTCCTATCGAAGAGATAGGAGATATGGGAGAGATAGGAAGAATAGGATTGCCGCTGCGTGAAACGCTTACACGTTTTCCGGAACCACGTACGGCTTGCGATACTCGCGGGTCAGCATCTTGTCCGCCGCGGCGTTGTCGATGAACCGCTCCGTCTTCGGATCCATCTTCAGGAATTCGCCGAGGGTGAGCTTGTCGACGTTGATGTCGACGTCGTTGGCCTTGAGATGCGTGGCCAGGCGCTCCAGCGAATCGAGCGCTTCCTTGTTGCCCTTGAACTTCTCGCGCAATTCATCCGGCGACGCCTTCTTGCCGAGGCGATAGGAGATATTCGCGGTGTGGCAGAGCGCGCTGGAGATGTGGCCGTCGATGATCTTGGCATTGAGGTCGGCCGCTTTGCGGCTCTTCACGCAGGCGATGAAGTTGCCGAAGTGGCTCTCTTCCTTCTCGGAGAATTTGCTGGCGGCGATCTTCGCCTTCTCGCTCTCGGAGATCGGATTCGATTCAGTCATGCCTTTCACGCCGGGCGGGTTGCCATACTTGCGGATGAGCTGATCCTTGTTGTCGAAGACGGCGGCGTTGTTGTAATCGGGCACCACGACGTAGCCATTCTCGTACTGGGCGATCACGCCGATGCTGGCGCCGCGATACTTGTCCATTTCCTTCGCGTCGGTCTTCTCGGGCAGGCCGCGCACTTCGAAGATGAGCGGCGCCCTTTCGTAGTCGTGGAAGACGAACATGGAGTTCGGTGTCTCGCCGTCGTCCTTGTAGCCGAGGCGTCCGCCGACGGAGACGATCTTGGGCGAGAGCGCGGCTTCGCCGGTGAAGCGGCGGGCGATGTCCATTTGATGGATACCCTGGTTGCCGAGGTCGCCGTTGCCGTAATTCCAGATCCAGTGCCAATCGTAGTGGATCTTCTTGCGATGCGGCGGGACGAGCGGGGCGGGGCCGGACCAGATATCGTAATCGATCGTCTCCGGCACCGGTTGATCGCCGGTGACGAGACCGATGCTCGGGCGGCGCTTGTAGCACAAGCCGCGCACATACTGCAGCTTGCCGAGCGGCTCGCTCTTCAGCCATTCGAGCACATTGGCGATGCCCGCGGCGGAACGGCTCTGCACGCCCATCTGCACGATGCGCTGATACTTGTCGGCGGCCTTCACAAGCTGGCGGCCTTCCCACACATTGTGCGATACCGGCTTTTCCACATACACGTCCTTGCCGGCCTGAATGCCCCAGATCCCGGCGAGGGAGTGCCAGTGGTTCGGCGTGGCGATGGAGATGGCGTCGACTTCACCGGAATCGAGCAGCTTGCGGATATCCTTGAACGGCTTGACCTGGTTGTTCGCCTTGGCGAGCTGGGCCACGCCCTTGTCGAGCACGTTGCTATCCACATCGCAGAGCGCGACGATGCGCACGCCCTTGAGACTGGAGTAGGCCTTGATGTGCGATTGCCCGCGGCCGTTGAAGCCGACGACGGCGATGCGGATATCGCTATTCGCGCCCTCGGAGGCAGCGCGAATGTAGGCGGGCAGGGAAAGGGCCGCGCCGGCGAGCGCGGATTGTTTCAGGAAGGTACGACGATTGGTTTTATGCATCATGGGGAGTGGTGGGGGTGGGGTGGGGGTTAATGTGAAATGACGAATGGCGAATGCGGAATGCGGTGGGGGTGCGAAATAGAGGAGCGAAGAGCGGGGGCTTTTATTGGCGGGAAAATCGTGGGACGCGGGGAGATAACCGTAGAAGGCGGGGCAAGTTTCGCACGGATATTATTCCGCGTTCCGAATTCCGGATTCCGCATTCCAAATTCGAGTCGTGTCCTGATTAGGGGCGGGGAGCATTTCACTCGCTTTGCCTGATCCACTGGTTCGCCCGCCATAGCCAGCATCCGCAGCCGAAGACCATCAAACCGGGGGTGGCGATTTTGCCTGCTTCAAACAGGCGCGAGGACAAATCAGGAGCGGTTGCCCCCATGTTCTGAAAGTAACTTGGCGGCGTGTTCCTCGCCGATTCCATTCTCGCATTCATGCTGCGCAACACAAAGAGGCCGGTGATCACGTTGATCAGCACCGCCGCAACGATGGGCACCCATTCGATCGGGCGCAACTTCAGGAGCGTTCCGAACGATCTTCTCATGGTCATTTCTCCGTTCGACGCGCGCTATTCCGCATTCCGCATTCGTTATTTCTTCCCCGCATACTCGTCGTAGTGCTGCGCGACTTTCGCCTGTTCGGTGTCTCCGGCGTGGAAGTAGAAGCGATAGCGGAAGGTTACGCTCTGGCCCGGGGCGACCTTGAAGTCACCGGCATGTTTGTCCTCCAGTTTTTCAAATTGCGCTTTGCCAAAAGGGTTGGCCGCGAAGAGGCCGTAGGTGCGCACGTGCCACCAGGTGGGATGCCGTGGGTTTTGCGGGTTGTCGAAGATGGCGATGCCGGCGGTCTTGCCTTCGACCGGACCCCAGTAGTCGCACCAGTTGCCGCGCGTGCCCCAGGCCTCGATGTCCTTCTTGCCTTCGCTGGTCACGATGTGGCCGTCGCCCTTGGGCGCGGTCTTCTCGCCCTTGGCCTTGGGTTTATCCACGCGCATCGATTCCGGCACGCGGATGGCCATCGAGCCGTCCTTGTCGTCCCCGAAGACCAGCTCCTTCTCGCCCGCCTTGATCGTGATGTTGAAATCGATCATCGGGCCATCCGTGCCCTTGTGGAAAGTGATCGTCCGCTCGTCGCTGCAGAGCTGCTCGCCGGTGCCGTCGATGATCCATTTGTTCTTGTCGTGGAGCACCGCTTCGTTTTCGCCGTTCTTCAAGTCGCCGAAGGAATCGTGCACGATCTGGCCGAGTTTGGCGTTCGGTTCGGTCTTGGGGATGGAGTCTTCCCAAAAGCCGATGCCATTGACATTGCGATGGCCCCACCACAGGCCCTTGTGGTGTGGGTGATCGTGGTCTTCGCCGGGCATGTCGTCCTGCAACGGCCAGTGCCGCGTCATGGCGCCGCCGGTCGGACCGATGATCGGATACATGTACGGCCGGCGCGCCCCCGAGAAGTGGTATTCCGTGAAGAGCTTGCCGTCGATCTGCACCGTCACTTTGTCCGCCTCCTGCTTGAGTTCCACCCCGGCGAAAGCGAGTGGAGTGAGCGAGACGGCACAGAGCGTGGCGAGGGACCAACGGAGGGGGCGATTCATGGAGAAGGGGGAGGGTGGGGAGTCAGGGGGTGTGAGCGGACAACCTGTGTCCGCGGAGTTTGTTTGGCGGGAAGTGCGACGAGTGACAAGGCGGAAGACGCCCCCAAAACCGCCGGACAACGATTGAGCACGAACGGGCATAAAACAGGATATGGCCCTCGTGCTGGCCCCGAGCCTGTCGAGGGACTCCCGCCCGCCCGTCGCTTTGGGTAGAGGTGCGCAATAGAGAACGTTATTGTAGGGCGGCGATCTTCGCCGCCGCGGGAAAGCGCATAGCGCTGGATGTGGACGGGCGGCGGCCAGGATGGCCGCCCTACAATCGCGTTTTCTGCCAGCGACGGCGGAAATGCCGGAGCGCGCCCGCGCCTTCCCGGTCTCCGCCCCCGAGTTACCTTGAATAGGAAGATGGGTGGCCACAAAAAGGCACAAAAAGCACAAGACGAATGGATTGCGACGCGGAACAACCCCACTGGTTTCATCATCATAGCGGTGAGGAGGACGATGGATGGAAATCGTTCTTTTTGCGCCTTTTGCGCCTCTTTGTGGCCAACCATTGCTGTTTTTAGGGTTACCTGGCTCCAGGCACGCCCAAAAAAGATGGG
>Ga0207667_10002345_pt1 | contig 23723 bp, 19 predicted proteins | sample KBSCornC52_FD_184301 | JGI IMG/M metagenome (GOLD analysis project Ga0207667, IMG submission 184301) | Corn rhizosphere microbial communities from Kellogg Biological Station, Michigan, USA - KBS Corn C5-2 (SPAdes) (version 2) | ecosystem: Host-associated > Plants > Roots > Rhizosphere > Soil ...
CGTCGGCACAGTCCACGTGAGCCTGACGAATACCCGCGCCCTCGAACTGCGCGAAGCGGTGGACCAGGTGCTGCACTATCCCTACGGCTGCGTCGAACAGACCACCTCGAGCACGCTGCCGTGGGTCGCCCTGCGCGGGTTCCGCAATATCTTCCCGTCGATGCACAAGACCGACGCGGAGATCGTCGCCGCGGTCAATCATGGCGTCGATCGGTTGCTCTCCATGCAAACGAGCTCGGGCGGCCTTTCCTATTGGCCCGGGGAAACCCAGCCGCTTTTCTGGGGCAGCGCCTACGGCGGGTTGGGCCTGGCGATGGCGAAGCGCGCGGGCTTTTCCGTGCCGGAAGAATCGTTCAAGCGGCTGTGCAAATATCTCAGCGAAGAATTGCGCGGTGCGGGCCAGGATCGCTTCGACCTGCACTACCAATCGGGCGGCCCGTCGGATCGTTGCCTGGCGCTCTACGCCCTGGCCGTGGCCGGACAGCCGGAACCGGCCTACCACGACCTGATGTTCAAGCATCGCAGCGAACTGAGCACCGAGAATCGCGCGTTGCTGGCCCTGGCGATTGCCGAGAGCCATGGACCGGTCTCGATGATCGATGATTTGCTCGACCCGAAACAGGAGACCCGTCAACCGGACGACGATTGGTTCTGGTCTCCCTCGCGCGAGTCGGCCATGCGGTTGCTCGCGTGGGACCGGCACCAGCCGAAATCGCCCGAGGTGGCGCGCCTCGTGGCGGAACTCATGGACTCCCGCCACAGCGGTCACTGGCGGACGACGCAGGCCAACTGCTGGTCGCTGCTTGCCTTGTCGGATTATTTCCAGAACTCCGAGAAAGCGGACCGGGACATGACTGGCACTTTGAGCTGGCAGGGCCAGACGCAGCCGGTGACGATTAATGGTGAGCGCCCGTTGAATGTCGTGGACTACAAGCTGAACAAGGGAGCCGCGGCGCAGCCGATGCTGTTGTCGAATCCGGACGGGAAGACGGTTTTCGCCGAGGTGGTGGTCGAGTCACGGCCGGCGAACATCGCTCAGCCGCGGCAGGACCAAGGCTATGCGCTCCGCCGGCGTTACGCCAAGGTGGAGGATGATGGCACGCTGAGCGAACTGAAGGAACCGCATGTCGGCGACCGCGTGCTGGTGACGCTGGATGTGGAAGTGCGCCAGCCGGCGAACTACCTGGTGGTCGACGACCCGCTGCCGGCCGTACTGGAGGCGGTCAACCCGGCCTTTAAATCGCAGGAGACGCGGGCCGGGGAGCATCTCGGACGTCCGTGGATCAGCGACTACAGCGAACTGCGTGAAGATCGCGCGCTGTTCTTTGTCGACCACATCTTCCAGGGAGATTTCACGATTCGCTACCTGGCCCGGGTCCGCGCGGCGGGCACGGCGACGGCGCCGTCGGCCAAGGTCGAGGAAATGTACCATCCGGAACGTTTCGGGCTCACGGAGACGACGCAATTGACCAGCCTGCCGTTGAAATGAACGCGCCGGCAGATTCAACCCAAACTCCCGCGCGCTGGTCGCGGGCGCGGCGCGTCCTGAAAAAGGCCGCGTGGTGGGGCGTATGTGGCGGAGTGACGCTAGCCGCCACCGTGTGGGGCGGATTGAAAATGGTGCCGTTACCGCCGGCGCTCTTGCGGCCCGGGGTGCAGAGCGTGGAGTTTACGGACCGCCATGGCGTACCGCTGCGCGAAGCGCGAACCGACGAGCGCTTCGCGCACGCGGCGGCGCTGGCGAATGTGCCGCCGAACCTCATCCACGCGATGCTCGCCGCGGAGGACAAACGCTTCTTCGCGCATCATGGCATCGACTTCGCGGCCCTGGCCCGCGCGGCATATGGCAATGTGCGCCATGCTCACGTGACCTCCGGGGCCTCGACGATCACCCAGCAGCTCGTGAAGATTTCAGACCCGCGTCCGCGCACGTTGACGACGAAATTGCTCGAGGCCGCGCGGGCGCTGCGGCTGGAGCAGTTGTGGACGAAAGATGAGATCCTCGAGACGTATTTGAATCGGCTCGATTTCGGGAACATGAACATCGGGATCGCATCGGCGGCGGACTATTATTTCGGGAAACCGTTGGAGGACTTGAGCGCTGCGGAGGCCGCGTTTCTCGCGGGGTTGCCGAAGAATCCGACACGGCTGAATCCGCATCGCAATTTCGCCCCGGCGAAGCGGCGCCAGATGACCGTGCTCGAACGCATGTGGGATGATGGATGGTTGAGCGCGGACCAGTTTATCACGGCATCGAAGGAAAACCTCACCCTGCGGCCGCGGCAACGGCTCTTCCGGGCGCCCCACTTCGTGGACTTCGTGATGAAGGAACTGCCGCCGGGAGCATCGAAAACCGTGGCCACGACTCTCGACCTCGACCTGAATCGTTTTGTCGAGGATACGGTGAGGGAACGGCTGACGCCGTTGCGCGAGAAGAACGTGCACGACGGCGCCGTAGTGGTGATCGACAACCGCACCGGCGAAGTGATCGCGTTGGTGGGCTCGGAGAATTATTTCGCTCCGGGCACCGGCCAGGTGAATGGCGCGCTGGCGCCGCGCTCCGCGGGTTCCACCTTCAAGCCGTTTACTTATCTGCTCGCACTGGAACACGGTGCGACTCCGGCGAGCATCGTAGCGGATGTGCCGGCGACGTTCGCGACACCGACGGGAGTGTATCACCCCGAGAATTACAACAAACGCTGTCACGGGCCGCTGAGCTATCGGCTGGCGCTGGCCAATTCATTGAACATCCCCGCGGTGCGCGTGCTGAGTTCGCTCGGCGGCGCGGCGCCGCTGCAGGCCCGGTTGCGCGCCTGGGGAATGACGACCCTGGAACAGCCGGCCGACCACTATGGGCTCGGATTGACGATTGGGAATGCGGAGACGCGTTTGATCGAGCTGACGAATGCCTATGCCGCCCTGGCGCGGCTTGGCGAATGGCGGCCCTATCGCGTGGTGCTCGATCCGGCGCTCGAGAAGCGCGTGGATATCGAGACCATTCCGCTCGCCGCCGGGCATACGGGGCAGACGCGTGACGCGGCATGGCTGATCGCGGATATGTTGAGCGACAATGCCGCCCGAATGATTGGTTTCGGGCTGCAATCGGCGCTGCGCTTCGATTTTCCCGTCGCGTGCAAGACGGGAACGAGCACGGATTATCGGGACAACTGGGCGATGGGCTACACGCCGGAGTACACCGTGGGCGCGTGGGTGGGGAATTTCGATGGCTCGCCGATGCAGGGAGTCTCCGGGGTGACTGGCGCGGCGCCGATTATGCACGCAGTGATGGAGCAACTGCATGCGCGCTTCGGGACGACGTGGTTTGCCACGCCCGAAAATGTCGTGGAACGCGAGGTGCAGCCGCTCACGGGCAAGCTGCTCACCCACGCACGGCCGGATGCGGTGCGGGAGAAGTTCTTGCGCGATCACTTGCCGCCGGCAGAGTCGCCGGAGGATTACGATGCCGACGGGCGCGTCAAGCTGGGGCCGGAGTACCGCGCGTGGATGAAGAGCGGAGAGAATGGGCTGGCGTCGCGCGCGTTGTGCGATGCGCAGGACGCCACCTTGCGTGTGGAAGCCCCGGTGGCGGGAACGACGTTTGTCATCAATCCGGATCTACCGTCGAGCCGGCTGATGCCCGTGCAGGCCAGCGGCGCAGCGCGGACGGTCTGGGAGAGCGATTCGCTGCAATTCCGCGAACGGGACGGACGGACGTATGCGGAGCTGAGCGAAGGGAAGCACCGGCTCAGCGTACGGGACCCGGGGACGGGCGCGCGGGCGGAGACGTGGATTTATGTGAAGACCTTGTAGAGCCGAGCGTGGAAACCGCCGAGGTGATGATCGGCGGAGGAGAAGGCCGCCGCCGCTCCCGTGGGGGGAGCGGCGGTGTGCTTTGCAAATGACGAATGAAAAATGGGGGGATATCTCCGTTAAAGGGCACGGCACGATTGTTCGTAACTGCACGGACGATATTTCGTAGATTACGAATAATTGGAGAGGAGGTATGCCTGCGTTCCTGGGGTGTAAGCTGTTCGCAAGGTGGGTGATAAGGCCGTACGGGCGGCCTGGCACGTAAGATGTGTAACCAAGGTTCGTTCATTCGAAACTCAATCCAATAACCAACCGCCAAATCTCATGAATACGCCCATTTCCTTGGAAGATTATCGGTTCCAGTACCCCAACAGCACCTCGATCCCGACGCTTAGCCAGAGCGGTTTGATCGGCAATTTGCTGGCACGGCGTGAGCGCCGGCTGGCTCGCCGAGCTCACCGCCGGGCAGTTTGGAATTTCATCGTAGGGTTGCCGTTCCGCGGACTGGCTTGGATCGTCGATTTGTTCCGCTCGCCTGCGCCAGCCCCCACTCGCGTCCCACATATCCGCCGAGAGGGTGTTTATGTCGCCGGCTGATGAGATCCGCGCCTATGTCGAGTTGCGGCGAAAGATGCACGAAGCACTGCTCGCTGAACATCCCGAGTGGATCGAGCCCAACGGCGAATCGCCGATGCTCGATACTTACGACGAGCGCCTCGCCCAGTCGCTGAAACATATCCACCCGCCGGACGAGCGCACGGCCGCTTAAAGCCGGCAGCCGTCGGCCGGCCGCTTACGAGAATGTCAGATTCTTGATGCCCGCGGCGGCGCAGGCGTTCAAGACATCGATGATCCGCTCGTGACGCGTCTCGGAGTTCGGACGGATGATGACCGGGTCTTCTCCGCCGAAGCCCTGGGTGGCCTTCAGCCAGTCCCGCAGGGTGAGGAGGTTTTTGTCGGTCGGTGTGCCGAAAGCCTGATTGTTGGCGACGACCTGGCCTTCCGGCGAGATATCGATGATGATTGGCGTTTTCGCCGTCGAATCCGCGGTGGCCTTGGCGCCGCTCGGGAGACTGATGTTCAGTTCGTTTTCGGTGACCTGCGAACCCGCGCTGGCCATGAAGAAAAGCATGAGCACGAACACCACGTCGACCATGGGGGCGATCTGGAATCCGATGTCGCCGTCTTCTGAACCTACGCTACCAGCCATGTGCAGTTCCTTTCATTAAGCATGAACGTGAAAAATGGGTTGGGGGGGAATTAAGGATTGTTCGAGTCCTTGTCGATTACGGAGAAGGTCACCTTGCCGACGCCGGCTTTGCCCGCGGCGATCATCACGTGCTTGAGGTAATCGTAACGCACGTTGCGGTCGGCACGAATGAGGATGCGCATGTCGGCGTTGGCCTGCACCTTGGTCTGCAAATAGCCGATCATCTGCTCCGGTTGCCCGAACTTGTTGTTGTCGACCTCGAGGCCGCCGATGTTGGTGATCGGGTTCCAGGTGACGTTGACGATCGTCTGGCCCTTGGTGTTCTTCTCCGCCGGCTTGGCGTCCTTGGCCACCGGGAGGGTGATGTCCTTGTTGACCTGCAGCACTTCCGTCGAGCTGATCGACATGAAGAAGACGAGCAGCACGAGCAGAATATCGATCATCGGCGCGATTTGGAACTCGGGGTCCTCCTCGGGAGGAAGCCGGGTGGCCTGCCGGTTCTGCTTCGCATGTGACGCATGGTGGGCCATGGATCAGAATCCCGCTTAGGCTTCCCAATCGAGGGTGGAACCGCAGTGTGGGCAGGGGTTCACGCCGGGCGTGACCGAACCGCCGCAGATCGGGCAGGCCGTGGTGAGGGCGATGGAAACCTTGCGTGCACCCGCGGCGATTGCACTACCACCGGTGTTGAAGTTATCGCCCACCTGCACGCCCTGGAGTTCGTCGAAGGGAATGTCGATGAGCAGCGAGTTCACCACGTCGTCGGCGTGCACGATGCACATCTGCGAGATATTGCGGAAGACGTAGTAGGAAACGAAGGCCGGGATGGCGATGAAGAGACCGCTCGCTGTGGCGAGGAGCACTTCACCGATCTTGCCGGAGAGCGCGCGCGGATCGCTGATGCCGCTGCCGGCGAGAACGCGGAAGGCGCCCATCATACCAATAACGGTGCCGAGCAGCCCGATCATGGGACTGACGACTCCGATAACCGAAAGGTAGCTGTTCCGGGTGCGGAGCATCGTGGCTTCGCGCAGACCGTGCTCGGCCACGGCGTCTTCCACGGCTTCCTTGCCGCGGCCGATGCGGGTGAGGCCGGCCTTGAGGACGTTGGCGAGGTAGTTTCGGTTCGCGTTGCAGGTCTCCCAAGCTTCCTGGTAGTTCCCGGCGAGAATAGTCTGCTGCAAGGCGGCGATGAGCGGCGGCGGGGCCAGCTTCGTCTTTCGCAACTGCATGATGTTCTGGATGATGAACGTCACCATCGTTACCGACGTGCCGATGATCGCGCACCAGATGAGCATGATCAGCGGGCCGCCTTCCTTGATCGTTTCGAAGACGCTCTGGTTGGCCGGAGCGGCAGGAGCGGCATCATCCTGCGCCAGGCCGGTAGCGCGGCTCAGCAGGACGGTGGCGACACAGAGGGCGAGAGGAAGATAACGGCGGAAGCGGGGGTGGATCATAGTGACTGACTTTGGAGAGAAGAGGTGAAGATCAGGGGACAGCGAGATCGGGGTGGGCGGCGCGCAGCGCGTCGGCATGTTCCTGCGCGGTGGCTACGGCCACACGGTCATAATAAAACAAGGTCACCGTGCGCAAATAATCTTCGAGGGCGCCGGGTAAATTTCCGGTGGCTTCCTTGACTTCGCCGCTCACCAGGAAGGCCTGGCTGTAGGCGAGCGCGTTGGCCGCCGTCACGGTCTTTTCCTTCAAGGCCGCGTCCGTGATTGGCTCGATTTTTTGCTTGGCCGTCGCGAAATCCTTCTTGGCCACCGCCAGGCGGGAGAGGCCGATATCCGATTGCAGCGAGCCGCCATTCGGGTAGAGCGTCTTGAAATCGTTGTAGGCGGCTTCCGCCTTCGGGATATCGTTGAGGGCAATGTAGGTATCGCCGAGCATCCCTGTGGCCTGCTGGGCCCATGTCGAAGGCATCCCCTTGAACTTGGCCGTGACCGCCTTGAGGAGGGTGAGCGCTTTATTGAAATCCTTGGCCTGATAGGCGGCAACGGCCTGGGCGTATTCCGCCGGCGCCGGCATGCGCACTTCTTTGATGTTGGTCAGGGGCAAGCCGAGCTGGCCCTGGCCCACGTAGAACTCGAGGGTCTTGCCGGAAGAAGAAACGCCGATGATTCTTACCGAGCGCTGCTGGTTGTCATTCGTGATGATCAAATCCTGCGCGCGGGCGGTAAAAGCCATCAGCAACGTGATGCCGGTGGCAAAAAGGAGTTGCTGGATAGTGAGGGGGGCACGTAGCTTCATGCGCTCTGCGGGGCGGAAGCTAGTAATGCACTCGCCCGAAAGCAACTAAGAAACTTCCCCAATTCATGGTTCAGCATCTTTTCCGAAAATATCAGCAGGCGATTATGATCTCCGTAACGGTGCTGACGATTATATCCTTTGCGCTTCTTTATGGGCATACCGACGCCCTGGACCGGAGCGGAAGTGGCAAGGTGGCCGTCATTTACGGCAGGAATATTTCCCTGCCGACCGCTCAGCGTGGCGTCCGCAAGGGCGATCTCTGCCGGCAATTGGCCCAGATGGAGGCCTACCAGCCCAAGCATCCCATGATGGATCTGTATCAGGCGCTGGCCGTGAACCGGCAGGAAGCGCGGGAGAATTTCTTCTTCAACAGCCTCGTGCTCAAGCACGAGGCCGACGAACTCGGGGTGAGTGCCACCGAAGACGAGGTCTTCGCCGCCACGCAGGCCCTGGCCGCCTTTCAGACGAATGGCGCCTTCGATTCTCAGAAATACACGATGATCGCCCAGAATGTCCTGCCCAGCATGGGGTTCACGACCGACGATCTTTCCGAGTTGATCGCCGATTCCATCCGGTTCCAGAAAGTGAAGGCGCTGCTCGGGGCGACCGTGGCCCCCTCCGATAGCGAGATCCGGGACAGCTTCACCCAGCTCAACCAGAAGACCGAGGCCTCGGTGGTGCGCTTCAAGCTCGACGATTTCCTGGCCGCCACGAACGTGCCGGACGAGGACGTGAAGAAGCTCTACGAAGAGCGGAAGGCGACCTTGAAGACGGATGAGACGCGCAAGGTGCGCTTCGTGGCTTTCGTCCTGCCGACCACGGACAAGCCTTTGACGGGCGCTGCCCGGGCGACTGAACTGACCAAGCTGCAGAAGCAGGCGGAGGATTTCAGCGTGGCCATGACTGACAAGAACGCGAAGTTCGACGAAGTGGCGGCCAAGTACAAAGAGAAGGTGCAGGAATCGCCGGAATTTCCCGCTTCCAAGCCGCCGGAGGTCCTGGAGTCCTCGAGCGAAATCGGCGCCGCGGCCTACAAGCTCACCAAGGACCAGCCGAACAGCGACGTGCTCGAAACGCCCCGCGGTTACTACGTGCTGCAGCTCGCGAATATCACGCCGCCCCGTCCGCTCGCCTATGAAGAAGCCAAGGCGAACCTCGAGGACACGCTCAAGCACGAGCGCGCGCAGGAAGCGCTGAACCTCAAGGCCAGCGATGTGCGCAACAAGATCGAGGAAGCGATCAAGGGCGGCAAAACCTTCGCCGCCGCCGCGCAGGAGCTCGGAGTCAAGGCGGAGGATTTCCCAGCCTTCTCGCCAAAAGAGCCGAAGATGGATCAACCGAACGCCATGGAAGTGATGCAGGCGACCGCCGATTTGCACCAGGGGCAAATCAGCCCGGTGGTGCCGAGCTCCGATGGCAGCCTGATCGTCTACATCACCAAGCGCCTGCCGATCGACGAGAGCAAATACAAGGCTGACAAAGCCCAGCTCGCCGACAGTCTCGCCGATTTCCAGCGCACGGCGCTCTTCCAGCAGTGGCTCAAGCTGCGTCGCGCTGCCGCGCAGTTGGACAGCCACTTCCGCGCGTAATCGCGAAAGTGAATCGTTGATCGCCGCGGAATCGACTTCCACGCCCTCACCGATTCGCTCCTGTCTATTTGTGATTGCCGATCATCATAACGGAAAATGAACCCCGAAGTCGAAGAGCTCTTCGATGACGCCAACGGCGATCTCGCCCTCGGGGACCTGGAGGCTGCGGTGGAGAAATATCGCCGCTGCACCGAACTCGCGCCGGATTTCTTCGACGGCTGGCACGCCCTCGGCATGGCGCTGATGAAGGTCGGCCATTACCCTGAGGCAATCGAGGCCGGGCTGAAGGCCGTGGAGATGCGGCCCAACGAGCAGCTCGCCTGGTCGAGCCTTTCGCTATTTTACGTGCGCGCCGGAATGATCAAGGAAGCAGAGTCCGCCAGCGGGAAGGCGCGCATCCTGAGCTGGGGCGGAAAAGTAAAGAAAGACTGACCTATGGACGCAGGCGCCGGCAATCTCTGGACCTTCAACGGTGGTGTGTGGTGGCACTTCATCGTCCGGGCGGCGGTCGTCTATTTCATGGTGCTCACTTTCATCCGCGTCTCGGGCAAGAGGCAGGTGGGGCAAATGACGCCGTTTGAGCTTGTCCTCTTCCTGTTGCTGAGCAACGCCGTGCAGAATTCAATGAATGGCGGCGACAACTCGATCACCGCCGGGGCGATTCTCGCGGCCACGCTCATCGGGCTTTCCCTCATCGTGGGCTGGTTGACGCGCCGGTCCCGCAAGCTGGAAAAAATCATCGATGGCGAGGCGGAGATTCTCATTCACAACGGCAAGCTGCGCCCCCACGCCCTCGAAAAGGCCGGCCTCACCCAACACGAACTGCTGGCGGCGCTACGGGAAGCAGACTGTGCGGCGATCGCCGATGCCCATACCGCGATCCTCGAAACGAATGGCCGGGTCACGGTGTTGACGCGGAAGCGGGAGTAGGAAGGAAAGGCAGAACATCCAATATCCAACGTCCAACATCGAACATCCAATGAGGTTCGTGCGACGTTGCATACGTTTGCGCCATTGGATGTTGAGCCGAGGCTTTGCGAGACGCCCGCGGTGCCGTGGGGGCAATGTTGGGTGTTCGATGTTGGATGTTCCTCCCCCCGGATTGCAGAGTTGACCCCGAACTCCTATCTCTCGAAACTCCTCCCAAACCCTTCTACTTCCTATGGGCCTTTTCGATTCTCTCCTCGGCTCCGTCCTCGGTGGCGGCGACAAAACGCAACTCCTGACCAGCCTCGCCAGTTCCCTCATCGCGGACCACAGCTCCGGGCAGGGGCTCGGTGGCTTGCTTCAGCAGTTTGAGAGCGCCGGCCTCGGCCATATCGTCCAATCCTGGGTCGGCTCGGGCCAAAATCTCCCCGTCACCGCCGAGCAAATCGAACAGGTGCTCGGCAGCCAGTTTGTGCAGCAATTCGCGCAGCAACATGGCATCGATCCGAACCTGGCTTCGGGCACGATCGCGCGCGTTCTGCCGCTGCTCGTCGACCACCTCACGCCGAACGGCCAGGTGCCGGTGCACGGTCAGGTGCAGAGCTTGCTCGCGAGCCTCCTCGGCGGCGGCGCCGTCCCGCCCCCGCCCGCCAGCTAGGAAGCCGGGTTTCTGGTTTTTAGTTTCTAGTTTCTGGTTGCGGATCGCGCCGCTGGCGTAGTGCGATGATCTCATTGCAGCCGGGCGGTGAAACCCAACAGAAGGACGTTATGACCATTACCCACTTTGAAGACATTGAAGCTTGGAAATTGGGACGCGAGTTAACGCGTGCCGTTTATCGCATTTCGAGGAAGGGAGAGTTTGGTCGTGACTTTGCTCTGCGAGACCAAATCCGCCGCGCGGCAATCTCCATCACTTCCAATATCGCCGAAGGATTCGAGCGCGGTGGAAATCGGGAATTCGTGCAGGCGCTCGCGGTGGCAAAAGGTTCCGCCGGTGAAGTTCGCTCCCAGCTTTACGTTGCCCTCGATGAGGGCTACATCGGCGAGGCCGAATTTACGGTGCTTCGCGAACAATGTCTCCATGTGAGCCGCGTGATCGCAGGCTTCATGCAATTTCTTCAACGCGCACCGATCGCCGGGCCAAAGTTTCGCAGCACGACCGGCACTGCACGGAAGAACCCGAAACCAGAAACGAGAAACCAGAAACTTTGAACACCTTTTTCATCACCACCGCAATCGACTACACCAACGGCGCGCCGCACATCGGGCACGCTTACGAAAAGGTGCTGGCCGATGTGCTCGCGCGTTTTCATCGCTTGAAGGGCGACGATGTTTTCTTTCTGACCGGTGTCGATCAGCACGGGCAGAAGGTGCAGCAGAGCGCCGAAAAGCAGGGCGTGGAGCCCCAGCAATTCGTCGATGGCATCACCGCAAAATTCCTCGCGCTCTGGCAAAAGCTGGAGATGGAATACGACGGGTGGGCGGCGACGACCGATGCGAAGCACAAGCAATGTGTGCGCGCGATCCTGCAGCGCTTGTGGGATGACAAGAGCGCGGACGGCCAGAGCAAGTGGCTCTACAAGAAAAGCGCCGGTGGCTATTACTCCGTGCGGCAGGAACAATTTCTCACCGACAAGGAGCGTGGGCCGGATGGGGAGTTTGGTCCGGAGTGGGGTCAGGTCGAGTTCCGCGAAGAGGAGAATTTCTATTTCCGTCTGCTGCCGCACAAGCAGTGGTTGCTCGATCTCATCGATGCCCGCAGCAAGGCGGACCAGCCGCTCGTCGTGCCGGATTTTCGCGTCGCCGAGCTGCGCAACGCGGTGGAGAAGCTGGAGGGCGATCTGTGCATTTCGCGTCCGGATACACGGCTGAAGTGGGGCATTCCTTTCCCCGAAAGTTTCGGCGCGGGGTTCGTCACGTTTGTATGGTTCGACGCGCTGGTGAACTACATCAGCTTCGCGCCGGATTACGATCCTGCCGCCGCGCGTCCGTCGGAGAAATTCCTCCAGTACTGGCGTAACATCGTCCACGTCATCGGCAAGGACATCCTCATTCCCGCGCACGGCGTCTACTGGCCGATCATGCTCAAGGCCATCGGCTTCGCCGATGAGGAAATCCCCACACTGCTTGTGCACGGCTGGTGGAACATCAAGGGCAAGGGCGGCGAGAGCGAAAAGATGAGCAAGACGCTCGGTAACGTCGTCGATCCTGACCTGCTCGCGGACAAATACGGCGCCGAAGCCGTGCGGTATTATTTGATGAGCGATATCGCCACCGGAAAGGACAGCGACTTCTCCGAGGAGCGGCTTATTCAGCGCTTCAATACCGATCTGGCGAACAGCCTGGGCAATCTGCTCAATCGCACGTTGAACATGGTGGCGAAGTATCGCGAAGGGATTTTAAAACGCACAGACGCAGAGACGCAGAGTCCGGAATTTGCCCGGGAGGGTGTGGGTGCCTACGTTTCGAGTATCGACCCTGCGACGTCGGAGCCTTTGCTGCACCACGCGATCGATCGAGCGATTAACATCGCGGTGGCTTGCAATCAATCCATCGATGCGGAGAAACCGTGGGCGCTGGCCAAGGACGCGACGCAAGCGGAACGTCTCGACGCGGTGCTTTACCGGCTCGCGGAATCGCTGCGCATTACCGCGATCCTGCTTTCCCCGATCCTGCCGAAATCGGCGCATGGGATCTTCGATCAGCTCAATTGGAAAATGGAATTGAGCGGCAAGGCCGAGCGCTTTCGCCTGGCCGAAGCGCAGTGGGGCGCATTGCCCGATGGGCATCAGCTCGGCAAGCCGACCCCGCTCTTCCCGCGCATCGAAATTCCGAAAGCGTAAGGGCGCCCCATTCGGCTTGTCGCGGCGCCGTCCCCGGCGCCGGGCATCCGCTTCGGGCGGTTTCAAAAATCGCGTTCTTCGCAGGGTCCGTGCCGTGCGTAGCGGGCGGCTCCAACGGAGGGACACGCTCCTGCGTGTTCCCCCATCTTCGGCCACGCGGAGGGAAATTGGGGATCGCGCTGGATCGCGCTGGATCGCGTCCCTCCGTGGGTATTTACCTCGCCGGTTCGTTGGTCTTCAGCAACGGCTTCAATTCCGGCACCGCATCCGGCAACTTGCTCATCACCAACTCCGCCATGGCGCGGGCGCCCTTTTCTCCGAAGTGGGTGTTGTCGCCCATCTTGTTTTCCAGTTCACGGCACTTGTCTGGACCAAGCTTCAGATACAGTTCGCCGCTCATCTGGTGAAGATCGACCACGGGAACGTGCAACTCGGCACCAACCGCTTTCATCGCATCGGCATAGGGTTGCAGGATATCTTCCAGCGTCCCGTCGGCCTTGAAAGTCCGCCGATGCATCGGCGTGACGAACACCGGCACCGCGCCGATCCCGCGCGCTTCGGTCACATACTGGCGCAGGTAATCGCGATAGTCGGTGGCGGCATCGGTCGCTTCCGGGTGATCTTTGGCGTGCGAATCGTTGTGGCCAAACTGGATGAGGATGAACTGCGGCTTTTCCGCCAGGGTCTTGGCCCAGCGACCTTCCTTGATAAACGTCTTCGTGCTGCGCCCGCTGGCCGCGAGGTTCACGATTTGCACGTTGTGCTTGAAATAATCGCCGATGTAGTGCCCCCAGCCACGGGTGGGACTGTCCTCGGGATATTCGCAAACGGTCGAGTCGCCGATGATGGCGATTTTCACCGGAGTGGCTTCGTCAGCACGAACGGCGGTGAGGCCAAGGAACAGGACAGTAAGAAAGGAGAGGGCGCGGGAGAACATGGGCAGGGGCGGATCATTTCGCCGGAAAGTGGCGAATGCAAGGCTCCCGCAGATACAAGGAAACGTGCTTCTGGTATAGGTACTCTTTTTGCTAAATCACCATTGATGCATGCCATCCCCGCCGTTGTTTTCCTGATCGCCGCCCTGGCTTGCGCCTTCATCGGCCGTCTCCTCCTCATCAATGTGGCGTTTGGGGTGAGCACAACCTGGGGTTTCACGGTGCTCTTCGTGCCCTTTGGCCCGCTCTTCTTCCGGATGAAGTATCGCGAACTGGCATATCCCACTCGCTATTGGCGCATCGCGATCTTGCCGCTTATGGCCCTCTTTTTCGCCGACGGTGGCAGCACGAGCACCCTGCACGTGTTCCAGGGTTTTTCCCTGCAGTCCCTGAAGGATTTGGCCAAGCCGAAGACGGAAGTGGCTTCCGCGGGAGATACGCATTTCAAGCTCCCCGGAACCGATGCGCTCAAAACGGCAGCCGCCATGGCCGCCTCCGCCTCCACGCCAGCACCGGCGCCGGCGTCCACACCGGCTCCTGTGGCGAAAGCGGCGGCTCCTGCGGCAAATGCAACAGCTCCTGCGGCAAACGCCACGGCCCCCATGGCGACGCCTTCAAAGGGGGTTGCGGCGGCGATGTCCGCGATGCCCGCTGCACCGAAGGTGCTTTCGCTGGCGGAACGGCTGGAGGCCAATCGTAAGGAATTCGAGCGACTGGCGGAGTGGTATACGAACTTGAAGAATGAGCGCGGCTATCTGCGCAAAGGTGACGCCGCGGGAGTGATCGCCTATAATGCGGAAGCGGCGAAGTATCAGACCGCGCTGCAACTCGCCAAGACGGAGCAGGCGGATCTCGTGAAGCTCGCGGCGAAGCAGTAGGGGAGCCGCAGCGGCGGTCTATGACCTGATCTTTATACACAAATCGGGACGGACAGTTTTCCAGGCCGAAGGCCTGACATAAGCCAGCCTAGGGCAAAGCGAGGAACGAGCGACGCCCTGGGAACGCGTTCAAAAAGAGAATTAGCCCCGAAGTGGGCGGCACAACGTGTGTCGAATCGCGCGGGAATTGTTTCGCCCCGTCGGGGCTGACGCTCTTTTGGGTGATAAACCCAGGGCGACGCTCGTTCCTCGCTCTGCCCTGGGCTGGCTTGTGGCCGGGCCTTTGGCCCTCAAAGAAGACAGCTCGAAGAGACGTGTATAAAAAATGAGATCGTAAACCACCACCACGATAAATCATCGCAGGGCGCCGATTGCCGAAGCCAGGAACCCATGCACCGAATGCCGCCATTGGTCGGGTGCGCGGTTGAGATAGGCGGCGTGTCCCTGGCCTTCGAATAGCTCAAACGTCCCGTGTGGGCCGAGCGCCTTGGCGATGGCACGGGCGTTGGGCAGGCCGACGCGGAAATCGCGGTCGCCCTCGAGGAGCAGCGTCGGGCATTGCACATCGCGCGCGTAGTCCACGGGGTTCATCGCGAAACCATCGAAGCCGAGTTGCCGGCCGCCCCAGAAGGTGAGCAGATCGGCAAAGGGAACACCGGGAATGCCGTAGGAGGTGAAGCGATGCGCCACGGTGGTGACCAGGCGATCGTAGGGCGCCTCGAGAATGAGCGCAGCCGGCTGGACGGTGTGGAGGTGTTCCGCGCGGAGGACCGCGGCGGCGCCGAGCGACATGCCAAAGAGGACCTGCGGCGCGTCCGGCCGGTAACGGCTGGCTTCGCGGCTCGCGGCGGCGACATCGTCCGCCTCGTACCAGCCGATGGTCGTGGTGTGACCTTGCGAGCCGCCGACGCCGTGAAAATCCACCAGCCATGCTTCGTAGCCGAGGCCGTGAAATTCGCGGGCGTAATTGAGGAGCGAATCCTTGCTCGCGCAGTAGCCGGGAAAAAGGAGCACGACGGGCTGGCCGCGCTGGCCAGGGATGCGCCAGGCTTCGAGTTGCAGGCCGTGAGAGCCGGGGAAGTGCAGGGTCTCGTAGTCGAGTTTGCGATCGGCGGGCGTGAGATGATTCATGGGGCGCGGCAGCGAGAGCGTACCGAGGAAAAGCCGCGTCTTGTCCCAGGCAGTCATCGGCATGTGAATGTGCGGGCGCACCGCGTCGGGCACGTAGTGAGTCATCGTGCGCGCGGCGATGTAGGCGGCGCCATTGACCGCGACGAAAGCGATGGACAAAACGACGGCAAAGAAAATCCCGATGCGTCGAAAGGTGCGCCGGGACGGGCGAGTGGGTGTGGAGGCGAGATCGGCCATGGATATGGATACGAGAAGTTAGCGGGGGTTCTTACGCGAAGGAGGCGGCAACAGATTCAAGACGAGACAAAGCGGCTTCGTGTTCAAAACGCCGGAGAGGTCGGCGGAGTTACGGAAGAAAAGGATGAGGGCGGAAGGATGAAGGATGAAGAGAAGTGCGCTGCGCGGTTTGTGGGAAAAGGGATCTTCCCAATCAAACAACACGCTCTTCTTCATCCTTCAGCCTTCCGCCTTCATCCTTTCCAAAAAAATGAGCCGTGGCGGATGGGACGCCACGGCTCTCGTTCCTGGTGAGCTACCTTAGGTCACGCGGATGATCTCTGTCTCCTGCTCGGGCTGTGCGCCCTTCGGAGCTTTCGGTCCAGCCGGCGCTTTCGGTTTCTCTTCGAAGCCGCCGATGTTCTGCCAGGTGGTCAGCACCTGCATGATGGACTGGAACAGGCCTGTCTCGGCCGAGGTTTTGCCATCGCCGCCCTGACCGAAGAGCACGACGCGCTCCGGCACCAGCGGTTGATCGCTGTGGGCGAGTTGTTGGGACACGATGCTGAGCGCATACAGGCGCGGGTCGGTAAAGGCTTCGACCTTCTGCCGGCTCACGCTGGCTTCGGCCTGACCGATCTGCGCGATCTTCGCGGCTTCACCCTGGCCTTCCAGCTCGGTCGCCCGGGCGCGTCCTTCAGCCAGCGCGATGTCGCGCTTCGCCAGACGTTCGGCTTCGGCAAGTTGAGCCGCACCACGGTTGCCCGCGATCTCGACCTCCACGCGCGTCTGCGTGAGCTGGGTCTGGCGTTCGGCTTCGGCCTGCGCATGGTTCAGCAGCTTCTGCTGCACGGCGGCTTCCTGTTGCTTGCCAAAGGTCGCCTTCTGCTCCTCGGCCAGGCGACGCTGGCGGAGCTGGTCGAAGAGGCGGTCGATCGGGTCTTCCTGGCCGGGCTTGAGCGTCCCGGTTTCCGGACGGCCGATGAGCACCGCCACGCAGTTGATATCGAAGCTCTGGAACCGGCGGCCGAGTTCTTCGGTCGCACGGCGTTGGATTTCTTCACGGCTGGTCAGCAAGTCGAGCATGTTCGAGGCCTGGGCCACATCGCGGAAGTAGGCGGTGAGGATCGGGTCGAGCGTTTGCGTGATGAGCCGGCGCACATCGCCGAAGCGTTGCACGACGCGCGGCGCCTTCTCGTAGTCGATATGGAGCACGAGGGAGAGCGGCAGCAGCGGCTCATAACCGTCCGCCGTGATGAGCGGGATGCTCATCAAGTCTTCGTCATAACGATGCGCTTCCGTCTGGCCGGTGATCCAGCGCAGGACGAAGTTCACCGTGGGCACGAGCTCGACTTTGAGCGCGTACGGGTTCAGCGCATACTTGCCGGGCGGCAAGGCGTCGCGCCACACGCCGCGGCGGCCGGCTTCGACCTGCACGCCGTAGCGGAATTGCGGGCCGGTGACGTCTTCACCGGCGGCGCCGTAGTAGCTGATGATCACGCCGACATAGCCAATCGGGATGAGCGTCTTCGGCTGCAACTCGACCGTGGCGAACCAGCGATTGATGAAGTAGGTGCCGTCCGTGAGCACTTGCAATTGCTTGCCTCGGCGGCCGCCGAGCGCCAGGAACGTGTCGGGATCCTGGAAATAATTGTGCCCGCCGGAAGCGCCGTCGCCGACTTGTGGGGCGATGAATTCGCCCGGGTCGAGCGTCGGACCGTCGGCCACGGTGATGATGCCGATGAGGTCATGCGGCGAGAGTTTCGCGGCATCCGTCTGAATGGCATGATCGCCACTGCGCTGTGAGTAGAAGGCGGAGCCCACGAGCACGGGCGAAAAGCCGCGCGCGGTATCCAGCTCCTGCTGCCACGAGGCGCATTGCTCGCGCTCCTGGCGGCCAACCGGCCCGGCATGAATGCCCTGCTCGGTGATGACGACGAAGAGCGCCGTATTGATGGCGTAGACACCTTCACGCAGGATGGCGCGCTGGCGGCCACGCTGGCCGTTGTTGGTCAGGAACGCCACGGGATCCTGGAAGCCATTGCATTCCACGATCGAACCGAGCGTCTGCGAAGCGGTCAGGGGATGACCGTCACGCGCATAGACGTAGCCGATACGGCCTTCCGCAATCGTGACCAGCGGCACGGTGTGCACGCTGTACATGTAGAACGGATAGCCGATGTGCAGGCCACCGCGCAGGACGCGAGCCTGGTAACCCGCCTCACCGGCCAGGGCGATGATGCGGCCATGTCCCAGCGAACCACGCGGGGACCACAGTTTTTCCAAAATGCCGACACGGCGGTGCGGAATGTACCGGATGCCGATCAGCAAAAAGAGAATCGCGAGCCCGATGGCCACCTTCGCGACTACCACTAATAACGAGAACAGCACAGGAATGCCGTCCATAATTTTTGCTTTCTAACTTGTGCGCCGCGGCCCTTGCGAGAGGCCACCGCGCGATGACGTTCTGAGGGCATCCAGGCCGCCGCGATTCGCCGTGTTACCACGGTTCACCGGAGGGCATCCTATCTGCCTCTTGATTGCATGCTGACGGAGTTAGCTGTCGGGCTTGGGCCATCAAGTGCCCCCGGCGCCGCAAGCGCCGTTCGCCCCAGAGCCGCGCGACAAGTTTTTCACGCGCGGCGGTCATTGGATCCCCCGCTGCCCCGGCCACTGGACCGGGGCATTAAGCTGGCAAAGAACTAAGTTCACTCATATCAAACGGGTCACCGGCAGCAAGTGAAATCGGAATGGTGGCATTGGGTGAATCAATTATCATTTTCGTGGCATGAGTTGCGCTGTTTACAGAGGAGATAAGGGAAGGCTCCGAAGGAAGAGTAGGGTCGAGATCAGGGTGGTTTGGCATCCGGATAGGCTCGAATTTCTATCCCCCCAAGAAATTCCTGCTATTCGTCTCCTCCCTTGAATCGCCGCGAACTTCCCATCTTCGAACTCGAAAACAGCCTCGTGTCTGCGTTGCGCCAGCACTCGCGGCTCGTGCTGCAAGCGCCCACCGGCTCGGGCAAATCCACCCAGGTCCCGCAAATCGTCCTCGACCAGGGTCTCGCCGGCGATGGCGAGATTGTCGTGTTGCAACCGCGGCGTCTCGCCACGCGCATGCTCGCGGCGCGGGTCGCGCATGAGCGTAGCGTGCGGCTGGGCGATGAAGTCGGCTACCAGATCCGCCTCGATAAGGTGACCTCCGCGCGGACACGCATTCGCTTTGTGACCGAAGGCGTGCTGCTGCGTCAGATGCTCTCCGATCCCAAGCTCCGCGGCGTGAGCGTCATCGTCTTCGATGAATTTCACGAACGGCATCTTTACGGCGACATCACGCTCGCCCGCGCGCTCGATTTGCAGGAAACGCTGCGTCCCGATCTCAAGCTCGTCGTCATGTCCGCGACGCTCGATGCCGGTTCGCTGCAAAAGTATCTCGCCCCTTGTGAACTACTCACTTCGCGCGGGCGCACGTTCCCAGTCGATATCGAATATCTCGACAAATCGATTGGCGATCTCCCGGTGTGGGATGCGGCGGCGGATGCTTTCGAGACGCTCGCGCGGGAGAGCCAGGGCGATGTGCTCGTCTTCATGCCGGGTTCGTACGAAATCCAGCGCACCATCCAGGCGATCAAGCACACCCGCGCCGGTGGCCAGTGTGTGGTGTTGCCGTTGCACGGTGAATTGACGGCTGGGGATCAGGATGCAGCCGTGGCGCAGTACGACCAGCGCAAGGTGATCGTCTCGACGAACGTTGCCGAGACTTCGCTGACCATCGAGGGCGTGAGATTGGTGATCGACGGCGGGCAGGCGAAGATCGCGCGCTTCGATCCGTATCGCGGGATCAATACCTTGCTCGTCGAGCGCATCTCGCGGGCCAGTGCCGATCAACGTGCCGGTCGCGCGGGGCGGACCGCGCCGGGGCGGTGCCTGCGCTTGTGGACCGAGCGCGAGCACCAGGATCGCGCCGCGCAGGAATTGCCCGAGGTAAAGCGCCTCGATCTCGCCGAAGTGGTGCTCACTTTGAAAGCGAGCGGGGTGGAAGATGTCGCCGCCTTTCGCTGGCTGGAGCCGCCGGACGCGCGTGGCCTCGAACGCGCCCTCACCTTGCTCACCGATCTCGGCGCGCTCGATAGCGCCGGCAGCATCACCCCGCTCGGCCGCCGCATGCTTGCCTTCCCTGCACACCCGCGTTACGCGCGCATGTTGCTCGCCGCGCACGAACTCGGTTGTGTGCGCCCCGTCGCGCTCATTGCCGCGCTCACCCAAGGCCGCAATCTCCTGCGCCGCTCCGAAGGCAAGCAGATGCAGGAAGACCGGGAAAACCTGCTCGGTGAAAATGCCGAGAGCGATTTCTTCATCCTCATGCGCGCGCATCGTTTCGCCGAGCAGCGCAATTTCAATTCGCAGGCCTGTCGTCCGCTGGGCATCAATGCCATTGCCGCCCGTGAAGCCGCCGCATTGGTCGATCAATTCCTGCGCATCGCCAAAGACGAAGACCTGAATATCGAATCCGGCAATGTGACCGATGAAGCGCTCCAGCGCTGCGTCCTCGCCGGCTTCCCCGACATGGTCGCCATGCGTCTCGATAGCGGCACCCTGCGTTGCGCGCTGGTGCACGCCCGTCGTGGAGTGCTCGCGCGCGAAAGTGTGGTCAGCACACCGTTGCTCGTGGCCAGCGAAGTGCGCGAAGTGGAAATCCGCGGCGATGTGGAAACGCTCCTCACGCTGGCCACGGCGATTCGCGAAGAATGGCTGCGTGAGCTCTTCCCCGACGGCTTTGCCGAAACCGCCGAGGTCTATTTTGACTCCACCCTTCGCCGAGTGCTGGCTAAACGGCAGACCCGCTTCCGCGATCTCGTGTTGCATGCCGAGCAGTCCGACAAAGTCCCGGCGGAGCAAGCCGCCGCCTTGCTCGCGCGTGAAGTCGAGGCCGGCACGTGTCCGCTGAAGAATTGGGACAATGCGGTCGATCAATGGATCCTGCGCCTCAACCAGCTCGCGAATTGGTATCCGGAATTCGAATTGCCGAAGATCGGTGACGACGATCGCCGCATGCTCGTCGAGCAAATCTGCCTCGGTGCCACGAGCTACAAGGACATCAAGGAACGCCAGGTGTGGCCGACGGTGAAGAGCTGGCTTTCCGCTGCGCAACAGGACCTGCTCGATAAATACGCGCCCGAGCGCATCGAGCTACCCAATGGCCGCAAAGCGAAAATCACCTACGATCCGAAAGCCGCGCCGTCGATCGCGACCCGCATTCAAGATCTCTACGGGGTGGACACGGAAATCCGCATCGGCGGCAATCGCGTGCCGGTGGTCATCCAGGTCCTCGCGCCGAATCATCGTCCGATCCAGATTACGCAAAACCTCGCGACCTTTTGGAAAGACAGCTACCCGAAGATCAAGCAAGAGTTGCAGCGCAAATATCCCCGGCACGAGTGGCGGTGAGATGATTGGCACCGGCCGCCTTCGCCCACGGATATTGGAGGAGCTCAGCGCGCTCGGTGCATTCCCGCAGTATTTCAAACATGCCGTTGAAAAACAAATCGGGTCGCAGCCGCGGAGGTCCCGGCGGCGCTGCAAACCCACGATTTCAAACTGGCCAATCCCGGTGAGCCCTACACCTCTCCGAACGTCGGCGCCTGGAGTGAACCCGGTCCCCGGAGCGGGCCATTTACGGTGAAGCTGGGTAACGGCTCGGTCGTGACTTACTCGTGGTACCGGTTTGTCGATCAGCCGTCCTTTCAGCAGTACCACTGGAGTGCGGAGAAGAAGGCGAAGTTGCAGGCCTTCGTGGAGAAGATCCACGCGAACTGGCCGATCGATCGGGAATACATGCCCCACCGAGTAGAGGGTCGCTTGTGTCATTCGATCCCGCGCTGCTGGTGACGCCGCCGAAGGGATTGGAAGTGGGCTATTTCCCGATCGTCACGCGCCAATCGGCGCCGTGAGCGGTGTCGCGCTTCCGTTCCCCTCGTGTTCCGCTAGCTTGCGCGGATGAATCTCCTGCTCAGCAACGACGATGGCATCGACGCGCCTGGATTGAAAGCGCTCCTCGCTGCTGCGTGCGAATTTGGCAACCCCGTGGTCGTCGCGCCCGCGACTCCGCAATCCGGAGTCAGCCACCAGGTCACTTGGGAAAGCAGGTTGCTCCTCGAGCCCCGTGGCGAAGGTCATTTCGCTGTCCATGGCACCCCGGCCGATTGTGCCCGGCTCGGTTTGCTCCGAGTGGCGCCGGATACGAAGTGGGTGCTCAGCGGGATCAACGACGGCGGCAATCTCGGCGCCGATGTTTATTACTCCGGAACCGTCGCCGCCGTCCGCGAAGCCGTGCTCCACGGCTGGCCCGGCATCGCTTTCTCGCACTATCGTCGTGAAGGCAACGAAGAGCTGGATTGGCGGCGAGCCACTCGCTGGACCGTTCGCGTCCTCACGGAGTTGCTCACGCGTCCTATCGAGCGCGGCCTTTTCTATAACGTCAATTTTCCCCACCTCGCGCCTGATGAGGCCGAACCTCCCATCGTCTTTTGTCCGCTCGATCCTCATCCGTTGCCCCTCAGCTATCGGCACGGAGAAAACGGCGAGCACTATTACAATGGCCACTACCACTCCCGGCAACGGACCGCGGGCGCCGACGTGGACACCTGCTTTTCCGGGAACATTGCGGTGACGGCGATCCGATTGTTTTAGGTGGCTGGTATTGGACCATCATTTCCGCGCCGCTAATCCGTTCGTGCATTTCCCCGGAAACGATGAATGATCGCCGCGCGAAAAGTAGAGGTGTCCCCCATGAATCGAATTGCAGGTATCCCCGGAAGCGGCCTGATGGCTGGTGCCCTGGCATTGTGTCTTTTCACCTGCGCGAGCGCCGCGCAAACACCGGTTCCCGCGGGAGCCGTGCGGCCGTGGACCGATCAATTGGGGCGGGTCAGCCGGGCGGCCTTCGTGAGCGCAAACGATACGACGGTGACGCTGCGCCTGGAGAACGGCAAGGAGGCTTCCATTCCGTTGGCCGTATTGTCGAAAGCGGATCAGCTCTACATCCAGCAGCAGAGGGCGCGTCCCGCTACGCCCGGTGCTTCGCCCTTGATTCCCACCGGCAAGCCGCTGACCTGGCCGGGTGTGGTCTCGGTCGATTCCAAGGCGCTGAACATCGTCGTCGGCAAGCAGGACCCCGCAGCGCGGCAGTTCGAGTACGAATCAGGCTCTTTCCAATTCACGGCCAACGCTCCGCTCAGCGCCAGCGTAATGCGCGATGTGGCGATCGATTTCGAGCTCGCCCAGGCGTTGTTCAATCAACTCCCATGGGGCTGGCAGCCGAAGCCGAAGAAGGGCACCCACTTCCGCGTGTTCATTACCGAAACACCGGAGGATTTTGCCGCGGTCGGTGGCCAGCCACGCACGATCGGCGGCTCGAAGGACGATTACATTTTCGAGAAGATGTCGGCTCTTGGCTTGCAGAAAGTGGGGCAGCGTTACGCCTTCGATTACAAAATCAAAAAGGAAGGGGACGTGCTCGGTCTTACCTATCGGTTGCTGGCCGGTGACATGCGACCGTACACATTGCCCTGGTCCGAGCTAGGCTTTGAAGAGCTCATCCGCCACGTCGCCTATCACTCCGGTACATTGCGCTTCAACGGATTGGAGCCATTCCTGAAAGGGCAGATCGAGGCTCGCGCCCGGCAGGAAGTGAAACCCGAGGTGAAGCGACTGCTTGCTTACTTGCGTCTGCCGCGGGCCGAAGAACGCACGAATGATCAGACGCTGCTGCATGAGCACTACTTCGATGGGCTGCTGCTGGTCTATTTTTTCGGGTTCCTCGATGACGACGGCAAGGGTACACACCTGCATCAATACTATCAGCGCATCGCGCAGGAAGCGCTCGCCGCCCGCGGTGGGACGCCGCCCGCTGTTAAACCCAGCGATCGAGC
>Ga0207667_10002347_pt1 | contig 23722 bp, 20 predicted proteins | sample KBSCornC52_FD_184301 | JGI IMG/M metagenome (GOLD analysis project Ga0207667, IMG submission 184301) | Corn rhizosphere microbial communities from Kellogg Biological Station, Michigan, USA - KBS Corn C5-2 (SPAdes) (version 2) | ecosystem: Host-associated > Plants > Roots > Rhizosphere > Soil ...
TGCTCCTGGGTATCCCGTCCTCCCTCAACTTCGCGGTGATGGGCGGCGTTATCCTCATCGGCGTGATCGTCGACCAGCAATGGTCCGACTTCCGGGCCCGCCGGCGCACCCTCGAAGCCGCGCGCGGGGGCGCGGGCGCACCGGCGGCAACCGGCCAAGCCCCGCAGTCGTAAGCTTCGGCGCAGCGCTAAGATTTCCCGGCCGCAGGGTTCGCCCTGGGGCCGAAGCCTTCTCGGCACGAACTCTGACTCCACCCGTCAGTCGCGATCCGCTATTGGCGGTATCACCGGTCCCGAGCGCCGTGACTACTCAGCGCCGTCTCGTCGTCCGACCGACACGGGGACCGCACTGCTACAGTGCCGCGAGCCAGGCCTTGAGCCGCGCTGCCTCGGTCTCGATCAGACGCGGATCGCGGAAGCTCTGGGCCAGCAGGGAAACGCCCTGGAGCGAGGCCATGAGCTGCAGCGCGAGGGCAGCGCCGTCGGTCCGTTTCAGCGAACCGAACTGCGCAGCCAGCCAGGCGATCGGCTCGGCAAACAGCGCATTCGACTGCTTGCCCAGCTCGCCTCCGTCCTTCAGCAGCTCGGCGCAGAGCGACCCCATCGGGCAGCCGCGCTCGGCCACCACTGCCCTGTTGTCCAGCGTCGCGTCGATGAAGAGCCGGATGCGATCCTTGGGGTCGCTCAGCGTTTCGGCATGGTCGCGGAGCTGATGAAACTCGTCGAGGCGCGTCTCGAGGATCGCCGCGCCGAGCTCGTCCTTGGTCTTGAAGTAGTAGTAGATGTTGCCGAGCGGGACTTTGGACTCAGCGGCCAGGTCGGCGATCGTGGTCTTGCGGAAACCCTGCCGGTAGGCAAGCTCCACCGCGCTTTGGCGCAGTCTGGTGCGTTTGTCCGGCTTGGCCATCTGCGTCTCCCCGGCCCGCATCATGCCACGAAGGTCGAGCTCTTCAGCATCATGGTTGCCGTCATCCGGCGCGACAGGGACGCCGGCATCAGCCGGTTCATGATGCGGTAGAGCCGCCCGGGCATGATGCTGGCCCGGTTGGCACCGAGCGCGGCAAGCGCTTCCTGCACGCAACGCTCGACCGGCATCGGCTTGACCGGCATGGCGTTGCGGGTGAACCCCATCTTGTCGATGATCGGGGTATCGGTCGGGCTTACCACCAGCACGGTCAGCCCAAGCCCGAGCCGCTCGAACTCCACATGCAGGCCGCGGCCGAGCGTCGAGACCAGCGCCTTGGTGGCCGCCTCCTTGGCGCTGTAGGGGATGCCTTCGTCCGCGCCCATGGCCGAAACCAGCAGTACGCCGCCCCGTCCGCGCGTCACCAGCCGGCGGCCGAAATGGTGGGTCAGCACCATGTAGGAGATCGCATTGAGCTGAGCGATCTGCCGCAGGTCGGTCTCGCTGAAGGCGAGGAAGTTCCCGGGCTGGCCGGTGCCGGCATTGGATACCAGGAGGCCGACATCGAGGTCGGCCGTCGCGTCGGCGATACGCTGCGGACCCTCTTCGGTCGACAGATCTGCGGCGACGACGCGATGCTCGACCCCAAAGTCGCGGGTCAGCTCTGCGCCGATCTCCGCCAGGACCTGCGGACGCCGCGAAACCAGAACGATGTTCAAGCCGGCACGGGCAAGCTGCCGCGCGAACTCGAGCCCGATCCCCGACGAGGCTCCGGTCACCACGGCCCAAGGCCCGAAGCGGCGGGTATCCACAGCAACGGAGCCCGCCGCCATGCGCCCGCGCGGCACGCCGCGCGATCTACTGTCCTGCAGGGCTTCAATCATTTTTCGCCACCTTGTTAGTTGGTCAACTAACTTATGCGCTCTTCCACCCTGCCGTCAAGGGTGTGATCGCTCGAGCCGCGGTCCGGCTCGACCGCGGTCACTATCGTCAGACGCTGCCCACAGCGCCGTTCCCGGCACTGCCCGACCGCGATGATCTCGAGGTGATCTGAGGCGCGAAGCTAGTTCGCGAACACGTCGATCTCGGCGGCGCCGGTGTTGCCGCCGCTCGATTTCGCCACCTGGAAGCGCAACATGCGCGCCGTCGTATCAACCGGGAAATAGTACGGCGCGGCGGCATCTGGCAGCGTGAATGGGCCGAAGGTCTGCTTGCCGTCGGCGACAACCTCAAAGCTCTGGATCTGGGCACTCGTCCCCATCGTCCGCGTCTTGAGGCCGACCGCGGTCAACGCATAGGCCTTGCCGAGGTCGATCTCGATCCAGGCCTTGTCGCCGTCGCCGTTCGACGACCATTCGGTGACGGGGTTGCCGTCGATGGCGTTGTTACCGCCGAAGGTCGAGTCCATGGCGCCGCCGCCGTAGTTGCTGCTGGTGCCGGCGACCTTCGCGCCCAGCGACAGCAGAGCGACGTTCTTGCCCGGAGGCAGCGGTGCCGGTGGCGGCGCGGCGGGCGTGTGGAACGTGTAGTTGTCGCTGACATAGAGCGTGCCATCCGCCCCGACGCCCTGCAGCCGCATCTGGTATTGCGTGTCCGGCGTCAGCCCGCCCAGCAGGGGATGGTGCGACACCTGCCCGGCGCCGCCCATGGCGCTATCGGTCGCGAGCCCGCCATAGGCGGTCGTCGGACCGAACACCGCGGCACAGACCACCGGCACCTTCGTCTCGATGTGAACCACCACCGAGCTCGAGGTGAGATCGAGATATTCGGGGCCGCTCTCCAGGATTTCCGACAGCGGATGCACGAGCGACGTATCGGCAGCCGGCGCCGCCGTGGGCACGCCGACCAATGCGGCCAGCCCGACTGCTCCCAGGCTGATGCTCACCTGTCGTCGCTGCAGGGACGTCATCACGTGCTTCCTCCCTCAGGGCAGGGTAGCAGGGTGAGGCCCGAGCGGAACGCAATCTTTCGGGAGCGTTAGTGACGGCTCGCTTGAGCGAGAATGCGCCGGGCCCGCTCGACCACCGGCTTGTCGACCATCTGCCCGCCGAGGCTGAAGGCTCCATCACTCACCCGCGCGCCGTCGACGACGCGCCGGGCCCAGTTGATCTCCTCCGCCGACGGTGCGAACCCCAGGTTGAGGATCGGCACCGCCGAGGGATGCACGCAGGTCGCTCCGTCGAAGCCATGCGCGTGGGCTTCCTCGGCCGCCGCGCGGATGCCGTCGAGATCGCTGTAATCCGATACCGAGCGCAGCAGGCCGAAGGACAGTTTGCCCTCGGCCCGCGCCGCATAGTGGACGAGCAGTTTGGGCACGCGCAGCACCTCGGGCGTCGCCCGTCCGCCCAGTGCGGTCGCCAGATCCTCGCCGCCGACCATGAGCGCGATGACGTTCGTCGCCGCCGCGCAGGCCCGGGCATCGAGGACGCCCGCCGGGCTTTCGATCAGCGCCAGCAGCGGAATCTCGACCGGGGCCAGCGCGGCGAGCCCGGCGAGGTCGGCCTTGGCCACCACCACGCCGGCGGCGCCGGCCGCCTTCGCGGCTCTGGCGTCATCGACCGCCCGTGCGCCGGCGTTGATCCGCACGAACACGGCTGCGCCGTTGCGGCCGACCTGCGCGACGCTCGCGGTTAGCCCGGCGCGCGCCCGGTCCTTGTCCGCCTCCGGGACGGCGTCTTCGAGGTCGAGGATGATCGCGTCGGCGCCGCGCTCGTGCGCCTTGCTCAGGAAGCGGTCGGAATGTGCGGGCACATACAGCAGCGAGCGATACATCAGCGGGCAATCCCGAATTCGGCGAGGATTTCCGCCGTATGCTCGCCGATCCCGGGCGCCGGCCGCCGCCACACGCCCGGCGTTTCGGACAGACGCGGCACGATATTGTGCATCGGCAGCGTCCCGAAGTCGTCGTCGGCGACCTCGACGATCACGCCGCGCTCGTGGAAATGCTCGTCGTGGTCAGCGTCCGCGGCGGAATAGACCGGTCCCACCGTCGCGCCCGAGCCGCGCATGATGCTCAGCGCCGCGTCGCGATCGTGCTGGGCGAACCAGGCGCCGACCGCCGCATCGACGAGATCGCGGTGTTTCAGGCGTGCCGAATTGTCGATAAAGCGCGGGTCGCTGTTCATTTCGGGGTGACCGATGATCTCGAACACCCGCCGCGCCACCGTCTGCGTCGAACCGGAGAGCGCCACGTACTTGCCGTCGCGGCATTTGTAGACGTTGCGCGGCGAGGCCGTGTTCGAGGCGCTGCCGCTCCGTTCCTTCACCCGCCCGGTGGTGCGGAAGATCGCGGCCTCCGGTCCCAGCACCGACACCATCGGCTCGAGCAGCGACAGGTCGATCACCTGCCCCGCGGCGCGGCCCTGCTCGAGCGCGTAGAGCGCCGTTACAACGGCGTTGGCGCCGTAGAGCCCGGCGACCATGTCGGCGAGCGCCAGCGGCGGCAGCACCGGCTCGCGGTCGGGAAAGCCGGTGCGATAGGCAAAGCCGCTCATCGCCTCGACGATGGTGCCGAAGCCCGGCAGTTGCGCATAGGGTCCGGTCTGCCCGAAGCCGGAGACGCGCACGATGATGAGGTTGGGGTTGTCGACGAGCAGCCGCTCCGGCGCGAGCCCCATCTCCTCGAGCGTGCCCGGCCGGAAATTCTCGATGAAGACATCCGAGGCCCTGAGCATCGCCCGCAGCGACGCCATGTCGCCCGCCTCGCGCAGGTTGAGCGCGATCGAGCGCTTGTTGCGGCCATAGACCTTCCAGAACAGCGGGTGCCCGTCCTCCTTCCACTCGCGCAGGGGGTCGCCCTGCGGCGGCTCGACCTTGATCACGTCGGCGCCGAAGTCGCCGAGCTGCAGGCTGATCATGTTGCCCGCGACCAGCCGGCTGAGGTCGATCACGCGCACCCCGGCGAGCGGCCCGATCGCAGCGGGATTGAACTGGATGGGCTTGCTCACGCGAAGTCCTCGATCTCGAGCCGGTGCACCTGCATCCGTCCGCCTGAAGCCATGCGCAGGCCGGCCATGCCATAGCGGAAGCTGGCGTCATTGGCGGTCAGCACCTCGCGGCCGTCGATCCGCAGCACCAGCCGCTCGCCGCGCACCTCGAGCTCGACCGCGTAGCGCGTCCCAGCCTCCGGCGGGAACGGCGCGCGGGCCAGCACGGTGGTGCCATGGTCCTCGCGCAGCAGTACGACCTCGTTGCCCGCGAAGCCGCCGGCGTAGAACCGGCTCGTTCCCTGCACCCGCGCGCTGACCAGATGCGAACGGCCCGCCAGCGGCGTGAGCTCGGCCTTCGCCAGCACGTCGCGCAGATAGGCGTTGCCGGTCCAGGCATCGGCGTCGCGGGGGGAATGCGCATGGATGGCGCCGTCCGCGAGCGTCCAGTGGCCGCGGTTCCAGGTGAAGCGCGTGATGCCGCCCCACTCCTGCCTTTCCACGGCAGGATCGATCACCACCTTCCCCGGCCCGCTGACCGAGAAATCGCCGAGGAACAGCCGGCCCAAAAACTTCAGCCGCCCGAAATACTCGATCAGAACGCCGATCTCGTCGACCGCCTCGCCGCCACCCTCGGGGATGGCGAACTCGACCTGCTGCCAGTCCGCCGAGTCCGGCACGTGCCAGGCCGCCATCTCCTCGATCCGGCCGCTCATCGTGCGCCGCACATAGGGCACGACGCGGAGGTTGCCGTCGCCGTTCCACGGATCGAGCCTGAGCTTGAACCGCACCACCTGCCCGTCGTCGGCAAGCGGCGTGAACATCGGGCGATAGCGCTCGTCGTCGAAATCGGAGCGCCGGTAGAACGGCTTCCAGAACACGCGCCCGCCCTGCCCGCGCTCCAGCCGGTCGAGCAGGATCTCGAGGCTGCCGTCGCCCGCCTTGACCGCGATCTGGTTGTTGCCTTCGGTGCGGAAGCCATGGGTCGCGCCCGGCGCGGCGAAATCGAAGCACACGCCGCGCCGCTCGAAATCCTCCGCCCAAACCGGCTCCGGCGTCTCGCCATTGAGCCGCTGCGCCAGCACCGTCAGCTCGCGCGCAAAGCTCGGGATGTCGACGACGTTGACCGTCCCCAGCACCCCCGAGGCGACGAACGCGTCGTTGATCGGCTTGCGGTACTTGTCCCAGCCCGGCGTGAAACCCTGGAAGGTGCCGACGATCGAGGCGGCATTGCCGGCGTTGCAGTCGGTGTCCCAGCCCGCCATCGTCGCGATCTCGGCCGTGCGCGGCGCGTCGCCGCCGCCATAGACGATCGCCATCACCGTCACGCCGGCATTGGGGATGATGTGGCACACGCCCGGATAGCGGTCGTAACCCCACTCCGCCTCCAGCATCGCCCGGCAGGCGCGCCAATCGCCGGGCTGCGCGCGGTGAAACTCGATCACCGCGCGGGCCACCTTCGCGTAGGTCGATCCCGGATCGATCTGCCTCAGCCCCGTCTCGACGATCTCCTCGATCGAGCTCGCGACGAACGCCTGCGCGATCGCCGCGGCGCAGAAGCGCGCGCCGTTGAGACCGTCGCCGTCATGCGCGACGCTCGCCGCCATCGCCGCCATGTTCGCCGCGCGCTCGGGGTTGCCCGGGTTCACCCAGCCCCAGCTATCGATGAAAATCTGGCCGCCGATCTGCTCGGCCACGGTCGCACCGTTCCGCGCCATCGAACCGGACTCCGGCGCCGGGATCCCGGCCCGCAGGTTCAGGTACGCCGTGTGCTCGGTCGAGACGCCGAAGCCGCCCCACCAGTACATGCCGTGCTCCTCGGCCGCGTAGTTGAGCCAGGTGCGGCCGACATCGGCGGCCGTCGCGCCGAGCCCATAATCGCGCAGCGCGCGGATGAAATAGACTGGCCCGTTGGTGTCGTCGTCGGCCGCGAAGGTCTTGAAATCGCGCAGGTAGCCGGTCACCTCGCCATAGGTGTCGCGGATCCGCTCATAGCTCCAGATGGTCGGCTCGACCGGTGCGCCCAGCCGCACGCCGATGGCCTTGGCGGTCACACCGGCGTAGATCTTCTCGAATATCGTTCTGGTGGTCAGCATGGTCTCACTCGGCCGCATCGGCCTCTGTCTCGGGCGCCAGCAGCGCCGCGCGCTGGGCCTGTCGCGCCGCCGACGCCCGGGCGTCGGCCTGCATGATTGCCGCCGCAGTCGCGGCGAAGCGGTCTGCCGCCGCCGTCAGCTCCATGCGGTTGGCGCTGTCGAGCAGCGCCAGGCTCTCGGCGTCCACCACGGCCTCGCCGTGCAGCGCGCCGAGGATCGCCCCGGCCATGACCCCGATCGAGTCGGTGTCGCGGCCGGAATTGATGCCGTCCTCGACGCTCGTGCGGAACTCGCCCTCATTGAGCAGCGCGAAGCCGAGCGCCAGCGGCAGCTCCTCGATGCTGTGCAGCCGGCTCGGCGCATAGGCGTCGCCCACCCGTCCGGCCTTGTCGGCCGAATGGGTCACGTCGTCGCCCATCGGCGAGAAGCGGCGGACCGCCTCGTGGAAGGCCGAGACCACCGCGGCATAGTCGGCGCCGCCGCGCTTCAGCCAGCGCGCCACCTCGGCGATATCGGCGATCGCGGCGCGCGTGCCGTCCTTGCTGAGCCCGATCACCGTATTGATGATCGTTTCGATATTGGTGCCGGGAATGAAGGCCGCGGCCACCGCTGCCGCCATTGCGCCGGCCGCCTCGAGCCCGAAGCTCTGCTGGTGTCCGGCGGCGAAGCTCACCGCCTCGTCATAGGCGGCACGCGGGTCGCAGGCGTTCACCACGCCGATCGGCGCGATGTACATGGCGGCGCCGCAGTTGACCATGTTGCCGATACCGCCCTGCCGCGGCTCGGCGCCCGCCAGTTGCAGGCGCTGGAAAATCCACTTCTCCGGATAGAACAGCCTTTCGATGAGCATCGCCTCGCGCTGCAGCTCGGGCACGAAGCGCGGCGTCCAGGCGATCTGCCGCACGAAGCCGTCGGCCATGTCCCAGGCATCGAGGTGGCGCCCCGCTTCGGCGTAGACCTCCATCAGGCAGAGCGTCATCAGCGTGTCGTCGGTGACGATGCCGTTGCCGCGCACCCGGCCCTGCCGCGCCGCCTCCGGCCCGTTCATCCGGTGCCAGGGGGTCGCAAGCGAGGTCACGCGCCCGTAGCGCGCCCGGATCTCCCCGGCCGAGAGCTTTTCGACCGGGGCGCCGAGGGCGTCGCCGAAGGCGACGCCATAGAGCATGGCCCGGACGCGGCCCTTGAAGTCGCGTCCGCGGTCGTCGGTGGTCATTTGAGCACCGTCTTGGCATACTCAGTCATGTGCGTGTTGCCGGCGGCATTGAACTCGTCGACGAACTGCGGCCACTGGTCCATCGTCGCTTCGCCGGTGATGAACTTGGCCACCCACGAGCGATAGACCTTCTCGGTCGCATCGACATCGGGGGCGTAGTCGGCGGGCCAGACGAAGGCATTGTCCGGCTTGAAGTTCGCCTTGATGGTGTCGAGCGCCTGCTGCGCCGTCGGGCTCAGAAGCGGGGCCGGCGGCGTCCAGTTGGCGGCGTTGAAGAAACGTGCGTACCAGGTGGCGATCTTGTCGGTGAAGGTCACCTTGCCGCTCGCATCCTTGGTGTACTCGTCGCCTTCAAAGCCCATGCGGTCGATGTCCTGGCCGGCCTTGCTGGCCATGAAATCGAGCAGCTTCGCCGCCTCTTCCTTGTGCTGGCTGGTCGACGCGATGGCAAAGCCGCGCGCCTCCTTGCTCACGTCCACCGCCTGCAGGCCCTGGCCGCCCGGTCCCTTGGGGATCGGCAGCAGCACCAGCGAGATGTTCTCGCCCGGATGCGCCTGGTTCATCTTGCCGCCGTAGATGTCGATCACCTCGGGCGACGAGCCGAAAATGACGCCGGCCTTGCCGGTGTAGAATTTGTCTTCCTTCACATCGTAGGTGTTGGTGACGAATTCCTTGTCGAACAGGCCCTCGGCGGCGAGCTTGGCATACCAGGCGACCTTGGCCTTCTCCTGGTCGGTGATGCGGGCGTTCACCCACTGGCCGGACGCGTCCTTCATCCAGGTGCCGGTCACGCCGAACGCCTGGTCGAAGATGGTGTCGAGCTCGGAGGTGTTCTGGTAGCCGGTCAGGCCCAGCGTGTCGCCGGTCTTGCCGTCGCCGTCGAGGTCGGCGTCGTGGATCGCCTTGAACAGCTTCTCGTAGTCGTCCACCGTCTGCGGCATCGGCAGGCCGAGCTTGTCGAACCAGTCCTTGCGCATCACCGGCTGCGGCTCGCGCGGCGGGTAGATGTAGAGCAGGTACGGGTAGTTCTTGAGCCGGGCCACATTGTGCGGCCAGAGCGCCGCCTTGATATTGGGTTCCTTGTCGATCCACGGCGTCAGATCCTCGAGCACGCCCTGGTCGGCCATCTTCTGGTCGCCACCCTGGAAGTAGATGATGTCGGGAATGTCGCCCGACAGCAGCTTCACTCCCAGCGCATCGGCATACCCGGCCGACGGCATGTCGACGATCTGGATGTCGAGGTCGGTGCCCGCCGCCTTCATGGCGGCCTCGATCGCCTGCATCTCCTTGACGTCGTCCGGGTTGCTGGTCAGCAGATCCTTGCTCACCAACCTGAGCGTCACCGGATCGGCCAGCACCGGCACGGCAAGGGCGAGCGACAGCGACAGCGCCGTCGCCCCCATCAAGAGTGTCCTACGAAGCATGGGTCATCTCCTCCTCATATGCTTGTTCGTTTGTTCGTTGATTTCGCGGCACGGTCCGCTCGCGCGAAACTTTCCGCTCCGTCATCCCCGGGCTCGACCCGGGGACCCAGCCGAGCTCTCCGCGACCGCGGCAGGTGTATCCGGGTGGCCGGGTCAAGCCCGGCCATGACGGCCGACAGGTCCGTGGAACGCCGTTTGCAGTCGGCGCTCCCTCCTCCCTGCACGGAGGGGGGACCGCCCGGAGCGCGGTGAGTGGAGGTAGCAGCGCGAGCGAAGTCCTCATCCCTTCACCGCCCCCACCATTGTCCCGCGGGTGAAGTATCTCAGGATCAGCGGGTACACCGCGAGGATCGGCACGATGGTCAAAAGGATCATCCCGGCCTTCAGGGCGCGGATGTCGATCTGGGCGATGCCGATATTGTTGTTGGCGTTGTTGGCGCCGACGATTGCGACCTTGTCGCCGCCGATCACGAACTGCCGCAGCACCACCTGGAGCGGCCATTTGCTCTGGTCGCTGAGATAGATCATCGAGCGGAAGAACTCGTTCCAGTGGAACACCAGATAGAACAGCGCGATGGTCGCGAGCGCCGGCCGCGCCAGCGGCAGAACGATGCTCCAGAAGATGCGAAACTGCGACGCGCCATCGAGCTGCGCCGATTCGATCAGTTCCTCGGGGATTTCCTCGAAGAAGCGCACGAGGATGATCAGGTACCAGGCGTTGATTGCCTTGTAGAGGATCACCGACCACTGGTTGTTGAGCAGGCCGAGCTGCTTCATCAGGAAGTAGTCGGGAATGATCCCGGGCTCGAACACGATGGTGACCAGCACGAAAATGAAAATCGTCCGCCGGAACGGCAGGTCGCGGCGCGACAGCGGCCAGGCCATCAGCGCGGTGCCGATGGTGCCGATGGCGACGCTGGTGGCGGTCATCCAGATCGAATTGAAGATGCCGCGCTGCACGTAGGGGTGCTGCAGCAGCAGCGTCCAGACATCGAGCGAAAGGCCGTCCGGAATGATCGACAGCCCGGAAAAGCCGGGGACCTTGCTCGGATCGCTGAGCGACAGCGCCAGCAGGTTGAGCAGCGGCTGCACCGTCACCGCCACGAGCAGCAGCAGCGTCGAGATGATGAGGATCGATTCGATCCGCTCCATCGGCGTCTTGGCGGCGCGCATGGAAAACGCTTCGGCCACTACCAGAGCCCCCTGCCCGTCAGCCGCTTGGCGACGAAGTGTGCGATGAGCACCAGGCCCATGCCGAGCACGGCCTTGAACAGGCCGGCGGAGGTGGCGAGCGCGTATTCGCCGGTCTGCAGCCCGATGCGGTAGACGTAGGTGTCGATGATATCGATGGTCGACGAGTTCACGTCATTCTGGAAGTTGATGACCTGGTCGAGGTCGGCGCTCAGGAACATCCCCATGTTGAGGATGAAGAGCGTGGCGATGGTCGGGGCGATGCCGGGCAGCGTGACGTAGCGGATTTTCTGCCAGCGGTTGGCGCCATCGATATCGGCCGCGTCATAGAGCGCCGGATCGATGGCGACGATTGCCGCCAGGTAGAGGAGGCTGTCCCATCCGGCCGAGCGCCAGTTCTCCGATAGAACGAGCATCCAGCGAATGCTGCCGGTGTTGGTCATGTAGTTGACCGGATGGAAGCCGAGCGCCTGGGCGATCTGGCCGACCGCGCCGTCGCTCGGCGAGAGCAGCGCGATGAACACGCCGGCGATCACCACCCAGCTCAGAAAGTGCGGCAGGTAGATCGCCGACTGGATCCACCTCCTGAGCCCGCTGCTGCGTACCTCGTTGAGCAGCAGCGCGACGACGATCGGCACCGGGAAGACGTAGCAGAGCTTCATCCCCGAGATGATCAGCGTGTTGAGGATCACCTGGTAGAAGACGGGCGACGAGAACAGCAGCTCAAAGTTCTTCAGGCCGACCCAGAAATTGGGCGGGATGATCCGCACCTGCTGGAAGGCCATCTGCACCTGCCAGATCGGCACGTAGTGCCAGATGATGAAGAACAGCAGCCCCGGCGCGAGCATCACGTAGAACGGCAACCAGTGGCGCCAGCCGCGCGCCGGACCGCCGCGCCGCAGCCGGATGCCGGGAACGTTCCCAGCGGCGGCGGCGATCCGGCTCGAGGTGATTTCGGTTACCGCCATTGCAGTGCGTCTCCGAAGCGCATTTATGCGGTCCCAAAGGCCATTTGTTGTGTGTGCTTTTGTTGCACCAGGTCAGCGACCGAGGCGCGTTCGACGAGACGGCACGGCAGGTAGATGCGGCCATGGTCGGCCGGCCCCTCGAGCTCGTCGAGCAGGCACTCGACCGAGCGCCGCCCCAGGGCCCGGGCCGGCTTCTCGACCGTCGTCAGCCCCGGCCAGGCGAAGGCTCCCGCCGGGATGCCGTCGAAGCCCAGGATCGAGACATCCTCGGGGCAACTGCGGCCCGTCTCGCGCACCGCGAGCATGCAGCCGATGGCCATCAAGTCGTTGGCGGCAAAGACACAAATGTGCTTGCTGCTATCCTGCTCGAGGATGCGCAGCATCGCCTGCCGGCCGCCTTCGACCGTATATTCCCCCTCCTCCATCGGCAGGCTCGCGGGGTCGATATCGCGCTCGACGCAGTGGTCGTGCACCGTGCGCAGGAAGCGCGCCCGGGCGATGCGCCAGCGCGGCCCGAGCAGCAGCCAGGGCCGCTGGTGGCCCTTTGCCACGAGATAGTCGAGCCCGAGTCGCACGCCCTGCGCGATGTCCGAGCCCACGCTCGAGGTCTCCGGGAAGCGCTCGGCACTCGAGCCGATCAGCACGAAGGGCAGCCCGAAGCGGTGCAGATCGTCGAAGCTGTCGGCCACCGGATTGATGATGGTCCCGTCCACACGGGCCTGCCGTAACGTCCGCAAATGCTGGGCTTCGAGGTCGTGCTGCCAGTCCGAGGAGAAGATCATCAGGGACGAGCCGGCGTCCTGCGCCCGGTCCTGCGCGCCGCGCGCCACCTCGGCCCAGAACGGGTTCGCGATATCGGGGATCACCAGCCCGAGCAGTCCGGAGCGGCCCGACCGCATGCCGACGGCCAGCCGGTTGCGCTCATAGCCGGCGGCGCGGGCGACCTTCAGCACGGCCTCGCGCGTCGCCTCGGAGATGTCGCGATCCCCGGCGAGCGCCCGCGCCACGGTACTCTTGGACACCCCCGCAAGGCGCGCCACATCGACGATCGTCAATGGTTTGCCGTCGCCCGTACGCCGCAAATTCCCCTCCAAGTCCGGGAACGATACCGGCCAATATCCTCAAGGGCAAGAGCAATGTGACCGGTCTATTTGACGGCACTCGAGCGTCAGCGCGATCGCCCGTCGGCCGCAGCAAAAGCGTTCCGCGGGGAGGCTTTAGACCCGCAAATTTATCGCTACCTGTCCGATAGACTTAGCCATTGGCAGGACTAGGATTACCCCGTCTTTTCGGGCCTGCCGCTGGCGACTCCGTCGCCGGCCGACGGCTCCAATCCACCGGAGACTTCCAATGTCCACACCCTTCGGCTCGCTGAGCCGTCGCTCACTGCTCGCCATGATGGGCGCCGCGCCGGCTTCCGCCGCGATCTCGCAGCTCCTGCCGGCCAATGCGTTCGCCGCTGGGGCCCTCAACATCTATAGCTGGCCCGACTATTTCTCGAACGACGACCTCGCGGCCTACGCCAAGAAGTCCGGCGTGACGCCCAACATCGCGACCTACAACGACAACGGCGCGCTGTTTTCCAAGCTGAACAGTCCCGCCGGCGCCGGCTTCGACATCGTCATCCCCTCGTCAGGCTGGATCAGGCAGCTCGCCGACAAGAACCTGCTGCTCGAGCTCGATCATTCCAAGATCGATTTCTCGGCCCTCGACCAGTCGCTGCTCAACCGCGACTACGACCCGGGCAACAAGTACTCCATTCCCAAGGATTGGGGCCTGCTCGGCGTCGTCTACGATCCCGGGGCCGTCGGCGGCGAGATCAAGACCTGGCAGGATTTCTTCGATGCCGGCGCCAGGCCGAGCGTGTCGGGCAAGGTGCGTCTCACCAAGGATGCCGGCGAGACGGTCGGCCCGGCCCTCTGGATCCAGGGCAAGGACTGGAACACGGCCACCGCCGACGAGATCCGCGGCACCAAGGATTTCCTCAAGGGCTTTGCCAAGCACGTAAAAACCTTCTCCGGCTTCGACCCGGCGGCGATGGCCAACGGCTCGATCGTCCTGGCGCAGGCCAACCAGGCGGCCGCGCGCGGCGCCATCCAGCAGAACCCCAAGCTCAAATGGGTGGTGCCGGGGCCGCATTCGGAGATCTGGGTCGACAGCTACTCGATCGCCGCGCAGGCCGAAAACGTCGACCAGGCCTACGACTTCCTCAACTTTTTCCTGAGCCCCGATATCCAGGTGAAGGAGACCGAATATCTCGGCTATCCGGCCGCGATCGCCGGACTGCAGGGCAAGCTTTCGGCCGACACCAAGAACGCGGACCTGATTTTCGGTGGTCCCGGCGTTGACTTCAGCACGCTGACTTCGTTCATCGTCAACCCGGACACCATCGACGTCTACCAGGAGGTCCAGAACGAGGTCCAGGCCGCCGCCGGCGCCTGAGGCGTTGGCCGAAACGTCATCGGTCGCGACGTTGCGTCCGGCCGGCCCGCCCCGCGCGGCCGGCCGCGCTTTTGATCATCTGCTCGCCGCGCTGCCGGCGCTCTGGCTGCTCGGCGTATTCATCATCCCGCTCGGCTTCACGGTTGTGTTCAGCTTCGGCCGTTCGAGCTTCGGCGGCATCAAGCTCGACTTCACATTCGACAATTACGCGCAGGCACTCTCCGGTTTCTACCTCGACAGCTTCCTGCGCACGATCCAGTTCGCGCTCTCGGGCTGCGCTCTCTGCCTGCTCGTCGCCTATCCGGCGGCGCTGTTCATCGCGCGGCAACAGGGCGCGCGGCGCACGTGGCTCCTGGTGCTGGTCCTCGTCCCCTATTTCACCAGCTTCTTGATCCGGGTGATGAGCTGGCAAATCCTGCTCGCGCGCGGCGGCCCGATCGAGTGGCTGCTCAATATCACGCATTTGATGCCCGGACCGCTCGACGTGCTCGACACGCAGACGGCGGTATTCATCGGCTTGGTCTACGCCTACCTGCCGATCGCGGTCGTGCCGCTTTATATCGTGCTGATCCGCATTCCGGCGGCGCTGACCGAAGCCAGTCGCGATCTCGGGGCTTCGCCGTGGCAGACGTTCTGGCACGTCACGCTGCCGATGAGCCGACCGGGTCTGGCCACCGCGGCGCTACTGACGGGCGTGCCGATGCTCGGTGAACTCGTGATCCCGGCCCTTTTGGGCGGCGACAAGGGCGTACTGATGGGCATGGCGATCAGCCAGCAATATCTGGCAACACAGAAATACGCATTGGGCTCGGCAATGGCGGTGCTGGTGCTGATCGCCGTGGCAGTGATGGTCCTCGTGCTGGTGCGGCTGACGCGCGGTTTCGAGGAGGTTTCGGCGTGAGCGCCTCTGCTGGAGCCATGCGCCGCAGCAGCCTGCTGCTCGGGCTCTGGTACGGGCTGGTGGTGTTGTTCCTGTTCGCCCCGATCGTCACGTCGATCGTCTATTCGTTCAATGTCGGCTCGCTCGGCAAACAGACCTCGACCTTCACCGGCTGGACGCTCAACTGGTTCGTTGATGCATGGAACAATATCTCGCTGCGGCATGCGGTACAGGTGAGCCTCACCGCCTCGCTGTGGTCGGCGATCATCGCCGCGATCATCGGCACCAGCCTGGGCTTTGCGCTGGTGCGACATCCGAATCCGCTGGCGCGGCGGCTGCTCTCGGGTCTCACCTACATCCTGCTGATCGTGCCCGAGACGGTGATCGGCACCTCGCTGCTGTTGTTTTATTCGGTCACGCGCTTCCGGCTTGGTATGCCGACGCTCGTGGCCGGCATCACCCCCCTCGCCATCGCCGTCACAGCACTGATCGTTCGTGCCGGGGTCCTGACGCTCGACCGCCGGCTCGAAGACGCCGCAGCCGATCTGGGCGCCGGTCCCTGGCAGACGATCTGGCATGTCGTCCTGCCCCATCTAGCGCCTGCGGTGCTCGCCGGAGCCCTGATGAGCTATGTCTTCTCATTCGATAACCTCGTGATTTCGAGCTTCCTCACGACGCCGTCGATCAACACCCTGCCGGTCTATCTCTATGGCAGCCTGCAATATGGGCCGTCGCCGGCGGTCTACGCTGCCGCGACGAGCGTCTTCGTCTTCACCATCGTGCTGGTGGGTCTGGCCGGTCTCTTGTACCGGGTCGTGCTGCGTCGCGATCGACCGCACAAGACGAGACCCTGATGGCTGCGTTCTCTCCCCTGCTCGACCTGCCGCCCTTTCCCGCGGACCGCTATGGTCTGCTGGCCGACCGGCTGAAGCGGATACTGTCGACTGGCAACGATGTGGTCTTCGCACAGGCTGAAGCCATCCACGCGCTCGAGGCCGCAGCGACGAGCCTGGGCCGTTCCGGCCTCACAGCCCTCAATGTCGTGACGAGTCAGTATGGTGGCTACTTCGGCGAATGGCTACGCCGCGCCGGAACGGACGTCGTGACCGTCGCGGCAGAGCCAGGCCTGCCGGTGACCGCCGATGCCGTGGAGGCAGCGCTTGGCGCGCGACCGGATATCGGTCTCATCGCGATGGTCCATGCCGAAACCTCGAGCGGCATCCTCAATCCACTCCCCGCGATTGCGGCCGTCGCACGCACGCACGGCACACTGCTTGTTGTCGATGCGGTCGCCTCGGTAGGCGGGCATCCGCTCGATGTCGACGCGATGGGTATCGATTTGTGCGTCATCGGTGCACAAAAGGCGCTGGCCGGCCCGGCGGGGCTCTCGGCTCTCAGCGTCAGCCCGCGCGCCTGGGCCTCGATGCAACCGCAGTCTGCGCCGTCCAATCTGTCGCTGCTCGACCTCAAGACCAACTGGCTGGATCGCGGCCGCGGCGTCGTTCCGGGCATGCCATCGGCGCTGGAGTTCTGGGCGCTGGATGCAGCGCTCGATCGGGTCGAGGCCGAGACGCTGCCGGTCTGCATCGAGCGGCATCGAGACGCTGCTCACGCAACACGCGACGGAGTGCGCCGACTCGGCGCGGCACTCTGGATCGAGGACGATACGCAGGCATCCGCCCTTACCACCGCAGTTCGGGTCCCTTCCGGGATCGACGCCGGACGACTTGTCGAGATGGCGCGCACACTCGGCGGCAACGTTTCACCCGGCATCGGCGCAATGGCCGACTGCATTGTGCGGATCGAGCACACAGGCCAGCGCGCGACCGACGCTGCGGTGTTGCAGAACCTCACCGCTTATGGCCTGGCGTTGCAGCGGCTCGGTGTGCCGGCTCATCTCGACCAGATGGCAAAGGCCCTCCGCCCCTGAGCATGCGCCGGTTGCAGAGGCCTACTTCAGCAGGCTCGGTGCCACGGAGCCCTGCAATTGCCGCTGGAAGACGATGTAGGTCGCGAGCACCGGCAGCACCGTGATCACCACGGCAGCAAAGAGTGCACCGAAGTCCACGGCATAGCCGGCCTGCGAAGCAAACTTCGCCATGCCCTGCGAGAGCACATAATTGCTGTCCTTGGTGTTGAGGGCGACCGGCAACAGGAACTGGTTCCACAGCCCGAGGAAGTTGAAGATCGCCACCGATGCCATGCCGGGACGCGCCATGGGCAGCATGATCTGAAAGAAGATGCGCCACGGTCCCGCGCCGTCGATCGCAGCCGCCTCCGCGACCTCCTGCGGCAGCGCCTTGAAGAAGGCATAGAGGAAGAACACGGTGAACGGCAGCGCGAACGCCACATAGGTAATGATCAGGCCCGGCAGCGTGTTCAGCACGCCGAAGCTCTTGAGCACGAAGAACAGCGGCACGATCGCGAGGAAGATCGGGAAGGCAAGGCCCGCAAGCATCATGTAGTAGATGAACTTGTTGCCCCGGAACTCGAAGCGCGCCAGCACGTAGGCGCACATCGCCCCGAGCACCATGACAATGACCAGTGCGCTGCCGACGACGACCACTGTGTTGAAGAAGTACGTTCCAATACCAGCAGTGGTCCAGGCCGAAATGTAGTTGTCGAAGTTCCAGTTCGCCGGCAGGTTGAAGGGTGACGCAAAGACCTCCTTGGTTGTCTTGAACGACGAGATCAGCACCCAGATGAGCGGCAGACAGACGATGACGACCCAGACAATCAGGGAGGCGTGCGAGAAGCCGGCGACCTTGCCGTCGGTCCAGAACTTGCGTGGCGGTGGCACGACCACCGGCTGGGCGGCAGCCGCCGCCGGAGCCACGCGCGGCTTCGCACGAACGACCTGGCGCACCGACGAACGCGGCGCGGCCGCGCCTGCTGAGAGCGTCGGCTTCGGCTTGCGGTCGAACAGCAGGTAGAACACGAGGAAGATCAGCGCCGCGAACGCCAGCGTGATGATCGCCATCACGCCGCCCATCGAGCTCGCATAGCCGAACTTGCTCTTGCGGAAAGCGGTGACCAGCAGATCCTGCGAAATGGTCAGCGTCGAGTTGTTGGGGCCGCCATTGGAGTTGAGGGCCTGCATGTAAACGAAGGCATCGAGCGCGAGGATTCCCAAATAGATGTAGGCGGTGCGGATGTTGTCGCGGATCATCGGCACGGTGATGCTGATTGCCGTGCGGAAGCGGCCGGCGCCATCGATGCGCGCCGCTTCATAGAGATCCGACGGGATGCCTTTGATGGCCGCGATGAACAGCACCATATAGAAGCCGACCATCGACCAGACGATCACGAAGATCGAGGCCCCCATGGCGGTGCGTTCGTCGCCGAGCCAGGCGAAGGACTTGAAATTCGAGAGCCCGACAGATGTCAGAATGCCGTTCAACAGGCCGTTGGACGGGTCGTACATCTGGGCCCAGATGATGCCGATAACGATGGCCGGCACCACGTAGGGAAAGAACGAGATGATGCGGTAGATACCGGCGCGGGCGAGGCCTTTGACCTCACCCTGGCTTGGGCCACCTACGGTCACCAGCGTCGCCAGCGTCAAGGAGATGACGATGGTGAGCGGCGGCAGGACGACTGCGAGAAGGATGTTGTTGCCAAGAGCCTTCAGGAAGACGCCGTCCTGCAGCAGCTTCACATAGTTGTCGAGCCCCACGAAGTTCATCTTCTTGGAGAAGCCCGACCAGTCGGTCATCGAATAGTAGAAGGCTTGCACGAATGGCAGGATCACGAAGACCACGTAGATCGCGAGCGGAACCCCGAGAAAGACCAGCACGAAACTGGTCTGCCCGAAGCTCGGCAACGTCCACCGTTTCCTGCTGGAATTAGCGGACGCTCCTGCCACCGTGCTTGCCGTCACTTCACGACGACCTTGGTGACCGACGAGTCGTTATAGACGGCATCGGTGATGCCCTGCAGGGCGCTCGTCAGGCCGGCCACGTCGAGCTTGCCATCGAGGAAGCTGTTCCAGGGAACGAGCATGTCCTTGTTGGTGCCGTAGAGATCGACAAAGTTCCAGCTGAAGATGTCGGTGCCGGCATCGCCCAGCATCTTGACCTGCGACAACAGAGCGGTCGAACCGAAGCCGTCGGCCGGCACGGTGCCCTTGACGATCGTCGGGGCGAGGCGAGTCTTGGTGAAATTGGTCGCCGCGTCCTTGGACAGCATGGTGCGGAGCAGCTCCTTGCCGCCGGCCGAGTTCGCACCGGCCGAGGGAAGCACGAACGGCTCGCCGGCGGTCGAGTGCAGGGCGGTCGTCTTCATTTTGGCATTGGCCGTGACCGCGAGGTCCGGGATGCCCATCATCTTGAAGCCGTCCTTGGTCGCCTTCTTCATCTCGTTCTCGATCCACGAGCCCGAGGGATAGAGCAGGAAGGACTCGTCGTTCGACCACTGCGCCTGAGCGGCGGTGAACTGCGTGCCCGACCCGCCCGGCTTCATATAGCCGGCCTGGATGATGTCGTAGAGGTGCGTGAACGCGGCCTGCACGGCCGGGTGCGACCAGCACTTGGGCTGGATGTTGTCGAGGGCGAGACGGACTTCGTCGCCGCCTTCCTTGATCGCCGAAGCGATGAGCGTGGTCTGGTAGTAGGTCGCGGCTTCCTTACCCCAGCCGAGCAAATAGAGGTTCTTTTCCTTGGCCTTGGCGCCAAGTTCCTTCGCCTCGTCCCAATTGGTCGGCGGAGTCCAGCCGTTCTGCTCGAACAGGCTGCCCGAGTACCAGATACCGTAGACGGTCAGCACGTAGTTGAGAGCCACGAACTTGTCGCCGAAGGTGCCGGGAGCCTCGACGCCGCCGAACAGCGTGTCGCGGATCTTGGTGCCTTCGAGGTTCGGGGCATCCAGAACTTCGTTCATGTCGGAGAGCTGGTCGATGATCGAGCTGAAGCCGATGGCGTCAGCACCCGAGTTGTCGATCAGGTCCGGCGGGTTGCCGCCGACGAAGCGCGGCTGCAGCTCGGTCGAGATCTGGGTGGAGGGCGAAACCTTCACCGTCACCTTCGGATGCTGCTTCTGCATGATGTCGGCAGCGAACTGCACATAGTCGATGCCGTAGCCGCCGTTGAAGATCACTGCGTCGACGGTCGAGCCGTCGGCAACCTTGAACGGATTGGCGGCATCCTGTGCAAACGCACTGGTCGAGCCGAGCAAGCTGCTCAGCGGCAGAGCCGCCGCAGCAGCCGCCGTTCCGCGCATGAACGAACGGCGGTCGAGATTCTTGATATCCATAATGGTCCTTCCCTTCTCTTCTGTTCTCTTCGTTTCGTTAGTTACACCCCACGGCGACCGGCTCTGCAAGGCAATTACGCCTCCCTGCGGATCCGCTCGCCGTAAAGATCCTCGAGCTTACGGTTGTGCTCGTCACCCCCCGGGATATTCGCCGAGATATAAACCGGAGGGGTCTTGCCGCGCTGGCGCATCGCGTCGGCGACGCCGATGGTGATGCGCTGCGCAATGAATGCCGCGGTGATCGAAGAGACCGCACCGATGCCGGTGCCGTCCGCGAGCGCCATGGTGCTGTCGCCATAGGGCGCCAGATTGTCGATCACGATATCGGCGACTTCGCTCAGCCGCTTGCCGCTTGGATGCTTGGGCGCGACGCGATTGGTGTGGTCGAGGCTGGTGACCGCGATGAGCTTGTGACCGCGTGACTTCGCGGCCAGCGCTACACCGAGGATCGATCCGTTCACGCCCGAGTTGGAAGCGATGATGAAGACGTCGTGCGGCTGCACGTCGAAGAGTGCGAGCAGGTTCTCGCCGACGTTGGGGTCGCGCTCGAATTCGGCGCCACCCAGCTCCGAAACATTGCGGTCGCCGCGCAGCACGAGGGTGCGCAGCGCAATACGGTTGGTGGCGATGAGGCCGCCGGCACGGCCCGCGATCTCCATCGCAAAAGCTTCGGAATGTCCCGTCCCGAACGCCTGTACGACGCCGCCGGCATCGAGGCTGTCGGCGATCGCTTGTACCGCCTCGTCGATGGACCTGTTCGGCCCAGCGAGGCGCTCGAGGCGCGTCGTGACTTCATCGAGGTATTGCTTGGTCAAGTCAGGCATAATTGGCTCATTGTCAGGAAACCTGGACGGCGCGGCGCGCTGCGAGGTTCGGGATAGCTGCACCGCGCATCGGCCGACGGCGCGGTGCCACCGCCGCGGCTGAGGCCGCGAGGTATCGAGTGGTGCGGTCGAAGTTCGACTGCGCGATCAGTAAATAGAGGAAATCGACGACGAAGAGCTGGCAATGCCGGGCCGAGAGATCGGCAGGCTGCAGGTAGCCATCGGGCGAGGCCGCGATCAGCACGTCGTCGGCGACCTTGGCCAAAGGAGATTCCGGATTGCCCGTGATCGCCACCGTACGGGCGCCGGCGGCCTTGGCGACCGTGAGCATCTGGATCGTCTCGTCCGTGCGACCCGTGTTGGAGATGCCGATCGCCACGCATTTACGATCGAGGATGGCGGCGCTGGTCAGGCCGTTGTGGACCTCGGACCAGGGATGCACGTTGATGCCGATGCGATAGAGGCGCGCTTCGACCTCGAGCGCCGTCAGCGCACTGCCGCCCACGCCATACACGTCGAGATGGCGGGACTTGGCGATAGCGTCGGCGACCCGAACGGCGGTCGGCAAATCCAGCAGCGCCGCCGTCGTCTGCAGCGAGCTCACATGCGTATCGAGCAGCGCGCGCTTGATGTCCTCCGGCGGATCGTGAGGCCCGAACGAGCGGCCGATATCGGCAAGCCACGCCGCCTGTGCACCGCCGCGGCCGACGTCCTCGGCTATGCCGACGCGGAGGGGCGAATACCCTCTGTAGCCGATCATCCGGCAGAAGCGGGTAACGCTGGCCGGGGAGGTCCCTGCCCGTTCGGCGAGCTCTGTGATCGACAGGTTCAGCGGCGCCCGCGGATCGTCGATGAGGACCGCCGCGATCTTGGCCATGGTTGCCGGCATCTGAGACTGGTAGGTCTTGATGCGGTCAATCACGCTGAACGTCTTTGCGGCGGCGGTCATCGCTATGCTACCAACCCGGGGCTGAAAATCATTCTCAAGAGGACAACGCGGTGGTGAAAACAATTCTTATCCAGCCGCCAGAGCGAATGCAAGCGAACCGATGACTCCGATGCCGAAGAGTTTGCTCGCCATCGACGTCGGTGGTTCGACATCACGCGCCTACGTGGTCGATACCAGTGGACATTGCCTGGGCCGCGGCCGCACCGGCGGCGGCAACCCTGCGTCGAACCGTGACCAGGCGGCCGATGCGATCATTTCGTCGGTGGATGCAGCCGTCGCGCAAGCCGGCGGCGGATCGCTCGATATCGGGGTCGCGCTGATCGCCCTCGCGGGTCCACGCGTGCACCTGGCAGAGGCAAGACTGGAGGCGGCCTTCCAGTCGTACGGGCTCAATGGACCTCTCGTTTTCCGCGGCGACCTCCTCGCGATGTTCACCTCGGTGACGCCCGAGCCGAGCGGCTACTGCGTGGTGGCAGGGACCGGCGCCGGTGCGGTGCGCATTCGTAATGGCGCCATCGAACGTGCGATCGATGCGGTGGGTTGGCTACTGGGCGATTCCGGGTCCGGCTATTGGCTCGGCCACCAAGGTGCCAAGGCCGTCGTCGCGGATCTCGAAGGGCGCGGCAGGCCGACCGCGCTGACGCCGGCCTTCCTCCAGATATTGGGTGTGCCACAGAGCGAAGAGTGGGCCGACAATGGCCGGCCGATGGCGCTCAAGCTGTTCGTCGACGCCATCTATGCGATGCGGCCGATCGAGCTTGCCCGCCTTGCGCCGGCGGTCATCGCCAACCGCGACGATCCGGTTGCGGCGGCACTGATCGCCGAGGCGACAGCCTATCTTGCCTCCGACTTCGCCGCCGCCTTCGATCCTGCGATGCCCGGGCCGGTGGCGCTCGGGGGCGGCGTCATCGCACATCTGAGCGGTCTGCCCGATGCGATTTCAGAGGTCGTTCGGGCGGCTGGCCACGTTCCCGATATCCGGCCGGTGGTCGACGGATCGATCGGCGCCATCGTGCTCGCCATGCGCGCCTTCGGCATTACGGTCGACCAGGCGATGTTCGACACGATCGCAGTGTCGTTGGCCGCTTCGGCCGCGGTCTCTGCTTAGGTTTCTTCGAGCACGTGCATGCGGAGGTCGAGACTGCGCGGGAGGGGATGCCGCGCGAGGTCGGCACGGGCTTCGTCTGCCGTGGCGACGCGACCGAGCTCAGCCTCGACGCGGCCGCGGCGCAGCCGAACCCAGAGGTCCGACAGCAGCGTCTCGCCTTCGCGGATCGTTGCGAACTGCCGGCTCAGCAGCAGCCGCTCGAGTTCGTCAAACTGCCTGTCGTTGGCGGCCACCATGGCCCGCGCCAGGATGATCCGCTCGTTGTCCCGCACCTCCGTCGGCAGCGCATCGACGAAGCTCTTGAGTTCAGCCGACCGGCCCGCCGCCATCAGGTGCGTCGCGATCTCGACAGCGAGCTCCGGCGGGGGATCGCCGGCCGTCCACGCACGGCGGTAAAGTTCCGATGCTTCGTCCGCATTCGTGACAATCAGCGCCTTGGTCCGGTAGCCGAGCCAGCTTGGCCGCAACGACAACGATCGCTCGACTGCCATCCCTGCTGCATCCGTTTCACCGCGATCCAGTAGCGCAACGGCAAGCAGCAGCGCGTG
>Ga0207667_10002350_pt1 | contig 23704 bp, 20 predicted proteins | sample KBSCornC52_FD_184301 | JGI IMG/M metagenome (GOLD analysis project Ga0207667, IMG submission 184301) | Corn rhizosphere microbial communities from Kellogg Biological Station, Michigan, USA - KBS Corn C5-2 (SPAdes) (version 2) | ecosystem: Host-associated > Plants > Roots > Rhizosphere > Soil ...
GAAAAAGATCGCCAAAACAGCCGAAAAAGCGCTACCTGGCGCGCCGCACGAAATATTGCTGGTCATCGACGCGACGAACGGGCAAAACGCTCTCGCGCAAGCAAGAGAGTTCAAGGAAGCCCTCCCACTCACCGGCATCGTGCTCACCAAGCTCGATGGCACGGCGAAGGGAGGCGTGGTGCTCGGAATCGCCAACGCTCTGCGTCTTCCAGTTCGCTTCGTCGGCCTCGGTGAACGACCCGACGATCTCCACGAGTTTGCCCCGGCGGACTTCGTGGAGGCATTACTCGGCCGCGAAGCAGCAGAGTAAGTTTTCGAGAACGTTCGGTCACTTGTTTTACCGAGCTCGACAGTTACAGGTAGCTTAGATTTTTTTAGCTTGTTGATTGTAAGAAATTCAGCGTGATATAGTCCCCCGGCGTTTCCGGTTGACGGAATTCTTTAATTATTCCAAGTGGTTGCGGACTCGGCATCCCCCGGTTTATCAAGCGTCGTTCGAAGGGGAAAGCGGAAGAGGCATCGATGAAGTCAAGTCCCATCGGGCTCCTCGTGGCAGTAGCCCTCGGCATATTCCCTGCGCAAAGTTGGGCTGCAGGGAAGGGCAAAGCTGCAGCAGCGAAGGATTCCAAAGGCGCAGCCGCTGCTAGCGCTACCGTAGATGCCGACGCGGCACCCGCTGCTGACGCAACCACCACTCCTGCTGCAGGCGCAGATGCTGCTGCTGCCGGCGGCGATGCTGCCGGTGACACCGGCGATGAAGGCGGCAGCGAAACGCCCGGAGGCTCCGGCCTCGAGGACATCTGCAAGATCGATCCCGCGGCCTGTCCGAACTTGGACATGGACAAGGAGGCGGCTCGCCCCTTGAAGGAACAGATCTTCGCGGTGCAGCAGGCATACGCGCTGCGCGTACGCCGCCTGGAGCTGCAACTCGGTTGGTCGTTCAGCTTGAATGATCAGTTCGTGAGCCACCCAGCTCCCGTCCTGGCGCTGAACTACTACATCACGAACGTGCTCGCGATTGGCTTGAACGGCGCCTACTACGCGCCGTTCAACGTCGATAAGAGCTTCAACGGCCAGGTTCGACGCGCCGCTCGCGTGTCCGTGCCGCTCACTGAGTACCAGTGGGCCGCTGCGCTGAATTTCACGTACGTCCCCGCGTACGGCAAATTCGCCGGTTTCGGGGATTTCATCTTCCACTACGACGCGTACGTGGTGGGCGGCGTGGGTGCGATCAGTGTCCGACCGATCCCCGTCATCGACCCTGACAATCGCAACTTCTCGTTCGAGCCGAAGCTGGCGTTCAACGCCGGTATTGGTCTGCGCATCTTCTTCAACCGCTGGTTTGCCGCGGTGATGGAGGTTCGCGACTACGTCTTCAACGACAAGCTGGAGAATCTCACGCCTGGTGTCGGTGCTCAGGCGTCGAACAAGGCAACTTGGTACGGTGAGACGAGCTTGACCAATAACGTGCAGGCACAGGTTGGTGCCGCGATCTTCCTCCCGTTCTCGTTCGACTACCGGTTGCCGAAGTGATGGGCAAAGGGCGAGGCATGACGACCACGAAACAGAAGACTTTCAAGCGGCTGGTGTCCGTGCTGGCTGCAGCGCTCGCACTGTTCGCCTTCACCGAGCACGCTCAAGCGCAGCAAATTCTGCTGACCGGGCCGCTCGCGGGTGCTCCGGCCGTCCGCAAGCTGCGCCTGCATCGCCAAGGGCGCTTCGAGTTCGCTCCGGCGGTCTCGTTCACCCTGTTGGATGAGTACCAGCGCACGATTTTGCTCGGCGCTCGGCTCAACTACAACTTCACCGATTGGCTCGCCTTCGGCGCCTGGGGTGCGCTCGGCAGCGCGATTCGCATCCCGACCTACCTGACCGACCAGGTTCAGGCCGTGAACGCGAGCCGCCGCACGCCGGCAGCCGACCCGAATTCACTCGATCGGCGGCTCACCGCCGTGAACCTCGGGCCCGATTTCAAGAAGCAGCTCGCCGGCATCGACTGGGTCGTTGCGCCGCAGCTCACCGCGGTGCCTTTTCGCGGCAAGCTCGCGCTGTTCCAGAGCATCTATCTCGACACCGATTTGTACTTCTTCGGTGGCCCGGCGTTCGTGGGGCTGACCGAACGCAAGAACTGCGGCTCCGCGGGCGAGGCGTCCTGCGCCGGCAACTACGACACCACACAACGGATGGCGATCGCGCCGACCTTCGGTCTCGGCTTCACGTTCTACATCAATAAGTGGAGCGCGCTCGGCTTCGAGTACCGCGGGCTGCCGTTCTCCTGGAATACGGGCGGCTTCGATACCGCTGGCAGCGGCAAAGACAAGAAATTCCCGGACAACAAGATCACGAACGACGACCGTCAGTTCAACTTCAATCAGCTGCTCACGGTCAGCTACAATATTTACCTGCCCTTCCAATATCGCGTCAGCGAGTAAGAAGTTCGGGTAACGCCTGAGTGAACGCCTCGCCTTTTCGGCGGGGCGTTCGCGTTTTGTGCGCGCGAATCCAGCGCGCCGCACGCGTGAATCCGGCGCGCCGCTCGCACCGCCGCTCCGCGTTCGTCCCCGCTCGCGTTGGCGTTCGTTCGCTCTCGGCACTTCGCCTGCGCTTCGGGTCCCCTTCCCGCCGACCACGTCCGCCCCCGGTCGCCGCCACCGTCAGCGCGCGCATCGCGGTCGTCGCGCTCCGCCTCGTTGCAAGAGCGCAGGTGGGCGCGGATCACGGGATTGCCGGTGCGCGACGCCGAAGGCTTTGCCGAACTCTGCCGCACGCGTGACCATCAAACCCAAAAACCCAACCCGAGCGGGAATGGGCGTGGGCGGAGAGCGGCGCTGAGAGGGCGTGAGACGGCGCGGGCAAGCGCGCGCGGCGAAACAGCTAGCGGAGCTTTTGGACTTTGCCGTCGGCTACGGCAAAGCCAGGCGGCAGCGCTTTCGTGGCGGCGGCCGAGAGCTCGCTCGGAATGGGCCAAGCGCGATCGGCGAGGCCTTGCGCGATCCGATTTTGCACGCGGCGCGACTCCTCGTTCTCGAGCGCATCGATCAGCGCGGGCACGCTCGCCGGATCGCCCAGCTCGAACAGCGTGGTCACGGACGTGAAGCGCACGGGCTCACTCATGTCACGCAGGAAGGGCTCGACCGCGACGCGCACTTCATCCGTCTTGTAGGCTTCGAGCGCTTGGATGAGCTGTACTTTGGGCTCGGCGTTGCGCACGTATTCCGTGTCGAACTGATCGAGGATGCCGAGCAGCTCTTCTGCCGCCTGCGCGTCGTCCTTGACGATGGCGCGGAGCACCTTGAGCGGCCAGGTCAGACTCTCCGCCTTCTTGCAGTATTCGCGGATGGGTTCGAGCGCGTCTTCACCCGCGGCGACGATGCCGTGCATGCACGACTCTTTCTCCTCCTGGTCGGTGATCGACGGATCGAGCACCCAGTCGAAGCGCTTCAGCAACGCGGCGGCGGCTTGCGCCGTGCCCATGCGGCCGAGCTCCTGAATCGCCTCTTGGCGATCGAAGTTCTGCGACAACTTGTTGCCCAGCAGCCGCTCCAGCCGCGCGATTTCGCGCTGTGACGGCCGCGGCGGCTGATCGCTCTTTTTTTTGCCCAGAAAGTCGAAAATTCCCATGGATACTTTGCAAAACCCGCGTTCGGCGCTGGCCAGGGCATATAGCTCGAAACGCAGCCATGTCCCAGCGCCTGGCGCGTCAGCCAGGCGCGAGCTCGAAAAAAATCCCCCGGCGAACGGGCCCGAGGCAGCGACGCCCCGGGCGGCGCTCAGCTGAGCGGAACCGCGATCAACACCACGGCATTGCCGCGGAGTTGAACCTGATAACGCACCGGGCGACCCTGCTTTTGCGAGGTTTCAGCCTCGCTGGCGCGGATACGGCCGGTGAACGCGTCGAAGGTGATGTGCTCGACCGGCTCGCCGATCTTGCGCTTGGCGGCAATGTACTCGTTGAATAGACGGCGGTAGTAGTCGTCCGCGCCTTCGGCGGCGAGCGCGGCAGCGGTCCCCGGGTCCACTTGGGCGGAGGCGCTTTCATCGACCGCGAGCGCTTCTTGGAAATCGCGCGCGCTCGGGCCTTGCGACGGGCGGCCCTGCTCGTCCGTCGTGTCCTCGGCCACGCCCATCAGCGCGTTGAGCAAGGAGTTGATGCGGAAGACCAGGCCGCCGAGCTCCTCGTGCTCGAGCTGGAAGCGCAGATCGGAGTTGCCGTTGATGATCGCGAGCAGGCCATCTTCGAGCTCGGAGACCGGACCGGAGATGTAGTTGCCGAGCAGCACACCGCCGACGATCACGAGCAACAGGCCCAAGCCCGACACGGCGAACACCGGCCAGAGTAGACCGCTCAAGCTATCGACGAGCGACGCGGGCACGGCCGCGACGATCACGCCCTTGGTATCACCGTAGCCGTCGAGTGGAACCGCGCCGAAGAGCTGGCCGTTGGCCGTCGCATCGACGGTCACGACGCCGCCGGAGCTCAGCGCTTGTTTGGCGGCAGAGGTCACGTTCGGTTGCGCGGCGGCAGAGACGATGTCCGCCGGCACTCCGCTATCGGCCACGACTTCGACCGCAGGCTCGCCGACGACTTCGAGCAGCAAGCTGTGACCGCTCGTGAGCTCGCTCGTGCGCGAGAGGCGCTCGTCGTTCAGCGGCGTGCCGACGACCAGCGCGCCGAGCACGGCGCCGTTGTCACCACGGATGGGCGCGTAGCTCGTGAGCATCTGCTCTTGACGTTTGTGGTTGAGCCAAATCGCGCTCGCGGTGTGGCCTGTCTTGAGCGACTCGGCCAGCGACGGATAGGCGGCGGCAACATTTTCGCCGCGCATCAACGCGGAGCCATTGCGGCCGACCGCGACGCCTTGGGCGTCCACGATCAGCACCAGCGACGGCGCCATCTTGGCGAACGTCGGCTCGCTCACCGCGGCATCGCGCAGGCGGTTGGTTTCCGCGGTGGCGGCTTCACTGCGTGCGTCGGCAGTGCCACCGGAGAGTACCGCGTGTACCGAAGGTGACGTCGCGCTGCCCTCGAGCCAACGCTCCATGCGCAAAGCGTCCAGGGCCAGCTGCGCGTTCGCCGCACGAAGCGCCTGAGCGACCTCACGCTTGCGTTCCGCCTGATTGGCGACCACGTCTTTCAGCGACGTCGCCAAGAGGACGTACGTCAAGAGAGCGACGACAATCGCGATACCAGCGTTTACAATGATGATCTTCCAACGCATCCTGAGGCCCCTTTGGCTCGAGCACCCGGGTGAAGGGTCTGGCCGCACTCCAAAAGAAAACGCCCTCGGGCGCTTTGGGTCAGACGGTACTACTAGTCTCTGTCCAGCTAAAGCACCGAAAGTTCGTTCTCCCTCGCGAGTGAGGCGCCTCGACCGCGCGACCGTTTCTCGCCAAACTGTGTCGACCGATTCCGGTCGGTGAGCCCAGATCATGAACGAGTCGTCCGCGTCGCCCCGATCCAACGTTCAGCACAGCACCCTGGCTCTGATCGACGATCCGCTCTTTACCGAGCACCACGCGCCCGCGGGTCATCCAGAACGCGCTGAACGCCTACACGCGGCACGCGCCGCGGTGGCACGCGCGGACCTTCATCTCAAGCGAGTGGATCTGCACGCGCGGCCCGCGACGGACGACGAGCTTGGACGCGTCCACACCGAGCGTTATCTGCGCGAGCTAGGTCAGGCGGCCGGCCGCTCAGGCTACTTCGATGCCGACACCTACTATAGTGAAGCTTCGGTCGACGCAGCGCGCACCGCGAGTGGCGCTGCGATCGTACTCACCGACGCGCTGCTCGACGGTCGCGCAACGTACGGCTTGGCGCTACTCCGACCGCCTGGGCACCACGCGCGTCCCGACGGGGCAATGGGGTTTTGCTTATTGAACAACGTCGCCGTCGCAGCCGCACACGCTCGCGCTCGCGGCGTCGCTCGCGTCGCGATCCTCGACTTCGACGTGCACCATGGCAACGGCACGCAAGAGATGTTCTACGCCGATCCTTCGGTGCTCTACATCTCGCTCCACCAATTCCCCTTTTACCCAGGCAGCGGCGCCGCCGAAGAAACCGGACGCGGCGACGGGCGAGGCTACACCGTGAACGTCCCGCTCGCCGCCGGCGCTGGCGAGGCGGCCTATGGTGCGGCCCTGGAGCGGATCGTCGCGCCGGTACTCGAAAGCTATCGGCCGGGACTCCTGCTGTTCAGCGCGGGCTTCGACGCGCATCAGCGCGACCCGCTCGCGCAGATGGAATTGAGTGATCACGGCTTCAAGATCCTCGTTCAGCGCGCGCTAGCAGCCGTCGGCCCCGGGGTAGGCAGCGCACTGTTGCTCGAGGGTGGGTACGACCTGATCGGCCTCGGGAGCTCACTCCGCGCAACCCTGGAGGGGCTCGACGAGGGCGGGCTGAGCCACATCCCGAGTGGTCGGATTTGGCAGGCCCATGAGCGCGACTTGGCCCGCGCTGCGGCTGCAGCGGAACTTTGGAAGCTCGGTTGAGCATTTTGTTCTCCGAGATCGCGTTCCGCGGGTTGCTGAAGCCCCCCGAGGTGAGCTAAGTACCGCCTGCGTCGGCGGTCTGCCAAGACCATCGGCCACCGTTTCGCACGGTGGGTGTAGCTCAGTGGTAGAGCACTGGATTGTGGCTCCGGTTGTCGCGGGTTCGATCCCCGTCACTCACCCCGCGCAGAACCCCATCACCGCAGCCCGCGGTGATGGGAAATGCTGGACTAAGCCGAGGGCACCGCTCCCGTCGCTTGGGTAGCCGTGCGGCGTCGCCAGAGGCCCAGGCAGAATTCGACGAACACGCTGGAACCGCTCAGGAAAAGGCGCGATCCTCGAATTGTCGGGTATGATGCCGGGCTCGGAGGATTGCTCATGATGAACGCTTGTCCACGATGGTCTTACTTGGCGGTTCCCTTGCTTGCGGCCTTTGGTTGCAGTGACCCGGTACCTCCTCCTGCGCAAGGTGCTGTGACGATGGACATTGGACAGCCCGTCACGCATGTGAGCGAAAAGGTTTGTCCCGTGATCCACACGTACCACGTGGGCGCTGTGGATTCGAAAACGAAGGCCACACTCTCACCCGACCAAAACACCCCTGGCCAAAGCGTGATCAGCGGTGAAAACGGCTCGAAAATCAGCTGTTCGGTAAAGGGGAGCGGCGGGAACTTCAAGTTCTCTGGGACGCTCAGCGCCGTGACCTCAGAAGGCGATCCGATTTCGATTCAAATCACGAACGGCGTGATCGGTCCCGATTTCATGGGCACCGGCGACGTGAGCGTCTACACGCCGCAACTTTCCGCCCAGTTCACCAGCACGATGAGCTGCACGTTCGCCGTGCAAAACATGCAAGTGAAGGGTGGGAGCCTTTGGGCGATCTTCCAGTGCGCGCAGATCGAGACGCCACCCTCCGGCTTGTGTGGCATCCTCGGTCCGTCGAGCGCGATCGTATTCGAGAATTGCTCCGGGTCTTGAGCTACGCGGCGCGCGCTTGAGCGCGCGAGACCAGGAAACGCGAAGTGCCTCGGCAGTTCGCGTTTTTCGTTTGTGCCACGAGGGGCGGCCCCGAGTAGTTTAGCGTCGCGAGGAGCGGCCCGAGTAGCTAGCCCTTGGGTTCGGATTTGGGCGCGACGATCCCCGCAGGTGGCGTGTCGGCCGTGACGTCGGGCACGGACGCGAAGGGCGCGCGAACTGCAGGTGTCGGCAAGGTATCCGAGAGACTGTCGTCTCCGCCCGCGTCGATGCGCACGACCACGGCCGTGATGTTGTCCTCGCCGCCATGCTCGTTGGCCAGGGCGACGAGCTTGCGGCACACGTCGTTGAGCTCCGGCGTGGACTGCACCAGCGCCAAGATTTCTTCGTCGTCGATCATGCCGCTCAGGCCATCCGAGCAGAGCAGGTACGCATCGCCCACCTGCGCGTCGTCGGCCTGCAAATCCACCGACACATGCTCCTGCATGCCGAGCGCGCGCGTGATCACGTTCTTCGGCAACTTGCTGCGTTGCTCTTCGGTCAGCTCGGGAATCGCAAGCAAGTAATCATTCACAAGAGAGTGATCGCGCGTCATCTGTTTGATCTGACCGCCGCGAACTCGGTACGCGCGGCTGTCGCCCACGTGACCGATGTACATCTTCTTCTTGCGCGGACTAAAGAGGCAGCCGACGACCGTCGTGCCCATGCCGTGGTACTCGCGCGAACGCGCGCTGCGATCGACGATCTGTCGATTGGCGATGCGGATGCCGGTGAGCAGCCGGTTCTCCTCTTCCGACAAGCGCGAATCGAAATGAAAGGGCCAGGTGAAATCTTCCGCCGCCGTGGCGCGGAAAAAGTCGACGATGGCCTCTGTGGCGAGTTTGCTCGCTACGTCACCGGCGCGGTGCCCGCCCATGCCGTCGGCAACGATATACAGCGTGTGGTCCTCGAGGATCGCAAAGCTGTCCTCGTTGTGATCACGTTGTAGACCGACATCGGTCACTCCAGCCGCTACTGCACGCATGGATAACTTCCCTGAATCGTTGATCGATTAGCCATGCGGGCCAGACCCTCGCTGAGAGCAACCGAGCCACGATTTCACGGGGCCTCAGAGCTGTCAAGCAAAGCGCCCGACCGAGGGCGCTCCGGGAGGCCCCGAACATCACGCTCGCATTGGCCGAGCAGCGCGATCTTGGCTGCGCTGCGCTCGGGCTCGCCCGCGTCGCCGCCCGCTGCCGAGAGTCACGATTTCAGCGGGCTTGCCCGCTCTGGACTCAAAAACGCAGTCGATTGCAGACCATCGCTGCAGCTCTGGAACGCCGGGCAGCTACCGGCGAGCCGCAACATCAGATGGCCAGGATTTCCTTCTCCTTGACCTGAATGATGTGGTCGATCGCCTGGCCGGCCTCGGCCATGATCTCTTCGACCTTCTTCTTTGCGCGCTCGACCTCGTCCTCGCTCACGTCTCCGGCTTCTTTGAGCTCCGCGAGCATGTCCAGTGCCTCGTGACGGGCCTTGCGCACGCTCACTTTGCACTCCTCGCCGTCCTTCTTGGCGATCTTCACCAAATCTTTGCGACGCTCCTCGCTGAGCGGCGGGATTGGGATGCGGATCAAATCACCATCGACCTGCGGGTTCAAGCCGAGATCGGATTCGCGGAGCGCCTTCTCGGCCGCTTTTACCTGGGACTTATCCCACGGTTTGACCGTGAGCAGCCGCGGCTCGGGCACGCTCACCGTTGCCATTTGGCCGAGCGGGGTGGTCTGCCCGTAGTAGTCCACGCGAATCGAATCTAGCATGGACGGGTGCGCGCGGCCCGTCCGAAGCTTGGCGGCTTCGCGCCGCAAGGCGTCTTTCGACTTCTCGATTGCCTGGCGAAGCTCGTTCAAAACATCGTCGATCATCTGCGTTCCTCTAAGAGAAATCGGACAGCTGTCTCTATATCACCTGCTCGAAACTCGGGCGAGCGCTCGGTTCTAGCCGATTCAAGGTCGCGGCGGCGGCGGCTCGGCGCGATGCTTCTTTTTTGCTGCGGGACGGCGCACTGCGGGCGTCACGCCGGCATCGTGGGCCGAAGAGCCGGCATCCCAGAACTGCTTTTCCGCTTCTTTCAACTTACGGTCATTTTCTGCCTCGACCACGGCGGCTGCGCTGGCGGCGGCTTGGCGCATCACCTCGTCGGCTTCGCGCGTGCGCTTGAGCACGTATAGCCCGAGCACTCCCAACATCAGTGAAGCCCCTACGAGCAACCCAGCAAGCAGCCGCCCGCGCCCCGACGGCTGTAACGACAGCTCTCGGTCATCGACGATGCTCGGCGCCATCGGGCGGATTTCGTACAAAACGTGCTCGCGCTGCGCGCGCGCCCATTCGTCGAGGCGCACGAGTGCATCCGAAAGCTCGACCACCGACGCGAAGCGCCGCTTCGGATCGCGCGAGCACGCGCGCTCGAACCAAGCGTCGAACGATTTGGGAAGCGAGGGTTGAATCTGCGATGGCACGGGCAACGGTGCCGCACACACCTTGAGCACGACGTCGCCGATCGCGTCTCCTTCGAAGGGAACTCGCCCGCACACCGCCGAGAAGGCACACGCGCCGAGCGACCAGATGTCCGACGCAGCGCTCACGGGCGTGCTGGACGTCAACGCCTCCGGACTCATGTAGTGAGGGGTGCCGAGCACCATGCCCGCTTGGGTCGCCGATGCGCCGCTGGCTGCCTCGTCGTGCACCATCTTGGCGATGCCGAAATCGACCAACTTCACCGAGTAGCCGCGCGCGCCGGCCTCGCTGTCTCGGGCCAGGAAAATGTTGTCCGGCTTCAGATCGCGGTGAACGATGCCCGCTTGGTGAGCCGTGTGCAGAGCGCGCGCCGCTTGCTGAACGATCTCAGCCACCTCATTGAGGGGCAATTTGCCTCGCCGCGAAATCGCCTGTTCGAGCGACTCACCCTCGAGGTACTCCATGACGATGTACGGCTGTCCCGCCTCCGTGACGCCGTGATCGTACACCGCAACCGCATGACGACTCTTGATCCGAGCTGCGGCTTTCGCCTCCGTGTCGAAACGACGCAACGCTTCGGCGCTGCCGGCGAGCTTCGGGTGTACGAATTTTATCGCGACGAGCTGATCCAGCGTCACGTGTCGGCCCGCCCAGACCGTGCCCATGCCGCCCTGCCCGATCAAGCGTTCGACGAGGTAACGCCCTGCTATGATCGTGCCCTGAAAATTCGGAGGGAGCGAGTCGGTCATCGGCGGTCGAGCGGCGGCGGGCCGCGGGGCGGAGCCAAAAGCTTAGCTCAGAGCCGCTACGTTAGATGCCTCACTCTGTGTTCGGCCCGGAAAACTGCGCAAATTTCGAATGAAACGGGGCTAATGTAGCCTACGGCCGCGGACTAGCGCGCCCCCCTTCAAATGAGCTCTTCATGCATTTTCGAGTCGTGAGCTGGAACATCCACAAGGGGATTGGTGGCGTCGATCGGCGCTACCGGCTGGACCGAGTCGTGGAGCTGCTGACGAGCCTCGCGCCGGACATCGCCATGCTGCAGGAAGTGTCGGAGGACATGCCGCGCTCCCACTTCCACGATCAGCCGTCTGCGTTGGCAGAAGCGCTCGGGATGCCGCACCTCGCCTTTGGGCCGGAGCACCGCTTTCGCATGGGCGGCTACGGCAACGCGATCTTGAGTCGTTGGCCGCTCACCGACGTGAGCCGGGTGGACTTGACGATCGGCACGCGCAAGAAGCGCGGCGCGATCACGGCGCGCGCGCACGTGCACACGGAGCATCACACGCGCAGCCTGGTGCTCGTAAACATGCACCTCGGCCTGGCCGGTTCGGAACGCGGCCAGCAATTGGAACGGTTTTTGGCCTCGCACCCGTTCGCGCATCTGCAACGCCGCACGCCCATCGTGCTCGCAGGAGATCTGAACGATGTTTGGGGCTCACTCGGCCCGCGTTACCTCGTGCCCGCGGGTTTTGGTCGCGCCGGCTCGCTGATCAATACCTTTCCCGCCGCGCTGCCGATGCGCCCACTGGACGGGGTATTCGTGCGCGGCGACCTGGAGGCGCGCCAGACGCATGTCCCGCGTTCTCGGCTGGCCAAGCAGGCCTCCGATCACTTGCCGCTGATTGCCGATCTCGATTTGACGGGCCTGGAATGACGAGTTTGTGGGCGCGCGTCTTGACGCGCGCAAAGTCAGCACGTTTGCTAGGGCGGAACTCCGAGCCGCACGAGTAAAAGATCCCATGCCGACATCCTCGACTTTGACCGCACGTCCCGAATGGCAAGCGCTACAGGCGCACTACGAGGCAACCAAGGATGCCCACTTGCGTGATGCGTTCGCCGCCGACCCCAAGCGCGCCGAGCGATTCCACGCCGAGGCGCTCGGCATTTACCTCGACTACTCCAAGAACCGCATCACCGACGAGACCCTGAAGCGGCTCTTGGCCTTGGCCGAGAGCGTCGGCCTGAGCGACAAGATCGCGCGCATGTTCGCCGGTGACAAGATCAACACGACCGAGGGGCGCGCCGTATTGCACACGGCGCTGCGCGCGCCGAAGGGTGCGTCGATCCTCGTCGACGGCAAGGACGTCGTACCGGAAGTGCACGCGGTGCTCGCGAAGATGGCTGAATTTGCCGAGCGGGTGCGTTCTGGCGCCTGGAAAGGCCACACCGGAAAAGCCATCAAGAACGTGGTCAACATTGGCATCGGCGGCTCCGACCTCGGGCCGTACATGGCGACCGAGGCCCTGCGTTTCTACGGCGCGCGGCACCTCACCTTCCGCTTCGTCTCCAACGTGGACGCGACTGATTTCGCCGAAGCAACCCACGACCTCGATCCTGAAGAGACGCTCTTCATCGTCTGCTCGAAGACCTTCACCACGCTCGAGACGCTCGGCAATGCGCGCACCGCCCGCGACTACTTGCTCGCCAAGCTGAAGGATCCCGCCGCCGTGAAGAAGCACTTCGTCGCGGTGTCGACGAATGCGGAAGAGGTCGCGAAATTCGGCATCGACACCGCGAACATGTTCGGCTTCTGGGACTGGGTCGGCGGGCGCTATTCCTACGACTCGGCCGTCGGTTTGGCCTTGATGATCGCCATCGGTGGTGAAGCGTTCGGCGAGATGCTGAGCGGCTTTCACGCCATGGACGAGCATTTCAGGACCACGCCGTTCGCGCAGAATCTACCGGTATTGCTGGCTCTGCTCGGCATTTGGTACAACGATTTTTTCGGTGCAGAGACGATCGCCGTCTTGCCGTACGATCAGTACCTCGCTCGCTTCAGTGCGTACTTGCAGCAGCTCGACATGGAATCGAACGGCAAGCGCGTCACCTTGGACGGCGCGAGCGTCGACGTGCAAACGGGCCCGATTTTGTGGGGGCAGCCCGGCACGAACGGGCAGCACGCCTTCTACCAATTGATTCACCAGGGCACGAAGCTCGTGCCCTGTGACTTCATCGGCTTCAGCCAGAGCTTGAACCCGATCGGCGGCCATCACGATTTGCTGATGGCAAATTTCTTCGCTCAAACCGAGGCGCTCGCCTTCGGCAAGACCGAGGCCGAGGTCGCGAAGGAGGGCGTGCCTCCGGCGCTCGTGCCGCACAAGACCTTCCCCGGTAACCGACCCACGAACACCATTTTGTGCGATCGCCTGACGCCAGCCATGCTCGGCAAGCTGGTCGCGCTATACGAGCACAAGGTGTTCGTGCAAGGCGTGATCTGGGGCATCAACTCCTTCGACCAGTGGGGCGTCGAGCTGGGCAAGGTGCTGGCAAAGCGCATCGCGAGCGAGCTCGAGAGCCCGAGCGAGCCGACACTCGCGCATGACTCCTCGACCAACACCTTGATTCAACGTTACCGCGCGGCGCGGCGGGGCTAGGCCCTCGCGCGAGTCAGCCGCGCGCCAGCTCTTTGGCGATGCCGAAAGCAAGCTCGGCCCCCTTCACGGGGTCGAGTTTGCCGGCGGGCCAGCGGATGCCCAAGCCCGAGCCTTCGTCCGGCTTCGGGATGATATGAAAATGCACGTGAGGCACCGCCTGATGAGCGAGCGCCTCGTTGTTCTCGAGCACGTTGAAGGCCGTCGTACCGGTCAGGCGCTTGATGGCGCGGCACAGCCGGGGCAGCACGCGACCAATGGCAGCCGCTGATTCATCCGATAATTGATCGAGGGTCTTCGCGCGCTCCTTCGGGATCACCAGCGCGTGGCCGAAGCTGAGCGGCGCAATGTCGAGGAAGGCGAACACGTGCTCGTCCTCGTACAGTTTGTGGGCCGGGATTTCTCCGCGCAGGATCTTGTCGAAAACGGTCTCAGCCATGGCCAGGAATTTTAGCACCCCCGGGCAAAGCATGTGCACTCCAGGGACGAATAGTGCAGATTTGAGGCAACGGGAAACCATGCTCGCCATCAGCTCCGTGCTCGGAAATAGCCAACGCCTGGACGGTGGCGCGATGTTCGGCAACGCGCCGCGCGCGCTGTGGAGCCGCTGGCTCACGCCCGACGAAGCGGGCCGCGTTCCGCTCGCTTGTCGCGCGCTGCTGCTCGACGACGGCAGCCGGCGCGTGCTGTTCGAAACCGGGATCGGCACCTTCTTCGCGCCCGAGCTGCGCGAACGCTACGGCGTGATCGAATCCGAGCACGTGCTCCAAAACTCATTGGCGGAGCTTGGCCTGAGCGACCGGGACATCGACGTGGTCGTGCTCAGCCATCTGCATTTCGACCACGCCGGAGGGCTCTTGGCGCCGTTTCGAGCTGGCGCGAAACCGGAGCTCTTGTTTCCGCGCGCGCGCTTCGTGGTCGGGCGCGCCGCGCTCGAGCGCGCCGAGCACCCGCACGCGCGTGACCGCGCCTCGTACATTCCGGAGCTTCCGGGCCTGCTCCGTGCCAGCGGTCGACTGCACGTGATCGACGCAGCGAGCGAGCTGCACAGCCTGCTCGGTGAACGCGTTCGGTTCGTCGAAACGAGCGGGCATACGCCGGGCATGCTGCACGCGCGCATCCAAGGGCAGCACGCAAGCTTGTTCTTCGCCGCCGATCTGGTGCCTGGGCGCGCCTGGATCCACTTGCCGATCACCATGGGCTACGATCGCTACCCCGAGCAGCTGGTCGATGAGAAAACCGCCCTCTTTGCCGATTTCGCGCGCCGCGCGGAATACCTGTTCTTCACGCACGATCCCACAGTCGCCGCCTCACGCATCGTCGAACGTGCGGGCCGCTACCAAGCGAGCGACGAGCTCAGCGCGTTTCGCGCCTGGGATCTCGATCAGAGAAGCGCGCCAGTTAGCGCGTAGCCGATGCCGAGCGCCGGCGCTTGCGGAAAAATAGCGCGAGTAAGCCGAACCCCAAAGTGGCGATCGGCAGCGCCCCGCTTTGACGCGTGAGTGAGACGGAGCAGCCGCCGCTGTCAGCCGCCGGGGCGGCCCCATTGCCCGCGCTGTTCGCCTCACCTCCAGTAGCGGATGCTCCGCCCGCGTGCGCACCTGCCGCAGCTTGGCCGCCCGCGCCGACCACCGAGCCTCCTGCCGCACCGCCGCTCGCGCTCGAGATCCCGCCGGCCGCGCTGGAAACTCCGCCGCTGCCACCGCTTGCGGGCGCGCCGCCGGTAGCCGGTGAACCTCCCGTAGCCGGCGCGCCGCCCGCGGAACTGCCGCCGGCTCCACCCGCGCCCATCAATGGCATGCTCGGGTCAGCGGTGATCTTGAGATCGGCGCAGTGCCGGTAGAAATAGCCGCCGCCGGCCCCGGTGTCCCCCGCAGCTGGCGCGTTGAAACCGTGACCCGCCATGAACTCGAGCACCTGCAGCGTGCACTTGTCGCAGTTCACGTTGGGCAGCACGACGTCCATCTGGAACATCGGCGCGCCAGTCCCGTTGTGTTGAAACAAGTGATCTTGCAGCACGGGAAAGACCGGCGGATTTTCGTACTCGGCGGATGCAGACGTGCCCTTGGGCATGCCGCTCGGCGGCAAGATATTGCCGCTCGAATCCTTGACCACGTTGTCCAAGGGCAATTCCGAAGGCGAGTTCAGCGCCAGCGCGATCCGGTAGAAGCCCGTGTGCGCGACGTACTCGTTGATCTTTACCGTGATCGCGTGGCCGCCCTGGGCGGGAGTGATCACGCCGGACGGAGTGCCCACACCGCACGGGGGCGAGCCCATGCCGCCATCGGTCGTGGTCGTGTTGGGCGGCGGAGCTTCGAGATTGAAATGCGCAGAAGCCGGAGCGGACAACCAGACTGTCGACAAGCCAAGAACAAGCGCGATTCTTTTCATCTCGAACCTCCGAGGCCCAAACGGCCTACACTGCTGCTACTCGAACGGACCTTGAAACTGCTCGACCTGCAAGGCTTGAAGGCCGAATCATTTCTAGGTCCTTCGCCGCGATTGGTCGCGGTGTCTTGGCTTTCTCAATCACCCCAAGGGCATTGGCGTGTGGCCCGATGCTAACCAGTTTTTCGAGCGAGCACACGGCTATTGTCGAGCGCGCTGTCGGCTTTTCCGCGCCGCGCAGAGCAAGCAAAGCGCAACCAAGTCGCGTGCCCACCGTAGCGCGCCGACAGCCGCTCGTCGGCGTGGTGGGGCGGACTCCGAGCTGTCCTCGTCCTAGCGGCGACGCTTCGGCCGTTCAGGACGCGCCCAGGGCTGCCCCGACGATTTTTCTGGCCTCGTCCAAAATGGTGTCGAGGTGAGCCGGGCCTTTGAAGCTCTCCGCGTAGATCTTGTACACGTTTTCGGTGCCCGACGGGCGCGCCGCAAACCAGCCATTTTCAGCTACGACCTTCAGCCCGCCAATGGCGGCGTCATTCGCTGGAGCGCGCGTGAGCTTGGCCAAGATCGGCTCACCCGCGAGCTCTTGCGCGCTCACTGACTCCGGCGACAGCTTCTTCAACAGGGCCTTCTGTGCTGGTGTCGCGGCTTGATCGACGCGCGTGTAATAAGGCGTGCCGAACTCTGCGCGGAGCTCTTCATAGTGCTCTCCGGGATCTTTGCCCGTGACAGCGGTAATCTCTGCGGACAGTAGATTCAGGATCATGCCGTCCTTGTCCGTCGTCCAGGCGCTGCCGTCGCGACGGAGGAAGCTTGCCCCGGCGCTCTCTTCGCCGCCAAAGCCGAACGAGCCGTCGACCAGGCCTGCCACGAACCACTTGAAGCCCACCGGCACTTCCTTCAGGGGCCGGCCGATCGACTTCACGACGCGATCGATGAGCGAGCTGCTGACGAGCGTCTTGCCCACCGCTGCCGCGGCCGGCCAGCTCGGGCGATGCGTAAACAAATAACGAATGGCTACCGCCAAGTAGTGATTCGGGTTCAACAGCCCCGCCGACGGCGCAACGATGCCGTGCCGGTCGGCGTCCGGGTCATTGCCAAACGCAATGTCGTAGTCGTCCTTCAAGCCTACGAGCTTGGCCATCGCGTATGGGCTCGAACAATCCATGCGGATCTTGCCGTCGTGGTCGACAGTCATGAACGAAAAACGCGGATCTACCTGGGGGTTCACCACGCTGATCTCCAGACCGTAGTGCTCCGCGATGCGCGACCAGTAAGCAACGCTGGCGCCGCCTAAGGGGTCGGCACCGAGCCGGAGTCCAGCCTGCCTTATTGCGGCAATGTCCACCACCTGCTCGAGATCGGCGATGTACGCCGCGGCGAAATCGAGCTCGTGCGTCGTGGGCGCGCGTTTTGCGGCTTCGAGCCCGAGGCGCTTCACTCCACGGTTGTTTTCACGCAAGAGCGCGTTGGCGCGATCTTGAATCCAGCCGGTTGCGTCGGTGTCCGCCGGACCGCCGTGCGGCGGGTTGTATTTGAAGCCGCCATCGCGAGGCGGATTGTGCGACGGGGTGACGACGATGCCGTCGGCGAGCGCGCTCGTGCGACCGCGGTTGTACACCAAGATGGCGTGCGAGATGCCCGGCGTGGCCGTGAACGCGCCGCCCGCTTGCAGGATCGTCTCTACGCCGTTCGCAGCCAACACTTCGAGCGCGCTCTGCTCGGCCGGCGCAGAGGCTGCGTGCGTGTCACGGCCGAGATAGAGCGGGCCCGTGATGCCGAGACTGGCGCGGTACTCGCAGATCGCCTGGGTGGTAGCCAGGATGTGCGCCTCGTTGAAGCTGCCGTCTTGCGGCGAGCCGCGGTGGCCGCTCGTCCCGAAGCTCACCTGCTGCTCGGCGTTGTCCGGATCCGGCTCCACGTCGTAGTAAGCCGCGATCAGCTTTTCCGGATCGATCAGAATATCGGCGGGGGCCGGTTTGCCAGCGAGAGGATGAACAGCCATTTTTGCGGCAGAGTACTCTCGACCGGAGCTCTATTGGAAGAGAAGAGCGTTCGAGCGATACCGAGCCCGAACGCTCACTGCCAGCAGATATCAGCCGAGTTTCAGGAGGAGCGGACTTCCACCTTGCGAGGGCGGAATGCGGCACTCTTGGCCAGATGCACGCGCAGCACACCCTCGCGGTATTCGGCTTGGACGCGCTCCGGATCGATGCGCTCGTCGACGCGGAAGGTGCGCGTGTACACGACTGGTTTGTCCGTGCCCTGCACTTTGGCCTCGATGCGAAACTCGGGCAGATCGACGTGCACGCCGATGTCATTCGGATCGAGCCCTGGCACGTCAGCGACGACCAGAAGCTCTTGGTCGTTTTCGAAGATATCGACGTTCGGCGCAATCTCGCGCGCCGGGCGGGTCTTCTCTTGGACTACGTTCGACATGGTTCTGTTCTCCCAGCTCTCGTTCTGGTCTGAGTCGGTTCAGGCGGCCGCGGTGACGGTCACTTTCTTCGGTTGCGCTTCAGCGACCTTCGGCAAGGTCAGCGTGAGCACCCCTTGCTTGAGCGACGCTTCGACTTTTTCCGGATCGATGCGCGTCGGCAGCTCGTAGCTTTGGGCGAACGAAAAAGCGGTGCGCTCTCGGCGGTGCGCCGTATAGCCCTGCGGGGCGTCGATCTTCCGTTCTGCTTTGAGGCTCAACGTGTTTGCAGTGACGCTGATCTCCACGTCCTTCTCGTTCACTCCGGGCAGGTCGACCCGCAACTTCAGTGCCGCGTCGGACTCCTCGAACGTCACGGTGGGCGCGGGGGCGACACCAAACGTGGGCGCTCGCTCCAAATCGCCGAACAGGCGGTCGAGCTCACGGCGCAAGGTCGAGACGGGGAACGTCCGCGACGCGCCAAACCTGGGAAAACCACTGCGATCATTGTACCGTACGAGCATCACAATCCTCCTTTGATGGGACGCATTCCTCCGCCGCGAGCCGAGGCGTGGCGGCACCGACCCCCCGGGCGCGAAGCACCGAGGCAGCCGTAAACCGCGCCCCAACCGGGCACGCCAAGAACCTGAGCATCGGGATTGTGCCTGACAAGGGGCAAGGGGTCGCAAATCTGCCGGGAACTCTGGTACTGCGGGTAGGCCAAGCCCTGAAAGGAGCCCCCAGAATGCCGCTACTCGAAGCCGGTGCCCCCGCCCCGACCTTTACCCTCAAGACCGACGACGGCTCGGACGTGACGCTCGCCGAACTCCGAGACAAGCCCGTCGTGCTGTTCTTCTATCCAAAGGACGACACCCCGGGCTGCACCATCGAGTGCAAAGAGTTTCGCGATGCCAAGCCCGAGCTCGAAGCTCGCGCTCACGTATTCGGCATCAGCCCGGACGACCAGGCGAGCCATCGCACGTTCCGTGACAAGTACGCGCTCAACTTCCCGCTGCTCTCCGATCCGGGTCACCGCGTCGCGGACCTATTCGGCGTCTGGGGCCCGAAAAAGAGCGGGAATGAGGGCATTCACCGCACGACGTTCATCATCTCCGGCCAGAAAATCGCGCGCGTGTTCAAAGACGTGAAGCCCGAAGGTCACGCCGCCGAAGTGCTCGCGGCGCTGTAACGCACGTGCTCGAGTCGCTCTCGCTGCAGCCGATCGGGGTCGTGCATTCGCCGTTCAAGGAGCGCGTGGACGCGCCACGCCAGCCGAGCGCGGCGCGCGGCGTCGTCGGCACGATCGAGCTCTATGCAGGCCGAAACTTCGAGCAGGCACTGGAGGACATTCAGAGCTTCAAGTTCATTTGGGTACTGTTTTGGTTCCACCTGAATACGACCTGGAAGCCGAAGGTGTCTCCGCCGCGGAGCGGGCTTCGACGCGGGGTCTTCGCCACACGTTCGCCCTATCGGCCGAACCCGATCGGTCTGAGCGTGGTCGAGCTGACCAAGGTCGAGGGGCTCACGCTTTTCGTGCAGAGTCTGGATATTTTGGACGGCAGCCCAGTGTTGGATTTGAAGCCGTACATTCCGTACAGCGACAGCTTGCCGGACGCCGGCAGCGGCTGGCTCGAAGCGCCGAGCGATCCGCAGCCGGACCACGCCGTGCTGTTCTCGCCGCTGGCCGAGGAGCAGCTCGCGTTCTTGAGCGCGAGCTTCGGCCTCGAGCTGCGCGAGCGATTCGTGGCCGCGCTGCGCCTCGGCCCCGAGCCGCAAGCCTTTCGCCGCATTCGCCGGGAGGGCTCGGGCTTCGTGATCAGCGTCAAAGATTGGCGCGCGCTATTCACCGCCGCCGAGCGCACGGTCACCGTACTCGAATTTCAAACGGCACATCGACCGCGCGTGCTCGCCACCAGCCTCGACACGAGCTTGGACGCGCATCGCGCGTTCGTGACCAAGTTCGGTCGCAGCTGAGACCGCTCAGCGCCAAGTGCGCAGCACGGCCAGAGCCTGCTGATTGAGCTCGACTGCGCGCGCCTCGCTGTCGGCCTCGGTATAGCAACGGAGCTCCGGGGCGTTGCCCGAAGGGCGTAAGTGCACGACTTCCTCGGAGGCGAAGCTGATGCGCAGGCCGTCCACGGTCGAGATCTCGCGCACCGCGCCGAAGGTTGGAAATACTCGTTCGATCGCGGGAGCTCCTGCTTCGACCAGCCCGGCGAGGCGCTGCTTCGAAAGCGCAGTCGGAAACGCTTCGAGCCGGTCGCTGGCGGTAAAACGCTGCGGCAACGTTTGTAGCAGTTGCGAGACGGTGATGCCCTGCGCACGCGCGCTCAAGATCACGGCTAAATGCACGATCAGGGCGTCGCGTGTCGGCAGCGCGGGCAAACGCCCCTTCAGCGCGAAATCGCTGGCCGTCAAAAATCCGCCGTTGGCTTCGTAACCCACCACTTTTTCGCGCCCGTCGAGCGCGGCGTTCATCGCCTCGATGACATATGGCGAACCGATGCGGGTGCGGCTCACGCGCGCAAAGGCGCCGCACTTCTCGACCGCGGTGTTGCAACTAACCGGCGTGGCCACGAACGTCGCGCCCAAGAACTTGGCCGTCAAAATGCCGGCCACATCACCGCGCAGCCATTTTCCGTGCTCGTCGCTCACCAACGGCCGATCGCTGTCGCCGTCGGCCGAGACGATGCTGTCGAACTCGTGCTCCTTGGCCCAGCGCGCCGCGGCCGCCACGTCCTCGTCGCGGATCGCCTCCGTGTCGACGGGCACGAATTTTTCGGAGCGGCCGAGGCGCGTCACGACGGCGCCCATGCCCGTCAATATTTCGTAGAAGATGTCGCGCGCCACCGCGGAGTGCTCGAACAGGCCGATGCGCGCGCCCTTCAGGGCATCGCTGCCGAATGCTTCGAAGTAACGCGCCACGTAGCGATGCTCGATCAGCGGCTCGACCGGCGGCTCAGCGCGCTCCGCGCTCGCCACGAACGCGCCCCGCTCGTCGAAATCGGGCGGCAGCGTGACGATCTGCTCTTTCATTCCGGGCTCATCGCTCTTCAGGAGCTCGCTCTTCGGGCGATTGAACTTGATGCCGTTGCGATCGTCCGGAATGTGGCTGCCCGTGACCATGATCGACGGTATGCCTTCATCGAAGCCGTACAGCGCCACCGCGGGCGACGGCACGCGGCCGCCGTTCACCGGCACGCTTCCGTGATCGGAGATGGCCTTCATCACGGCGCGCATGATGCGTGGCGTGCTCGAGCGCAAATCCCCCGCAACCGCGACCCGACCACCGCGGCCCAGGTCTCCCTTCTGCTCCAAGTACTGCAGAAAGCCGCGGGTGTAGGTGTAACAGACCTCGTCGGTCATCGCGACCACCAGGCCGCGCGCGCCGCTGGTGCCGAAAGCGACGCCACTCTGATCCATCACCTGTGCAATCGAGACTTTGCGAGCCGTCATGATGGTTCCGTTATAGTACGGGGCCGCGCCGGCTGCTGAGCCGCAAATCAGTGACAAAATGCGGCAAATCGACGCTATCCGGCGCGACTCGGCGCGCGACGATTCGCCCCGGCCGACGCCGGCTTCCGCCGATGCCCAGCCCCTCACTGGAATGCCGCTGGTTATCAGTCTTTATCAAGCGCATGGCGCTCTTTCATGAGACGGATCGCGCCAAAAATGACAACTGACGAGGAGCGTCGCGCGATATCTCGGTCCAAGCTCGGTGCCTTCGGAGGTCCATTGTTTCGTCGCTTTTCCGGCTCAGTTCCCTCGCTCCTCATCGTTTCACTCCTCGCCCTGGCAGCGATCGGCCCGGGTTGCAGTTCCAGCGGCACGCCGGGCTCGGACGGCAGTGCGGGCGACCACTCCAGCGGGGGCGAAAACAGCGGTGGCGGCAGCGCCGGCAACGTGGGCACCAACCCCAACGGCGGCAGCGCCCAGGCCGGCTCTGCGGGCACCCCAGCGAGCGCAGGCAGCGCTGGGACGAGTGGTGGCGGCGGCGTCAACCTCCCGACCCCGAAACAACCGCTGAGTAAGTTCATCGTCGTCGACCAATTTGGCTATCGGCCCGATGCCGAAAAGATCGCCGTCGTGCGCGACCCGCAGACCGGCTTCGACGCAGCCGACTCCTTCACGCCGGGCAAGAGCTACGCGCTCGTGGACGCGGTGAGTGGCAAGCAAGTGCTGACCGCCGCGGTGACGCCGTGGAATGCGGGTGCCGAGGATAAATCATCGGGCGACAAGGCGTGGTGGTTCGATTTCACGTCCTTCACCACGCCCGGCAGCTACTTCGTGCTCGACGTCGACAACGACGTGCGCTCGGACGTGTTCGACATCTCCGACACCGTGTACCGCGAGGTGCTGAAGCGCGCGGTGCGCATGCTCTTTTATCAACGCGTCGGGCAAGCCAAAGATGCGAAGTGGGCAGGCGAGGGCTGGGCCGATACCGCCGATCACGTCGGTCCCGGCCAAGACCACGCGGCGCGGCTCTTCACCGACCAAAGCAATGCCGCGACCGAAAAGGACGTGTGGGGCGGCTGGTTCGACGCGGGTGACTTCAACAAATACACCAACTGGACCGCGGGCTACGTCATCGGCTTACTGCGCGCGTACCTCGAAAACCCGAGCATCTGGCGGGACGATTACGAGATCCCAGAATCGGGCAATGGCGTTCCGGACGTGCTCGACGAAGCCAAGTGGGGCATGGATTATTTGACCCGACTACAACAAGCCGACGGCTCGGTGCTGAGCATCGTCGGTGAAAGCGCCGGCAGCCCGCCCTCGGCCGCCAATGCGCCCTCGTATTACGGCGCGCCGAACACGTCGGCCGCGCTCAGCACCTCGGCCGCGTTCGCGCTCGGGGCCACGGTGTTTGGCTCGCTCGGCGACGCCACGCTCTCGACCTACGCCGCGGATTTGAAGAGCCGCGCCGTAAAAGCCTGGACGTGGGCGGACGCCAACCCGAGCGTGATCTTCAAGAACAACGACCAGGCCTCGGGCACGAACGGGCTCGGCTCGGGTCAGCAAGAAGTCGATGATTACGGCCGGCTGACGAAAAAGCTCGAGGCGGCCTGCTACTTGTTCGAGCTCAGCGGCGACGCCGCGTACCGCGATTTCTTCGACGCGAACTATCAGAAGACGCAGCTTTTCACCTCGAACAACTTCGCTTATCCATTCGAGACCACGAGCCAGGAAACGCTGCTCTATTACGGCAAAGTCAAAGGTGCGACCGCGGCCACCGCGCAAGCGATCAACGCGGCTTACGCGGCTGCGATGACGAGCGGCGACAACTTCGGCTCGCTCACGGGCAACAAAGATCCGTACCTCGCCTATCTTTCGCTCGGCAATTACACCTGGGGCAGTAACCAGGTGAAATCGAACCAGGGCCTGATGTTCTACGACATGGTCACGTACGGCATCGACGCCGGCAAGAGCGCGGACGCCAAGCGCGCCGCCGAACGCTACGTGCACTACATTCACGGCCTGAATCCGCTCGGCTTCGTGTACCTGTCGAACATGTTCGACTACGGCGCGACCAGCGGCGTGACCGCCTTTTTTCACACTTGGTTCA
>Ga0207667_10002352_pt1 | contig 23693 bp, 17 predicted proteins | sample KBSCornC52_FD_184301 | JGI IMG/M metagenome (GOLD analysis project Ga0207667, IMG submission 184301) | Corn rhizosphere microbial communities from Kellogg Biological Station, Michigan, USA - KBS Corn C5-2 (SPAdes) (version 2) | ecosystem: Host-associated > Plants > Roots > Rhizosphere > Soil ...
CATTTTGGCGTTGACGATGAGGCTAAACGAATACTAAGGAATATCATCATCAACGCCAAAATGATGGGACAATTGATAGATGATCTGCTTTCTTTTTCGCGGCTGGGTAAAAAAGAGCTTAGCGTATCGAATGTAGATATGCAACAGTTAACCGAAACAGTGGTTGCCGACCTTTTGCAGCATGAGGCGGAAAATAAATATAAGATTAAAATAGGCCACTTGCCGTCAATAGATGCCGACCGCGGCATGATTAAGCAGGTATTGGTAAACCTGGTGGGCAATGCCATAAAGTATTCATCCAAAAAAGCTGAACCATTAATTGAGATTGGCGCGGCTGAAAATGAAAGCACGATAACTTATTATATAAAAGACAACGGAGCCGGTTTCGACATGGCCTATGCCGGAAAGCTTTTTGGCGTTTTTCAGCGCCTGCACTCCCAGGAAGAATTTGAAGGCACAGGTGTGGGTTTAGCCCTTGTAAAACGGATCATCGACAAGCACAAAGGAGAAGTTTACGCTAAGGGCGAGGAAAACGCAGGTGCTGTATTTTATTTTAGCTTACCTAAAACCAATTAACTATGAACGATAGTAAAGTAGAGGTATTATTAGTTGAGGATAATCCTCATGATGCCGAAATGACCATCAGAGCACTGAGAAAAGTGCACCTTGCCAATAAACTGATCCATGTAAAAGACGGCGCCGAGGCACTCGATTTTATTTTTGGCAAAGGAACATTTGCCGGTAGGGAAATAGAAAACAAACCACGGGTAATTTTACTGGATATCAAGATGCCTAAAGTGGATGGGATAGAAGTTTTAAAACAACTTAAATCAAATGATTTAACCAAGACTATCCCGGTGGTGATTATGACTTCTTCGAAAGAAGAACAGGATATTATTAAAAGCTATAACCTCGGCGTTAATAGTTATGTTGTAAAACCGGTAGATTTTGAAGGTTTTGCAAAAGCTGTTACCGAGTTAGGCTGCTACTGGCTGCTGATTAACCAGGCAATTGAATAAAAACAAGGCCATGACTAATAGCTTAAAAATTATACATATTGAAGATATCGCCAGCGATGCCGAACTTGTGGACCGTACCCTGAAAAAATCAGGTATCAGCTTTGAAAAGATTATTGTTGATACCCGGGCCGAGTACATAAAAGCGCTGGAAGATTTTGACGCTGACATTATTCTTTCGGATCATTCCCTTCCTGCCTTCAATTCGCTCGAAGCCTTAAATATTTTGAAAGGCACGGGTAAGCTTATCCCGTTCATACTGATAACCTCAACTGTTTCGGAAGAGTTTGCCGTAAGTGTAATGAAGGAAGGCGCATCAGATTATGTATTGAAGGACAGGCTTCAACGCTTACCAAGCGCGGTTATTAACGCCATTGAAAAGCATCAGTCGGATACCGAACGGCAAAATTACCTCAGTAAAATAGTGGCAAGCGAAGCCTTATTCTCCAAGGCGGAACTGATTGCTGAATTTGGCACCTGGACTATCGACCTTGCTACCAATATTACTACCTGGTCGGCAGGTACATTTAATTTATTGGGGTATAAATACAATGAGGTCGAGCCATCAATGGAAGCCTTTTTCAAAAATATTCACGAGGAGGATGTCGATGAAGTGGAAAGTAGTTTCAGGCAGGCAATTGATGATATCCAGCCGGCAAATGCCGAATATCGGGTATTATACCAGGATGGTGTGGTTAGATACCTCCGTTCGCAGTTTGAATTTGAGTTGGACGGCGCTGGTAACCCTATATCCATCATCGGCTTTACGCAGGATGTAACGCCATCGCGACTTGCACAAATTGAGATTGAAAAAAACCTTGCGGAACTTCAGGCCGCCGCCGCAAGGCAAACATCGATACTAAATGCATTACCCCCCAACATAGTTTTACTTAACGAAGCCGGAAAAATTGTAGCGGTAAATGAATCGTGGCGAAAATTTACCTTGAAAAACAATTTAGGTATCCCCAAATATGGCATCGACTATAGTTATACCGCAATTTCGGAAAAGGCGACGGGGGTAGATGAGATATCCGCCAAAAAGATTGCGAAAGGGATCCGTGATATAATTACCGGCGATATTGGGGAGTTCTCGATGGAATATTCCTTCTATTCGGGTCATGAAAAGGTATGGTACCAGATTATTGTAGCCCCTTTAACGGATAAAACAAAAAAAGGAGCTGTAGTATTGCATACCGACATAACGCCCCGTAAACTTGCTGAGGAACTGATGCTGCAGTCGGAGGCTAACCTTCAAACTATTTTTGAAAATACCGAAGTTGCTTACGTGCTTTGTAATACCGAAAATAAAATTGTTTCATTCAATTCAAAAGCTGCCGAGCTTTGTCATGAGCAATTCAATAAAAAACTAAGGGTGGGAGTCGGCGCGTTTAGCTACTTCCCTAAAAACAAGATACCTAATTTGAAAGAATCTGTTCAAAAAGTGTCGCATAATGAAATGGTAAGCTACGAAACCAGTTATCAGTCGGAGGATGGGGCAACCAAATGGTATGAAGCACAATGGGCAGGCGTAGCAAATGATAAAAAGGAAAACATCGGCTTTATACTATCCTTTAAAGATATTAGTGAGCGGAAAATTGCTGATATTGAACGGGACCGGATGACAACCGACCTTGTACAGCGATACAAGGATCTTGAACAGTTCACTTACATTGTTTCGCACAATTTAAGGGCGCCGGTAGCTAACATTATCGGCCTCTCAAACATTCTCAATGCCGCTGATTCGGATTCTGGCGAAAACAAAGAGGTACTAACGGCGCTTACGCAATCCATTAATGTGCTCGACCAAACAGTTATGGATCTTAACCATATTTTGCAGGTTCACAGCAATATCAATGAGAAAAGCGAGACTGTTCGTCTGCAGGCCTTGCTCGATGAAGTAATAACTAATCAAAATGCTTTAATAAAAAATGAAAATGCAGTTATAACTACCAATTTTACCGCAGGCGGAAGTGTTGTGGGGATAAAAAGCTATTTGTACAGCATTTTTTATAACCTGGTAAACAATAGCATAAAATATAAGCAACCGGGAGTCGACCCCGTGATTTCGGTTACCAGCAAAAAAAAGGGCGACAAATTACTAGTGCTTTTTAAAGATAATGGCAGAGGCATCGACGAAAAAAACTTCAAAAACCTGTTCGGTCTTTATAAACGATTTGACACCAGCGTAGAGGGAAAGGGTATCGGGCTGTTTATGGTTAAAATGCAGATTGAAAACCTTGGCGGAAAAATAATCGTGCATAGCGAACCGGGCAAAGGAACAACTTTTGAGATGGAATTCCCTCAAAACTGAACATGATTTACTTTACAACAAGTGTAATACTTTGCGTAGTATGCGCACTAAAGTACCCCAATGTATTTGGTGTGATATTGGTTGGCGGGTTCGCCGGAGCGACACCCCCGCCGGGACTATCGAATTGCTGCTGCTGTAAGGTATACCAATAGGTGTACATCGACTTATCAACACATTGCATTTCAACTCTTGCCGTATCACCCGGAAAAATATCGGTTTTATTTTCATTCATATCCAGGTTTACGTACCTGCCATCGGTAAAATCATCGTTAATAGCAAAAATAGCGTTCACCTGTTTGTTATTCACGTATAGTAAAAACCGGTATTGGTTGGCAACGCCTGCCGGGTCCTGGAAATGCACAGTTATTTCCCGTCGGTGTTTCTTCGGGTCAAAATCATTGGTTTTGGAAGTAATGGAATCAAGCACGACAGCCTTTGGCATTATTGACGTGGCCTTGTAAATTGCGCCACCGGTAGTTACTGTCATGGTATAAGCGCTCCCCGCTGCGCCGCTAAGGAGGGCATTGGAATATACTCCGGGTGAAATTTCGGTAAAAGGATAATTATTGCCTTTATCGTCGCTGACACCTACCGTTGCCCCGGTAACGGGCGGGTAAATATTGGTACTAGTGAACGGCACATTACGGGTCAGCGTAACGTATTGCGGACCACCAACGTTGGTTATGTTGGCTTCTATGACCAGTTTGCCGCTATCGTTACCTAAATTGAGGTCGATAACTTTATTGCACGATTGTGCTACTGCTGCGATGATTAAAATGGCGAAGGAGAGTTTTATATATTTCATTTTTAATCAGCTTAAAATTTAAAATTCCAGGTAACCGATGGTATCCGGGTGGCGAAAATACTGGTTTCGACAGCCTCTGTAGTATTAGGCACCGTTTTGCTGTCGCAGAACGAGATAATATACGGATCGCGATGGGCGTAAACATTGTAAACACCGAATGTCCAGCTGGAATGATAGCGTTTGTGTTGCTTGCCCTCAAGCGTAGCGCCAATATCCAGCCTGTTGTCTGATGGCATCCGGTACCCGTTGCGCTGTGAGTAGGAGAAAGTAGTTAAACCACCGATTTGATACTTCCCTGTCGGGAAGCTAACTGCATTGCCGGTACCATAAATAAAATCGCTCGAAATTGACCAGCGTTTGCTTAGCTGGTAAATACCAACGATGGAAATGTCATGCGTACGGTCCTGCGTGGCAGGAAAATAAGCGCCGTTATTTATTGCCGGAAATTTTAGTTCGGTGCGCGATAGGGTATAGCCTATCCATCCATTAAACCTGCCGTATTTCTTTTTAAAAAACAATTCCAAACCATAGGCACGGCCGGTACCATAAGTGAGTAACGACTCCACATCCGGGTTAACCAGTAGCTCGGCGCCGTCCTTGTAATCAATCTGGTTTTGCAGCCATTTATAATATATCTCTGCCGAAAATTCGTAGGTATTATCTTTAAAATTGCGATAATAACCCGTCGATACCTGGTCGGCAATTTCGGGTTTAATGTTGTTGCTGCTCATCACATACAGATCGGTAGGGGTGCTGCTGGTTGAGTTATTAAGCAGGTGGATGTTTTGGGTATTGCGGTTGTATGATGCTTTTACCGAGCTCTCGTCGTCCAATAAATAGCTGGCCGACACACGGGGTTCAAGGTTAAAATAGCCCTTTACCAATGCGCCGGAGGCATAAGTGGTTGATGTTATGGTATTCCCGGCCGGATCATAAGTTTTAAATGTACCCGGGCCTAATAAAAACATGCCGCTTAAACGCAGCCCATAAAGCAGCGTTAGCTTGTTGTTTAATCGCCATTCATCATTAATATAGGCGGCTGTTTCGTATCCGTACCGTTGCTCTACCGATTTGCTGTTAAAGCTCGATGACGAATTGGTGGTAATATCGCCGGGAGCAATGCTGTGGTGTAAAATATTTAATCCAAATTTTATGGTATGGTCGCTGGCCGGAGAATATTGCAGGTCTTCTTTTAAATTAACATCATTAATTTGCGAAGTAGCTTTAAAATAATCGGCGCTTTGAAAGTCTTCAACCGCATAATTGTAATTGCTGAAAATGAGCGACGTGTTTGAAAAAAGGCGATTGTTAAACAAATGGTTAAAGCGTACGGTACCTGTTGCATTGCCCCAATTGGTGCCAAAGGTGTTTTTTAACAACAGCACATCTTTTCCAAAATAACCGGAAACAAACAAAGCATTTTTATCATCGAAATGATAATTGGCTTTGGCATTTAAATCGTAAAAATAGAGTGAGCTTCCTTTAATGGTCGAGTCGGATGAGGCGTGTAAAAACAGGTCGATATAGGTTCGGCGGGCGCTGATCATGAACGAACCTTTATCTTTAACTATGGGCCCTTCAACCTTAATGCGCGAGGAGATTAAGCCCAGCCCGCCCTGCACGGTATAATCTTTATTATTGCCTTCGTTCATTTTTACATCTAGTACTGATGATAAACGGCCGCCATAGCCTGCCGGGATATCTCCCTTATAAATACTAACATCTTTAATAGCATCGGAGTTAAAGGTTGAAAAGAAGCCAAAAAAGTGCGATGCATTGTACACGGTAGCTTCGTCAAGCAGGATGAGGTTTTGGTCGCTGGCGCCGCCACGGACGTAAAAACCGGTATTGCCTTCGCCTGCGGATTTAATGCCCGGAAGCAGCGTAATGGTTTTCAGGATGTCCTTTTCGCCAAAAAGTACCGGAACGTTATTGATCTGCGCCATGTTGAGTTTTTCGGCGCCCATTTGCGGCGAGGTAACATTATCGTCGTTAGGTTTGTTGGAACTGATAACAACCTCCGCCAATTCGCTTTTTGAATGCAGGCTAATGTTAATTTCCTGGCTTTTATCTAAAACTACCTGTTTTACAATAGGCTGGTATCCAATGTAGCTGTATATGAGTGTATAGGTGCCTTGTACGGCCGTCAAAGAATAAAAGCCGTAACTGTTGCTGATGGTACCGCTCTGGGGCAGTTCTTTTATTTTAACCGTGGCGCCAATCAGCCTTTCGCCGGTTGCTTCATCCTGTATATTCCCGCTTATAGTGTATTTTTTTTGAGCAAAAACTGATAAGGTAGCTAATAAAAGTACAGTAGAAAGTAGCGTTTTAACCATCGTGAAAATTTGAGGCAAATGTATCTTTTTGTTAACAGGATTTTTCGGCATTTCTATTATCCTGCGTAGTTTAGTATGTTTATAAATTACTTTTTACCTGCTGCCTAAGCGCCTGGCACTATTTTTATCCATGATCAAGCTTTTCCTTACGTTTACTATTTTAATGGCCGGATTGCATTTAGCCGCACAAATACCCGTTGCCGAAAATATTGAACGCCAGGTACCGGCCAATATTCGCATAAAGCTTGTAAACGCCCTGGATACTCTTTTAGTGCACATCAGCAAGGGAAAACTAAAACCTGATGAAATTAGCGCGGCTAATAGTGCATTAACTGCATCCATATTCGGCGATCTGGCCACCATTACTGCTAATGAGAAACAAAAAGAGCCCTTCTGTTACAAACCACAGTTAATAAATTTGTATCCCGTCGGCCAAAATGAATATTCATGCGCTGTGGCTTATATAAAAGATGATTCGCTTCGGGCTATATTTAATTTTATGGCGATAGTTGCCGGCGATAAAGTAGCGTTTTCAATCCCTCTAAGCTATTTAACTCGCAATTGGAAGTATTACCAGATCGGCAATGTTACCTATTTTTATCCCGATAGCGTGAATAAAGCCCGCGCAGCAGCATTCGATAAAAATAATTCTGTCATCGCCACCAAACTGGGCCTGCAGCCCGAGAAACTTTATTTTTACCTATGCAGTAATTACCAGGATGTTTCGCGCCTGCTTGGATACCAATATAACAGCGAATGGGCAGGCATCACTAATGAAGGATATGGGGTAGATGCGGGTTGCATTTTTTCGATCATGCACAATGAAGATTTTTCGCACGATTTGTTCCATTATTATTCAGCTAAGATCCGGACCAAAGAGCGCAATTCAGCCGCCGAAGAAGGTATAGCCTATAGCTGGGGAAACGCTTATTACGCCGATGAGAATGGCGAAATGATAACACAGCAGCAGTTGGTAAAACAGTTTAAGTTGTACGTGCGTGATAACCCGAATATCAGCTATCTCGAATTGTTTCGTAAGAACCCGCCGGTATTTGAGTCCCAGGCTAAGGTTAGGGCACTTATTGCAAGTTTAATTTGTGACGAAGTTGAACGGCAAAAGGGCGTTGAGGGAATCGAAGTTTTGATCAATTGCGGACGTGGCGACGATAATTTTTTTACTACGACAAACAACCTGATTGGTTTAAACAGGGATAATTTCAATGCGAAGGTGGCCGGGTTACTCAATCGATATCAATAATTAAAGTGCCCATATTTTCATCAAAACATCAACAGACCATTGGAAATGATGATTAGCTTTGCGCAGACCCTGACTACCAGCAGGTAAAATGTTTATCAAAATCAAATGAGTAAAAGCATCTATAAAACAGTCTTCGTTTTGTTATTGATTGTTACAGCCGGTGGTTGCAAAAAGAGTGCCGCAGTAACAAATGTCGCCAAACCGCAATCCAGTTTCAGGGTTACCGGGTATTTGTTATTGAGCGATATACAAGCCGGGAACGCGGCGAATTTTGATCCCGGCAGGATAACTGATTTGAATATTGCATTTATTAACCCCGATGCCAATGGGGATTTTGCACCATTGCCGGTTTTAAATCAGCTGATAACCACCGCCCATCAACAATCTGTAAAGGTGATGGCTTCCATTGGTGGCGGCGCGGCGCCGGCGTATTATTCGGTACTATTGTCGGATGACATGCGTGCTGCCTTCATTAAAAACTTGGTTCAGCTAACTGTCGATCACCAGTTAGATGGTATAGATGTTGACCTGGAAGGGCCACGGATCGACAGCAATTATGAGGCTTTTTTAGTGGATTTGCGTTCTGCATTAAAACAGCATGGCAAAATGTTAACTGCAGCAATTGCAACCGCTTATGCTGCACAATATACCGATAAGGCGCTCGCCCAGCTTGATTTTGTAAACATTATGTCGTACGATAAAACCGGCCCATGGAACCCGGCAAATCCGGGACAGCATGCGCCATACGCTATGGCCGTTGATGATTTGGGCTACTGGGGAAATACGCGTGGCATTGCGAAAGAAAAAATGAGCCTTGGCTTACCCTTTTATGGCTATGGCTTTGGCCCGGGCGCGCCGGCTGATATGACATACAGCGATATTATTAGCCAGCATCCGGGAGCGGAAAATGCTGATTCGGTAAAAGTAGCCGGCGGTGGAATGGTTTATTACAATGGCATCCCGACAATTACTGCCAAAACAACACTAGCACTACAAAACGCTGGCGGTGTAATGATATGGCAATTGTTGCAGGATGCATCAGGAAGCAAATCGCTGCTAAGCAAAATCGATGCTACAATTCAATCTGCCGGTAAGTAATTATAGGGGCTATGGCAGCCTATTTAAATCCATTCATCACTGTCCTTATAATCAGCAGGCTCGTAGTTAAGGTATTGCACAAACCTTGGCAGCGTTGAGGTGTTTGGGCTGCTGCCGTGGGGGAGCGCCTTATGCCAAATAATTAAGTCGCCGGCGTTGGCAGCAATCGGTATAGGCCCTAAAGCATACATATCCTGGCGGCGGGGGTGTTCACCTTCGGGAAGGCCGGCCATCCAGCTTTCGATTTTATTATGAAACCCTGGTACAAGCGTAAACGCACCCTGGTTTTCGGCTGTATCTGCCAAATATAAAATCCCTTGTGTCCCAAAAGGGATGGGCTGTTTTATACTTGCATCCCAATGCAACCGGGGCCCCTGGAATTTATAACTGGCGGTTTCCGGCGGGTTAAAGCCCACCCGGTCGGTATTTACCCAAATATCTTTCCGGTTCCAGATTTCTTCAAAAGCGCGGCGCACCCTAAATGTTTTACGGTTATGGTCGATAGCGGGGTGTTGAAATAGCTGGATCATAATACCCTGCTTGGCCGAATGATCTTCGTACCAGGTTGAAGCATCGTACCTGTCAATCCCGATAAAAGAACACAATGCTTCAATGGCTTTTTCACAATCCTCTTTTTCAACCGCATTTCTCACGATGATATAGCCGTTTTCGTCCCAAAAACGGTGGTCCTCTTCGGTTAGTACATTTTCTTCGTTTGGTTCGTCTGCAACGGCAGCGGTTTCGCCGCTTATTAAACCGTTAAACTGATCAATTTTTTCCTGGTTAAGCTGGCCCCCCTTGGTTTCGAGTATCCAATCTTCAAATTGTTCAAATGTAGGGGTATTTAAGTAAAGGTACCGGACCGTTTCCTCAAGGCCCAGGCCTAGTGCGTTCAAAAGTGTTATATCGTTGTGCCATTCTTCAATAAAATCGCCGCTTTTTAGCTCGCCGGTTCGTTTTAAAACAGACTTGATCCAGTAGCGCTTTAAATGCATCACATTCAGTTTACCTGTTTCGCTGCTGGGGGCAATGGCAATAGTTAGCATGGGTATTCTATGGTTTTAAGGTTGGGTTTAAAAATAGATAAACTATAGCGTATTTTAAAAAACAACTAAAAATTGAATAAAAGGCTCCATACTCCTATAATGTTTCAACAACTGCCTTCATTTTTGCCAGCGAGGTTTTGGCAACCGTTAACGCATCCTGCTGATAGTAAATTTTATTAAACAGTTCTGTAGACAGTACCAAGGGATGTTCCCTGTTTTTCAATAATATTTTAAGAATAGGCTTTAAAGGAGCTACTCCTTCACCGGGGTAAATGCGATCGGCATCGGTAATGGTTTGCCAGGGGAACCCGGCAGGGTAATCATTCATGTGCAAAATATCTGCCGCGTTCGGGTTCATGAGCGCCAGGGTATCCAGCGCGGTGTTGCCCCGGTACAAATGAAAAATATCCAGCAAAATTTTTGCTTTAGGATGCCTGCTTTGCATGGCGCTATAAAGTACTTCGGGCACGTTGCTCAGGTTTTTCTGAAAGCCCCACATTTCCAGCTGCGGTATCACGCCAAATGAGTCTCCCAGTTCCAGTAAGGTCCGATAACGTTCGGCTATTACATCCAGGTTAGGCACGTCGGTGTCAGTACTTCCTTTTCCGGTTGCGGCAATCCGTTTGCAACCCAGCCGGGCAAGTATCTCCATTTCACGTTTCATTTGTTCCATGCCTTTTTGCCTTCGGGCCGGGTCATCAACTACCCACTCGTTAAAACTGATGCAGTCCTCAACCGTTAAGCCCAGGTAGTCAAGTCGTTTTTTTACTTCTGCGATGGTGCCGCCATTATTTAAATAGTCCTGCAGGGAGTCAATCCAGATTTCCACCGCATGGAAACCGCCTGCCGATGCCGTTTCAAGCTCTTTCATGAAGCCCAGCTTGTGCCCGCGGATGGTTGCCATATTAAGGCAAAATGTATACGACGGCGCACCAGGTTTTTTTGTTTTTAAAATATTGCCTTTAGCTGTGCCGGTTAGGGAAGCCCCGGCAGTGATGCCTAAAATCTGAAGCGCTTTGCGGCGGTTTATCATTTGTTTTTCAATTAACTAAAAGGGGATGTTAAAGATGCACACCTGCGGAATGTTTAACAAGTACTGGCCTTATAAAATTAAATATAGAAATTGTATTCCGAATATTGTTGGCGCTTAACCAATTGTTAATAATCCCTCCAGGAATATTTGCAATATGTTTTATAACAAGCGGGCAACCAAGCCTGCAAGGACATCGTAACAATTTTATAGCGAAAAGGCTTGTTTGATGATATTTGGCGGTTTTTTGGAGCTTTACGCCCTAAACTTAACGGTTTAGTAATCAATATTTTGGTATTTTTTACTTTATATTTACGCTCCAATGAAACCTTTTAAGCTGCTGGTACTGGTGTTTTGTTTTGCTTTTATGAAGGTAAACGCACAAGCGGTTTATTGCCCTCCAGCAAATATTGGTTTCGAATCAGGTAATTTTTCCAACTGGACTTGTTATATCGGTAATATTGATAAAGACGGCAATATTGTTGTAACCGAGAACCCGCCTACAGCCGACAGGCAGACCCTTTATGATGCTTCCTCGTACACGCAGATTGATCCTTTCGGGAAATTCCCGACCCTGTGTCCTTACGGTGGCAAATATTCTATCCGCCTCGGAAACCAGGACACCGGGAAAGGAGCGGAGCGTGTGTCCTATAATTTTACTGTTCCCCCGAGTGCTAATGAGTACGATATGATCTTTTATTACGCTGTAGTACTGCAAAATCCGCCGCACAGGGACTTCCAGCAACCCCGGTTTACAGTAAGAACATTTGATGTTACCGATCAAAAGTATGTTGATTGCGCATCGTTTAATTTTATTGCTGCCAATAATTTGCCGGGATTTAAAATGGCAACGGATACCGTGTTTTACAAAGACTGGGCGCCATCCACCATTCACCTTAAGGGGTACGCGGGCAAGGTGATGAGTTTAGAATTTACCACCAATGATTGTTCCCTTGGGCGGCATTTTGGCTATGCTTATATCGACGTAAACGAGGATTGCGGCTCGCTCATTTCCGGAAACTCCTATTGTTCCAACCAAAATTCGGCAACCCTGGTAGCGCCGGGTGGTTTTGGTACCTATGCATGGTATCCCGCTGATTTTTCGAAGCAGATATCAAGCGGCCAGACACTAACACTTTCGCCCCCACCGCCTGACGGCACCCGCTATGCGGCAATATTAACGCCTTTTGACGGACTTGGATGTACTGACACCGTGTTTACTACTGTGAACCGGCTTGATGTCAACTTAATATTTAATGTTCCGGATACGTTACGCGGCTGCGTGGGTACCGGCGTCGATTTAACTTCCCCATCGGTAACAGCAGGTAGCGCACCGAACCTGCAGCTTAGTTATTATACTGATCAATATGGGCTCAATTATCTGTTTCAGCCACAAAAAATATTAACTGATGGTACTTATTATATTAAGGCGGTAAGCCCGGCCGGTTGTACTGCTGTGAAGCCGGTGTACGTTGTTGTGGCAAATCCGGCGCTCGCTATTACGCAACCCGCAGCAGTTAACTACCCGGCAACCGTTGACATGTCAACAACATTTACACACAACAGCAGCTACAATTACGGTTACTTTAACGACAGCACCGCGAAAGCGCCGGTGGTAGATTACCAACACATTGCACACACTGGCACTTACTATGTGCGGGCCGTAAATAGTACCGGCTGTATAACAACTAAACCTGTAAATGTGACTGTTGTTCCACCGCCCCCGCCAACTATAACTATTCCGAATACTTTTACACCTAATAACGATGGTATTAACGACTTATTTTCGATTTCAATAGCGGGGTATGGTGCATTTGAATCCATCAGCGTTTATAATAGATTTGGCCAGTTGATGTTTGAGACGAAAAACGAAGACACGCACTGGGATGGAAAATTTAATGGCAAGCCAGCCGCTGTTGGTACCTATTACTGGGTGTTTGAGGGACGTAACACATATTATAACACAAAAATAAAGGAATCTGGTTTTATCACCTTAATACGGTAGTTTTGTAAGATAGAAACTGACCAAAATAAACCATTTTCGATATGATTGTACGGGAAGCCACGCTAAATGACCTGGATGCTATTTGGGAAATTTTTGAACCCATAGTAAAAGCAGGGGAAACCTATTCATTCGGGCCCGAAACCACGAGGGAGGAGGCCCATAGCCTATGGCTGACACCGGGGACGAAAACCTTTGTAGCCGAGGAAAACGGCAAGGTTTTGGGATCATACTTTTTAAAAGCCAATCAGCCGGGTTTAGGATCGCACATTGCCAACTGCGGCTATATGGTGCATCCGGATGCCAGGGGTAAAGGTTTGGGGAAACAACTTTGTGTGCACTCTATTTACACCGCACGGCAAATGGGGTTCAAAGGCATGCAGTATAACCTGGTGGTAAGTACCAATTTAGCAGCTGTTAAACTTTGGGAACAATGCGGATTTAAAATTATAGGCACTATTCCCAATGGATTTAACCATAAGACTTTGGGGTATGTTGATGCACATATTATGTTCAGGGAGATAGATTAGGTTTGAGTTATTGAGTTAGTGAATTGGTGAATTAGTGATTTGTTGAAGGTTAAATTGATGAGTGATCGAATTATCAGGCGGCTGAATTTTAGCTGAAACAAACACGTCGGCCCCGTCACTAATTCACCAAATCACTCACTCACCAGATCACTAATTACTCCGGTGCATAGTTCCCATCAAATCGGTATAAAGCTGTTTATATATCCCGAAATTACGCACATAAGCCGATTTGCTTTTGGGATTAGGCAGATATACTTGTCCGCTGCTTAACAGCGTTGGGTATTCTGCAGCGAGGCCGGTTGCTTTCATCGCTATAAAAGCGGCGCCTACTGCCGATGCATCTTCATTTTGTAAAACCACCAGTTTTTTGTCCAAAATATCAGCTGAAATCTGTACCCAAACCGCCGATTGTACAAATCCGCCGCTTACATTGATTTGCGTTATGGGCACGGAATTTTGCTGAACAGCGTCCAGTACATCTTTCAGCGCATAACAAATCCCCTCCAAAACCGCCCGCGAAAAATGCGCTTTGGTATGCTGTAACTTTACACCAAAAAAATTGCCGCAGGTCTCACTATCCCAAATGGGGGCGCGTTCGCCTGTTAAATACGGCAAAAATATTAGGCCATCGCTTCCGGGATTTACACCGGCTATCTGTTCAAAAACTGCGTTATAGTCTTCGGTGCTAAGGTCGGGGCCAATAAAATTTTTGAGCCACCACTGCATGGCGATGCCGCCGTTGTTAATGGGGCCACCGCATATATAAGTATCCTTATCGAGTATATAACTAAAAGTCATGGCCTTTGGGTTTGGCAGTGGCACAGCACTGGCAACCCTTACAGCACCACTTGTGCCTATGGTTAAGGCTGCAATTCCGGGTTTATCAGCCATACTACCCAGGTTAGCCAGGCAGCCATCGCTGCCTGCAATGGTAATTGGGGTACCTACTGGCAAAAATCCGCAGTCATCTGGACTACCATTAGACTTTCTCGTAAAATCAGTTGGCACCGTTACTGAAAGTCTTTCGGTTGTTATGCCTGTAAGTTCCAGCGATGCCTGGTGCCATTTTAAGGTGGTGATATTAAATAAGCCGGTTCCCGATGCGATGGAATGATCTACCTCAAACTCATGGAACATTTTGTACCAGATGTATTCCTTTATCGAGATAAATTTGAAAGCTTTGTTAAATAATTCAGGATCATTCTCCTTTAACCAAATCAACTTGCAAAGCGGAGACATGGCGTGCAGGGGAGTACCGGTAGTGGTATAGATGGCCATGCCTTCGTCAGATGCCCTCAGCCTTTTGGCAACGGCGAAACTCCTGCTATCGGCCCAGGTCATCATGGGCGCAAGCGGAACACCATTTTCATCAACCGCAATAAAACTATGCAAAGCGCTGCTGAGGCCAATTGCTGCGGGTTGGGCGCCAATTTTAGCGATAATGTTTTTGAGGTTAACCACAAAGGCCTGCCATATTTGTTCCGGGTCCTGCTCGTGATAGCCGGCTTTGGGTGAACTGAATGGATAATGCTGCGCACAATCCAAAAATGAGTTGCCTTTTAAATCAACCGCGACGGCTTTTACACTGCCTGTGCCTATATCGATGCCTAAAACGTAACTCATATCAGCTATTTGGGTTGACAAGATAGTGGTTTTAAGGAAACGCAGAATGGATTTTGTTAAAAGGCCGTGTACACAGAAAAATTAACCTTTACCTACCCATTTAATTCCTCTTATCCCCGCCTGGTGAAGGCGCTCGATAAGCTGGCCGGTATGGTGCTGCACGTGCCGGATGTTATACAGGTGAAGTTCAAAGCGATTCATGGCGAGCCAGAAAAACCGGCTTTTTTCCGAAGGGTTAAAGTTGGTTAGTAAGTTGTCCAGCGATTGGATTATTAATTCGGCATAATTGGTCAGATCATCTTTTGAGTAAATCGCTCCGACATCCTCCGGGTTGTTTTTCGGCAATTTCTTTCCTAAATTGTGCTGGCCGTCAATGTGCCTGGGCCAGGGGATAACCTCATCATGGCTGCCTGATAAATATAGGGCTGTATAATGCAAGGTGTGGTAAACGATCTGCCAATAGGCGTTTTGGTAATGGTTATCATCCCCCCAAAGATCGTTCGGGCATTTGTCTATTGTATCCATCAGCATTTGTATAGATGCTTTGTATTGGGAAATGATCTCGGTTTCCATAGCGCACTAAATAAATTAATCCTGCTGGCACAAATATTATCGGGATTAAATTTACATTTCTTTATTTTTATTCTCCGAAAAATGAAAATATTGAATAAACCCAAATATGAAAAAGCCTGCGAATATAGATGAGTACATTGCCACCTTTCCTGTCGAAATTCAAAGCAAACTGCAGCTGTTCAGGATAACCATCAGGAATGTTGCGCCAAACGCCGAAGAGGTGATCAGTTATGGCATCCCCGCCTTTAAATTGCAGGGCATGCTGGTTTGGTTTGCAGCGCATACCAATCATATAGGTTTTTATCCAAGGGGTTCAGGCATCGAAGATTTTAAAGACCAACTTACCGGCTATAAGGTATCAAAAGGAACCATACAGTTTCCATTTAATCAACCGCTACCTTTGGAGTTGATTGGCAAAATTGTAAAATTCAGGGTAGAGGAGAACCTGTTTCGGGCAAAAGCAAAAAAGAAATAGCCTCAGCCATCAAACCCGGAAGCCAATTTGTATCTTTTTAATTACCAGGATTGGTTTATTTGTTATTATCGATAAATTAGGGCGTCACTAAACGCTTATATTGCCATGAAAATAACTAAACTCATTGTCACGCTACTAGCGGTTTTTTTCATCAAAACAACTTTTGCCCAAAGTTGCGATTGTTCCACCGAATTCACACACATTAAGGATTTTATGGAGCAAAATTACGCAGGCTTTAAAGACAAACAGGCACAGATGACAAAGGCCGGGTACGATAAACTGGTGAATGAGTACCTTAATTACGCCAAAGCCCTCCATTCCGGCGAAGAATGCCTGCTGATCATTTCGCAATTTCTTGATCACTTTAAGGATTCGCATGTATCTATCGGGTCCAGGTTTAACGCGACGAAGGTTGATTCAGCTTATTTAAATCAGCGGCAGATAGTCAATATCAGCGATAAACAATACCAGGATTTACTGCAGTCAAAAGGGAAGGAGGGTATCTATTATTTTAACTGGGATACCGCCGCTTATAAAATTGCTGTTATTAAAGATGAAACCCCTTTGCATGATTACGTAGGTGTTTTGTTAAACTCCAATTTGCCCGGATGGAAAAAAGGAGTTTTAAAACTGGAAGGAAAAATGCAAAATGACAGCTCGATGAAAGGTGTATTGTATATGCGCAACCAGATGCCATCGCCTCAATGGTTCGTTTTTTCGAAAAATACCATTTATGGCGATTGGCAAAGGGTTGGTACCACAAGGGAAAAAACCAACTTTACCTATGTGCCGGTAGCGTCAAGAAAACTATCTGAAAAAATACTTTACATTAAAATATCCAGTTTTAGTCCCTCCAATGGCAATAATATCGACTCGGTTTTTAAAGTCAACGCCGACGCGTTAAAAACGATGCCTTACCTGGTGCTCGATCTGAGGGGTAATGGCGGAGGCTCTGATTATACCTTTTCGCCGATATTGCCATATATATACACCGATCCGATCCACAATATCGGTGTTGATGTTTTGTCTACCGATGCCAACATAGCCGGGTGGACAAAGGAATTGGATGATAAGGATATGTCGGAAGGTAATAAAAACGAGATAAGGGGCATTATCAAACAAATGGAAAACGGCAAAGGGAAATGGGTAAGTTTAGGGGAGGATAACGTTACCTCAGATTATACTAAGCTACCTAATCCTGCAAAAGTTGTTATCCTTGTTGATAAGGGCTGCGCCAGCACCACCGAACAGTTTTTGCTGTTTGCGCGCCAAAGCTCAAAAGTGATTTTGATGGGACAGCCAACCTCGGGCACGCTCGACTATTCGAACGTGATAGAAGCCCCCTTCTCCTGTATGCCTTATGTGTTACGCTACTCCACCACACGGAGCCGGCGATTGGATGTTGGGCAAGGGATAGATAATGTTGGCATAAAACCTAACAAAACACTTGACCCCAATGATGACTGGATAAAGGCCGCAGTGGCTGAGTTAGAGAAATAGTTCTCAATAATTTTTGATACCGGTAAGTCCGCTGACTTACCGGTATCAAAAAAACTATTCTGTTTTTAAGCTTTTTATTGGATTGGCCAGCGCTGCTTTTACGGATTGGAAGCTTACCGTTAACAATGTAATTGCAATAGCTCCCAACCCTGTTATCACAAATACCCAGGCTGATATAGACGACCGGTAATCGAAACTTTGCAGCCAGTGGTGTACCAGGTACCATGCAATTGGTGTGGCTATGAGTATAGAGAGTACGATAAGCCCGATAAAATCGGTAGATAGCATCCGCCATAGGCTGAATACCGATGCCCCAAGTACTTTCCGGACGCCAATTTCTTTAACCCGTTGCTCGGCCATAAACGATGCCATGCCAAAAAGCCCCAGACAACTGATGAGGATGGCCAGGCCGGCAAAAAAGGAAGCCAGCTTACCCACACGTTGCTCGTTACCGAATTTTTTGGCGTACTCCAGGTCCACAAAATGATATTCAAAGGGTTGATCGGGATTAAAGCGTTTAAACACTGGTGCTATTTTGTCTAATGCCTGGCTTGCGCTGATCTGCGGGTTTATCTTTAATAATACCGTGCCGCCGGGGTTTTTATTCAGGAAAAATACAGCGGGTTTTACCTGCCCGTACGGCGAGTTGATAATGATGTCATGAATAACGCCAATGATTTTAAAGTTGTTGCCATAATAGGTTATATTTTCGTTCACCGGGTTTTTCATCCCCATAAATTTTACTGCGGATTCATTGATTACTACGGCTGCTGAGTCCGTTAAAAATTCTCTCGAAAAATCGCGACCTTGTTTAAATTCCCAGCCGGCTGTTTTACCATATTCGGGTGATACGCCTGCCTGGTCAAAGTCAACGCTCAGGTTCGGGTCCTTGCCTTTCCATTCAATAGCGCTGGTACTGCCAGCACCATCGGTAGGAGCCACGTCACCTTCGGCCATGCTGACTACAGCGCCGGTTTTAAACAGCTCATCCTTAACGGCATCGTAGCTTTTGTGTATTTTATCGGTGATAATAGGGATGCCCACCAATCCATCGCGGTTATAACCAACAGGCCTGTCCTTTGCAAACTGTATCTGGCGAAAAACGCCTATGGTGCAAATGATAAGGACTACCGACACAGTAAACTGCAGCACCACCAGCACTTTACGCGGAATAGCCGCCCGGCTGCCAACCCTGAATGATCCCTTTAGCACCTTTACAGGCTGAAATGATGAAAGGTAGAATGCGGGGTAGCTGCCCGCAATTAACCCAGTAAACAGGCTAAAACCAATGCTCATCGTCCAAAACAATGGCGACGTCCACAATATGCTGATCTGTTTTTCTGAAACCTCATTAAAAACAGGCAGACTTAACTGTACAAAAAGCAAAGCCAGTGCAAATGCAAACGCCACGCATAATAGCGATTCGCTAAAGAACTGGTAGATCAGTTGTCCGCGTAATGAGCCCACTGCTTTGCGAATACCCACTTCGCGCGCTCTTTTTTCGGAGCGGGCGGTACTCAGGTTCATAAAGTTGATACATGCCAGCAGCAATACAAAAACACCAATAATGCCAAACAGCCAAACGTATTGTATACGCCCGCCAATGTTTTTGCCGTCTTTATAATCATCATACAAACGCCATTGGCTCATGGGTTGTAAAAACAGCGCGGGTTTTTTCTTAATCAGTACCCCTGCAACATGATGCAGCTTTACATCCTTTATTTTTAACGAAAGGGCAGCCAAATCGGCATTGTCGGCCGTTTGTACATATAGCGTAACAAAATTAGGACGCCAGGGCTCCCGCATTGATTTCATGTCATTGGCAATATAAAACATCTGCCATGAGCCAATAAAGCTCATATCGGCAAAGCTTGAGTTTTGGGGCATGTCCTTATATACGCCGGCTATTTTTGCGTTTATCTGGTTGTCAATCTTCAGGTTTTTGTCCATTGGGTCGGCATCTCCAAAATATGCCTTTGCTGTTGATGCGGAAATTAAGATAGATTTAGGATCGTTAAGGGCATCCCTGCTGCCTTTCAGCATTTGCAGGCTAAACATTTCGGGGCCGCCGGGTTCCATATAGCCACCGTTCCGGGTGAGCTTATTATTGTCTAACGCTACTATATGGTTGCCAAACCCAGCGGTCATTACCACGTTTTTAAAATCGCCGCTGTAGTCTTTTCGCAGCACGTCGGCAAGCGGGTAGGGCACCGACTCCCAGGTTTGCACTTCGCCGTTATTGGTTACATTTTGTATCACTTTGGCAACGTGGGAGTAATTTTCCGTAAACTTATCAAACGAAAGTTCATCCCAAATCCAAAGGCCAATCAGCATGGCTACAGCCATACCCACCGATAGTCCCGCTATATTAATAAACGAGTGCACTTTGTTTTTTATCAAATTACGCCAGGCTGTTTTTAAATAGTTTTTGATCATGGTTTTATCAGTTTGATCAATAACATAGTTAAATTTTATGCCATGGTTATATATTATTGTAAATCAAACAGTTGTGGTATTTTGTTTAATGGATTATTGTATCATTTGCGGACGCCATGGTGTGCGGTTTTAATGAGCTGGGCTAAGAATCGCTTAAAAATAGCGCTCCTAATAAATCCGCTTAAACAATTTGACTTATTTTCGCTTTCTACAAAAGTTAAACACCCATGGATTCCATTACCCATTTAGCATTAGGCGCATGTACCGGTGAACTTATTTTGGGGCGAAAGCTCGGAAAAAAAGCAATGCTGATTGGGGCCATAGTTGCCAATATCCCGGATGTGGATATCCTGGCCGGCTTTTTTGTCCCCGGCGATGAATCACTGGTATTGCATCGCGGCATCACCCACTCGCTGTTGTTTGCGCTGGTATTTGGTTTTTTGCTGGCTCTTTTGGCTAAACGCTTTAAGCCCGACATTGGCTTAGGACTTTATAGTTTTTTCTTTTGCTTTGAGATAGCTCTGCATGATCTGTTGGACACCTGTACCAGTTATGGCACGGGTTTGTTAGAGCCTTTCAGCCATCATCGCTTTTCAATTCACCTGCTTTATGTGGCCGATCCTTTGTTTAGCATCAGTTTAATTGTTGCGGCGGTTTACCTCCTATTTGGTAGAAAGAAACGCAGGCAATGGGCAACCGGAGGCCTGGTAATAGCTGTTTTATATTTTTGTATTGCCTGCATCTGCAAAGTTGTGGTCGATAATAAAACAGATGCTTCCATGAGCACCCCCGCGCCATTTACCAGCTTCCTTTGGTTCTGCATAAAAAAGGCTGACAGTGGTTATTACACAGGTTACAGTTCGGTATTTGACAAGACGCCTATAGATTATACCTACCATCCTAAAAACGATTCGTTATTAAAGAAACCGGAACCCTACCTCAAAACCTTTGCCGACGGTTATTATACCATCAGCCGGGCAAATGGTCAACTGTATTTCAATGTTCTCCGGTTTGGGCAGGCGCAGGGCTGGCAGAACGGAAATGCGCCGTTTGCGTTAAGTTACCCGGTTGATGCAAAGGGCGATGAAAATATGATCATTCAAAAAGGGCGGCTGGCCGGGTGGAACAAGCAATCGGTTAAAATCTATTTAGAAAGGATCGCGGGAAAATGAGCTGGTACATGTTGGCTGTAATCGCATACATTGTGCTGGTAATTGTAGTTTGCCTGCGCATTTTGTATGATACTGATTCCAGCAGCAAAACTTTTGCCTACCTGCTCGTCACCGTGATGTTTCCCGGTGTAGGGATGTTCATTTATTTTGTAGTTGGCGCAAATTATCGCAAGAATAAGCTATACAGTAAAAAGATCGCTACTGACAGTAAGTTGTTATCCGAAATAACAAAACAAATTGAACTGGAATCGCAAAAGTCGTGGGAGTCGGGCGAGGAGGAAGTAAAATCCCATAAAAAACTTGCCCGCCTGCTGCTCAATGATAACAGCCCCCTGAGCGGACATAACGATGTAAAACTACTGCTGAATGGCGAAAACAAATTTCCCCAGGTGTTGGAAGCATTAAATGCCGCGCAGCATCACATCCACATGGAGTATTATATTTTTGAGGATGATAACATCGGCAATCAAATAAAAGATATACTCATCCAAAAAGCGCAGGCGGGCGTGCAGGTACGTTTTATTTATGATGATTTCGGTAGCCGTTCCATCAGGGGCCGTTTTGTTGATGAGCTGATAGCCGGTGGGGTTGAGGCTTACCCTTTTTACAAGATATTTTTTGTGGCCCTTTCCAATCGTACCAATTACCGCAACCATCGCAAAATTATTGTGATAGACGGCTGTACCGGCTTTGTTGGCGGTATTAATGTGAGCGATAAATATATTAACGACCCGGCAAACCCCAACCCGGTTTACTGGCGCGATACTTCGGTACGCATCAACGGGCCGGGTGTATTTTACCTGCAATACCTGTTTGTGGCCGATTGGAATTTTGCCGCCGGCCAGCATTTGAAAATAATGCCCGATTTTTTTTGCAATACCAAAAGCCGAAAGGGCAAAGCTGTGGTACAAATGGCAGCCAGCGGCCCGGATTCAACTACGCCCACAATTATGCTGTCGCTTATGGAGGTTTTGGGTATGGCGCAGGAGGAGGTTTTGATAACCACGCCATACTTTATCCCGGGCCAAACCATGCTTGATGCTATTAATATGGCCTGCCTTAGCGGTGTAAAAATAAAACTCCTGGTACCCATGCATTCCGATTCCGCTGTTATTAATGCAGCGGCGCGTTCATACTACGCAACGGTGCTGGATTGCGGTGTCGAGATTTATCTGTATAAAAAGGGTTTTGTACATGCCAAAACCATTGTGGCCGACGGGCAGCTGGCGATAATCGGCTCGGCTAATATGGATCACCGCAGTTTCGAGCTCAACTTCGAGGTAAACAGCATGATATACGATACCAAAATTGCCCTGGAATTAAAGCAAGCCTTTTTAAATGATATTAAAGATGCGGAATTGATTAATCCCGAAACCTGGAAAAAAAGGACATTATTCAAACAACTGCCCGAAAAAATTTGCCGTCTTTTGTCGCCGTTATTATAAAATTAATGAAAGCAAGGATTCCTTTTGTTGTATTACTGTGGTTAATTACCGACTTATATTTTTTCCAGGCAGTAAAAACACTCACCGCAAACAGCACTATTTTATGGGGATATTGGATTTGTGATCTGCTGATTGGCCTCGCGGTGTTGTTCGCCATCTTCTCGGGAAGCGTCGCTAAAAAGCTCCCTGAACTTGTGTCATGGCTAATCTCGCTGATGATGTTGTCGTTTATACCAAAGCTGTGCGGTATTCCCGTTTTGTTGCTCGAAGATATTACCCGGATTTTCAGGGGCTTTCCGCCGCGCAGCAATTTAGTTAGCGAAATTGCGATTATTATTGTCGCCATACCTTTTTTGGGTTTGCTTTTTGGCCTTACCCGGGGGCGCCATTATTATAAGATCCACAAAGAAACGCTTTGTTTTGAAGACCTGCCCGCTGCTTTTGATGGCTTTACCATCACACAAATATCCGACGTGCACGCAGGGAGTTTTAGCAGTGAGAAAGGCGTGGAGAAGGGCCTCGATTTAATTAACGACCAAAAAAGTGATGTGATTTTATTTACCGGCGACCTGGTAAATAACCGCGCATCCGAAATGGACAGGTGGATACCGGCATTTTCAAAACTCAAAGCCCCTTATGGTAAATTCTCTATTTTAGGTAATCACGACTATGGCGACTATACCAGCTGGGAAAGTAGCGGTCATAAAGCAGCCAATCTCCATCGCCTCAAAAATATTCATGCCGAAATTGGTTTCAAATTGCTGTTAAACGAAGCAGTGAATATTGAAAAAGGTGGAGAGTCAATTTCGCTGATCGGTGTAGAAAACTGGGGCAAAGGTGGCTTTCATAAATACGGTGACCTGAAAAAAGCTTCAGCAAAGGTTCCTGCCGATGCTTTTAAAATACTCATGTCGCACGATCCATCGCATTGGCGGGCACAGGTACTGCCGCAATACCAACAAATTGATGCCATGTTTTCGGGCCATACGCATGGTATGCAAATGGGCGTTCGCACCGAACATTTTCAGTGGAGCCCC
>Ga0207667_10002356_pt1 | contig 23667 bp, 20 predicted proteins | sample KBSCornC52_FD_184301 | JGI IMG/M metagenome (GOLD analysis project Ga0207667, IMG submission 184301) | Corn rhizosphere microbial communities from Kellogg Biological Station, Michigan, USA - KBS Corn C5-2 (SPAdes) (version 2) | ecosystem: Host-associated > Plants > Roots > Rhizosphere > Soil ...
CCGGATGATATAGATACCTATACCGTGCTTAAAGGCCCCACAGCAGCCGCACTATATGGCAGCCGCGCTCAGTACGGCGCTATTCTGATCACGACCAAAAAAGGTAATAAGATCAGAAAAGGATTTACCGTTGAATTCAATTCTACCAATTCTATTGATAAAGGTTTCCTGGCTTTTCCGCGTGTGCAGGATGAATACGGACCCGGCGAAAACGCCTTATATGCTTTCGGCGATGGTAAAGGCGGCGGAAAAAATGACAATGACTACGACGTATGGGGACCTCGTTTCGACGGACAATTAATACCTCAGTACGATGGTGCATACGATCCCAATCAAACATATGTAACTACCTATCCCGGTGGTCATGATCAGGACTGGACGGGCCACATTAAACCAACTCCCTGGGTAGCCCGCGGTAAGAATAACCTGAAACGCTTTCTGCGTGCAGGTTTTCAAACAACCAACAATATAGCGCTGAGTGCAATGGGCGATAATTATAACATGCGTTTCTCTTTATCGCATTCATACCAGCAAAGCATTATACCTAATATGGAGTTGAACATCACCAACTTCAATATGTATGGTGCATACAACCCTACATCGCGGTTAAAGATCGAAGCCAATCTGAATTACAACAGACAGTATACACCCAATTTTCCTGATGTGGATTATGGCCCGAACAGCTTATTATACAACATAGCCGTTTGGACGGGAGCCGACTGGGATATTAAATCTCCCGATATCAGAGGCATCTGGAAACCCGGTAAAGTGGGCACTGAATCGATCTTTGCAGAATACCAGCGTTACCATAACCCATATTTCATGGTGTACGAATGGCTGCGCGGTCATTATAAAAACGATCTGTACGGATATGTTTCTGCCAACTACAAGATCAATAATAATTTAAACGCTACCTTCCGTACACAGGCTACTACTTATAATTTATTAAGAACAGAAAAGATGCCTTTCTCGGCACACCCTTATGGTCGTGAAAGCGCTTTTGGTGATTACCGTGAAGATCATCGCAATCTTTTCGAAAACAATACAGAAGTTCAACTGGCCTATAATTATAATGTGCGCAGGTTTCTTAACCTGTCGGGCATGGTGGGTGGTAACATCCGTTCCTTTACCTATAATTCTACTTTTACCTCTACCGATTACCTGAACGTACCGAACGTGTACAGCTTCAGCAATTCACGCAATCCGGTACAGGCAAACAGCTTTGCCAGCGATATGCGTGTATACAGCGCTTATTATTCACTGGATGCTTCGTTTGACAGATATGCAACACTTGCATTGGGCGGAAGATTGGATAAATCATCTGCTTTACCAAAACAGCATAACAGCTATTTTTATCCTACCGTTTCTGTGTCGACTGTGATCTCTGATTATGTGCAGCTGCCGACTGCCATATCTTTCCTTAAAGCCAGAGGTTCTTTTGCTACTGTGCATGGCGATGCTACATCTCCAACCGTGGGGCTAGCCCCTTTTTCAACGATTACGGCTTTTGGCAATTCGCCCTCAGGAAGTTCACTTACTGACTATCCGCTGAACTATGGCAATAACTATTTATCACCTTATGGCGGTCCTGATTATTCACTGGCTGCGGTATATTCTACCAGCAAACCTTACAATAATCAAACGGCTGCTGTATATACAGATAACCTCTACGATCCGGCGATAAAGACCTTTAACCGCGTAAACTTTGAAGAAGGTGTTGATATCCGCTTCCTGCAAAACAGATTGGGATTGAGTGCCACCGCTTTTCAGTATGTTGACGGACCAAGAATTCTGGCCAATCCTGTGTCAACTGCAACCGGTTACAGCTATTATTATCTGAATGCGCTCAAAACAGAGAAAAAAGGATATGAAGTATCACTTACCGGAACGCCGATCAAAATGAGCAATGGATTGAGTTGGGATGTAATGGTTAACTGGTCAACCTTCCAGGATAAATACAAGGAGCTACCGCCCGGGCAAACTACTTATAATACTTTCTTTAAAGCCGGCGATCGTGTAGATAAATTATATACCAGTGCCTTTGTAAGAACAATTGACGGACAAATCATCAATGACGCCGCCGGTAAACCACTTGCCAATCCCGTAAAGCAGTTCCTCGGTTACCTGAATGCTGATTACCAATGGAGCATTTATAATAAAATTGGTTACAAAGGCTTATGGCTTGGCTTTCAGTTCGACGGAAGCGTTGGCGGTGTAACCACTGACTATATGCATAATAAAACCATGCGTGGCGGCCGCAACATCGAAACAGCTCAGGGGGCTCTGGGCGCATCACGCAAAGACGATAATGATCATGCAGGTGACAACCATTTTGCAGGCACTTATGTAGGGCAGGGGGTAGTAGTATCCAACGGTGTACCTATCAACTACGATAACAACGGCGCCATCATCAATTACAAAGATCTGCAGTTCAGCGATAATAAAACACCCACACACGTGCAGGATTATGTAAGTAAATTTTATGGTGTTGATGAAGCCAACCTGATGAGTAAAACTTTTGCCAAGCTGCGGGAAGTTACGCTCACTTATGATCTGCCTGCTGCATGGTTAAATAAATCTTTCATCAACCGCGCCAGCATATCGCTCATTGGCCGTAACCTGATCTACTTCTATAAAGACAAACGCTTTAAAGATGTAGACCTCGATCAATACAACTATTCGCTTGGCGCAACTGCATTGCAGTCGCCCACTACAAGGCGGTATGGCGTGAATCTGAATGTGACTTTCTAAAGGCAGAAGCGTGTCACGACTAAAAAGCCGTGGCACGCCTAAAGTGAAGTAATCAAAAAATACTAAAAATGAAATCATCTAAATATATTATTCCTGTGTTAGCTGTTATACTGGCAGCTACGGCCTGTAAAAAATCGTTCAACGATCTGAACGTAAATGAAAACAAGCCTACTTCGGTACCGGCTTCGCTGCTGCTGAACGGCATATTATACAAAATGTACGATGCGCCTTACTCCATGAATGAGCGCTGGTGCCAGTACTATTGCTGTAACTACGATTACTATGGCAATAATCGGTACGACCTGGGATCGGGCGATAATTACTACGCCACCCTGAAGAACGTTATCAAAATGAGAGATGAAGCGGTTAAAGGCGGCGCGGCCGACCTGAATCCATATTCAGCACTCGCCAATTTCTTCAACGCTTATTTCTTTGCCAAGATGAGTCTTGAAATGGGTGATGTTCCCTTAACAGAAGCTTTACAGGGATCAGGCAATCTTACACCTACATACGACAGCCAGAAAAAAGTATTTCAGCAGGCTTTATTATGGCTCGATAGCGCCAATACCAAACTGGGGCAATTGATCGCAGGAAATGACGCGTCACTGGCCGGTGACTTTTATTATGGAAATAACCTGGCCAAATGGCAAAAGCTCGTAAATACTTTCCGTTTGCGTTTGTTGATCCATTTAAGCAAAAGGGCCGATGATGCAGATCTGAATGTGAAACAACAGTTCGCGTCGATCGTTTCCAATAAATCGAAGTATCCGATAATGGAAGATGCAACCGATAACCTGCAGTTTACGTATGTGTATCCTACCAATGAGTATCCCATGAATCCTGATAACTTTGGTTTTGATGCACTACGCTATAATACGAGCGCTACTTATGTGGGATTGCTTACTCAGTTAAAGGACCCGCGTGTATTTGTTACAACTGAACCGGCGTCGGCACTGGTAACAGCAGGAAAAAGTCCCACCAGCTTCGACGCCTTTGTAGGCGCGAACCCCGGTGAAGACCTTGGCGCTATGTATATAAAGGCAAATGGCGGACAATACTCTCTCATCAACCGAAAACATTATTACGAAACCTATACTGCCGAGCCTTCTGTACAAATAGGTTTTGCTGAAATGTGCTTCAATATTGCAGAAGGTATTAACCGCGGATGGGTGAACAGCGGTCCGTTGGGAACTGCAGAAGATTATTATAAAGCAGGTATCAAAGCTTCTTTTGCTTCATACAATATTCCTGTCAGCGGTTCATTCGATGCTTACTTTTTAAAATCGGGTAGTCCCGGTAAGGCGAATGTAGTGTATGATAAATATACTATACCGGTAGATTTCAACACCTATTATAGTCAGACCGGTGTACAATATGCAGGTAATAACGCAACAGGTTTAACAGAGATCCTGAACCAGCGCTATCTGGCGTTGTTCCGTCATTCAGGTCTGGAATCGTGGTTTACTTTCCGCAGAACAGGTGTGCCTGCTTTCACAACAGGACCCGGCACCGGCAACAGCGGACGTATAGCTATGCGTTTTCAGTATCCGGCATCTGAAAGAACAGCCAATACAACCAATTATACACGGGCCCTGCAATCGCAGTTCAGCGGTAATGACGATATCAATGGTTTAATGTGGATTGCGAAATAATTTGAAAATGTGCAAATTTGAAAATGTGCAAATGCAAATACAAGTGTTCCGGATTAGCCTTGCATAAAATAGTTTGTTACATTTAGTGAAGCATTGTAATTCCTTTGCGGCCCCATTTTCAAATTTGCACATTTTCATATTTTCAAATTAATAATTATGGATACTACACAGGCCACAAAAATTGCCGATGATATTATTCTGCTTTATGAACAATACGGCGGTCACGAATATGCGGGTGAAAAAGTAACGCAACTGGAACATATGGTGCAGGCCGCTATGCTGGCCGAAGAACAGGGATATGATGAAGAAGTGATCCTGGCCGCCTTTCTGCACGATATCGGTCATATTTGTGTTACGGCAAAAGCAGATAACCACATGGATGGATGGGGTATAAAAGATCATGAAGAAGTAGGCGCTGACTTTTTACTCGAAAAAGGTTTTTCAAAAAGATTGTCGCGGTTGGTTGAATCGCATGTGGAAGCAAAACGGTATCTTACGTATAAGCATCCTGCATATTATGCGCAATTGTCGGATGCCAGCAAAAAAACGCTTGAATACCAGGGTGGACCCATGGAAGCCGATGAAGCCAATGCATTTGAACAACACCCCCTCTTCGCCCTCATCATTAAAATGCGTACCTGGGATGATGAAGCCAAAGTTGAGCATATGGCCATAGCAGATCTGCAGAAATACAGAACGATGATGATAAAACATTTAACCGACCACTAATTGTATTTTAAATGAGTAACATTCAACTGGCGGTATTTGATATAGCTGGCACAACGGTAAAAGACAAAGGAAATGTATCTGTAGCTTTTATGAAAGCCTTCAAAGAATATGATCTTGACGTAGCAATAGAAGCCGTAGTTAAAGTAATGGGATTTCGAAAAAAAGACGCGATCCGTATGCTGCTGGAAAAATCAACCACAACCTCGCCCGGGAATAACGATGAGCTGATCGAAAAAATTCACGACGCATTTACCCGTAACATCATCAGCGCCTATGAAACTGATCCCGAATTAAAACCCATGCCGCAGGCAGAAGAAATTTTTGCCACACTGAAACAAAGAGGAATAAAGATCGCCCTGAACACCGGTTTTACAAGGGCCATTACCAATACCATTTTACAACGCCTGCAATGGGAACAATTACCGGCTATTGATATGGTCATTTGCAGCGATGAAGTTCCACAGGGCAGACCGTTCCCTTATATGATCCACAGCATTATGCTGCAAATGGATGTAACCGACAGCAGGGCGGTAGTAAAGATCGGCGATACAAAAGTAGATATTGAAGAAGGCCGCAATGCCGGCTGTGGCATGGTAGTAAGCGTGACTACCGGCGCTTATACACGTAATGAACTGGAAGTGTACAGGCCAGATCACATAATAGATTCGCTGGAAGAGCTTCCTGCACTACTCTAATTAAATATCCAATGTCGAATGATGAATGTCGAATATCTAAGTGAATTCAACCTGGATATTCAAAATTGAACATTCGATATTATAAACTTTATGTCGACAACCATAACAGTCGCACCCGCTTATTCAAAAAAGCAGATCGGCGTAGCTATTGCTTCGGCAGCCATTGCTTTTTTGGCCTACACATCGGTATACGCCTACCGTAAACCTTTTACGGTTGTAACCTTTAATAATCTTTCGGTTGCCGGTATTAAATATCAAACCCTGCTTATCATTAGCCAGGGGCTGGGTTATATGATCAGTAAGTTCTGCGGCATAAAATTCATTGCAGAATTAAAACGCCTGCACCGCTGGAAGATCAGCGCCATATTAGTGGGCACAGCCTGGTTTTGTTTGTTGCTGCTGGCTATTGTGCCGGCGCCATGGGGTATGCTGTGTATGTTTGTAAACGGGTTTATGCTCGGTTTTATGTGGGGTATTGTTTTTAGTTATGTGGAAGGAAGAAGGGCTACGGATTTTATCGGTTCTGCACTGGCTGTTAGTTTTATTTTTGCCGGTGGCTTTACCCGTTCAGTTGCCCTGTGGCTGCGCGATGGCTGGCATATTCCCGAAAATTGGGTAGCGTTTGTAACCGGACTAGTGTTTGCGCTTCCCCTGATATTGTTTATTTATCTGCTCGAAAAATTACCGCCACCCGATGAGAAAGATATACAACAAAGAACCGCACGCCAACCAATGAGCAAAACAGAACGAAGAAAATTTATACAACAATTCGGACTGGGCGCTATAGCCGTAACGGTTGCTTATCTTTTTTTGACCATCATGCGCGACGTGCGTGACAACTTCATGGCTAATATCTTTAATGAATTAGGATATGGCGCCAAACCTGAGATCTTCACGGCTACCGAAACCAATACATCTATCGTATTGCTCGTGTTAATGAGCTTACTGGTATTCGTACGAAATAATATGCGTGCCTTTCGACTGGCGCATGTAGTGGTGATAACAGGATTTTTACTCGCCGGTATTTCCTCTGCCTTGTTTTTAATGGGCCTGATGAGCGGACTGCTGTGGATGCAACTGGTAGGACTGGGATTATATATGGGCTATATTCCTTTCAACTGTATTTTCTTCGAGCGGCTGATAGCTTCGTTTAAAATTGCCGGTAATGTGGGCTTTCTTATTTATATGGTTGATGCCTGGGGCTACATGGGCAGCTCGGCCGTAATGTTATCGAAAGAAATATTTCAAATAAAATTAACCTGGTCACAGTTTTATCCTGCCTGCACAGTAATATTTTCGGTAACAGGATTGGTGGGAACGATGTTCTCATTAATGTATTTTAATAAGAAGTATACTGTTACATAGAATCGTTTAAGTGCTTTGCGTCCTTTGCGATTCTTAGCGTTCTTTGCGTTCCTCAAATCGTGGAAATGAGGAACGCAAAGAACGCAGAGTAGACGCAAAGAACGCAAAGTGACCAGCCTTTTTTGGATGTTGTTTTTTGGATCTTGTAATTTAAAACATGAAACCTACTGCAATAGTAATTGGTGCCGGTATTGCCGGCCTTGCCATGGCCCGCGCGTTGGCCGAAAAAGGATACTCCGTAAAAGTATTTGATCGTACGCATCAGCCAACTGGTGCTTCTGTTCGCAATTTTGGCATGGTATGGCCCATTGGTCAGCCGCAGGGAAACTTATACGATTGCGCCATTCGTACCCGCGACATCTGGAAAGAGATCAGCGCAACGGGCGCTTTTGATTATAATCCGAGTGGCAGCTTACATCTTGCCTACAATACCGACGAATGGAATGTGCTGCAGGAATTATATCAGCAATTCCGTACTGAAAGAAAGGTTGTTTTATTAAATCCACAGCAGATCACCGCTGCCACAGAGGCCGTTGTGCCCGACAATCTGCTGGGTGGTTTATATAGCGAAGATGAAGGTATTGTTGATCCGCGTGCAGCCATAGCAGCACTGCCTGCCTGGTTAAAAGAAAAATATGATATTACCTTTTACCCCGGCAAATGCGTTAGTTATGTGGCTGATAATACGGTGTACGTGGGGCAGCAGGAAGATCATCAGGCCGACCTGATCTTTATTTGCAGTGGCGCCGATTTTGAAACTTTATATCCTGAAACATTCAACCAGTTAAAGATCACCAAATGCAAACTGCAGATGATGCGCTTTGCAGCCCAACCCAATAACTGGCAAATAGGCCCCGCATTGTGTGGAGGTCTGTCACTGATCCATTATAAAAGTTTTACGGTGGCGGACTCTTTGCTGTTATTAAGAAGACGGTATGAGCAGGAGTTGCCTGATTATTTACGCTGGGGCATTCATGTAATGGTATCGCAAAACAGCAACTATGAGCTTACGGTGGGCGACTCGCATGAATATGGATTAACACACGATCCCTTCGATAAAGCAATGATCAATGACATGATCTGTACTTATCTGAAATCATTTGCCCGTTTCAAAGACTGGACGGTTACCTCCAGCTGGAATGGCACCTATGCAAAGCTTACCAATGGCGACAGCCACCTGTTTACATCGCCTGAACCTGGTGTATATATGTTCAACGGTTTGGGCGGGGCCGGTATGACCTTATCGTTTGGTTTGGCGGAACAAATAGCGGCTGCATTATGATTCAGCCGCTACCGCTTTTTCTGCCTTCGCTGGTTTTTTAGAGCGGCGGGCTTTTTTGCGGCGGGTAGTTGTGTGTGCTGGTTTGTCGTGCGCTTGTCCGTCTTTTTGAGGGTGTTCTTTTTTAAGGACTTTGGCAATATCAGCTGCCAGTAATTTGCTTACTTTTTCCAGGCGCTTTTTTTGTTTCTTTTCTTTCAGATGATATTCTGATATGCTGCCCGACAATTTTTCAAATACTGTTTTAGAAAGCTCTTTTTTGGACAGCTTTTCAGCTCGTGGTTCTTTTTTTGCCTTAGCCATAGAAATTGAGTTTTTAAGAATTAATATAAAAATAATGATTGCTTAACATTTGCAATGTTAAGTTTTTCAAGGAGTTTGGTAACAATCACTTAATCCTGGCATTGCCTTCTTATGCCTACCTTGTTCGCGGTTTAGGCCGATTAATTTTTACTGCATGAAATGGATCCTGGTAAGTAGTGCACTAACAGGAATTAAAGAGTATCACCTGGTTAAGGATGATCAGTTATTGCTGGTGCTTAAGTACAGTTTCGACTTGCAATCGATACGTATTATCAATGAAGAAGAACGCCTTGTTTTTTTTATGGAAGACTCCGGAGGCTTTGCCAGCCGGATCATCTTCAAAAATCCTTATGGCGTAGATATTGGAAAGTTCTCCTATAACAGCCGCACCCATAGCGGGCATGTGGAAGTCAATTCAACTACACTCCAATTCACAATTGTAAAAGGCGATGCGCCCAAAGTGATCATTCACCGGCGTAATGTGCAGCAACCGCTTGCGGTTTGTCATCTTCCTTTCTTTTCTCCCAAACCGGCGGCGCAATATGAACAGGCTTGTTTTCTGTTGAGCCTGTGCTGGTATGCAGCAGTCAAATCTTCAGTAGAAAATGGACAAAGTTTGTAAGGGGTACTTTCGCCAAAATGTTTCACGTAGCAGCGCGCCATGCTGGTTTGTCGCCCGCGGCGAATTAGCCGCCTTTATAACTTCTTATTTCAAATAAAAAACCCCGCCTCGTTAGCGGGGTTAGGTACGGATATATAAACGGGTTTAATTAGAAAAATAATTTCTCAGCTCTCCATTATTCTCGCCATAATTCCAGCGGATCTGGTCGGCTTTGCCGTCACCATTTATGTCATAATAATAGAACTCTGTATTCGTGCTTTGCGATGTACCACGCAGTGAGTAGATCGGTCCGTTGAAGCCTGTTGATTGCGAATAATATATTTTGGGCTCTCCTAAATAATTACCGGCGTTCCAGTATATTTTATCGGCCCTGCCATCACCGTTAACATCAGCAAAGCTGAAGAGGGTAGCCGATGATGCGCTGCTCGCGCCAGAATTGGTAAAGGTAGAAGAGGCGGTAAAAGTACCATCGCCGTCAGACAGGTATACAGCCGGTTTACCCGAATTGAGTGAAGGATGCCATAGAATTTTATCGGCCTTGCCATCGCCATCAACATCAGCATAATAAAATAAGGTACCGGATGTGGTGCTGGCGCCTTCTGTACCGGATACAACTGTTCCGCTAAAACTGCCGCCAGAGGTGGCTAAATAAACACGGGTATGACCGCTGTCAAAAGTAGCATTCCAGTATATTTTGTCGGCTTTGCCATCACCATTAACATCAGCAAAATTAAACAGGGTAGTGGTGCCCTGGCTGGTGCCTTCGGGATTGTCTATTACCGTTGAACTGAAATTGCCACTGCCGGTAGCCAGGTAAACCCTCGTATGGCCTGAATTTAATGTAGGGTCCCATAGAATTTCGTCGGCTTTTCCATCACCGTCTACGTCAGCATAAAAATATTTTGTTGTCGATAATGCAGATGCACCTGCTGTATGGGCAATTGGGCCCGAGAAAGTACCATCACCATTTGATAAATATACCTGCGGAGCGCCGCTTGCATAGGTGCGGTTCTGATAGATCTTATCATTTTTACCATCACCATTAACATCGGCAAAGTAGTAACCGGTTAATGAGCTGGTGCTTGTGCCCTTTGTATCGGAATGAGCACCACCAAAGATTGCCGGAATATAAGTTGCCATTACCGGCCAGTGGTCAGACGGCCAAAGCGTTTGTCCGTTTACGGTAAAGTTGGTAGTAATAACGGCAGAGCTGGTAAAGGCCATGTCGCGGGTGCTGAACAGGTAATCTATTTTCTTGATACCGGTTGACTGCCATGCGTGGTACGTGAGGTCGCCCTGATCTTCGAAGAGTGCGTCTATCATATTCAGACCGCTGGCGTCTTTAAGTTTTGTTATCTCCGGCGTACCGGGTTCTGCATTCAGGTCGCCGATACAGATAACAGGTAAGTTATTGGTGTTATTGGTTTTAATGGCATTGAGCACGGTATCGGCATCCATACTGCGCTGATCAGAACTTACGGTCGTCCAGTGACTGTTGATCACAAAATAACTGTTACCTGTTTCTACTTTATCCTGTAGTATGGCCCATTTGCCGCTTCGGGTGTCAGGTGTGGTCATAGTAAACCATCCCCCCTGAATCAGACTGAACCGGGTATTTTTAAACCAGATGGTTTTAGGAGAACCGAAACCGTGACCTCCTTTATATACGCCATAACCATTCGCTGCCATTTGGGTATTGAACCAGGTTTCTACCGAATCGGTGGCCAGCTCCTGTGCACCGATGATATCAACATCGTTATCGAGGATCACCTTCAGAATATAATCTTTTCGTTGCCACTGGGTGAACTGATCAGCGGGGTCGGTATTGCGCATGTTGAACGACATTACCTTGAATTCACTCAGATTGGTTAATGCAGCAGCAATTCGTGCGGATGATCTGGCATTGGGTGCGGCCGGTGCTGACGTGTCTTTCGACAGGTCTTTGCGGCAGGCAGTAAAACATATGGCAGTAGCCACAACGAGCATTGTTTTTTTCATATTGGTGTGTGGTTTAATTCGTGCGTCGTTATTCAGGCTGCCATATCCAATCTTCCTCCTACGCCCAATGGTAACTTCAAATGGAAGCTTTTTAAAGTACTAAAGTAGGGGTTGGAAATCTATATTAAGGTACTAATAAAGTTTAATAAACATTTTTTAATGTATGGGTAATGAAAATTTAACAAGCCGGTATCCGGTCAGGGACATAGCATTACAAGCGCTGTTTGTGTGTTACAGGCGTATAAACAAGCACTTATGTATGTATTTTGGTATGCCGGATACCGGTTTGGAAGGTATTTACAAATTGTTTAAAAACATTAAATATGGAATTGTAGCGGTCACAAATTAAAGCCGCAGATTCCGGCACCTGGAGATTGGGCAATGAAGAAACCAGACATTGAAGGCATATGGGATTTAAGGAGATCTCAAAATCAATAAATCACCAAATCAGAAATTACTGAGGTGTTCCTTTTCCTTCATTAATAAATCTTGCCAGGCTGAGGGTAACGTGGCCTGTCCATCCCGCTTCACAATTATCATAGCATTCAGCACCTGGCACCAGGCCTATATGCGTAAAATCAATCTGTGTTGAATTCTTCTTTCCGGAAATTTCAAAAACTACTTCTGTGCCGTTCCATTCTTTTTTGTCTTCTATCCAATGGAGGTTACAATCGGTTACCTTCCATACAACTTTTTGATTTGGGATCAGTTCACTGATCTCAAAATCAACGAATGTATCGCCAAAGTGAACACTGAATTTGTCGTGCAGTTTTTCTGCTTTACCGGTAAAGTTTTTTGCCCACCAGCCGTTTACCTGGCTGATCTTTTTCATAGTATCTTCAGGGGAAGCATTCACAGTAACTGTTGTGTGAAAATTTTTCTTTTCCATTTGGATTGATCTCGTTGTCATGATGTTTTAAATTTTAAGTGATTGACAATTATTTTTCTTTTGCTTTATTATTCAAAAGCATTTCCAGTTTTTTCAGTTTGCTGGGCCAGAACTTGTCAAAGAAGTTGATAAAATCCTGCAACTCATTAAAGCCGTCCTGTTTCAGTGTGCAATAGCGTTCCCTGCCAATATCTGTAATAGAAATAAAGCCGGCATTGTGCATGATTTTTATGTGCTTTGAAACGGCGGGCCGGCTCATATCAAAGTTTTCAGCCAGGGCGTTTATTGTCATGCTGTCTTTTGACAGGAGTTTCATCATTTGTCTGCGGCTTGGGTCGGCAATTACCTGAAATACGTCGAGGGTTTGTTCGGTCATACTTTAATTGCATTTAAAAAATTAGCCATTTTGTTTCCTATTCTTGTCCAGCCATCATTGTGTGCAATAGCATCTTCCACTGCTACAAAACCGGTATGTAGCAGTTGCAATTCTGTTCCATTGCCTTTCGGAACAAGCGTCCATACTACTGTTGAATCAAAGGGTTTGCCGTCGTAAAGAGAATTGGTTTGCCATGAATACGAAAGCCGGGTAGGGGGTGTTACTTCCAGTACTTCGCAATAGGCAGCAGCATTGCTGTCTTTACCTTCGCAGTCTCCGATGAAGTGAAATTTATGTCCGACTACCGGCTGAAAATCATTTTTCATAAGCCATTGTGATAATAGCTCAGGTTTGGTAAGATATTCCCAAACTTCTTCCTGCGACTGACTAAAGCGCCAGGTATGTTTAATCTCTTTTTGCATGATAGGTAATTTAAAAGTTACATAAAGTTATAAGTAACTTTTAAGTTACCCAAATTTTTTTTGAGAAACTTTTACAGCCGGCACAGATGAACACAGATATATTTTCTTAATTCAAAATAAGGATCATCCTTTTTATTTTGAATTCTGTAACTAAACATCTGTGTTCATCTGCGTAATCCGTGGCAAAGAAAATCGCCGCAGGCGATCATTTATAGACTCTCTGCCACCTTTTTCATCAGCTCTAATGCAGTGTTCCAGTAGAAGTTAAAGTGTTTGTAAATGACGTCGGTTTGAAAGTTAGTTTGTGTGAATGTGAGGGTAGTAGTATCGCCGGATGAAGAAAACCGGAAAGTAATGAGCGAGTAGTTTTCGGGAATATCGGCATGCTGCGAGAGGGAGCTCCAGTAAGTATATTGAAGAACAGATGCTGGTTCAGATTGTAAAATGACGCCTTTGTTTTCGTAGGGTATGCCATGTAAATTACCACGGATGATCAGGGGCGTGCCGGGCTGCCATGTTGAAATAATATCCATTTCCCATTCTGTCATCCACGCTCTTAAGATAGCCGGTTCCGTTAATGCCGCCCACACTTTTGATGCAGGCGCATTAATATGAATTGTTTTGCTGATGATCTGATCCGGGGCGGTTTCTTTGTTTTCCATGCTGCTGTGTTCAGACCGGTAAAATTACATTTTTGCACCACATAGGCAGATAGATAACATAGATTTTCACATAGAAATCGACACAAAGCTATGTGACTGCCTATATGCCCTATGTGCCTATGTGGTGAAAAAAGCATATAAAACTACTTACTACCAATTATCTCTTTCAGCCCCTCGCACAGATCTTTTATTTTAGTATAAGAATCATAGGAGTTATCCTGTTTATTCAGCTTTATTTTTAATTCTCCGGGATACGATTTCATGTAGAAAGTTGTTTTATCGTCCAGCGTTATCATCGCATCGGTTCTGGTGTTTATAAATGAAACCGAATTGCGCTCACCGAGTTCGCTGTTCATAAATTGCTGCACTTTACGGGTTTTATCTATATCGAAACTAGCTTCCATAGAATAAAACATACGATTTTCCCGAACCTTGAAACTGGTACTACCGTGATGGGACATACAGGAAGAATAACAGATGACAACAATAAATACACCTGCAGCTAATAAAGCATGCTTCATTTTTTAGTAATTAAAATATGAGAAAATAAAATAACCCGCTGAGGTTGAAGATTGGAGATACAAATATTAAAAACGAAGAAGGAATTGGGTAGTTGTTAGTTATAAGTGGTCAATAAGCAATGGTGAATGGTGAAAGGTGAATAGTGACAGGCAATGGGCCGTGGAATACCCTTGACTACACGCCAGACAACCGCAAACCTGCAACCAATTACCTATTACCTGTTACTTAATACTTATCGCTTATTACTTAATACCAGCCTCAATCTGCGCCAGGCTTTGTTGCGTTAATGTTTGTTGAAATTCGGGTTGTTGCTGCAGACGGCCTTTATCATTAAAACCGCACGATACGGCTTTTTGCAGATCGCTTTCAGCCTGCTCTACCTGGTTGGCCCGGGCATGCACTACGGCAGAAAGATACCAGGCTTCACTGTTCGCAGGGTCGACCAATTTATACAAATCAACTACATATCGCGCCTGGTTAATCTCATTGGCAGCTATAAATTGAGTACTGAGTGAATAAAACGCCAGCGATAAATAAGCCAGCAGCCGCTGGTACATGGCGCCTTCGGCAGTTGTTGCTTTGGCTTTTGATTGCAGGTCGCTGATGGTTTTTGACCAATCATTCATATTACTCTGCGGTAACTGCTGCATATACTGCGCTTTCATTTCTTCTTCCTTAGCCAGCAATTGTTGCCGCGCCTGCTGTTGTTGCTGATAAGCAGCAGTTCCTTCAACAGAAGTCATTTTTTGTTTAAACCAGTTCGCCTCATCTGTTAAGCCTTCGAGCAATGCAGCTGAAAGGCTACATTCATTGACGGCCTTCAACAGCAGATTGCTTTTAATATAGGTATCTACCGACTTTTTACTTTTTGCGGTATAGTCGTTAATAAAGGCTTCGTCTTTTGCTGTGAGCTGCTGCCGCATGGCATCTAACTGCCAGCCTGCAAACGCAATGTTCATCGTTTGTTCAGGCGCCCACTCATGTTTGCCATTGAAAAATATAATTCGGTGTTTGGTGCCGGTTTTATCCAGCGCATTGGTAATGGCTACCAGTTCGGTCATATTCATATCACCTTCGCCGGCTATGGCAGTGAAGCTGAAATTAAAATTGCCAGCCGGTGTTCCATCAGGCAAACCGGCGCCATTGGCGATTACGCCTTTTATTTCCGGATCATTCATAGCAACGAAACCGGCCACTTTAGCGCCGCCTGAAAACCCGCATGCATACATACGGTTTACATTAAAGGACAATCGTTTTTTTGTATTATCCAGTAAGGTGGCCCAGATAGCTTGTGTGCGTGACCAGTCATTGCCGTTCTTAGAATTATTGCTGCCCACTAAAATGAAACCATATGTATCGGCGAGCGTCTTATATTTTTTTACTGGAAGAGAACCTGCTCCATGCGGATCGAAACAGTATACTATGGGCATCGGTTCTTTACTACTTTTTGCAGGTATGTAAAGGGCAAATGATTGTGATGCATCGCCGGTGCAGATAACCGCATCAATAACTTTTCCAACTGGAAAAGAATCAGGTTTGGCAGGTGCGGCAGCTGCGGTAACTACGGTATCTTTTACCTTAGTATCATTTACCGGAGCCGCCGGATTATTGGCGCATGCCTGCGCATACACAGTTGTAATAAGAACAATGACCTGCAGTGACTTCATAATTAAGTTATAAATTCTTTGCGTTCTTTGCGCTTCCTTAGCGACCTTTGCGTTTCTCTTTTGAGGCGTTTTTAGTAACGCAAAGAGCGCAAAGAAGACGCAAAGGTCGCTAAGGTTTTCATTATTTGGAAAGATGTTTCCTTACCTCCGGCGCAACTTTGGTACCCAGTAATTCAATGGCCCGCATTACCTGCTTATGAGGCATTGTGCCTACGCTAATATGCAATAAAAAGCGGGTAAGACCAAAAAGTTCCTGTTCATACAGAATTTTTTCTGTTACTTCCTGCGGACTTCCTACAAGCAGCGCGCCTTTTTTTGTTCGCATAGCTTCAAATGACTGGCGCGTCATGGGACCCCATCCGCGTTCACGTCCTAGTTGGGTCATAACATACTGATAGGAGGGAAAGAACTCATCGCCCGCCTGTTGCGATGTATCGGCTATATAACCATGTGAGTGCACACTTATTTGCAGTTTGCTTTCATCATGACCGGCTTTTTTCCATGTATTTCTGTACAGCTGCGCGAGTGAAACAAACTGTTCGGGGCTTCCACCTATAATGGCCATGGCCAGTGGCAATCCATAAGAAGCAGCGCGTACTACTGATTGCGGGGTGCCGCCTACAGCTACCCAAATCGGCAATTCATGCTGATAAGGTCTTGGATAAACCCCCAGGTTATCAATAGCGGGGCGGTGTTTGCCTTTCCAGCTTATCTTTTCACTTTTATTCAGTTTAACCAGCAGGTCGAGTTTTTCGGCAAACAGGTCATCGTAGTCGTTCAGATCATATCCAAAGAGCGGGAATGATTCAATAAAAGAACCACGTCCGGCCATGATCTCAGCTCTGCCATCACTCAGCAGATCAACCGTGGCAAAGTCCTGAAACACACGTACGGGATCATCAGAACTTAATACAGTTACTGCGCTTGACAGTTTAATATTTTTGGTGCGGGCTGCTGCTGCGGCCAGTATTACGGCAGGGGAGGATGCTACAAAATCGGGGCGGTGATGTTCACCCACGGCAAAAACATCCAGTCCAACCTGGTCCATCAGTTCTACTTCTTCTATCAGATCGTGCATACGCTGATGTGGTGAAACGGTTTCTTTGGTTACCGGGTCGGGTGTTCTTTCTACAAAGGTGCTGATACCTATTTCCATAATTTTATTCTCCTTAAAATGTTGTTCAGTACTAACCAAATGTATGGGAAATTTGTTCGTGTGAGCCACTATACTGTATGTAAGTGTTGGGTTCCGCCGGCGGCTAACGAAATGCTGTTCGCACAGATTACACGGATGACCACAGATCTATTTCTTAATTCAAAATGAATAGCCAATGGGTCAAATCAGGGAGATAGGTATTCATGTTGAACTTAAATACTCAAACATCTGTGTTCATCTGTGTAATCTGTGGCAAAGTAGTCTGCTGAGCGTAGCAAAGCGGCTAAACATGTATATTCACGCTATGAAAAAAACGATCGTAATTGTCTGCCTTTTAGCGTACGCCTGTTGCGTATCAGCACAAAACCAAACTGACAGCTCCTACACGCCTGCACCTCAAAACCTGCAGGCCCGCCAACAGTATCAGGACGATAAATTCGGAATGTTCATTCACTGGGGTTTGTCGAGCATGCTGGCTCACGGCGAATGGGTAATGAACGAAAGAAATATAAAAGTGGTTGATTATTCCCGCATGATCCGGGCTTTCAATCCGGTTGATTTTAACGCTGCACAATGGGTGGCTACGGCTAAAAATGCCGGCATGAAATACATCGTATTTATTACCCGCCATCACGATGGCTTCTCGAACTGGGATACCAAACAGTCTGACTGGAAAATAACCAACACACCTTACGGAAAAGATGTATTGAAAATGCTCGCAGATGAATGTCATAAACAAGGCATGAAGCTGGGATTGTATTATTCACTGCTCGACTGGTATCGTGATGATTATCCCCGCGAAACAGGTCGTACGGGACAAGGCACCGGCCGTACCGGTAAAGGCAATTATGCATCTTACCTGCAATTCATGAAGAACCAGCTTACTGAATTACTGACCAATTACGGAGATATTATGTGTATCTGGTTCGATGGTCACTGGGATCAAACCAATCCTGAGGGGCAGGCAGATCGCTCATCGCGCATCGACTGGAAATATAATGAGATCTACTCGCTGATCCATAAACTACAGCCGCAATGTATGATCGGAAATAACCATCATTTGTCGCCTTTTGCCGGTGAAGACTTTCAGATGTTTGAAAGAGACTTGCCGGGTGAAAATAAATCGGGTTTAAGTTTTCAAAAACCAACAAATGCATTACCGCTCGAAACCTGCGAAACCACCAATGGAGCCTGGGGATACAACATTACCGACCGTAATTATAAAACCATAAAACAGGTTGTTCAGTTACTCGTCGGCGCAGCCGGTCGTAATGCCAATTTATTACTTAACGTAGGCCCCATGCCCAATGGCCTGATTCAGTCAGAATTTACCGATACACTGGCAGGAGCCGGTAAATGGCTGCAGCAATATGGCGAAAGTATATATGGTACAAGAGGTGGGCCATTAACTCCGCAATCCTGGGGTGTTACTACACAAAAAGGCAAAACGATTTACATCCATCTTTTTAAATCGCCCGACGGCAATGCCATTTTACTGCCCGATGCAAAAATGAAAATTAAACAGGTGAAGCTGTTTGGTACCAACACTGCGGTAAAATATACCAAACAAAAAGACGGGATCAGTATTTCAACAGAGGGAATTACGGTTAATGGTCCTGATACGATTATAGCGGTTGAGGTAAGTTAAGGGGCGCCAGCGCCCGGGTGCAGTAGCGCTAAGAGCAATCCTCTTAGCTACTTCTTCGGTTCATACCTGAACCTTACTACAGCACTTTTTTGTTCGCTTGAAGAAAGAAAGATCTCATAGCGTTTGCGGCCAGATGTTACCACCATCAACGCGGTGTTGGGCGGAATACGGCCGAGATTATTGGCATACATCATCAGTTCATAATCTGTATCGGGAAAAACGTTCACGTTCATGGTAAGGGGCTTATCGGTTAACCGTTTTTGATACAGCAGCAGTGTGTTGTTTAAAAAAACGGTTACGGTATCATCGTCGATTTCTGCATTATCGTACAACTCAATTTTTATAAATGATGTATCGATAGCAACGGTTTTAACCAGGTCTTTTTCCCTGCTTTGTAAATGAAGATTTTTCTGCAGGCGGGCCAGCGTATCGTTCTGATAAACATCTACCGGAAACATGCCTTTTGCCTGCCGTTCCAGCATAATTTTTCCCGGCTGACAGTCATGGCTATTGCCCATTTCGTGGCCTTTCCATTCACCGGTCAGCGTTTCTGTTTTGTCGTTTTGAACGAACGTAAGATCATAGGTTTTAATGCAGGGAATGCAGTTCTCGGGAATATTGTATTGCAGCACGGCATTTTCAATGATCACCATGCGTTTTGTGGTAGGGTTATACTTTCCGGTAAAATTTATTTTTGTGTATCTTTCTTTATCGTAGTAGCTAAAGGCATTACCCATAAATGAGTTGTTCTGCATATAAATAATATGCAGCTCCAGTGAATATTCGGGGAAACACCCTCCGGCGTTTTGTGTTCGTTTTCCGCCCCATATTCCTGTTAATGATTGCGCATTGGCCATAACAAAGAACCCCAGCAGTACAGGCACCAGTATAAAACGCATGCATCAATTTTTAATGTGCTAATATGCAAATGTGCTAATTTGAAAATTTGAAAACGGAACACAAAATGGTTAATGGCTTATTAAACGGGTAAATGGTCACCCCATTGGCACATTTGCTTATTTTCGCATTTGCACATTATTTCTCGTACTTAAACACCACTACTGCATTCTTTTGCTCATTGCTTTCGATCCGCACCTCGTATCGTTTATCGCCTGCCTTTACCACCATTAAAGAAGTATTGGGTGGAATATCGCCCAGATTGTCAGCAACCATTACCAGTTCATGATAATTGTTTGTTTCATCCAGAGTAAACTTATACGTGATCGCTTTTTCGGTAAGCCGCTGATGCGAAAGCACCAGCTTTTTATCGAGATAAACCGATATGGAATCGTTATCGATGGTGCCATTATCATAAATATCCAGTTCTACTGTGTTGGCGTTGGTAGTAATGGTTTTTACCAACGCGTTTTCACGTGTTGCCAGAACTTTCGGAACAGGAATGGTTGAAATTGTTTTTTGTGTTTTTACCTCGGCTTTTTTGACGCTGTCTATCGGAACCATTTTTACACCTGTATTGGGTTTTGTTTCAGGTGCTTTGGTGACATTATTTTTTTGAACAGAAGTTTTTGCCGTGCCTGTATTACCCGTAACCGGTTTTTTTACCGGGGAGGTTGTTTTTGCTGTGGTCGTTTTGGGGGTTGTGGTTTTAGGTGTTGTTTTAGGCGTTGTTTTGGGTGTAGTTTTTACAATTGACTTATTGGTAGTTGTGCTGTCAGTTTTTTTAATTTCAGGTTTCTTTTCCGCCGGTTTCTTTTTCGACAAAAAAGGTTCTTCGTAAAAATCAGAGGTGGTAACCTTGCGCAGGAAAACAGTTCCTTTGCCGCAATTGCTGGAATCCTTTGTATTAAAGCTGATATAATTACCTTCCAGGAATTCTTCGTCTTCTTCTTTCGAATATTTCAAAAAAAGCGTCATAATGCAGGCATCGCTGCCGCCCGACATGCGCACTTCAACGATCTTTGTTTCTTCGAGCATCACCTGTTTGGTGGCGGGATTTATGGTACCCTGACAGGTAGCTTTTCCATAAAAAACCGTAGTAAGATAGGAATAGGTAACACCCTTGAAATTTTTAGCATGCTGATCAATCTGAACTTCAAACTTATAGCGTTCGTCGCCTCCCAGCAGATCAAGCAAACGGCCATTGGCTGCTGTAGGTGTTCTTCTGAAATTGCCTCTCCATATACCCGTCAGGTCCTGGGCCTGCACACAAAAGCCGGCGCCCAGCAGAAGAAAAAGTATAATTTGTTTCATGATTTACAGGTTCACTATTTTTTGGCCACCTTTTGTTCAGTTAGCAGTTTTCAGTTGGCAGCTCATTATGAAACGGGTTAACTGCAAATTGCCAACTGCAAACTAAGAAATCTGAGAGATGGTTATTCATTAGAGAAATGAAAACTAGTGCATCAAATGGCAAATTACTTAATTATTGGTTTTTTACGACGGATATCGTAAATGGTGGTCTGCAAATTGTTCGTTAAATTTGCCGTTCTTCCGGAAATACAATGTGGCAGAAAAAAGATTTCTGCCTTCTTTAAAACCTTCATTGTATAACCGGTAACTAAAAAAGGAAGTGACAAAATGATTAAAATTACTTTCCCGGATGGCAATGTACGGGAGTACAAAGAAGGATCCACTGGTTTGGAAATAGCGAAGTCAATCAGTGAAGGATTGGCCAGAAAAGTATTGGCAGCGAAAGTTAACGGCGAAGTGCGGGATGCCACGCGCCCGATCTATACCGATGCCACGCTTAAATTATTGACCTGGGACGACAGCGAGGGTAAATCAACCTTCTGGCATTCTTCGGCGCACCTGATGGCGGAAGCTGTTGAAAGTTTGTTCCCTGGCGTAAAATTCTGGGTTGGTCCGGCCACTGTTAACCCGCCCGGTTTTTATTATGATATGGACCTGGGCGACCGCAAACTGACTGAAGAAGACCTGGCAAAGCTGGAAAAGAAAATGAATGAGCTGGCAAAACAGAATAACAGCTATGTGCGTAAGGAAATGCCAAAGGCCGAAGCAGTAAATTATTTTGCCCAAAAAGGCGATGAGTATAAGCTGGACCTGTTAAACGGACTCGCCGATGGAGGAATTACTTTTTATACCCAGGGCAATTTTACCGATCTGTGCCGCGGGCCTCATATTCCTTCAACAGGGTCTATCAAAGCCGTTAAACTCACTAATATTGCCGGCGCCTACTGGAAAGGCGACGAAAAAAATAAACAGCTTACCCGCGTTTACGGGGTTACGTTCCCTTCGCAAAAGGAGCTCGACGAATACCTGGCCCTCCTCGAAGAAGCTAAAAAACGCGATCACCGTAAATTGGGAAAAGAGCTTGGCATTTATACCATGGATGATGATGTTGGGCCGGGTTTGGCTTTATGGATGCCCAACGGTACCATCATTATCGAGGAACTGGAAAACCTGGCCAAGGAAACAGAAAAGGCGGCAGGGTATAAAAGGGTAGTAACACCCCATATTGCCAAAGAAAGTATGTACCTCACCAGCGGGCACCTGCCTTATTACCAGGATAGTATGTATCCGCCCATGGAACTGGAAGGGCAGAAGTACTACCTCAAGGCGATGAACTGTCCGCACCACCATAAAATCTTCGGTGCAGAACCAAGAAGTTATAAAGACCTGCCTTTGCGACTGGCTGAGTACGGTACCTGTTACCGTTATGAACAGAGCGGTGAGTTGTTCGGACTGATGCGTGTACGCTGTCTTCATATGAACGACGCGCATATTTATTGCACCCGCGAACAGTTTGCCAATGAGTTCAGAGCGGTTAACGAAATGTACCTGAAGTATTTCAAGATCTTTGGGATCGACAAGTACGTAATGCGACTGTCGCTGCATGAACCTTCAAAACTGGGTCAGAAATACATCAATGAGCCCGAATTGTGGCTCGAAACCGAGGAAATGGTGCGCAAAGTATTGATCGAATCGAATATTCCCTACGTTGAGATCCCCGACGAAGGCGCGTTCTACGGTCCCAAAATAGACGTACAGATCTGGAGCGTAATTGGCCGCGAATTTACCCTGGCTACCAATCAGGTAGACTTTGCCCAGGGTCGCCGCTTCAAGCTGGAGTTTACCAATAAGGAAAATTCGGCCGAAACCCCGCTGATCATTCACCGGGCGCCGCTGGGCACCCATGAACGGTTTATCGGCTTTTTGCTGGAGCACTATGCGGGTAAATTCCCCCTTTGGCTGGCGCCCGTTCAGGTGAAGATCCTGCCCATCAGCGATAAGTTCCTGGACTATGCAAATAGTGTTTTGGAATCGCTGAAAAATGCGGATATTCGTGCTGAAGTGGACGACCGGAACGAGAAAATAGGTAAAAAGATCCGCGATACCGAGCTCATGAAAGTGCCTTATATGCTGGTAGTTGGCGAAAAAGAGATGAATGAAAAGCAGGTAGCCATCCGCAGACAGGGCAAGGGCGATATAGGCACAAAAAGTGTGGAAGAATTTGTGAACGAAGCCCGGGCCGAGATCAAAGAAAGAAGAAGTGAATAAACTTAATAAAGGATTTGTGCAGATTGATTCACATAGATTTCATAACTTAGGATATAGAACCTTTTCCAAAGAGTCCTGAGCATTGTGAAAGGCACTTTGGAAAAGGTTTTAGACTCATAAAGAGTACCCCAATTTTAATTCAGAACGAAAACTAAAATTTAAAAAACATCTTAGTAGCCTGTATTCCGGTAATACCGGGCAGCACTGGGAACTCAAAACACAATTGTTAATTAAAAGATTTAAATGGCATTTCCACCGCGACCACCGAGAGGTAATTTCAATCCCCGATTCAGAAAGGAACAACAGCAGGAACATCGCACCAACGGCATGATACGCGTACCGCAGGTACGTTTGGTTGGCGATAATGTAGAAGTAGGTGTTTATTCAATTCAGGAAGCCATGAAAATGGCGCAGGAGCAACAGCTCGACCTGGTTGAAATTTCACCGCAGGC
>Ga0207667_10002358_pt1 | contig 23662 bp, 14 predicted proteins | sample KBSCornC52_FD_184301 | JGI IMG/M metagenome (GOLD analysis project Ga0207667, IMG submission 184301) | Corn rhizosphere microbial communities from Kellogg Biological Station, Michigan, USA - KBS Corn C5-2 (SPAdes) (version 2) | ecosystem: Host-associated > Plants > Roots > Rhizosphere > Soil ...
GTCCTCAGCCAGCGGCGCGCCGGGGAACTGCCCGAGCAACGGTGCCATGCGCCTTCGGGCATCGGAAGCTCGATGTCCGAAGGCGCGCCTTCGGAGGTGTGCGCGACGACGAGCGCGCGATCGCGCGAGCCGCGCACGACCGCCCGCTTGCTCCGCGCCGCGAACCGCGCGTCGAGGGCCAGAGGCGAGGACGACTAGAGTCGCAGAAGAGACGACTTTTCACTGCAGCGTGAACGATTCGTCGGTTTCCTCGAACAGCGTTGCACCGTTCTTTTGGGCTCGGAGCACGAGGTAGCACTTCGTTCCCGAGCTCGGCGCGGTCATGGTGATCGGCTTGGTCGTCATCGAGCCGAGCGGCACGTCGGCGGTCAGCGTGCCCATTGCGCCGATCGTCCCGGTCGCGCTATCGGCGTGAACCTCCCAAGTCACGTCCACGCTCGTGCCGTCGAACGTATCGTTGAAAATGACGAGGTTTGCCATGCGCGTCGCGCCCTTGGCGATCGTCGGTGGCGAGGCCGGCCAATCACCGTTCGGATTCGAGTTCTTGCTCGAATCCCAATACGCCTGGTCAGCAACGAGCACGGGGCTGAAGCCGTGTTGAATGCGGCGGATGATCGGGCTCGACCAAGGATCGGGCAGATTGTCCTCGCCGAACAACGGAGGGCCGCCCTGCTCGATGGTCATCTTCGTGGTCACGACGCCGGGGATCACGCTGGCCCAGCCAGAGAGCAGTGCGTACGGGCGAACGTCGGACGCGTCTTGGCGGCGCATCTCCATGGCCGACGTGCCAAACCAGGTCAGCCCTTGGCGCGAATTGTCTTTCGGCCAAATGTACTCACCTTGTCCAGCGGGGTTGTCCTTGTTGGCGTTCACGAGCTCCGTATACGCCCCGAGCCCGCCAATGTAGTGACCCGCGGTCGCGAAGCCCGGGCTCGGTAGACCGTAGTTCGAGCCGCCTTGGAAAGGGTCCGCGCTGATCGGCCGCGTGCCGTCCAGCTTCGTGATCGCGTTGAATAGGTCGGTCTCGAACTGGACCGAGTCCGTGCTGGCGCTGTTCGCCTCGTTGCTCTGACTCCAGCGCACGATTGAGGGGTGGTTGCGATCGCGGAGCACCATCGCTTGCGCGTGACCGACCATGTTGTCGTGGCCCAGCGCGAAATCCTGATCGTTGTTGCTGCCGCGGATGGCCGTTTCGCCCATGAGCATGAGCCCGAGCTCGTCCGCGGTGTCGAGCATGTACGGAGCAGAGAGCTCCTGATGGATGCGAACGAAGTTGTAATTCAGCTTCTGATAGTTGCGCACCGCCTGCGGCCAACCGGCGTTTCCTGCGCTGGGCGGCAAGAAGCCGGGCAAGGTATCGTAGGCGTCACCCTTGCCCCCATTGTCGATGCTGTCGTAGTCCGCGCCCTGCAGGTTATCGCCGCGATAGTTCACGCGGATGCCGTTCAGGTAATAGTAGACGTGCGAGGCGTCGGCTCGGCGCCGTTCGCTTTGGCGGAAGCCGAAGCGCACCACCTTGTTCTGGATGGTCTTGCCAGCGAGGTTGAGCTGCAGGTTCAAGTTGTGCAGCCGCGCTTTGTAATCGGCCTGGTACGGCACGTTGGGCCACCAATAAGACGCCTTACCGAGTCCCCACTTGATCGGGCCGACGGTCGCGGTAGTGGTGGCGCCCGGAGCCGCAGTGACCATCGTGTCGGGGATCGCCGGATAGCTCAGGTTGTCGCAATTCCAAGAACCGAGCGACCCTGACAGCGTGACTTGCTGGCTCGTGGCGCCGGTGTTGGTGACGGCCGCTTCGAAGGTCAGCGTGTCGTCGGTGACGCTGGTCTTCACGAATACGTCGCTCACGTACACGTCGGGATAGACGTGCAACAGCGCAGAGCGGAAGATCCCTTGTGCCACGTTCGGAGACCAGCCCGCCGCGGTCGGAACTACGAATTTTCCGTTGGTTTTCAAGGCTGCACCGCCCTTGACCAGCACCGAAATCGTATGTTGCTTGCCCGGAGTCACGAACTTCGTGACGTCGAACACGGACGGCGTAAACGAGGTCGTGTTGGTCCCGACCTCTTTACCGTCGACCGACAGCGTCGACTGAAAGTTGACGGCGCCGAACTCAATCAGCGTGGTTTGCGGCGCGCCGGAATCAGGAACGGTGATCTGAGTCGCGTAGGTGCCGCTCGAGGCATTGATGCCCTGCTTCAGCCAGCCGCCTCCGGGAACTTGGATCGTCCGCTTGCTGCCACCCGCAGGGGTAAAATCCCAAGTCCCCGCGATCGACGTGGTGGAGCTGTCTGGCTTCGCGGCTTCGCACGTGCCGCCCCCTGCACCGCCAACACCCGTGCCGGCGGTGCCCGCGCTGCCGGCGCTGCCGCCCGACGCGGTTGCTCCGGCGGTGGGGCTATTGCCACCCGAACCGACACTCCCGCCTGTATTCGCGGCGCCACCTGTGCCGAGCTGGCCTGCCGTGCCAGCCGAGCCAGCGGCGGAGTTGGCGCCGCCCGAGCCCGCCTGGCCCGTTGCAGCGGGCGTGCTCGAGGAACAAGAGAACCCGAGCACCGCAAAAGTGGCGATCGCGAGCGTGTTGAAAAGATGTTTGGCGGTCATGGGGCGCTCCTTGCTCCGATCAAAGGACGTGAAGGAAGCTCCACGCCTCTTGCTGATTCCAGGTCGTCGTCGGCCTCGGACGCGAATGGGCGAACGCCCGAAGACGAGCGCTCAAAAGTGACTGAAAAAGGGCCAGACTTCATGCGCATGACAGTCGCGGCTGACCCCAAGTTTGGTGTGTTCAATGTCCGTAACCCGCGGCCACGATGTTGGCCTGAATCAGCGCGTCGACCGAATCCGGTGGATTGCCACTGGTCATCGCTCCTTCGAAGAAGGTGCCGGTGCCGCCATTGCTGCCGTCGCCACCGGTCCCGAGGATGATCGCTCCCTGCAACTTCTTCGGGCTATATCCGGGGGACGGCCGAACGCCGTCCCACATCGTGATCAGCGTATTGGCTGAGGCGTCCGCGGCCTTGAGCGTGAAGTGATTGCCCGAAGGGCCCTTCAGCATGGCGGTCGCAAACGGCGCGAGCACCGACTTTGCGCTGGGCGTCAGGACCGATTGCGATTGCCAGCCGCCCTTGTCGCTCTTGAACATGCCATTTTCGAGGTCGCCGGCGATCCACGGCCCGCTGCCGTCGCCCTTGCCGCCCCAGGTGATATCCGTGCCCCAATAGAGCGCTTCCATCGTGCCGTTCCCGTCGTCGTTGCCGCTCGTCTCGGCGTTGCCGTAGTCGAAGCAGCACTGATCGCTGAACCGCTTGCCATCCACCACCATGTACATGGCTTCGGGTTCGTCGCCTTTGGCGACACCCTTGGTGGCGTTGTTTCGGTACGCCACATTGCCATACGCAGTGACGAAGATGCCGTGACCCTGGTGCCCGCCGACCGTGACTTTGCCGTCGGCGGCCTTCGCCTCCACGCCGCCGTTCGGCAACCAATGCGCCACCGGTGATTTGACCAGATCGTTCTTGTTCGGCGACTGATCGTAGATGATCGAAATGGTGCAGGTCGTGCCGCTACAGAACGCGTCGTGCGCCGCGATATCGACGAAGCCGCCCGGGGCGAGCGCGGGGACGTCTTTGGTGGTTTTGTCCGACGCGCGCCGCAGTTGATAGAGCGGGCCGGTGTACGCGCCGTAGAGCGCGCGAATCGTGCTGTGCGCAGCCACGCATGGCGTATTGGCCGTCGCGTAAATGTCGCAGGGGCCGGTGCTGGTCGCGCCGCCCGCGGGTGCACCCGCCGCCGAAGTGGATCCGCTCGTGCCGCCAGCACCCCCCGTCGCAGTCGTTCCGCCCGACGGCGCTCCGCCACTGGCCGAGCCACCAGAAGCGGTCGAGCCAGCCACAGCAGGCGCTCCGCCGCTGGCAGAGCCACCCGCGGCGTTTCCGCCCGCGTGAGTCATGCCGCCGCTCGCGCTAGCGCCTCCGCTCCCATCGCCGTTCGAGGAGCTGGCGTCGGAGCAGCCAACGACCGCGGCCAGGGCAAGCCCCGCGCCGCCAAGGCACCATCGGCTCAGACGCGGCAGGGAGTTTATAGGCATTGGCATGCACTTTCGAAACGGGCGTGACCTACTTGACCCTCAAGATTGCAGCAGACTCGCCGAGCTTCTTTCCCTGAGCATCGACGATCGCAAGCTTGTAAGTCCCGGAGCTACTCGGAAGGGCAATCGTGGTCGCATCGCCGGCCGCCTTCGTCATCGTGGCACCGGCGGTGAAGGTCGTAGTGCCGGCTGGCGCGAGCCAGACGGTATTGCTGCTGTCGCCCGTACTGCGAATGTCGAGGCTGCTCGCTCCGGCCGCAACCGCACAGCTGGCCGGGAATACGTAGTCGACACGGGACAGCAAGCTCGAGGGAATGAGACTCGCGTACGCCGCTTCGACCCCGGAGCTCAAAGCGGCCTTGTATTGTGCGACCGGCCAAACGTTGTCCGACACTGCGACCGGCGGATCGATCACACTGTTTGGCGGCGTGATGCCCATCTTGCTCACGGTGGCGTACGTGCGAAGAATCGTAAGATCGTGCTTGTTGCCGAAGAGCTCGCTGTTGATCGTGTATTTCACGCCAGTCGAGATGTCGAGCACGTTGTCGTTCTCGGTGATGAACGCGCTCCCTTCGTCGTTGTGCAGACCGTACGTGAGGCCCGCGGGGATGCCCTTCACGTAGTTTTGGTTGATGGTCGTGCCCGGCATTTGCCCGATCGTGTAGACCGCGCCGCTGTCGTGGAGCCGGCTGAGCGTGTCGATCAAACGGTTGTTGTTGACCGCGTTGTTCTTGCACGTGGTCGAGCTCGAGAAGTTGCTCCAGCCCCAACCCAGGTTGATCCCGTTGTAGGCGGTGCCCTGAATATAGTTGTGGGTGATGGCCAACGTATCGACGAAGAACGCCGTGATCCCGGCGTGACCACCGAAGCCCGGCAGCGAGCTCAGGTTGTAAAACACGTTGTTCGTGATCGAGTCGTTCTTGCAAACGCCCTCGACGCCCGCAGGATACTTCTCGTGCGCGCCCCCATCGCCGATCGCGACGTGCTGCGGGTGACCCACGGTGACCCCGCTGCCGGCGATGTCCGTGATGTAGTTACCGGTGATCTTGCTGTTGATCACGTCGTTGATGATCGAGATGCCTTCGGAGCCGCTGTGCTTCACCACGTTGCCGACGAACTCGAGCGAGTCGGCGTTGCTGGCGTTGATCACGCCGGGTAGGGTGTCGGTGATCTCGTACTTGCTGTTGTGCCAGTTGCCGTCGCCGTACGCGATGTACACGGTCGCGCCCTGGACGCTGGCTTTGCCGTGCGCGCCCCCGACCAAGGCCAGGCTATAGTCCGTGTTCTCGAAGGTGATGCCCTGGAACGTGAGGTTCTTCACGCGCTCCGTGGTCGAGGTGCCCGCGATGTCGATCAACTTCTCGGCGACGGGCGCTTCCACGTCCGCGCTGGTCATGTCTTCGCCCGAGCGCGGGTAGTAGTAGAGCGTGCCCGCGGTCTTGTCGAAGTAGAATTGCCCGGGCGCGTTCAGGAACTCGAAGGCATTGTAAAGGGTGTGCGTGCCCGTCACGCTGAAGCCTGCGCTCCAACCCGGCAGCTGTGCGATCGCGCCGTAGGGCTGCTGGAACAAGAGCGCTCGATTGTTGTCCGGCGTGGTCACCACGTCCCGAACGCACACGATGTTCTCGTTCCAGGTCGTGCCGTTGATGATCTCGAGATCATCCTTGTTACTGGCAATGGCCGGCACGTCGGACGAGCTGTATTGCGCGCCGTCGCTGTTGCTGCCGCTGGCCCACGCCCAGGGCGCTTGCCCTGAGGTCACGGTATAGGTGTTGTAGCCGCCCTTGGAGGTGACGACCTTGCTCGCCATCATCGCCCGCGCGTCATTGACGTACAGATTTCTGAGCTTGGTCGTGCGGCTGAGCGGTGCCTTGTACAAGTTGCCGCTCGCTTTTGCCCAGCCGCTCACTTTGACGGCGCCGCTCAGGATCGGCGTTTCGCCCGGATAGGCTTCGTAGTGGATGCGATGGCCATTACTGCCCGAATCTTGCGGGGCAAACGTGATCGGCGCAGTGAGCGCATACACGCCGCCGCGCAGATACACGTGCAAATCATCGGTCATTTGTGCGTTGACCGTGCGCACGACGTCGCGCGCTTTGCCGATGGTCTGAAAGGGCGCCGTCGCCGTGCCGGCGTTCGTGTCGCTGCCGGTCGGCGAGACGTAGTAGCCGGGGCCGGTCACGACCGCGCCGCCCGCACCCGCAGCAGAGCCGCCGCCTGAACTAGCTCCCCCGCCGCCCGAGCTGGTACCGCCACCACCGCCAGCCGGCGCTGCGCTGCCTCCGACTCCGTTGCCGCCCTGGCCGCCGGAAGAGGTCGCACCGGCACCGCCGCTGGCTGGACTCGAACCTCCGTTGGAATTCGGCTGGTTGGATGCGCTCGACGAGCCACAGCCGGAAAGCAAAACCGCGAGCCCGATACTGGCGATCGATGATGATGTTCGGTTCATGACAGCCTGGTGTGTACGCGGTCGCATCAGAACGCCGGATTGGAGCGGGTCAGGGCCTTGATCGCCGCCCACTCTGCTTGCTTGAAGTCGTGCACGTCGTTGTATGGCATCTCGGATGAGGGGGATTGATTCGACAACGTGCAAACGGCGGCGCCATCAGCGAGAACGTTCGCGCTGCTCCCGGCCGCGCCCGAGCTCCCGCCCGCGAGGGCGACGCCGCCCACACCGGTCACGCCAGCGCTGTCCGAGCTCGTGCCACAGCCGAATAGCTGCAAAGCGTAGCCAGAGGCAGGTCTCGCCAAGCGAAGCCTGGAGCGCGGAGTCATCTGCTCAGCAGTGGCGTCACTCGCACGATTCCATCTCTGCAATTCTTTGCAGCGGCACTTGTGTTCAGCGCCGCGACTGATCGCAGGTAGCCCATGAGCCCAAAGATGCGCGGGCGGCGCTCAGCGCCGGCTCTCGGCCTACTTGCTCGAGGATTTGGCTTGATGGTCACGAAGCATGCACGGTGCGGCGCAGCCTTCGGCGTCGCGGACGATTCCCCGAGAACTTTTCCGGAACCGAGCAAGCTACGCACAAGAAAAATCAACCTGCGTGCACCGAGGCGCGCTCATCGGCCGCAGATTTTGCGTAGGGCAATCCCTCGCACTGGGGCGCCGAAGGCTGTGACGGCCTCTGGCGTGGCGCGTGACCATCAAAAAAACAACCACCCTCTTGGGACGTTCCGGCAGTGTATTTGCACCGCACCGGCGCCAAGAGGTAGTCCTAGCCCCGAACCAACGGGAGGGGTTTTAGGGCTAGCTCTAAGGCGAGAGCGAGGGGGAGATCGTCACGTCGTCGACGTACAGGGTGGACTCAGTCGGATCCAGCAAATTGGCGAGGTTTCCCGCGAACCACTGACCATAATTGGTGTCGTCCGTGACCACGTTTGGGAAGTCGGCCACGCGTATTCCGTCTTGGTAAAGCGCTGCCTCACCGGTCGCGTCCTTTGCGCGCCTGAGGTAAAATTCCAAATGGAACCAGGAACCGATCGGCACCGGCGGCCCCTGAATCGTATGATCGCCCGTACCGTTCCACATGAACTTGAGCACGAACGTGGCAAGCTTTCCGTCGCTCGTATTGCTGAGCGACACGTCCCACAGACCGCGCGGCTCAGAAGTCGGCGTGTCCGTGCCTTGGAAGTGGAACAGGTTCCACAAGCCCTTGTTCGTTGATAGGGCCGGAATGTAATACCAAGCGCCGTAATAAGCCTCGTCCGGCAAGGTGCCCTGGCGAACGCAGCGCGACTGCTGCAGCGGACTTCCGTCCTCGGCATCCACCGTAAATGCGGCGGCGAAATGCCCGCTGTGCACCGGCGAGGAGACGATGCGGTATTGCACGGGGTCGGTACAAAAACCGGCTGGCGGCGTGTAATCGCAGAAACGGTTCTCGAAGCCGGTCGACCACGGGATCGGGATGGGGTCCGCCGCACTGAGTTGCGTGCCCGCGTCCACCTTGCTCGCGGGGCAAGTCCACTCGCCGATGACGACCGTGGGCTCACAGGCCGCGAGGCCCGCCGCGGCGGCGAGGGTGAGTAGCCTGTGTGACCACGCGCGGGCCACGCCGCGCAGAACCAGCCGGCGCGCGCTTGGAAAGGCGCCAGAGCGGCTCTCGCCGATAGCAGCGCTCGGCCCTTCGATGTGCAAGACGCGGCATTGTCCGCCGCTCACTCGCCTCAGTCAAGGTCACACCGGTCATCACTATGAGGAAGGGGGCACCGCCTGGGCCGAGCTCGAGCCGCCGCGGGCGCCGGGACGAGATGGAATCGCAGCGCTCACGACACTGCCAAGCATGAGCGCTGCCACGCCGCAGGATCTCGCACCCCAAGGGTACTTGCCGGTGGCCGCCGTCTTCTCCTGCTGCGCAACCCCTTCGGGTCGTCTTTCGCGCTCGCGCCGCCCGGCGCGGCCGCGCTGATTTTCCAATCGAACCCTGCAGCTTGCGTCCTCGAACTACCAGCAGAGCAACCCCGTCATGCCACTTTACCGAGCAAGCTTCATCGTTCGCTACCGGCGAGGGGTTCGGGCTGCGCTCTCGGCCGCGCTCGCACGGCACGCGGCAGTCTGTGAAGCGCTGAGCTCGCGCTTGCTCCCTGGCACGGCGCGCGTGTGCGCTGCGAAACCTTTCCCACAGCACGAGCAACCAAACACGGACGAATTTTTCGAGGTCTCTCAGGTTCGCGCGCGTCCGGTGCCGCCCGTCGAGTCGGTGCGCTGGTCGAGATCGCCGGAGTTGGCGCGGATCACGGATCGGGTTTTACCGTCCAAGGCGTGGCTCGGGATCGCGGCCATCATTTTGACGGTGACTCCAACCGCGGGCACGACCGCCCTCGAGCTCGCGCCAGAGAGCGAGCCCGCGACCGCCGTCGTGCAGGATGCGCCACAAGCTGTCGTCGAGGCTGTTCATTCGGAGCTAAATAGCTCGCTCGGCGCGTCGCTCGCGCGAGTTCGCGCGCAGAGCGGCGGCTCGCAAGCGGCGCCCACTCGCCCCCACGAGCGCGCTGCCACCCCTCAGAAGGATCATTGATCGCGAGCACCTCCCGCTCTCGATGATCGGCACGAACGACATCAACGGTTGGCTCGAGCGTTCGCTCCGGTCCCGAGTTGTCGCCGAGGTCGGCTAGCCCGAGGCCGGAAAATAACGGCGCCGCGCGTTCGGACGTGACAACGCACGGCTTAACTTCGACACTCACGGCCATGCCTCCGGCTGACGAGTTCGAATCGTGTCGCGTACGCGGATGACGTCCCCGCGGACTCGAATTTTTGGCCGGTATGGGGCACGGCCGGCAATGGCGATCGCACTGCTCGCCTGGCTCGGCTTCGCCCCGAAACGCGCGCTCGCGCAACAAGCACCCGGGCTCAGCATTCATTGGGAAGCGCCCGCTCGTTGCCCGCAGCAGAGCGAAGTGCGGGAGCGCGTGCGAAAGCTGAGCGGATCGCTCACCTCGCTTCAGGGAGATCTGCAAGCGGACGGCACGATCACCAAAGCGGACGACGGTCGCTTTCACTTGAAGCTCGTGATGCGCTCGGGGCAGCTCGTGGGTGAGCACAACATCGACTCCACGTCGTGCACCGATCTGACCCGCGCAGCCGCCGTCGCGATCGCCTTGTTGCTGCGCTCCGGCGAGCCGCCGCGCGAAGACGATCTCGGCAACGCGCGCGCGCCCGACGCCGCGGGCGACAATGGCGAGAACGGCGGCACGAAACCCGACCGCGCCGAGGATCACCCGCCGCCCGAAAACGAGCCTCCGCTCGCCAAACCGCCGACGAAATCCGAGCCGCCTGCCCACGGAGGGCCGGACGAGACCAGCGCGAGACGCAGCTGGAATATCCGCTTGCGCGCGCCTCTAGCCGCGCTGAGCATTGGACCTCTGCCGAAGCCGAGCTGGGGGCTCTCGTTTGCTGCCGGCGTGTCCAACCAAAACTTGAGCTTGTGGCTCGAAGGGAGTCAATGGCGAGAGCAGGACGTCCCGGCCAACGCTTTTCCCGGCTACAGCGCGAACGTTCACCGAGTAACGGCCTCGCTCAGGGGCTGCCGAGCGCAACGTTTTTCGCTGTTCGAGGTCGCCCCCTGCCTCGTTCTGTCGCTCGAGCGTCTGACCGCCGCAGGTGCCGGGCAGAACGTCGCGCCTGAGTCGCAGCACATCACCTGGCTGGGGGCGGGTGTCGGTGCGCAGGGGCGCGTATACATCACGAGCTGGTTCAGCCTGGGATTGTCCGTCGAGGGTGAAATCGAGGCGTCCCGCCCCCGCCTGCATATCGGCGGTGTGGGAACGGTTACGCAGATTTCTCCCGCACAATTTAGCGTCAACGTCGGACCCGAGTGGATTTTGTGATGGACAGCGTTATGCGCCGCCACTGCTTAAGCAGAGTCGAGCATGCCAGGACAAACTTCAGAGGCTCGCGTTCTGGCCGTTCAACCGCAGGCGTCCCCGAGCTCGTCCGCTGCAATGCCCACGTTTCAGGCTGTCTATGAAGAGCAATTCGACTTCGTGTGGACTTGCGTTCAGCGGCTCGGCGTGGATGCGAGCGCGATAGACGACGTCGTTCAGGACGCTTTCATCGTGATTCACGGCAGGTTGCACACGCTGCAGCAACCAGAAGCCCTGCGCAGTTGGATCTACGGCGTCGTGCGCCGCACGGTGAGCACCTATTACCGCGCGAAGCGCACCCGCGCCGTCGTGTCCACCACGGCGGATGGCATGGAAGTCGAGTCGCCGGAGCCCACCCCCTACGACGTCGCCCAAACCAATTCCGACATTAATTTGCTGGCAAAACTGCTTGCGGAGCTCGATGAGCCGAGGCGCGAGCTGCTTGCCCTGGTCGAGCTGTACGAAATGACGGTACCTGAAGCGGCCGCCGCGCTGGACATCCCAATAAACACGGCATATTCACGATTACGCAAGGCCCGGCTAGCGTTCGAAGCGGCGCTCGCGCGGCACGACGCGGGGGGCGGACGGAGATGATCATGGCAGAATTGAGCCCGAGAGCTCGCGAGCTGTTACGCGCAGGAACGATGCGTCCGACCGCGGCGGACCGAGCGCGCATTCAAAAAGCATTGCAAGCGCGGCTTGGAATGCCCTCGCCCTCACTGCCGGACAGCCCGGCTCTGCCTGCCCCGCGTTCGCGCTGGCCGTTCGTCTCGAGCGCGATCGTCGGCGTCGGCTTGATTGGCGGTGCCGTGTACCTTTCGAATCGACACGCGCCCGAAACGGTCGTCGCTGCGCAGGCTCCGGCCATCGCGGCAGTCGTGCCGAGCTCGGTACCTGCGGAGGCGACGATCCCGGTCGAGGCTGCGACCGTGTCCGCTCTGCCCGCGACGGTTGCGCCTGGCGCGCCCGCACCCTCGTCCCATACGGCGCGGGATCGACTGGCACAAGAGGTCGCCCTACTCGAGCGCGCGACGAGCGCTCTACATGCCGGGCGCCCCGCCGACGCATTGAGAGTGCTCGACGAGTATCAGCGCAAATTCCCCAGCGGGCTCTTGTCGCAAGATCGCGGTTCGGCGCGCGCACAGGCGCTGTGTGCGCTCGGCCGCCGCAGCGAGGCGCAAGCCGAGCTAGCTCGGCTTCCGGCGCAGTCCCCTGGGAGCGCGCGCGCCAAGCAAGTCTGCGACGCGAGCGCCAAGGCAGCGCGCTGAAGCGCCTGCACACGCGGTATGTGGAACTAGTACCAGCCCGCACACGCGGCGTGTGGAACTAGTACCGCGTACCGCGCTCTGGAACTGGTAGCGCGTATCCGCGGGCGTCCGTCCCCGGATTTCCGCGTGGGAGTGGTGCGCGCGGATCGTCGCACGCTTCCGAACAATGACTCGGGCGGCACTTTGCGGTGAGAATCGCGCGATTGAGCCGCTGCCCGCGCGATCGGCGCTCCGAGTCGTGCTGGGTTGGAAAGTTCGGGCGTGAGCCGAGCTACGGAGCAGGAACGGGCGAAGCGCCGGCCGTGTTTCGCGCCGGATGCGCTGCTGCGGACGGAAATCGCGAGGCCGCGCCACTGCTAGTTGATTCGGCGCCCGCGCTTGCCGAGTCGTGCCTCGTCCATTCCCCTTCGCCGCGAGCTCCGCTGCGCATTGAAAAGAGCCCCATCGATGAAGATTCAATCTGCTGCTCTGGTCATGGCCCTGGCCATCGGGCTGATCTCCGGTGCCTGCAGCACCAGCTCGGACGGCTCAGCGGGCGGCAGCGCGAACAACGGCGGCGCCCTCGGGGCAGGCGGAAGCAACGGCGGGGGCGGCGGCGCCATGGCGTCGTCAGGCGGCTCGAGCAGCGGCGGCGGAGCGGCGTCTTGCTCCAACGTCACAGCTTGTGGCGGCAGCGTGGTCGGCACTTGGAGTGTCAGCGCCTCGTGTCTCAAAGTCAGTGGCAACCTGAACTTGGGCGCGATCGGCGCAGGTTGCCCGACCGCGCCGGTCACCGGCTCGCTGAATGTGACCGGAACCTGGACCGCCAATGCCGATGGCACGTACCAGGACAACACGACCACCACCGGCGAAGAGCAGTTCACCCTGGCTCCCGCGTGTTTGGTGATTTCGTCCACCCAAACTGACTGCGCGGGCGCAGCCAACATCATCTCCAGCCTCGGCTACGCCTCCGTCACTTGCAACCCCGTGGCAGCCGGCGGCTGCAGCTGCTCGGCCACCGTCAACCAAACCGGCGGCCCAGGCTTGGTCTCCGTCTTTGCTTCCTCCAACGGCAACTACAAGTCCGCCGGCAACGTGCTCACCGTCGATGACCAGATGCCGTACTCGTACTGCGTCGCGGGCGACTCGATGACATGGACCCCGCAGACCCAAGCCCCCGCCACCACCGGCACCCTCGCCTTTCAAAAGAGCACTTCCACCGGCATGGGCGGCGCGGGCGGCGGCGGTGGTAGCAGCCCAATCGCCGGCGGTGCCAACCTCGGAGGCGCGGGCGGTTCCGGGGGCGCGGTCGGCACCACGGGCCCGTGCGATATCTACCAGGGCGCAGGCAATCCGTGCGTCGCGGCGCACAGCACCGTCCGCGCGTTGTTCAAAGCGTACGCCGGCAAGCTCTATCAAGTCCGAAATTCGGCTGGCGCAACCAAGGACATCATGCCGCTCACGGCGGGTGGCGTGGCCGACGGAGCTGCGCAAGACGCGTTCTGCACGGGCACGACCTGCGTCATCACCGTCGTCTACGACCAATCCGGCAAAGGCAATGACCTCTGGTACCAAGGCTCGACCATGGTCCCAGGCTCGACGTCGAGTCTCCCGGCAAAGGCAACCAGCGAGTCGCTGACCGTCGGCGGTCACAAGGTGTATTCGCTCTACATCAACCCCAACAATAGCTATTGGGTCGACGCCTCGAAGTCAGGCATTGCACTCGGTAAAGAGCCCGAAGGCATGTACATGGTCACGAGCAGCAAGCACTTCAACTCCGGCTGTTGCTTCGACTACGGCAATAGCGAGACCGACCGCAAGGCGGACGGATCCGGTGCCATGGACGCGCTCAATCTCAGCTCGACCACGGCTTGGGGCTCCGGGGCTGGCAACGGACCCTGGGTGATGGCCGATCTCGAGTACGGGCTCTTCGCTCAAGGCGACAACAAGAAGAACCAGAACGATCCGTCCCAGACCGCCACGTTCGTCACCGCCGTGCTGAAGAATAACGGCACTACCGAATACGCGCTTCGAGGCAGCGACGCCACGATGGGGAACTTGACCACGTATTACAAAGGCGCGCTTCCCGGCGGCTGGAACCCGATGAAGAAGCAAGGCGCGATCGTGCTCGGCAGTGGCGGCGATTGCTGCAAGCCCGGGGGCGGCGCCAATCAGAGCGACGGCACGTTCTACGAGGGCTGCATCGTCACCGGCTACCCCTCCGACGCGACGGAAGACGCGGTGCAGGCGAACATCGTCGCGGCTGGCTACAGCAAGTAGCTTGCCCGCAGTCCTGTCGCGACCGCCGGGCGCGCGCGGGCAAAGCGCCCATCCGGCGTAAAGCGTTCGGCAAAATAGCGGCGGGCACGCGCGCCGAACTGCGCTAAAGAGGGGAAAATGCTCAGCTCATCGCGCGACGCAAGCTACCTCGGGTTCGGCCGATATTTGCGGACGTTGTCAGCGCTGTCGCTCGCGCTGGTCAGCGTGAGCACGTTAGCAGCGTGCTCAGCCTCGCCGGCCACGGGCTCTCACAACGACCACGGCTCCGGAATTGGCGCCGGCAGCTCGAGCGCGGGCAATTCCGGACTGCTAGTCGGCGTCGACGGCGGATCCACGCTCAACCTCCCGCCCGATGGCGGCTCGAGCAGCGGGGACGCTGGAGCGGATGCGTGGCCGTCCGCGTGCAAAGCCGCGCCCGTCGCCGGAACGACCGGCGAGTACTGCCAGGGTGCGCCGTTCGCACCGACGACCCAGGGCGGTAGTACGATTGAGAGCGCGGCCGGCTGCGGCACGACGTTGTGGGCCGTCGCGCGCGACTTCGTCGGCTATAACCAAATGGCGACGAGTCCCCCGGGCATGCCTCATCCCGACTTCGGCTCGCACTATTGCTGCGGGAACCCGACCGGCACGGTGCTCGCCACTTTGGGCGATGACGGCAAACCGGTTTACAACCCGGCCAACGTCGCAGGCGACTACAACTCGAGTGGGGTAGGCCTCACTGGACCCGAAGCGTTCAAGCAGTGGTACAACGACGTGCCCGGCGTGAATCTCGCTTATCTGGTCGGCTTCAACATGGCCCCGTCGGGCGATGGTGTCACCAGCGTATTTTCCTCCAAGCTCTACTTCCCGGTCGATGGTGTCGGCTTCGGCAATCTCAACGACTACGGAGAAGACGGCAAGAGCCACAACTTCGGGTTCACGACCGAGCTTCACACCAAGTTCAAATACCAGGGTGGCGAGGTGTTCAGCTTCGAAGGCGATGACGACCTCTGGGTCTTCATCAATAAGAAGCTTGCCATCGATCTCGGCGGGATCCATACGGCGATGCAAGGCCAAATCACCCTGGACAAGCTCGCGCCCGACGCCGGCCTCGTCATAGGCCAAGTCTACCCGCTAGATTTGTTCAATGCCGAGCGGCACCCGTCTGGCTCCAACTTCAAGATCACGACCTCGATGACGTTCGTAGATTGTGGAGTCGATCCGGTCGTCGTGCGCTAGCGATCCGTCGGAGCCATCGAGCTCGACCGCGCATTCGACCACTCGTGCCGTTGGGCGACGCCGCTAGCATTGGGCCGCGACGCGATGGCCGGCGGCCTCCACATTCCCAGGGCGCGCCGCCAACACCCGAATTTTACCGCCTAGCCCCACGCGGTCGCGGTATCCCGGCCAGCGGACCCCGGGCAGGCGTGCAATATGATCGCTGGAGGAATCACGGCGACAAGGAGCGCGCGCTCGGCCCCTTTGTAAGGGTGGGCCTCTAGCCCTTGGCTCCGACTCTCTTTGGGCGCACGCGCAGGCACTCCCACCTTTTCTCCAACGGCGCCGTTTGGAACTGACCGCGATGAGAACAACGATGATTTCGCCGAAGACCTGGCTGAGTGCCCCGACCGGTTTGCGCTCGTCTTCTCCAGCGGCCGTGGCGTTCGCCGCGCTCGGCTTCCTCGGGCTGTCGCTGGCAGCAGCGCGTGCCAGCGCCACCGAGTACTACGTCTCCCCGCAAGGCAGCGACACGAACGCGGGGACCATGGCCGCGCCTTTTGCCACGATTCAGAAGGCGGGCAGCGCCGCCTCGGCTGGAGACACCGTCTGGCTCCGGGCCGGCACGTACTACAACACCGCGCAGATCACGATCTCGAAGAGCGGGCAGTCGGACACCAACGACATCAAGTTCTGGGCGTATGCCAACGAGGTTCCGATCCTCGATTGTTCCAAGTACAAGACGACCAACGCCGCGGTCGACATGCCTTGCATCTTGATCACGGGCAGTTTTCTCTACTTCCGCGGGCTCGAGGTCGCCAATGGTCCGGTAGGCGCGAGCGGCGCCCATTCCATCGACATGATTCGTGTCAAGAACGCCCAGCATGACACGTTCGAGTTGCTGAACATCCATCATGGCTTCGGTCCCGGGCTGTTCTTCGACGGCGGCACCGGCGGTCACCTCGTGCTCAATTGTGATTCGCACGACAACTACGACAAGAACGGCAGCCAAGGCGACGGTCAAAACGGCGACGGCTTCGGCGTGCACTACCAAACGACGGGCCCGAGCACGATCATCCGCGGCTGCCGCGCCTGGTTGGATTCCGACGACGGGTACGACTTGATCGGCCAAGAGGTCCCAGTTCACGTCGAGCGCAGCTTTGCCGCGCAGAATGGCTATAGCGACGGAGGCGCGAGCTCTCCGGCGCAAGGAAACGGCAACGGCTTCAAGATGGGCAGCAGCCAGGTCGCGGCTTGCCGGCACATCATCGAGAACAACGTCGCCTGGAAGAACAAGGCCGCAGGCTTCTATGCCAATCACTCTTCTGGCGGCAACACTTGGTACAACAACACGGCGTACATGAACAACGTGCAGTACAACATGCTCGCCAGCAGCTTCGACTCCAGCGGCAACGTCACGGGCACGATCGTTCTATCGGGTAGCAAGGCGCACATCATGCGCAACAACATCGGCTTTCCGAACAAGAACAGTAATATGGACGGCGTCGACTCCATGTTCAACACCTGGGATTTGAACATTGCCGAAGCGGCGAGTGACTTCGTCAGCACGAGCGATGCGGGTTGCCTGGGTCCCCGTCAAGCGGATGGCAGCATGCCGGCCGCCTGCAATTTCTTGAAGCTGAAAGCGGGTAGTCCCCTGATCGACAAGGGCAAGGACGTGATGCTGCCCTTCGTCGGCACGGCTCCCGATCTCGGGGCCTATGAGTATGGTGCGGTCGCGCCCAGCGGCGGTGCTGGCGGTTCCGGCGGCGGCAGCGGCGCTGCCGGATCGGGAGCTCTAGGCAATGGCGGTTCCGGTCCCAACGGTGGCGGCGGCGCGTTCGATCCCGGCAACGGCGGCTCCGGTGCAGGTGGCGCGTTGGTGGCCGGCTCGGGTCCCGGTGGTAGCAACGGCACCGCGGGCTCACCGCCTGCCTCCGGGGGCACGACCGGTAACGGCACTGCGGGTCAGCCGGCGGCAGCCGGCTCCGGCGTGACCCCGACTGACAACAATACTGACAGCGGATGCAACTGCATCGTGGCGGCGGGCGCGCGCGCGGGAGATACGGCGCGCTGGCTCGATCTCGCCGCAGCAATGGCCGCGGTGTTGCTGACGCGTTCTCGGCGCCGTCAGCGCGCCGCGCGCCGACTCTAGCCCTGCGTTCCGGCGCGGTCGATCAGCGACTCGAAGTGCGACGGCGGCGAAGCCGCAACAACCGATGGCGAGTGGCGGCGAGCCACCGCAGATGGAGTTGGAAGTGACCAGTATGTCAGCCGTACGTTTTTGGTGGAGTCGCGGCCTTTGCCGATTGCTCGTTGGCATCTGTGTGCTGGGCGGGGCCTGCACGGCCTGCAGCTCCGGAAGCTCGGGCGAAGACGGCCACGCGGGAGCGCCTTCGGCGGCGGGTGGCGCGACCAGCACCGGCGGAGATGGGGTCGGCGCTTTCGCAGGCAGCGCAGCTGGACAAAACTCGGCCAACGGTGGCGCGCCGGGCACCGCGGGCGTCGGCGCGGGCGGATCGACGGCCGGCTCGGGCGGGGCCAGCCCTCCTCGCGATCCCTTCGATATCGTGGCAGCCGGCACAGCCGTCGACATCTACGTCGATGCGACCGACTCTCCCTCGGTCGTGCGGGCGGCAGCAGATCTCCGGGCCGACGTGCAGCGCGTTTCCGGCGTCGCTCCCGTCATCAAGAACTCGACCGCAGAACTCTCGGCCACAGCCGTGATGGTGGGAACTCTGGGCAAGAGCCCGGCCATCGACGCGTTGGCCAGCGCTGGGAAGCTCGACACTACCGGCGTCACCGGAAAGTGGGAATCAGCCGTCATCCAAGCAGTATCGAATCCAGTGCCGGGCGTGACGCGGGCTCTGGTCATCGCAGGCAGCGATCGACGCGGAACCATCTACGGCATCTACGAGCTATCACAGCGAATCGGCGTCTCGCCCTGGTATTGGTGGGCCGACGTGGCGCCGACACCGGCGACGACCATCACCGTCGACGGCTCGGTGTTCAAGCAGGGCGAGCCGTCGGTCAAGTATCGCGGGATCTTCATCAACGACGAGGAAAACTTCTCCACCTGGGCGGGGACCAAAGTGGACGCCGGGAAGAAGCCGGGGCCCGAGACCTACAAAAAGGTGTTCGAGCTGCTCTTGCGTCTGAAGGCGAACTTCCTTTGGCCGGCCATGCACCCCGTGTCCGATGAATTCAACAAGTACCCGGAGAACGCCGCCAACGCCGAACTCTACGGGATCGTCATGGGGTCTTCACATCCCGAGATGATGTTGCGGAACAACGTCAAAGAGTGGGGCCCCTGGGCCAAGGCTCACGGATCGCCGTCCTACGACTACAGCGTCAATCCGCAGACCATCTACGACTATTGGGACGCCCGCGTGCAAGCGAACGGCAAGTACGAAAACGGCTACTCCGTGGGCATGCGCGGCGAACACGACAGCGGCCTCGTGGCGGTCAATGCGCCCACGACGGCGGACAAGGTCACGTTGATGCAGAAGATCTTCGCCGATCAGCGCAAGATCCTGGCCAACCGGGTCGATCCCGATGTGACGAAGCTCTTCCAGGTCTTCACGCCTTACAAAGAGGTGTTGCCGATCTACAACGCCGGCCTGAAGGTCCCGGACGACGTGACGATCCTGTGGGCCGAGGACAATCACGGCTATGTTCGCCAGCTGCCGAGCGCGGCTGAACGCCTGCGCTCGGGCGGCGCGGGCGTTTACTACCACATCTCGTACTGGGGAGCGCCGACCAGCTATCTCTGGCTCAATACCACCCCTCCGACGCTGGTGCGCGAAGAGCTCCAAAAGGCCTACGACTCGGGCGCCAACAAGCTATGGGTCATCAATGTCGGCGACATCAAGCCCTCTGAAGTGGGGCTCGAGTTCGCCATGCGTTTCGCATGGCGGGTGACGGACTGGACGGAAAGCAACGTGGCCGACTTCGTGACCGCGATGGCCACGCGCGACTTTGGGTCGAGCACAGCCGCCGAGATCTCGGACATCGTGATGCGCTACTACCAAATCAACATCGCGCGCCGGCCCGAGTTCATGGGGAAGAGCACCTTCAACTACGTGAACTACGGCGACGAGGGACAGAAACGGCTCGATGAGCTGAGCGCGTTGCTCGCGCGAGCCAGCGCCGTTTCCGACGGCCTACCGGCCAACAAGAAGGACGCCTTTTACGAGATGATCCTTTATCCGCTTCGCGCGAGCAAACTGCAGAACGAGAAGTACATCGCCGCGGGCAAAGCCGAGCTCTACGCAAGTCAAGGGCGGACCGCCTCGGTCACGAAGTACCGCACACTGTCCACGACCGCGTACGATGCCATTCGCAGTGACTTGACCTACTACAACAACACGCTCGCGGGCGGCAAATGGCAGAAGATGATGGACCCGTACAACGGCGGAGACGGGCAACCGGTCATCGAAGGAATGCCTTCGTTGCCCGCGGTCCCGGCCAGTTCGGGCACACTGGGCGTGGCAGTCGAAGGTCAGTCGACGGGCGATCAAACGCCGACGCTCGAGTTCTCCGTCTACACCGACGATCGACGGTTCATCGATGTCTTCACCAAGGGCGCTTCCGGATTCTCGTGGACGGCGACGAGCTCGCAACCCTGGATCAAGCTGACGAAGCTGTCCGGCACGATCACCGACGAAGACCGCCTTTGGGCCAGCATCGATTGGGCGACCGCCCCGGCAGGCGACAGTTCCGGAACGATCACCATCACGGCAGGCGCGGTTACGAAGAGCATCTCCATCAACGCCTCCAACCCCGCCACGCCGACGCGAAGCGATCTCGTCGGCTACGTCGAGAGCAACGGCTACGTGGCCGTCGAGGCGGAGAACTTCACGCAGAAGATGGATCGGGGCGGCGCGGAATGGCGCGTGTTCAAGCAGCTGGGACGGAATGGTGACTCGGTCAAGGTTTTGCCGGACGTGTCCGCGAGCATCACGAGCAATCTCCCCACCGCGTCACCGGAGTTGGACTACAAAATCTACTTTTTCAGCACCGGCGCATTCCCGGTCACCGTGTACCGCATTCCCACCTTGAACACGACGGGAGCGTGCCGACTAGCGATTGGGCTCGACAGCGCCGCACCGCAAACGCTCACCTTCGTGCATTCGGCGGAGGAGTCCAAGTGGGGGAACAACGTACTCGAGCAGATCGAGAAGGTTTCCGGCACCATCCAAGTATCCGCGCCCGGATATCACACCCTCAAGCTGTGGAAGATTGATCCCTCGATGGCCGTCGATCGAATCGTCGTCGACACCGGCGGACTTCGACCGTCCTACATGGGGCCGCCCGAGAGCTACCACCATTGAGCCCGGGTCCTCGAAAGCAAGGGCCTTGAACCGGCGCCGCACCCGCACGTGGATGCGGTGCAGTTCGAGATTCGCTTGCGCTAACTCGTTTCGAGCTCAGAAACCCACGTCGGGCGTTCTCGGCTTGCTGACGTTGAACGAGCGCGCCACCTGCTTGCGGTGCGGTGGACGCCAGGCGAGCCCTCGCAGCTTCTCCGTGGGCGGGGTACTCTCGAGCGGGAGCCGGTCCACCGGCACCGCATTCAACTCATTGGACGGGGGACAGGGCACACCGGAAGGACGAGCCGCCGAGCGCGCATTCGGGACCACTGCGGGCTCCGCCGTGACGCTCGGAACGAGCGCTGCCGCGAGCTCGATCGGGCTAGCGTGAGCGGCCCGTTCGTCGGGCTCAGTACGCCTCGAGCCGAAGCCGATCCCCAGCACCAAGCCAAGGATTGCAGTTCCCGTCGCGGAGAGCGCAATCCGTCGGACGCCGACCGAAAACGGAGCGCGTGTCGCTCGGCGCTCCGCCGGCTTCACGGCAGCACGCGGCGGGTGCGCGGCCCAGTCGCGCGTCGGTTCTTCATCGTTCGGCATAGGCGTCGAGACTCGGTCCGCCCGCGTCGACACCGGTGCCAGCGATAGCGGTTCCGGCGGCGTGGATTGGCGCGAATCGGCTTCGAAGCGGGTCACGAACACGGCCAAGTCGTGGCGACTAGCGCTTTGATTTTCAGTGACGATCGCCTGCTCCACTGCCTCCTGCAGCTCTTGACAGTTGTCGAAGCGGTGTTCCGGCGCGAGCGCCAAGGCACGATCGATGATTTGCGCAACGCTCGCCGGCACCGAGTCCGGGAGCGCCGCGCGTTCGCTGTACGCCGCGAGGACGCCCGCTGCGTTCTGGCCGTCGTGCTCGAAAGGAACGCGCTGCGCGAGAAGGTAATAGAGCACTGCACCGACCGCCCAGACATCGGCGCGCCGGTCGACACGGAGCCCCAAAGTTTGCTCGGGCGCCGCGAACCGAAGCTTGCCCTTGAAACCGCCCGCGCTGATTTCATCGCTCAAACAGCCATGGCGCGTCTTGACGATGCCGAAGTCGATCAGCTTCGTGCAACCGCTCCTGGTGAGCAAAATATTTTCCGGAGACACGTCGCGGTGCACCACGCCGAGCAGCTCGCCGCTGTCGTCGCGGAGCTCGTGTGCTGCGTGGAGCGCGGCCGAGAGCTCGGACGTGATGCGGAGCGCCAGTGCGAGTGGCAGCTGCTCGCCACGCCGTCTCAAAGCTCGTTCGAGCTTGGCCGCCGAGATGCCCTCGATCCATTCCATCACGATGAAGAGCCGGCCATTCGCCTCGCCGAGATCGAATACTTGAGCCACATCCGGGTGCTCGATGCGTGCGGCCACTAGGGCCTCATCGAGAAACATTCGGCGAAACATCGGTCGCTCCGCAAATTCCGGCAAGATGGCCTTGATCGCTACGCGCTTGCGAAAGCCGTGGCGGCCCGGCAATCGCGCGAGCCAAATCTCCGCCATTCCGCCTCGTGCCAGTGGGCGGATCAGCTCGTATCGACCCAGCTTTTGATTCGGGACGAGTTGCGCAAAGCTCATGACTGCGATCCTTGGTTCTGCAAGCAACGAATTGGATCAGGTACTCACTGAGTAAGTGGCCTCGACCCTGCGAACCTTGTCTGAAATAAGACTGTTTACTTAACTTATCAAAATGAGACGTGAATTTCGCATGACGGCGCAGAATTCCTTCGCCGCTGCCGCCTCTCGGCCGCCCCAGCCCGGCGAGAGCTCGAAATCAGGCGAGCTCAGACGAGCGCGCGAAGACCCACGCTCGTCTGCTTGCGGCGCGCCGATCTGTTGACGGCAGCGTCGTGCATCGGCTGCGCACGACCGTGAACGCGAGCCGCGCGCAGACAACTCACGGCAGCGTAGCGCAGCCGTACCTCGAAGCGATCGTCGCGTCATCCATGCACTCGTGGACTCGTCGGGACTCGAGGCATCAGCGAAGTCCCGACGGACCACCCTCCCCGATTTGGATCGCCGAGTGAGGTGGCGAGCGCTGCAGTGGAGTTTGCCACGTCGTGATCAGATTCGGAAAGACACGCGGGTTCCGTCCTGCATCGGCAGCGACTTCACTCGTCGCACGTCGGAAATAGGACTCACTGTGGAATCAGGATCCCAGTGGCGCGGGCGAACCGCGCGAGAGCTGGTCCCTCGTCTAGTCGACCAGCGCTCGCGAACCGTTCTCGAGCGCAACATTTCGTGACGAGCCAAAGGGGATGGAATCGCGTGGCCCGCGTCACTGCCAGGCATGACAGCTGCTTCGTTGCCGGCTCTAGCGCGCCCAGGTCGATTCTCTACCGCCGCTCTTTTCGGGGCATGTTCCTTTCGGCCTTTCGCGCGTTCGGTGCTCGGCCCCCTGCTTTTGTGCGCCTGGGGCGCCAGCGTGACGGCTTGCTCCGGAGACCCTACGACGGCAGGGCCGCCAGCCACAGCTGGTACCGGTGGCAACGGCTCGAGCAGCGGTGGCGCCTCGGCAGCCGGTGGCCGGCCGGGAAGCGGTGGCGCGAGCGGCGGCTCGGTGGGCTTGCCCGGCAACGGCGGTTCGAGCGCTGCAGCCGGTGCGAGCGGTGCGAGCGGTGCGGCCGGCGCCGGCGGCGCTGACAACGGATTTACGATGCCCTTCGAGCCAAGTGCCGTCAACGGCGCTTCCGTCGTGAGCGACGGCGCGGCCTCCGGAGGCTCGTCGATTGGGCTGAGCGGCAATGGCCAAGGAGCTCAGATCACGGGCGCGCCCGCGGCAAGCAAATTGGCGTTTTCGTACGCCTCGGTCTCGGTCGGAAAGATCAGTGTTTCCGTCAACGGCGGCCCGCCCGTGGCGGTGAACGTTCACTCTTCCGGAGCACTCACCGGCTCGTTCCTGTACGCCATCATCAGCATTGCGATTCCGGCCAATGCCACCGTGACCATCAGCCGAAGCGCCGGCGATGTCGCGCTCAATGTCGACAAGGTGATCGTGGGCAACGGCAATCTGGGACTGCCGCCGGACATTTGGAATCTGCCCGCGTTTTCAGCGGCAACGGGTCCGTATACCGCCGATTGGAAGGCGCTCGGTTTGGCTTATTCCACGCCCGAGTGGTGGCGCGACGCCAAGTTCGGCGCTTGGGCGCACTG